>ENA-OZGI01000010-OZGI01000010.1-human-gut-metagenome-genome-assembly--contig:-NODE-10-length-102243-cov-11.738179_pt1 | contig 102243 bp, 93 predicted proteins | sample MGYA00245114_ERZ653653 | MGnify/ENA primary metagenome ERZ653653 (study PRJEB26926, sample SAMN06165051) | human gut metagenome | biome: ENVO:00009003; feature: ENVO:2100002; material: ENVO:00002003...
ATGGAAAACTGAATATGGCGTTCTGAGTCTTCCCACCATGATCGGGGAAGACCCATATTTAAACAGTACAATCATGCGAGGATTTAGTCAATATGACGTGACATGTCACAGCGGTAGTTTTGTTTCGTGCCAGCCAAGAGTGGCCCAGCACTGAAAATCACCAGTGCAAGGGCATGATGCCACCGGCAGTTGATCGCCGCACTTACCGCAGCGCCGTTTGCTGATGGCGTTAATCCGGCCGCGCACCCGGGCATCATCCTGGCGGATAAGCAACGCGATGTACTCGGCCATTTCGTATGGATCGCGACCAGGGCGCCGGGCGGCGCAGTTACGCGCCAGCATTTCCTGCTCCTGCTCGTCGAGAACCAGCTCAATCTTACGCTCACCGGCGGCGGACTGCCGCGCGCGCTGCGCGGCTTTGCGTTCTGCTGGGGATTTAGGCACCTTTCACCTCTACGCATTGAATATTATCTACGCTTGGCGAAACATCGTCCCAGGACCTCTTATCATCTGCAACTTTCATCGCCTTAATGGCTGCTTTGCACTGCTCCATACTCTGCATGGGAACCACCTGCATATTCGATGATTGGCTGCTGATGACGAAAATCAGGAAGATGTACGCCATCACTTCACCTCCAGGCGCCAGACGGCCTGGCCAATGCGGCTCTCGTGGGGACATTTGGATACCAGCCCCTCTTTCGCCAGTTCAATAAGCTCTTTGCGGAGGTCGGCGCTCCTCCATTCCACCCCAGGGAATTTGCGCTCCATCGCGCATCGGATATTCCAGGTAGCCATGCGGAAAGGGTATCCGCTCCCCAGTGTCGCATCCTGCAGCGCAGCAGCATCAGTCATCACCTGCATGATTTTGCTTTTTACGTCACTCACTCTTCACCTCCTGCGGGGCGGCCGGCAGCGGCATCCAGTGGGTAACACGACCTGTTAGCGCCTTGTCTGACCATGCACCTTCATTCCATGAGCAGTTCCATTGGTAGTGGCTTTTCCCCAAGCTGTTTTGCTCTTCCACATAGCACCAGTAACGGCCACCTTCTTCTGGCAGGCGCTCGCTTACCGGAATCCATCCTGAAACTACCGGTGCTGGCTGCGCGTGGAGATAGAGCTTAGTGCCAGGCTCAAAGGACTGGATAAGGCGGCGATAAGAAAGCGCATCCCCTCCATCATCGCCAACAACAATCACCGGCTCACTGTCCGCTACCGGCTGCGCTGGCGGCATATCTGGACCTTTGCGAATGGCTTTTGCCAGCTCGATAGGGTCATCGTAAAGCCAGTCTCCTTTTTCAGGGTGATTGGCTTCTGCCAGTTGGGCGGCCCACTCCAGACCGTCTTTGTGTCCCTGTAGGTAGTCGAGAGGCAGTTCAACCGACTCGCTGCTGTCCATTGCGGCCAGCGCGATTTCAAACAACGCCGCACATTGGTTTACATGGGCGCGGCCTTCACCCGTTATCTTCGTGTGACGGCAAAACTCAATTTGCTCCTGCGCCTTTTTAATTAACTGCTTTATGGGTATGGTTGATTTGGTCATTGGTTGGCTCCTTCTGCTGCCGCTTTCAGGCTCTGCGCCAGTTCGGTGATATCAGTCATGCTTGGCCTCCTGCTTAACGAGCGCCAGCCCATCCTTGATAAATGCGTGGTATTTCTTGCCGGTAAGCGCAGATTCAACCACTGGCGGCAGTTGCAGCAGGACCGAAATAACTTTTGAGAATTCTTCAAATCCGATATCGAATTTCTCGTATAGAAGCTCATCAAAATCAAACCATCATTCCGCTGCTCATCGGTGATGCCATACATAGCGCTCAATAATTCTTCAATATCAAAGTAGTCGATGCTCATTTGTCGGCCCCCTCGCGCAGCGAATCAGCCAGCCATTGCAGATTCATAATCTGCACGCCGATATTGCTGAATTTTTTCTCCAGGTGGGCGATGGCCTTCTCAACTCCTCGCGCCTCGGCTTCGGCTACGATGCGGTCGGTAGCGGGGGTTTCGGTAAATTCGCTAACCCAGTCCTGACCGAATTCTTCAGCGCACGTCTTGTCGAGCTCTCGCTCTGACTGCTTCAGCTCCACATTCTCCGCCGCCAGCTGCTTAAACGCTTTCGCCAGCTTCAGGAACTTCTGCTCTCTGATCGACAGCTCGCCTGCGCTATCCATGGAGGCGATGAGCTCGTTTACTGTTTCGATGTTCATGCTGCCCACCATTCGATCATCATGCAGATGCCATAAGTAATTGCGCCAAATGCAACCAGGCCAATTGCGTTTATCGCCGCAGCAAACCAGCGCAGTGTGTATTTGCTGTAGCAATCCGGATCTAATTCCATACTTACCCCCGCTTACCCGTTTAACTTATTGATTCAATTGATATCAATGAAGATCGTTGTTTTAGAACTCTTCGACCTTCCACCCGCCGCCGGCTTTTGCCGGGAGCTTCGTTACTCCGATGATCCGGAATGGGTACTGGTCGGCGGCGACTTTGGTTTTCACCCTGGCATCGTCAGTCCAGTAACCACCCTTCACTTCGTGCATTTCCAGTTGGCCGTTTGCCAGCATCACGGCGAAGTCAGGCATGTAGAACGTATTGTCAGCCAGACGCAGCTTGATGCCTTCGAACCGGTACCAGGCGATTTCCCCGTAGCGCTTACGCAGCTCAAGCTCTTGCGCATACGCCGTTTCGGTTTTGTTCATCTGGCCCGCTTTAAGCCGGCCAAGTGCCTGTAGTGTCTTTCGCATGATTTTACCTTATTGGTAATTTATAACCATAAACGGATCAATATCAATAGTCTTGCGCATATTTTATTACCCTTTTGGTAAACATTGAGGCGTAAAAAAACGCGCTTCCGCGCCGGTATTACTTGATGAGTCCTGCTGCCTTCCCTCGCCGGTATTCCTCCATCAGCCACTGTGCCGGGGTTATACCTCCGAGTGTCGCCGCGTTAGGCATACATCCGAAACTTCGACCTGGCGGATGGTAGGTATTGCCACCGGGGTCTGGAGGGGTATTTATAGGCTCTGGCTTCGACTGGATGCTCAGAATCGGATCAGGTATCTGATGACCTGCCGCGACCTTTGATGCCCATTCGTCAAGAAGCTTACGCGCATGTTTCTCAACCTCAATCTCACTTAACTGACGCTGGTACATCGCGCGCCTGGTATCGCACACAATCCAGTACATGACAGGGTGGCGCCACGGGAATTGTTCTGGTCCGCCAGGCTGTAGGCTTTTCTCCCTGGCGTAGCGGTGAAACTCCCCCATCACATCTTCGATACTCACGCCAAGCACCATCTTGCTGTCTTTGCACCACTTGATGAATTGACCTGGTGACGGCCAGAACGGTGATTCACTGGCACGGGCATGGCGCATTCCTGCTGATACCTGCTCACGGGTACGGATACCACCTTCGGCGAACGCGGCGATCCACTGGCGCTTAGCGTCGGTCTCCTGCTGTGCGGTCTTAAGGTTGGTCTGCTCTGCTGCCGGAAACAGTTGCTTGAGCTGTTTAAACAGGGCATCGACAAGTCTCTCTGCGCTGATGTTCACAACATTGTCTTGCTGAGCCTGGTGATTGTCCGGACCCATCATGCGAGCCAGGGCGCCGGCATCACGATTCTGAATTGCTGCGAATACGTTACTCATAAGAAATCCTTCCAGCCTTCAGGGCTGTTCCAGTGTGGTACTTCATCGTCAGAGCTTTCACCGCGCTTTCCTGCCGCTCTTTTTTTCCTGTTCATCAGCAGCCGGGCAAACTTCTGCTCCCACTGCACGTGTTGCATCACATTGCCTTCTGCCATCCAGTGGGTGATGAATTCGATCAGGTCTGATTTCTTGTAACCGTCAGCTGGTAGCGCATGGCCCCATGTTCTGGCGCGCATGACAAAGTCCTCTGACGGCTTCCAGTTTTCATGCATGGTGAATTTGCCAATTGGCTCTCCGATACCATCAACGACAACCGGAGGGACTTGAATTACTTCGCGCGCAGAGAGAGGGGTTTTTATTTCCCTGATCCCTGATCCCTGATCCATTCCTAATGGTACTTGTACCGTATCAGTACCGTACTCATACGGTACTAAGGGTAAACATTTGATTTTGCTTTCTTTTGGCTTATTCACTACCTGATGTTTAAGGAAATTCGTTATGACCCCAAAATGCTTTCCATCAGGGGTGGAAAACATGGATAAATAGCCACAGTTGGAAAGCTCCCGTATTAGTACCGGAATAGGAACGGATGGTTCTCGGATAGGGAAAACTGCAGCTTTGATAAGCTTCGGGTTTGCATTGAAATAGCCTTCATCATCTGCGTAATTGAGCAGACCAATAGCCAGCAAGCAGGCTGGTTCTGATACCTCTGCCATGTCTTCATCGGTCCAGAACTCGGGCTTAATGGTACGAATGCGGGCCATCAGATCACCTCCACGGCATTACCTCTTGAGGCCTCATGCATTAGCCGTTTTATCTCAGCATGGCGGCGGCGGTTAGTCTCGAGGGTGCATTCGACACAATGCCCGTTGTATACCCATCGCTCACTGTCATGGCCGTGCTTACATTGCTTACCGGTGTAGTAGCGCTTTAGTCCTGCCTTTGCCGCTTCGACGCGAGTAATGATCTCCATAGTTCCTGTCTCACTCTGGTTGTGGTTACGGTAATTTTGCAGCAAGCCAAAAAAAGATCAACCGTATTTGGATAATTATTACCAAATTGGTGCACAGGGAGAGGCAGGAGCCGCCTGTGGTTGGCGGCGAGGGTGAGTTTTAAGGATTAACGTTCGTGGAACCAGAGGACCAGGTCGGATTTTGCGGTTATCCACTTACGGGATTTGCAGGCTTTAAACAGTCTTTCTAACAGAGGCTTACGTGGAATTCTTCTACGGCCAGTCAGGTGAACCTGAATGTAGTGGCTGGTCGTGCCGGCGTCACTTGCGAACTCTTCACGCTCTGCCGGAGAGAGGTCGAGCCAGCAGCGTTTGAAGTCAAATTTTTGCACATCGCTCATATTTTTTTAGTCCCGGACTAACTTTAGACAGCCTGATTATTACCAATCTGGTGTAAAAATCAATGACTGTTACCTTTTTGGTAAGTTTACCTTTATGGTAATATTCTATTAAATTTAATCAGTTAGGTAACAATTTCAGGCTAAAAAAATAGAAATGAAAAGCATCTACGACATAAGACGCGACAACCTAAATGAGATAATCCGGAAGGATTTCGATAACACGCAACTCCGGTTTGCCGAGAGAATCAAAAAATCAGCTAACCTCGTTAACAGGTGGAGCAAGGGGACAAAAAATATCGGCGCTAACGCGGCACGCGAGATCGAGTCGTTCGCCGGAAAAGGTCGTTTCTGGCTGGATATCGACCATCTGTCAGATACCCCTACGCTGCCGGAGATTATCGACCCGCAGGAATGGAGTGTGGAAAAGCAGGCAGCGTTTACCCTGGGTGTATGGATGGGACAGCATCCGGATCTGAACTCAGAGAAAAAAGTTTCGGAAGCGGCCGGCATCGGCCAGGCGACCGTAAATCGCATCCTGAACTGCGAAGGCTCCACCAGCATTGGCGTACTGTCGGCTATCGCCAGGGCGTTCGGCCGCGATGCATATGAGCTGATCCTGCCGCCTGGAAATGCTGGTCTGATTGACTATGACCACCATGAATACGCCGGGCTGCCGCAGGAAGAGAAAAACAAGATCGCCGCCTTCATCAAGTTCATCGTCAGCCAGAACCAGTAACCTCTAACCTACCTGTCACTCCTGCCAGTGGGATAACTCCCCGCGCCTCATACACTTACCAAAATGGTAAACTTTTCCTCATCACATCTATTGACTAATTCGAAAATTGATCAGATTATTACCTTAACGGTAACAGCAGGGCGTTGAATTACCAGAAACCCACCACAGGGTGGCTTTCTCATACCCCTGATATTTACCAAATGGTAATAGTGAGGTGTGTATGCAATGGCAAATCATTAACGGCTGGTACTGCGTTACGGCATGCGGGCTGATGAGCTGGAAGTTTCGCACGTTGCCGGAAGCAATCAGCTGGGCGTTCGTCAGCAAACTGGCAGCAAAAACGGAAATGGGTATGGGGGTGAGTAAGTGACTGATTTAGCAATTATCGAAATCGCGCCAGACATGGCGCCGGCAATTTACGTTGAGAACGGGCTTGATTCCTTCCTGGAAAAGATCCGCGCCGGAGTAAACGAAGTTCCTGACCTTAGCACTGCAAAGGGACGGGCTCGTATTGCATCGCTGGCCGCACAGGTATCACGCAGCAAAACTGCTGTAGAGAAACCTGGCAGGGATTACCTGAAGCGCCTCAAGGAGCAGCCGAAAGTGGTTGAAGCTGAATTGCGCCGCTTCGTCACCGAATGCGATCAGCTGCGCGATGAAGTACGCCGCCCTCTTACCGAGTGGGAAGATGCTGAAAAGGCGCGCACCGAAGCACTGCAGCAGCGCCTTGTGGATTTGCGTGCGCTGGCTGACGTGATCGACACCGCCGGTAACTACCTGCCTTCTGCTGATATTCAGGCGCGCATTCTGGAAGCTAAATCCGTGGTGCTGGATGACAGTTGGCAGGAGCGCGCAGCAGAGGCGGGAGTGGCTAAAGATTCAACTATTCAGCAACTAGAAGCGTCGCTGGTAATAGCGCAAAAGCGCGAACATGAAGCCGCTGAGCTTGATCGCCTGCGCAAAGAGGCAGAAGAAAAAGCACGCCTTGAGCGTGAAGAGAATATCCGTCGTGAAGCCGCTGAACAGGCTAAGCGCGATGCAGAGGCAAAGGCACAGGCTGAAATTGATGCTGCTGCACGCCGTGAATCTGAAGCCAGAGCTGCAACTGAACGCGCAGAGCGCGAAAAAATTGAAGCCCAGAAGAAAGCAGAGCGTGAAGCAAAAGCCGCTGCTGAAAAAGCTGAGCAGGAAAAGAACGCTGCTATCGCAGCGGAGCGCCGCCGTCATGAGGAAGCTGAATCAGCGCGCCTGGCTGAGCAGAAGCGCATTGCGGAAGAAGAAGCGCGCCGGGCCGCTGATAAAGAGCACCGCCGTAGCATCAATCGACAGGCTATCTCAGACCTGATTGAAAGCGGGCTTACGCAGGAAATGGCAGAGAAGGCGCTGATCGCCATCGCCAGCGGGAAGGTATCTGCAGTCTCTATCAAGTACTGAGGTGCGTATGAACACTCAGCAGATTAACAACCTGAAAAAAATCATGACCAGCATCGACAGCAACTACCAGCTGAGCCAGATGCACTATGAGCGCCAGGTGGAGCTGATCGACGCGATCAAATACCACCAGCTGCAGAAACCTTTCTACGAACTGGAGCGCAAAGGCGTGCGCACCGAGATTCTGGAAGAACTGATGATGAGCGAGGAATTCGAAGAAGCTCTCGCGGCGTACCAGGCCGCGCTTACCAGCATCATCGCGAAGTGGGATCTGGCTGACCAGCTGGATACGGCGAGGAACGCAGCATGATGAATAACGTTGGCAGCATGGACAGAACCAAGTATCTCGGCGGCAGTGATGTCGCCGGTATTCTCGGGATTAGCCCGTGGCGCACTCCGCTTGAGGTTTACCTCGACAAAGTTCAGCCACGCAATAAGCCAATAGATCCAGGGAAACAGAGAGTGTTTACGCGTGGCCAGCGTATGGAGCCATACGTAATCGACCTGCTGGCTGAAGAAACAGGACTCGAAATCATCCACCGCGGGAACCGGTACATCCACCGTGATTACGGCTTTATCGCAGCTGAGATTGATGCAGAAGCAGCTACCGGAGAGAACATCGAGATCAAAACGGTTAGCCCGTTCAAGGCTAAGGAATGGGGAGAGGTTCAGACAGATGCGATCCCTGTGCATTACACGGCGCAGGCCATGCATGGGCTGATGGTTACCGGGAAACAGGTATGCGTATTTGGTGTGCTGATCGGCGGTGATGACTTCCGTATCTATCGGGTTGAGCGTGACGAAGAAACCATCCAGGCCATCCTGGAGAAAGAAGTCTCCTTCTGGGACAGGGTGATAAACCTCAACCCGCCGGAGGCCACCAGCGTAAGCGATATTTCGCTGATGTTTGAGAAGGACGCCGGTACCAGTATTGAGGCAGACGGTAAAGCTCTGTCGCTATACAACGACCTTAGAGATATGAAGTCACGCTGCAAAGCGCTGGAAGCAGAAATAGCTGTATCAGAAGAGAAACTGAAGATTTATATGCAGGATAACTCAATTCTGACGCTGGATGGTAAGCCGATCTGCACATGGAAATCTCAGGTTAGCAATCGATTTGACCAAAAGCTATTCCAGGCAGAACACCCTGCCCTTTACGAAAAATTCAAAACAGCAACGACATCACGCGTATTCAGAATGAAGTAAGGAGAAAACATGTCTACCAACGCACTTAAGGCGGCTGCGACAGGAAACCAGGTCGCGCAGCATAGCGATAAACCAACCACTCTGGCTGGCTTGCTCGCAGATCCAAAAATTAAGGCTCAGATGGCGCTGGCTCTTCCAAAGCACATGACAGCCGACCGCCTTGCGCGCATCGCTACTACAGAGATCCGCAAGATCCCAAAACTGGCGGCCTGTGACCAGGCCAGCTTCCTCGGGGCGATTATGCAATGTGCTCAACTCGGTCTTGAGCCAGGCGGCGCACTTGGCCATGCATACCTGATTCCGTTCGACAAACGCCAGAAAGTAAATGGCCGCTGGGAAACTGTATCGACAGAAGCGCAGCTGATTATTGGTTATCGAGGAATGATTGACCTCGCCCGCCGGTCAGGTCAAATACTGAGCATATCAGCGCGCACAGTCCATGCGAACGACAAATTCAGTTACTCATACGGACTGGAAGAAACGCTCGAGCATTCACCTTGCGAGACCGGTGACCGAGGAGAACTTACGCATGTTTACGCCGTTGCACGCCTGAAAGATGGCGGCGTTCAGTTCGAAGTTATGAGCCGGGCAGACGTTGAGAAAGTTCGTGCCCTGAGCAAAGCCGGAAGCAGCGGACCGTGGGTGGACCACTTTGACGAGATGGCCAAAAAGACGGTGATCCGTCGCCTGTTTAAATACCTGCCTGTTTCTATCGAACTGCAAAAAGCGGTTGTGATGGATGAACGAGCTGAAGCCGGCCTGAGCCAGGATAACGCAGCTGTTATCACTGGTGAGTATTCCGTCGTAGACGATGAGCAGCAGAGCATGACAGCAGTTTCTGATTCTGATCGAGAAGAAGCACGTGAATACGCTAGCGCCATTCTGAACAGCCTTGATCCTTCTGTGGATGATGCAAAGGCGCTTTTTAAGCGGGCAGAAGACGAAATAAACGCACTGGCTGAAAAGTTAGGCGATGAATACCACCATGGATTCATGACGACGCTTAACGATATGCGTCCTGAATTTGCATAACACCACCACCGCGGCGCCGGGCGCGCCGCACTGAAAAAAGAGAGGTAAAGATGAAAGGTGCATTAGGAAAAAAGGAACTGCTGGCGGTGGTGCCTGTATCGATGAGCACTATCGACCGCATGGAGAAAAATGGGGAGTTCCCTAAGCGTTTCTGGATCACAGACAAGCGCTGTGCCTGGAACAGCGAAGAGATCGAGCGCTGGCTGGATGAGCGTCAGCAGAACGGCACAACGGAGTTTGCTGGAAAAAAGCCTCCGGTTGAGCAGCGAGTATTTCGCCCGGTTGGTAACGCGGCGTGACGTCGCTGGCGAGGTACTGGGAAAGGTGGTCAGGATGGTTTCTGTACCTGGCCGCCGTATCCGCCTGGCTGTTCCTGCTGGCGGTCATTTTTCGAGAGGGTTGGATACGATGAATCGGATGGAAAAATACCACGCGGATTATGTCTCGCAGCGCAAAGCGCCACCTCTTTTCGCCGTAACGCCGGCGGCAATGGAGATCGAGCAGCGCGCTATTGCTCGCGAGAACAAAGGCCAGTACCGCCTGGCTGCTCGCCTCTGGCTTGAGTGCATGGATGCGGCCACTGGCGAGGTTGAGCGGGCCCGTATCGCTATACGCCGCGATCAGTGCATTGGCCGCGGAAACCGGCTTCGCCAGGGATGCTATGCCGGGATCTGCGCCACAGCCGGGGTGATTTATGACTAACCCACACGACAGCATTCGCGTAGGCAGTATCACGCTGGTTTATTCGTCCGTGCGCCGTGGCTGGTTGGCGCCCGGCGGCCAGGTTATCAGAAACCCATTGAAGGCTCAGCGCGTGGCGGAGCAACTGAATAGCAAGAAGGTGGCAGTATGAAAGAACGCGGAATGATTTTTAACGGGGAAATGGTGCGGGCCATCCTCGACGGTAGGAAGACGCAGACGCGGCGGCCTATCAAATGGAAACAGACTCGGTTCACTGAAATTGGTGAGCGCGAAGACGGTAGCAAATGGCCGTGGAGCGAAGACGCAGAGCATGCTTGCGACTTCTGGCACCCATGCCCGTTCGGCGCCGTCGGCGACCGCATCTGGGTGCGTGAAACTTGGGGCGTTGTCAGTCACGCCTTTAGTGACGATGGCTTGATGATTGACTGGGTTCCTGATCGTCCAGCGACTGCCATCCACGAAATGCCGTTTGGCAATGGCTATTACTCTGGCTACGCCATTTATGCAGCTGATGGTGATTTTACCTGGGGTGATGACGATGGTTATGAAGATGGCCGTTCGTGCTGGAAACCTTCCATTCATATGCCGAGAGCAGCCAGCCGCATTCTGTTGGAAATCACCAACGTACGCGTTGAACGCCTACGCAGCATGAGCCAGGACGATGCACGCGCCGAGGGTGTTATTGCCGCATCTGGCCCTATGGAAGCCGGTTTAGCATTCCGCGAGCTGTGGGACTCAATCTACGGCGAGGAGAGCTGGAAAGCCAACCCCTGGGTTTGGGTTATCGAGTTCAAGCGCGTTGAAGGTGGTGCAGTATGAACAGAGCCTCTCCCGTTGATTTAAGGAAATGCCTGGAAGCCGCACATGGCCTAGCTCATATCGGCATCCGTTTTGTGCCGATCCCGGTAGCGACAGAGGCAGAGTTCCAGGCACTGTCTGCCGAGCTTTCACGAAAGCTTGAGCGGATGGCGGTTGAAGCGGAAAAAAGCGAAGGCGGTGCAGTATGAGCAGAAAATACACCCTGATCTATTCGGATCCGCCATGGGCATACCGCGACAAGGCAGCCGACGGTGACCGCGGCGCCGGTTTCAAGTATCCAGTGATGAATGTTCTGGATATCTGCCGGCTGCCAGTATGGGAGCTAGCCGCCGACGATTGCCTTCTGGCTATGTGGTGGGTGCCGACTCAGCCGGTAGAGGCGCTGAAAGTCATAGAAGCCTGGGGATTCCGCCTGATGACAATGAAGGGATTCACCTGGCACAAGACGAACAAGCATAAAGGGAACAGTGCGATCGGCATGGGACATATGACCCGGGCGAACAGCGAAGACTGCCTGTTTGCGGTGCGCGGGAAACTACCGGCCCGCATGGACGCATCAATTTGCCAGCATGTCACGGCGCCGCGCCTGGAGAACTCGCGCAAGCCGGACGTTATCCGCGAGAAACTGGTGCAACTGCTGGGAGATGTTCCGCGCATTGAGCTATTCGCACGCCAGTCGTCTCACGGTTTCGACGTGTGGGGAAATCAGTGCATAGCGCCTGCGGTTGAACTGCTGCCTGGCTGCGCCGTTCCGGTAGTTAAGACGGAGGCCGCATGAATATTGAATGGAGTGGCATAGGCTTACCATCCGTGGGTAGTGTGTGCGAAGTGAGAACAGGCGAAATCTTCCCGGATTACGGCTGGGTAAAGATAAAAGTCGTCTACATTCATGAAGGTGAAGTTATTGGAGTTGTAGATATGCCTGGGGAGGCTATACACAACGATATTGAAAAATTATCTGCAGGGTACTGTAACGCAGTTTTCCGCCCTATCAACTATGAAGCCGATAGAGCGCGCGATTCAGCGATAATCGCCATCGAAGCAGTTTTCTTACGTGTGAGAGATGAAAGCGAGACAGCGGAGGAACTTTACGACGCTATAGCTGCAGGTGAAATTCCTGGCATTAAGATTGAATAGCTGCGCTAGGCATGCTAATGCCCTTCCATCCATTTCTCAAATGCAGATGGGGAGAACGGCACCAGGTCGTAATTCTCCCCGTTTATCCACGCATCAACCATATTGGCCCACTGCTGCAGCATGTATGCGCGCTGGCGGGAATACTCCGCCTTGTTGTAAACCGCCCGCACGCCTTTTTGTTCATGCGCAAGCGCCTTCTCTATCCAGTCTGACGGGAATCCCGCTTCATGCAAAAGCGTGCTCGCTGTGCGCCGCAGGTCGTGAACCGTGAGAGGTTGCAGGCTCTCCCCGGCATCCGCTGCCGCAGCAACCGCGCGATCGATGACTGAGTTCAGAGCGGCATTGGATAGCGGCTTACTGGTGCTGTAGCGACCTGGCAACAGATAATCACTCCCGCCGGCGCACATCTGCAGGCCTATCATCAGATCCTGCGCCTGAGGCGGCAGGTAGATGACGTGCGACCGGCTCCCCTTCATCCTGTCAGATGGGATCGTCCAGGTTCCTTTGCTGAAATCCACCTCTTTCCACGTCGCCATGATGAACTCTGTTTTGCGCACCATAGTGATCAGGATGAGCTTTACCGCCAGTTTTAAAGTTGGCAACGTGCTGACGGTATCCAGCGCCCTGAACAGAACGCCTATTTCTTCAGGCTGCAGGCAACGGTCGCGCGGTTTAAACATGGCGATCGCCGAAGGTTTGATATCTGCTGCAGGGTTGAATAATCCGTGCCCTCGGTCGTTTGCATACCGGTAAACGCTACTGATTATTTCGCGCGACTGCACCGCCGTCGCTCGGCCTCCGCGCTCGACTATCCGATCGCAGAGGTCACGAACCATAGGTGTAGTGATTTCAGACATCAGCTTATTCCCCAGCGCCGGGAGAATATCCCTGTCAATAACCGCCTGCTTCATTGCTCTGGTGCTATCAGCCAGAACAACGTGTTTCATGTAACTGTCGGTATGTACCGCGAATGTCTCAGCGCCGCGGATCTTTCTGATACCGTCACGCTTAGCCGCAGCTGGCGACTGGCCTGCCTTAAGCAGTTTTTTTGCGGCAATGAGTTCTTCCCGCGCTTCTGAAAGGCTGATACCGTCACGACCATACTGCCCGATGACCAGAGTTTCCCGGCGGCCGTTGATCTTGTAGTCGTACCGGAACGAGACTGTGCCTGACGTGAGCACGGCAACATACAGCCCGTCGCGGTCTGTAACTTTGTAGAGTTTTTCCTGCGGCTTGAGGTTTTTCAGTTTGGTATCGGTAAGCACAATTCACCCGTAACGCGTCCATGATTTGATCGGTATGAGATTATACCTTTAAGGTAATACCGTCACTTATACCGCGTAAAAAAACTGGGTAGAGTAAATAGATTTTGTGAGATAAAAGGAGAAAACCCTCTGCATAACAGAGGGTTGAATTAGAAACTTAATAGACTTTATGAGGTGTGAGGTAGCTGTAAATCATTCCCACTCAATCGTTGCTGGCGGCTTGCCGCTGATGTCATACACCACGCGGGAGATACCGTTCACTTCATTGATGATACGGTTGGAGACGCGGCCGAGGAAATCATACGGCAGGTGCGCCCAGTGCGCGGTCATAAAGTCGATGGTTTCCACCGCACGCAGGGAAACGACCCAGTCGTATTTACGGCCATCGCCCATCACGCCGACGGAACGAACCGGCAGGAACACAGTGAACGCCTGGCTGACTTTGTTATACAGGTCAGCTTTGTGCAGCTCTTCGATGAAGATAGCGTCCGCACGACGCAGCAGGTCGCAGTACTCTTTCTTCACTTCGCCCAGCACGCGCACGCCAAGGCCGGGGCCCGGGAACGGGTGACGGTAGAGCATGTCGTACGGCAGGCCCAGTTCCAGGCCGATCTTACGCACTTCGTCTTTGAACAGCTCACGCAGCGGCTCAACCAGGCCCATCTTCATCTCTTTCGGCAGGCCGCCCACGTTGTGGTGAGATTTGATGACGTGCGCTTTACCGGTGGCGGAAGCGGCAGATTCGATAACGTCAGGGTAGATGGTACCCTGCGCCAGCCATTTGACGTCGTCCAGCTTCAGCGCTTCTTCGTCGAACACTTCCACGAAAACGCGACCGATAATTTTACGCTTCGCTTCCGGATCGCTTTCACCCGCCAGCGCGTCGAGGAAACGCTGCTCGCCTTCAACGTGAACAATGTTCAGGCCAAAGTGGTCGCCGAACATCTCCATCACCTGCTGCGCTTCGTTCAGGCGCAGCAGACCGTTGTCCACGAATACGCAGGTCAGGTTTTTGCCGATAGCGCGATGCAGCAGCATCGCAGTCACCGAAGAGTCCACACCGCCGGAGAGGCCGAGGATCACTTTGTCGTCGCCAACCTGCTGACGGATACGCTCAACGGCGTCGTCAATGATTTTCGCCGGGGTCCACAGCGCTTCGCACTGGCAGATGTCGCGCACGAAGCGCTCCAGCATACGCATTCCCTGACGGGTGTGGGTCACTTCCGGGTGGAACTGCACGCCGTAGAAGCGTTTTTCTTCGTTGGCCATAATGGCGAACGGGCAGTTGTCGGTGCTGGCGACGGTTACGAAGTCCGCCGGGATGGCGGTCACTTTGTCGCCGTGGCTCATCCACACGTCCAGCAGCGGTTTGCCGTCTGCGGTCAGGGAATCTTCGATACCGCGCACCAGCGCGCTGTCGTTAACCACTTCAACCTGCGCGTAACCAAACTCACGCTCGTTAGAACCTTCTACATGGCCGCCCAGCTGCATCGCCATGGTCTGCATGCCGTAGCAGACGCCAAATACCGGCACGCCGGCTTCGAACACATACTGCGGCGCGCGCGGGCTGTTCTCTTCGGTGGTGCTTTCCGGGCCGCCGGAAAGAATGATGCCGCTTGGATTAAATTCGCGGATCTGTGCTTCCGTGACATCCCATGCCCACAGCTCACAGTAGACGCCCAGCTCACGCACGCGACGCGCCACCAGCTGAGTATACTGAGACCCGAAGTCGAGGATGAGGATGCGATGTTTATGAATGTTTTCCGTCATTGACGCTAATTCCGAGGCAAGTGAAACAGAGTAAATAAATCGCCCGACGCAAGGTCGGGCGAAGAAATCAGGAGCCCAGACGGTAGTTCGGGGACTCTTTGGTGATGGTCACGTCGTGAACGTGGCTTTCCTGAATGCCCGCACCGCTGATGCGTACGAATTCAGCTTTGGTACGCAGCAGGTCAATGGTACCACAGCCGGTCAGACCCATACAGGAACGCAGACCGCCCATCTGCTGGTGAATGATCTCTTTCAGGCGGCCTTTATAGGCCACGCGGCCTTCGATACCTTCCGGCACCAGTTTGTCAGCGGCGTTATCGCTCTGGAAATAGCGATCAGAGGAGCCTTTGGACATCGCGCCAAGGGAGCCCATCCCGCGGTAGGATTTGTAAGAGCGACCCTGATAGAGTTCGATTTCACCCGGGGACTCTTCGGTACCCGCCAGCATGGAGCCAACCATCACCGCCGCCGCACCGGCGGCGATCGCTTTGGCGATATCGCCGGAGAAACGGATACCGCCGTCAGCGATAACCGGAATACCGGTCCCTTCCAGCGCTTCCACCGCGTCGGAAACAGCGGTGATCTGCGGCACACCCACGCCGGTGACGATACGGGTAGTACAGATGGAGCCCGGGCCGATGCCCACTTTCACCGCGCTGCAGCCGGCTTCCGCCAGCGCGCGTGCGCCTGCGCCAGTGGCGACGTTGCCGCCGATGATCTGCAGGTCAGGATATTTCGCGCGCGTTTCACGGATACGCTGCAGAACGCCTTCTGAGTGACCGTGCGAGGAGTCGATCAGCAGAACGTCAACGCCTGCCGCTACCAACGCGTCTACGCGCTCTTCGTTGCCGGCACCGGCGCCGACCGCCGCGCCTACGCGCAGACGGCCCTGCTCATCTTTACAGGCGTTCGGTTTACGTTCTGCTTTCTGGAAGTCTTTGACGGTGATCATGCCGCGCAGGTGGAAGCTCTCATCCACGACCAGCGCTTTCTCAACGCGTTTTTCGTGCATCTTAGCGAAGACCACTTCACGGCTTTCGCCTTCACGAACGGTGACCAGACGCTCTTTCGGCGTCATGTAGACGCTGACCGGCTGGTTCAGATCGGTGACGAAACGCACGTCGCGGCCGGTGATGATGCCGACCAGCTCGTTTTCTTCGGTAACCACCGGGTAGCCGGCGAAACCGTTGCGCTCGGTCAGCTCTTTCACTTCACGCAGAGTGGTCGTCGGCAGAACAGTCTGCGGGTCGGTGACCACGCCGGACTCATGTTTCTTCACGCGACGAACTTCTTCCGCCTGGCGCTCGATGGACATGTTTTTGTGAATAAAGCCGATGCCGCCTTCCTGTGCCAAGGCAATAGCCAGACGCGCTTCCGTTACGGTATCCATGGCTGCGGAGAGCATAGGAATATTCAGACGAATGGTTTTCGTCAGCTGAGTGCTGAGATCGGCAGTATTCGGCAGAACGGTAGAATGAGCGGGAACGAGGAGGACGTCGTCAAACGTCAGGGCTTCTTTAGCGATACGTAGCATGGGCAATATCTCGACCAGGGTGGATAAATATTGCCGTGGCATTATACAGAGCGTAACCGATTGCATCTACCCTTTTTTGCAAATAATACTTGCCATACCCTCTGAGCGCGTTACTATCGACTGAATAACCTGCTGATTTAAAGTTTGATCTTGCTCACATGTTACCCTCTCAATCCCCCGCAATTTTTACCGTAAGCCGCCTCAATCAGACGGTGCGTCTGCTGCTTGAGCGCGAAATGGGCCAGGTTTGGATCAGCGGCGAGATCTCTAACTTCAGCCAGCCCTCCTCCGGCCACTGGTACTTCACCTTAAAAGACGATAACGCCCAGGTGCGCTGCGCGATGTTCCGCAACAGCAACCGCCGGGTGACGTTTCGCCCACAGCACGGGCAGCAGGTGCTGGTTCGCGCCAACATCACCCTGTATGAGCCGCGCGGCGACTACCAGATTATCGTCGAAAGCATGCAGCCCGCCGGCGAAGGGTTATTACAGCAGAAGTATGAGCAGCTGAAAGCACAGTTAACGGCGGAAGGACTGTTCGAGCAAAAACATAAGCAGGCGCTCCCCTCTCCCGCCCACTGCGTCGGCGTCATCACCTCGAAAACCGGTGCCGCGCTGCACGATATTCTCCATGTGCTCAGGCGCCGCGATCCCGGGCTGCCGGTGATCATCTACCCAACCGCGGTCCAGGGTGACGACGCCCCCGGGCAGATTGTGCGCGCCATCGCGCTGGCCAACGCGCGCCATGAGTGTGACGTACTGATTGTCGGACGCGGCGGCGGTTCGCTGGAGGATCTGTGGAGTTTTAACGATGAGCGGGTGGCGCGTGCTATTTTCGCCAGCCAGATCCCTATCGTCAGCGCCGTCGGCCATGAAACCGACGTCACGATCGCTGATTTTGTTGCCGACCTGCGGGCACCGACTCCCTCAGCCGCCGCGGAAATCGTCAGCCGCAACCAGCAGGAGCTGCTGCGCCAGCTGCAGTCCGGACAGCAGCGGCTGGAAATGGCGATGGACTATTTCCTCGCCAGTCGCCAGCGCCGTTTTACCCAGCTGTTCCATCGCCTGCAGCAACAGCATCCACAGCTGCGCTTGGCCCGCCAGCAGACCGCCCTGGAACGCCTGCGCCAGCGGATGCGTATCGCCGTGGAGTCACAGCTTAAGCGCGCAGAACAGCGGCAAAAGCGCACCGTTCAGCGTCTGAATCACTACAACCCGCAGCCGCGGATCCACCGCGCGCAGTCGCGGATCCAGCAGCTGGAATACCGGCTGGCGGAAATTATGCGTGGCCGCCTCAGCGAGCGGCGTGAACGGTTTGGCAACGCGGTGACCCATCTGGAGGCGGTGAGCCCCTTAGCCACCCTGGCGCGGGGCTACAGCGTCACCTCGGTGAGCGACGGTACGGTGCTGAAGCAGACAAAACAGGTCAAAACCGGCGATCTGCTCACCACCCGCCTGAAAGACGGCTGGGTCGAAAGCGAAGTGAAGCAGATCGCGACGGTGAAAAAAACGCGGGCCAGAAAGCCTTCGCCCACTAAACCAGCGGAATAAATTCCACCCGTTTTTTCGAGATAAGGCCATGCCCATGCTGGCAAAAGTAATCCACCGCGCCGCACGCCTTCAGCACCTCCAGCGGCTGGTGGCATTCCGGGCAGCGGGCCTCAAGGGTAAATACCCTTTCGCACTGGGCGCAATGCGCGCTACTGCCTTTGACATCTAACGGCGCGTGGCACAGAGGGCAATCAAGTTCCATAACCATTCCTTTCAACGTTTATCTGCACCTATTTTATCATGTTCCGGGTTTAATGCGGGCCGCGTAATTGCTGCTGCAACCTGAGCAGCCATTCCACTTCCTCAAGCCTACGCTGCGTTAGCCCGGCCACGCTGTCCGGCGCCCGGATAAACAGATTATCAGCGCCGAGGATCTGCTCATCAAGACAGTGCGTATAGATCGCCCCGGGCCGGGTCCAGCGCTGCACCCGCTCGCCGTCCTGTAGCGTCACCACTTCGCCCTCAGGGGCGCGATCGAAGGTAATTATTCGCCCGTCCCGCAGTCCTATCCGCATTCCCTTTTGCCCGCCCGCGGGACCCGCGTATTTGTTGAGCCAGATATTGAGCGGGATAGTGCCCAGGGTTCCCTGCAGATGCGCCTCCCCCTCGGCAGTGCTCGTATCCCCAGGAGCAATGTCATGGCCGAGGCGGTCTTTCGCCACCCGAAGGGAAAGGCTCAGCGCCGTATCGCCTCCGCTGGCGTGCAGGGTTTCGCGGAGCATCGCCAGGACATGGGTGCCGATATCGAGGATCACCCCATCAGGGTGACGCAGCTGCCGGGTATCCAGCTCCCCGGTGGCAAAATTGAGTGCGACCGGCTCACCAGCGCTGTTAAAGCCGCTTGGCTCCTGCAAATAACCTTCGATCCAGACGATATCCTGCGCCGACAGGTGCGGCGGAGGCAGGCCGCTGGCCTCCCCTTCCGCCCGCCACAGCGGGCCAGGAGCGTTCAGCGCAACGCCTCGCGCCATCCAGTGGTCAAGAGCCAGCACCCGCGCGGCCTGCTCAGTCGGCGCCAGCAGCGCCCGCAGCCGGGCGGCCTGCTCAAGGTTGGCCACGATCGGCTTTTCCACCACGATGCGGGAAATGCCGCTGGCTAACGCCCTCTCCAGTACGGGCAGATGCTGAAGTGATGAGGTGGTAATGAAGAGCGTATCCAGGGGTTCGGCCAGCAGCGCCGACAGCGAACTACAGCGCTGGATCCCCGGCAGCGCTCTGCTGCAGTCCAGGTCATAGCCCTGGCAGCGGTCGATGACGTCCCCCAGGCGACGCAGCGCCGGTAAATAGGCGGTTTCCACCACCGCGCCGAGGCCGATAAAACCAATCTGCATAGTAAGTCCACCTTTGAGCCGCTCTGTTCCCGGCGAAGTATCGCGGGATTATGGCGGAAGGTTTTGACATTTACCGGCATGGCGGCCACAAAAACCCACCAATATGAATTTCAACTTTGAATTGATGTATAAAATTGTACCTACTACGAGATACCTGGCATTTTTTGCGTGAGAATAATGGAGTCATGCACAACAACGGTCATTCCATGAGTCGCGGTAGTAAATATTTCCGTCCATGTATTTCCAGGTGATCGCCTCATAACGCATCTCGAGCGTTTCCAGGTGGGTACTGCTCATACCAGTAGGTGATAAATACGGCGCAACCGTAGTGACTTTGACGTTCTCCAGGATGATGTTGAAATACTCGGCCTCAATGCCCGCCTCCAGAATGCGATACATCTTTATAATCGCCTTCTTCATCGGGCGCCCCTCACACACGGCACGATACAAAAGCGGTGTTGTCTGATCGAATTCCTTCACTATCGACACAGGACGATGTATTCGCGTACCTGTCAATTTTCCCCAGCTTGGATCAACTGGAATAGTAATACCATGAGAGAATGATTTTAACTCAATAGATCCAAGACGCGTTGGCATCATGCAGCTTCCAATGATCGGCGTACCGCTTTCATCTTCAAGCCATAAATGTGCGGGAGTAGACATACAATTTCCTTATCATAAATAACGTTAGAATTACCATTTCACATAGCGCCCAAAGATAATAATCATAAGTACAGCGAATATACCAACAGGCCAAACCGGCCCCTCAGGAAAAATTTGAAAAAAAACCACTGCAAATATGACAATGCAAAGTGGCGGGGCATACAGCGAAATTAATTGCTGGAACAACCACAAAAGCGCTCTTTTAATAAATGACATCATCACTACCTAATCATTCTTTCGATGATATTAGCGAGCTCTGCCTCTGAAGCCCATTGGGCTTTAAAAGCGTCGGCATGTTCAAATAATGGCGCCACCAGGAAATACATCATTTCAAGTTCTTGTTCGTATAGTATAGAAAAGAATGCAGGATAACAGATTCGGAGACGCTCAGCGCTATCTGCAGCCCTCTGCACAACGCCATACATGCCAGCCACTGTAACGGCGACCCCCGCAGAACGCCCAGCAATCGCTCCCATATCAAGGCTTAGTTTCATGCCTACCGAAACACAGGTAGCCGTAGCTAAAACAAATCCAGATTTGGTTAGAGAGTCTGCAGCGATATGAATGTTAACAGCCATCAGAATTCTTTTAATATGCTCTAACTGCTCTGTTGTTTTGTGCTTAAATATTTCTTCAAAATATATTTTCAGCATTTCATATACAATATTCTTACGCTGTAAAAGATGGTAGATACCTTTAGCAAATCTAACATCCTCATTCTTCTGCTTTTTACATACATCCTGATACTCATCAGTAAAACAGAATGTATAATATAGGATTCGAGTTACGCCAGCACCTATTTTTTTAACCTGACCGGAAACCCGTTGTTCTGTGCCTGAAACAGCGCGATCAAGTTTCATTGCGAGAATTTTATTGGCCTGTAAATAGCTGATGACAACATTGCTGTAATACATAATCGCTCCTTGCCGATTAATTTCCCCATCCTGGGAAGAACCGCAATTTACCACAATACTCTCTCCAGTTTCTCCCATATTACAGAAGAGCGACACCGTGGATTTTCTCCGATATATCCAGATGCGTTTTCTCTCGTATCATTGCGATAACTTTCTGCGTATATATTATCATAGCGTACTCAAACAATTGCTTGAGCAAGCGAAGCTGGCAAATGAGAAATCTCATAGGATACGTGCAGATATACATGCCAATCATGCGCGTTGTTGCGTCGCTACAATCGCCCTTAATAAAAAAGCCCGGCAGAGCGGGCTTTGAAGGATTCATGTTGGTGGGTAAATCTTGCTGATAGCTTATTTGCTTTTCTTGATGTGCTTGATCAAGCGCTTACGTTTACGCATCTGGTTCGGCGTCAGGGTGTTACGCTTGTTAGCGAACGGGTTTTCCCCTTCCTTGAACTGGATCCGGATTGGCGTGCCCATCACGTCCAGGGATTTACGGAAGTAGTTCATCAGATAGCGCTTGTAGGAATCTGGCAGATCCTTGACCTGGTTACCGTGGATCACCACGATAGGCGGGTTGTAGCCCCCGGCGTGGGCGTATTTCAGCTTCACGCGACGGCCACGCACCAGCGGTGGCTGATGATCTTCCGCCGCCATGTTCATGATCCGGGTCAGCATCGCGGTGCTTACGCGGCGCGTAGCGCTGTCGTAGGCTTCGCGTACCGATTCAAACAGGTTGCCGACGCCGCTGCCGTGCAGGGCGGAGATGAAGTGCACCCGGGCAAAGTCGATAAAGCCCAGACGATAGTCGAGGGTCTCCTTCACCTGCTCCTTCACTTCCTGACTGAGGCCATCCCACTTGTTAACGACGATCACCAGCGAACGGCCGCTGTTAAGAATAAAGCCCAGCAGCGAGAGGTCCTGGTCGGAGATCCCTTCGCGAGCATCGATCACCAGCAGCACGACGTTGGCGTCTTCAATCGCCTGCAGCGTTTTGATCACCGAGAACTTTTCCACTACGTCGGTGATTTTCCCGCGCTTGCGCACCCCGGCGGTATCGATGAGCACGTATTCGCGCTCGTCACGCTGCATCGGGATATAAATGCTGTCACGGGTGGTTCCCGGCATATCGTAGACCACCACGCGATCTTCACCGAGGATGCGATTGGTGAGGGTTGATTTACCGACATTAGGACGCCCGACAATCGCCAGCTTGATCGGCAGATCCTGCGGATTGAAGTCGTCTTCCGGCTCTTCTTCCGCTTCGCCATTCTGCTCGGCTTCGAATTTCGCCCAGTATTCGGCGTCTTCATCCACTTCTTCCTGCGGATTAACCTCATCGACCCATGGCAGCAGGGCCTGCTCCAGCAGGCTGGTCACGCCGCGGCCGTGCGAAGCGGCAATCGGATAGATATCGCCCAGACCGAGCGACCAGAAGTCCGCCATTGCCTGGTCGACGTCGATGCCGTCGGTTTTGTTAGCCACCAGGAAGGTGGGCTTTTCACGAGAGCGCAGGTGTTTAGCGATCGCGATGTCCGCCGGCATCAGGCCCGCGCGCGCATCGACCATAAACAGCACCACATCGGCCTCTTCGATTGCCAGCAGCGACTGCTCCGCCATCCGGGTTTCCACGCCCTCTTCCGTACCATCAATACCACCGGTATCGATACAGATGAATTCGCGGCCTTCGACTTCGGCCCGACCGTACTTACGGTCACGAGTCAGCCCCGGGAAATCCGCAACCAGCGCATCACGAGTGCGCGTCAGGCGGTTAAAGAGCGTGGATTTTCCAACGTTAGGGCGCCCGACAAGCGCGACCACAGGTATCATGTTAAATGCCTCATACAATCACTAAGCAACATCGTCTTAACGACGTTTTTAAAAAAGTCAAAACGGCCCCTGTCTGCCAGGGGCCGTTTCTTAATCACTCACGACAGCGGTAATTAACGCGTAATCGCGTACAGCGTACCGTCTTTCGCCTGGATCAGCAGTCGACCATCGGCAACCACCGGGTCGGTCAGGAAGCCGGAACTATCGACTTTCTGCTGCGCCACAAAATGGCCATCTTCCGGATTAATCCAGTGCATGTAGCCTTCGCTATCGCCGACGACCAGATTGCCATTATACAACACCGGCGCGGTCAGCAAACGGTGCAGCAGATCGCTTTGCGTCCACAGGGTTACACCGCCGTCGGTGGTCAGTGCCAGCAGGCGATCGTTCTGGTCAACCAGGTAGATACGGTTACCATCGACGATGAAATCATTCACCGAACCCAGCTCGCGTTTCCACATAATCTGGCCGCTACGCAGGTCCAGCGCGGTCAGGTTACCGTTATAAGCCAGCGCATAAACCACACCGTTAACGATGATCGGCGTCGTGTCGACGTCGTTCAGGCGGTCAATTTCCGTCGGGCCGGTGGCCGTAGAAATACGCTGCTGCCAAATCATCTGCCCCTGCTGCATCAATACTGCACTGACGCGGCCGTTGTCGCCGCCGACGATCGCCGCGCCGTAGGCGGTCGCAGGCGCAGACTCGCCGCGCAGGGAGAGCGCCGGCATATCGAGGTTAACGGTCCACTTCACGGCCCCATCGGTCTCGTTTAGCGCCTGCAGCTGGCCGTTACTGGTATGCACCAGCACCATGCCATCGCTCACCACCGGACGCGACAGCGCCTCGCCGGCGACACGGGTTTGCCAGGCCACGGTACCATCGCTGGTATTCAGCGCATAAAGCTGCGCTTTCTCGCTGCCGATATAAACATGGCCGCCAGAGACGGTCACCCCGCCGGAAAGCAGCGCTGGCGTGCGCGAGAACCAGCCATCTTTCTCCGCCAGATTCACCGACCATACCTCTTTTCCATCGTCGGCGTTCAGCGCTTTGACGGTGCCTTTACGGTCAGCAGCATACACTACGCCGTCGGCAAAGGCCGGATGAAGGTTAGAGTAAAATTCGCCGATACCATCGCCAACCGAGGTGCTCCAGGACGTGGACGGCGTAAACTGGTTTTCTACCGTCGGCAGCGGTGACATTTTCACCACATCTTCTTCGCTATTAAACAGCGAACACCCGCTCAGCAAGGTAACGGAAAGCAGCCCTGGCAACAGTAATTTACGCAATTGCATCGAGTCCCTCTCAGATGGACAAATTATTCATTTTCATACGCATCATTTCGCTGAGCGCAGGAGAAGCATCGCTTTTCACGCCAGCTTCCCACGCCGCACGGGCCCCTTGCTTATCGCCTTTGCTCAACAGAATTTCGCCGCGCAAATCGGCCACAATGGCGGTCCAGCCCTCACCTTTGATGCTGTCGAGGGTTTTCAGCGCCGCATCAGCCTGTTTCATTTGCAGCTGAACGCGGGCCAGACGCATACTGATAACCGATTTCAGATTATCATCAGATGCGGCCGCCAGCCCCTGCTGCAGCTGCTTTTCAGCGTTCGGCAGATCGTTCTGTTCAACAAAATGCTGTGCCAGCTCGAGAGAGGCGAAGGCGCCGTAGGTATTTTTATTGTCAGCCGCGAATTTCTCCGCCCCTGACAGCACTTCTGGCGTATTCGATTTCAGCGCGGAAGTCGCCTTCTCGTAAGCCAGCGACGCGTCTCTGGCGGTATCCTGCTGATGGGAGGTCCAGTAGCGCCAGCCAACCAGCGCGCCAATCCCTAAAATCACCCCGACCGCCAGCGCTTTGCCGTTTTCGGCAAAGAAACGCTTCAGCGCATCGACCTGATCGTTCTCGTTGTTAAAAGTTTCCACGCAGTCCTTCTCCTGACTAATAATTCCCGGGAGATTAACCCAGAAGTGTGCGCAAATGCGCGGCAACGCTCTCCTGCGTTACGGTAGTTTGCTCACCTGAGCGTAAATCCTTCACTACCACGTTTCCGTCAGCAATCTCTGATTCACCGACCACCAGCGCGACGCGCGCCCCCCACTTGTCAGCGCGGGCGAACTGCTTCTTAAAGTTGCCGCCGCCGTGGTTGGTCATCAGCTTCACGCCGGGCAGCGCATCGCGAACCTGCTCAGCCAGACGCATTGCAGCAGACTGAGTATCGGTCCCGGAGGCTACCAGGTATATATCGACAACAGGATCGGCTTTAAATTCCGGATTCACTGCCTGGACCAGTAAAACAAGACGTTCCAGCCCCATGGCAAAACCCACGCCCGGGGTAGCGCGACCGCCCAGCTGCTCAACCAGGCCGTCGTAACGACCGCCGGCGCAGACGGTGCCCTGGGAACCAAGGCTGGTGGTCACCCACTCGAACACGGTGCGGTTATAGTAATCAAGGCCGCGCACCAGGCGCTGGTTGACGGTGTAGCGGATCCCGGCATCGTCAAGCAACGCGCACAGGCCGGCAAAGTGGGCTTTCGACTCTTCGTCAAGATAATCGCCGAGCGCCGGCGCGTCGTTGAGCAGCGCCTGAACGTCCGGGTTTTTGGAGTCCAGCACCCGCAGCGGGTTGGTATACATCCGGCGTTTACTGTCTTCATCCAGTTTATCGGTAAACTGCTCCAGGTATGCCACCAGCGCGTCGCGGTAGTTGGCGCGCGCTTCCAGCGAACCGATGGAGTTCAGCTCCAGGCTGACGTGCTCGGAGATGCCCAGCTCACGCCACCAGCGCGCGGTCAGCATAATCAGCTCCGCGTCGATGTCCGGGCCCTGCAGGCCAAACACTTCGGCGCCGATCTGATGGAACTGGCGGTAGCGACCTTTCTGCGGGCGCTCGTGACGGAACATTGGCCCGACGTACCACAGACGCTGTTCTTGATTGTACAGCAGACCATGTTCGATGCCGGCACGTACGCAGCCCGCCGTCCCTTCCGGACGCAGCGTCAGGCTGTCGCCATTGCGGTCTTCGAAGGTATACATCTCTTTTTCAACCACGTCGGTCACTTCGCCGATCGCGCGTTTGAATAACGGGGTCTGCTCTACAATCGGCAAACGGATTTCGCTGTAACCGTAGCTACCGAGCACCTGCTTCAGTGAGCCTTCAATGCGCTGCCAGAGAGCGGTTTCGCCCGGCAGATAATCGTTCATGCCACGGATGGCTTGAATGTTCTTTGCCACGTTTATTCTCTTTATATATACAAAAATGAACCCCGGCGCCTCGCGCCCGCAGGTTCAATCATACACGGGAAGCGTATCGCTTCCCAACACGTTATTTTGCTTCAACCTGTTGAACGTCAATCCGACGGGCTTCATCGAGCATCGAGGCTTTGGCGCGGATCCGCGCTTCCAGCTGGTCGATCATGTCGTTGTTGTCCAGGCGATCTTTACGCACGCCGTCTTCATACAGGCCGCTTTTCTTGTTGCCGCCGGTGACGCCAAGGGTGGAGACCAGCGCTTCGCCCGGGCCGTTCACCACGCAACCGATGATCGAAACATCCATCGGGGTGATGATATCTTCCAGACGCTGCTCCAGAGCATTCACCGTACCGATAACATCAAACTCCTGGCGTGAACAGGTCGGGCAGGCGATAAAGTTAATGCCGCGGGAACGAATACGCAGAGATTTGAGGATATCGAAGCCGACCTTGATCTCTTCCACCGGATCCGCCGCCAGCGAGACGCGCAGCGTATCGCCGATCCCCTCGGACAGCAGTAGTCCCAGACCGATCGCCGATTTTACCGCGCCGCTGCGCGCGCCGCCCGCTTCGGTGATCCCGAGATGCAGCGGCTGATCGATCTGTTTCGCCAGCAGACGATAGGATTCCACCGCCAGGAAGACATCGGAGGCTTTAACGCTGACTTTAAACTGATCGAAGTTCAGACGATCGAGATGATCGACATGACGCATGGCGGATTCGAGCAGCGCCTGCGGCGTCGGCTCGCCATATTTTTCCTGCAGATCTTTTTCCAGCGAGCCGGCGTTGACGCCGATGCGGATCGGGATGTTTTTATCGCGAGCGCAATCTACAACCATGCGGATGCGCTCTTCGTTGCCGATGTTGCCCGGGTTGATACGCAGGCAGTCGACGCCATATTCCGCCACTTTCAGCGCAATACGGTAGTCAAAGTGGATATCGGCGACCAGCGGGACGTTAACCTGCTGTTTGATAAGTTTGAACGCCTCAGCAGCGTCCATCGTCGGAACAGAGACACGGACAATGTCCGCGCCTACGCGCTCTAACGCTTTGATTTGATTTACGGTCGCCGCCACATCGGTGGTGCGCGTATTGGTCATTGACTGAACGGCGATGGGAGCCCCATCGCCAATTGGCACATTACCAACGTAAATACGTTTAGATTTTCTACGTTGAATCGGAGCCTGGTTATGCATGAAAAATCTCCCGCGTTACCCGTCTGTTACTGCGCCGGTGATGATTCGGCATTGAGGGTCAGACGCGCAACCTGGTTAGTTCTGATAAAACGACTTAAATCGACAGGCTTGCCCAGATACTGGATCTGTACCGCGGCCGGGGCGCCAATTTTCAGCTTATACGGCGCCTGACCGCTCAGGTTCAGGTTACCGCCTTTACGCTGCAGGCCGCTGAACAGTTTTTTACCGGTGGCATCGCTCACTTCCAGCCAGCAGTCGGCGGAAAAGTTCATCACCAGATCCTGCGCCGACGCCGCCGGAGTCGTGACGTTCGCCTGATCGGTCGGCAACGGCGAGGCTGGAGTGGTAGCCGGAGCTGCCGGCGTCGTCCCCGCGGTATCGACATTGGCCTGGGAAGGCGCCACGACAGCGTTATTATCCGCTGGCGTCTGGGCCGGCGCGCTGGTGGTCGGTGCGCTGCCGGTATCGGTTGGCGCGCTGTTCGCGGCGCTATCGGCGGTCGGGGCTGCAGGGGCGCTGGTATCCAGCGGCACGTTCTGGCTGTTGGCGTCGCCGCCGTTCAGCTCAGCGGAAGACTGATCGGCCATGGTCGAAATCTCTTCCTGCTGCGCCTTATGGTCTTGCCACCACCAGGCGCCGCTCAGACCGATAACCACAAACAGCACCAGCCAGGTGAAGCTCATCAGCCAGCCGTCGCGCTTTTTGCGGCGCTTGCCTAAAGAGAAACTCTGCATTGGCGCGACTTTCGCCGCGCGGATGGGCGCCTGCTTGGCCATCATCGGCAGCAGCTCGTCTTCTGGAATATGTACGAGGCGAGCGTAGGAGCGGATGTACCCGCGCAGGAAGGTGGAGGCGAGGTCGGCGGGGGCCTTATCGTCTTCAATATCACGAACCGTGGACACCTTCAGGCATAAGCGTTCGGCCACCGCTTGCTGGCTAAGTCCGAGTTGTTCGCGGGCGTGACGCAGACGCGCGCCCGTGGTGTTTGCTTCTTGATGATCTTGAGTGGCTTCAGTATTCATTCGCTACAACTACTGGTACGTGAAATTTAAAGTTCAGCGCGGGAAAAAGCCGGCGCCGCGAGACATCTGTGCTACGTCAGCCTCACAGTATAGGACTGTCAGCCGCGCGATCACAGAGACGAATCAAAATTGAATGCTAAGCGGTTGTTGTGCCGCTACATACTGCCTCAAAGTCGACAAAAACGCACCGTAATTATTAACCGAATCAGCGTATTTCGCCTGGCTATCGGCCATAAATATGACCCGTGCCGCCTGCGCTGCACGGGTCATCATTTGTCAGACCGCTTTTACGTCAATCGCTTCGCCCTGCATCCGCTTACGCAGCGTACGCTTGGTACGGTCAATGACGTCGCCCGCCAGCTGGCCGCAGGCGGCATCGATATCGTCGCCGCGTGTTTTACGTACGATGGTCGTAAAGCCGTACTCCATCAGGACTTTGGAGAAACGGTCGATGCGGCTGTTGGAGCTGCGGCCATACGGCGCGCCCGGGAACGGGTTCCATGGGATCAGGTTGATCTTGCACGGCGTATCTTTCAGCAGCGCCGCCAGCTCATGGGCGTGCTCGGTGCCGTCGTTGACGTGATCCAGCATCACGTACTCGATGGTCACCCGGCCCTGGTTGGCGTTGGACTTCGAAATATAGCCGCGCACCGAGTTGAGGAACGTCTCGATGTTGTACTTTTTGTTGATCGGGACGATTTCGTCGCGAATGGTGTCGTTCGGCGCGTGCAAGGAGATCGCCAGCGCAACGTCGATCATATCGCCGAGTTTATCCAGCGCCGGCACCACGCCGGAGGTAGACAAGGTCACACGACGCTTGGAAAGGCCAAAGCCGAAATCGTCGAGCATGATTTCCATCGCCGGAACGACGTTGTTGAGGTTCAGCAGCGGCTCGCCCATGCCCATCATTACTACGTTGGTAATGGGACGCACGCCGGTGGTCTTCACCGCGCCGACGATCTTCGCCGCGCGCCAGACCTGGCCGATAATTTCGGATACCCGCAGGTTGCGGTTAAAGCCCTGCTGGGCGGTGGAGCAGAATTTGCACTCCAGCGCGCAGCCTACCTGGGAGGAGACGCACAGGGTGGCGCGGTCTTCTTCCGGGATATAGACGGTCTCGACGCGCTGATCGCCAACGGCAATCGCCCATTTAATGGTCCCGTCGGTTGAGCGTTGCTCTTCAACCACTTCCGGGGCGCGGATCTCCGCCACTTCTTTCAGTTTACTGCGCAGGACTTTGTTGATGTCGGTCATCTCATCAAAGTCGTCGCAGCAGTAGTGATACATCCATTTCATCACCTGATCGGCGCGGAAAGGCTTCTCGCCCATGTTTTTGAAAAACTCGCGCATCTGCTGACGGTTTAAATCCAGCAGGTTGATTTTGGCATCTTTGTTCGGCACCGTCAGAGCGGCGGTATCAGGCGTGACAATTTGTTCAGACATAATATTTTCCGGCCTCGTTATTACACGTTATGGCCCCAGGTGGGTTGAAAAAGAAACGCCCCGGAGAGCGACTGCTCGTCCAGGGGCGCTATATTCTACAAATTCTGGCGCATCATTGCCACGTTTGCACAAAGCAATGAAAAAAAATCTGTAACTGACTGCTCAATCCTCTAAGGCTTTTCGATTGTCGCAAGGCGGCAAGCAAGTGACAAATTCGTCGGGAACGAATTTGACCAGCCGTAGGCTGGCCTCCGGTGAGAGGCAGGAGCCTCTCATTAATCCCCGGGAGCATAGATAACTATGTGACCGGGGTGAACGCGCGCAGCCGACGCCGCGACGGTCGAAAAGACGAGGTTTGTATCTCCAAAGTATTTCAGGTCACAGCGAGACGGCGAGTTCGCAAATCCCCGGGAGCATAGATAACTATGTGACCGGGGTGCGCGAAGGAAGCCAACAATGCTGTGGCGTGAAAGACGCAGGAGATTAGCGAGTGCGCGGGCAAACCTCGCCTTCAGCAAAGAAGAACGCGATTTCGCGGGCAGCGGATTCTACAGAGTCGGAACCGTGGGTGCCGTTCTCGGTGAAGCTGTCAGCGTAGTCAGCGCGCAGGGTACCCGCCAGGGCGTTTGCCGGATTGGTGGCGCCCAGCAGGTCACGGTGACGCTGTACCGCATTTTCGCCTTCCAGAACGGAAACCACGATCGGGCCGGAGGTCATGAACTCAACCAGACCGTCGAAGAACGGGCGACCTTCGTGCTCAGCATAGAAACCACGAGCCTGTTCAACGGTCAGGTGCAGCATTTTGGTGCCGACGATTTTGAACCCTGCAGCTTCAAAGCGGGAAAAGATGCTGCCAATAACGTTTTTTGCCACCGCGTTTGGTTTGATGATGGAAAAAGTACGTTCAATAGCCATGATTACCTCTAATTAAATGTTCTGTTGTTGCACATACGATTGTATGGCCTGGCGCGCATTATAATGAGCATCCCCGCCCCTGCCTACGGATGAAGGTAACATTTTGTTAAAATAAGATGAGTATTGAAAACACAAACCGCCAACAACAAATTCACCCTGGTTATTGCAGGGTGAAGCTGGCGGCCGCCGTCTGACCCGCTTCATCCATCACTACCAACTGCCACTCGCCGGGTTTATCCAGCATTAGCGTGGTTCTTGCGCCGGCGGCCTCTAACGGTTCGCCATTAATAAACCACCAGCGCCGCCCCTCCCCACCGCTGGTTTGTAGCGGCAACATCACCCGCGCCTCACCCGGGAGACGTTTTATCACTGCCCCATCACGGATGCCGGACAGCACCAGCGGCGCGGTATCCTGAGTCTGTAACGGCGGGCATGACTCCGATGCCGGTCCCAGGCGCGCGCGCCGCCTTTCGCTGGCCGGCAGCCAGGGATCCAGCGGCAGCGGCCAGACTTCGACCTGGCTTTCCCGAGCGCCGGGACAATCCGCCGCCACCCGTTCGCCGTGTTCATTGCGCCACACCGGGAAGCGGATCCCGCGTACGCTCTCCTGCCCCGGCAGCAGCAGGGTCGGCGGCTGGCTGGCATCCAAAAGCCAGCTGGCCAGGCGACGACGACAGTTGCTGTCGCCCGCCGGCAGATCCTGCCCGCCAGGCCAGCAGATTGTCCCCTGGCTGACCGTTGTCGGGCGCGGATCGCTCGGCAGCCCGCCGCGGCTCATCGCCGGGCGGGCCAGCAGCAGATTATTGACCTGGTTGAGCAGCGGCACGGCGCTGGCGAAGCCAAACTGGCCCACCACCGGCGTACCGTCCGGGCGCCCGGTCCAGATGCCTATCAGATATCGCGCATTGAGGCCGACCGCCCACGCGTCGCGATAGCCGTAGCTGGTGCCGGTTTTCCACGCCAGCGGCACCGCCTGCGGCAGCGAGGCATCGGGAACCGGTTGCGCTTCGCCGGCCAAAATACGCCGGACGATCCATGCCGCCCCGGGCGACATCAGCGCGCGCTCGGTCAATGGATCGCTCGGCTTCAGGCGCAGCCGCGCCGCCTTGCCATGGCGGGCGAAGGCGCTGTACGCCGCGACAATATCTTCCAGCCGCGCCCCGGCGCCGCCGAGGATTAGCGACAGATTCGGCTCTGCGCCAGCGGGCAGCGTCAGGGGCAGCCCGGCGTTGCGTAAATTAGCCGCAAAGCGTTTTGGTCCATAGGCTTCGAGCACCTGCACCGCCGGCAGATTCAACGAACGCACCAGAGCCTCGCTGGCGCTCACCGGGCCATGAAACCCGCTGTCGAAATTACCGGGGCGATAATCGCTAAAACGCCGTGGCACATCCTGTAATAGCGATGCCGGGTGAATCAGCCCCTCATCCATCGCCATCGCGTAGATAAAGGGTTTCAGCACCGACCCCGGCGAGCGTACCGCCGAGACCATATCAATATGGCCGAAGCGGCTGTCGTCGGTGATATCCGCCGAGCCCACCCAGCCGCGAACTTTCATATCCGTGTGGTCGACGACGACCATCGCCAGCGAACTGCGCGGCGGCAGGCGCGATTTCCAGTTCAGCGCCAGATCTTCCAGTTGCCGCTGCAGTCCGGCATCCAGAGTCGTCACCACCTTTTCATCACGACTGGTCGCCAGCGCCCGGCGTGAAAAAAGCGGCGCCAGCTGCGGCATCTGGCGCGGAAACAGCCATACTGGCTCCTCCATCGCTTCCTTTACCGCCTGCTCCGGCCAGACGCCCTGGCTGACCATTCGCGTAAGCACTTTATCACGCGCCGCCTGGGCCCGCTGCGGCCAGCGGTCCGGACGTAAACGACTGGGCGCCTGGGGAAGTACCGCCAGCAGCGCCGCCTCGCCGTAGCTAAGCCGGGCAGGCGGCTTACCGAGATAGGCCCAGCTGGCCGCGCCGATCCCCTGCAGGGTGCCGCCAAACGGCGCGCGGTTCAAATAGAGGGTTAGAATGTCGCTTTTTGACAGATGCCACTCCAGCTGCAGCGCTCGCCACAGCTGGCGCAGCTTGCCGCCGAAGGTGCGTGGATGGGGATCAAGCAGGCGTGCCACCTGCATGGTAAGCGTGCTGCCGCCCGAGATAACTCGCCCGGAAGTAAGATCCTGCCAGGCGGCGCGCAGCACCGCGAAGGGATTGACCCCCGGATGGCGCCAGAACCAGCGGTCTTCATACTGGATGAGCGCCTGCAGATAGCGCGGCGACACGTCGGCGAGCGTGACCGGATAACGCCAGACGCCCTGCGCGTCGGCAAACCGCCACAGCGGCGTCCCGTCTTCCGCCACCACCACACGGGCAGGCGTGACGTCATGCAGCGGCAGCGGCCACAGGCGATCGGCCGCCAGCACCGCCAGCCACAGCAGAAAAATAAACGCCGCCAGCCAGCGCCAGCGGCGTTTTACCCGAGGCAATACGCGCATTTACGGCGTCACGGTGAGCGGACCGCTGGCCGCTCCTGTCGCCCGCCACTGCGGCGCATACATCGATTCCACCTGCGGCTGCGGGACCTGATAAGTGCCCGGCGTCACCGCCCGCGCCAGATAGACCAGCGTCACCGGCTGGCCTTCATTGACAGCGACGGCGGCGACGAAACGGTCATCGCGGAACTCGATATGCTGAATATCCGCCTGCTGCATCTGGTTAAGCAGGTTTTGCACCGCGTCGCCATTCTCCTGCAGGCTGGCGCTGCTGTTGGCCAGATTCTGGTTTTCCAGCTCCAGACCGGCTGGCAACAGATCAACCACCAGCGCGTCAGGCACGTTGCGTTTGGCGGTCACCTCCAGCTTGACGAGCACCAGTTCGCCGCTGCGCAGTGAAGACAGCGATTTCTGCTGCCCCTGGGTATCGAAAATAGTGCGTTCAATCCCCAGGACGTTACCGCCCGGCTGCGGCGCGCTTTGTGGATAGCCGCTGCTGTCGAGACGCAGCCACAGCGGCTGACTGCCGGTATTACTCACCTGCAGCGCCGCCAGCCGATCGCCGTCGAGGTTGCGGGTTTGCGCTTTGTCGCCGGCCAGCGGCTCCGCCTGCAGCGAGGTTTGCGCCTGCCAGCTGCCCGGCAGGTCCGCCAGCGTACGTCCGGCAAGGAACAAGGCGTTGGTTTCCTGGGTCGACAGCCAGCGCTGGCCATAGGCCTCTTCCGACAGCGTGCTCAACAGCTGATTTTGCACCTCCGGCAGCAGTTTATTCTCTTCCAGCAGCGCCAGCTTCAGGGCGTTATCGCGCAGCGGGCTACCGTAATCGCCCAGCCAACGATTCTCATCCTGGCGCGGGGTGGCAATCGCCAGCTTCAGGGCGGCGTCGCCGCGCGGCGCATCGCCCATGGTTTTCAGCGCAATGCCGAGCTGCAGCAGCGGCAAGCCGGATCGCGCCTGGTCGTGACGGCTCCAGATTTCACGCAAGGCGCCGAGCGGCGCTTTTTGCTGACGCGCCAGCACCAGCGCGGCATAGGCCTGAGCGGCAAAGCGGCTAGCCTGGGCGTCGTCGCTGTAGCGCACGGTCATCAGGCCCGGCTCCTGCAGATAGCGCAGCAGGCGCTCGTTGCCTTTATTAATGGCGTTGACCGGTACGCTATAACCCTGCTCGCTGGCGCGCACGAGGAAGTCCATGGCGTAGGCGGTCAGCCAGTACTCTTCCGGCCCCTCTCTATCCCATAGCGCAAAGCCGCCGTTTTCCAGCTGCATCTGCAGCAGGCGTGAAATACCGACATCGATGGCCGCGCGGCGTTTTTCGTCGCTGTCCCCGCTAATGCCCAGCGCCTTTAGCTGCGCCGCGCTGGTATACAGGGACGGGAACAGGCCGCTGGCGGTCTGCTCAAGGCAGCCGTAAGGATAGGCTTTCAGCTCGCGGATATAGCGGGCGAGATTCAACGGTGGTTTACCGCTGAGCAGCAGTTGGCCCTGCAGCGTTTGCGCGGCAAAGCCCTGGCTCTGCGCCGCCGGCGGCTGCCAGCTTTCACCTGGCTGCAGCACTGCGCCGCTGTTGACGGTCTGTGCCGGGTACGCCGGACGCACGCCGATTTTCCACTGTTTTTGCAGCGGGGCGAAGGTTTCGCCCGGCAGGCTCAGGCCGCTGATGGTGGCATTAACCTGACCATCGCCGAAGCCCGCCAGCGCGCTCACTGGTATAAACAGCGTGCTGCGCGCCCCCGGCGCCAGCTGTACCGGCGGCAGTTGACCCTCGGTCAAGGTCACCAGCCCGCTGGCGGTAAGATGTACCTGCAGGGTTTGCGGTTTGTCGGTCAGATTGCTGAGATCCAGCGCCAGCCGTGTGGTATCGCCGCTGGCGAGGAAGCGCGGAGTGTTCAGCTCGGCGATGACCGGGGCGGCCACCACCACTTTATCTTCGCTGCTGCCAAAGTCATCCGCCGTCCACGCCTGGGCCATCACCCGCAGCTCGCCGTTAAAATCGCCAATGGGTAACGTCACCGTGCCTTCGCCCTGATCGTTCAATACCACCGGCTGCGCCTGCTGGGCGACGATAGTCACGTGGTTGACCGGCGGTTTGCCGCCGCGTTTTAACTCGTCGCCATCGCCGCCGAAGCGCAGGCTGGCCACACGTCCCTGCCCTTCGATCACCTGGCCGTAGATGTCATAGATATCTGCGCCGTAACGCTTCTGGCCAAAGAAGGCGTTCCACGGATCCGGGGTAGCGTAATCGGTGATATTCAGTACCCCGCTATCCACCGCCGAGAGCAGGACATTGACCTGTTTCGGCGCCTCGCCCTCTTTGACGCTGGCTTTCACTTTCACCGTCAGCGGCTGGTTGGGGCGCATTTTGTCCGGGGCCTCCAGCGCCAGCGTCAGGCGACGGTTTTCATCGCCCAGCGGCAGATGCAGCAGGCCCACCGCGCGTTTCGGCGTTGCCGAGCGCGATTTATCGCCGGGACGAACCACCAGCGTGCTGAGGTAGAGGTCGTGGCGATTCCAGGTTTTATCCACCGGGATCGACAGGTCCATCCCCTCCGCCGGGACGTCAATTTCCTGCCACCACAGCGGCCCTTCGCTGGATTCCACCATTGCGTAGCCTTTACCCGCCGCCGGGGCGGCGATGTGCAGCCTGATGGTGTCGCCCGGTTTATAGCTCGGTTTATCCAGCTTCATGGTGACCCGGTCAGGACGCGCCGCGCCGGCGCCTTCGCTGTTATCCTGCCAGCTGTAGCCCGCCCAGAAGCGCACGCTGCTGACCACGTCGTCCGGTCCTTTCACCTCCAGGCGATAGGATCCCCACTCCACCGGGAAGCTCACTTTGCCGATCTGGCCGGCCTGCAGGTCCAGCGACTCCTCGCCCTCCTGCAGATCTTTTTGATCGAACTGCGACTGCCAGCCTTCGCTGTCGGACCAGTTCCAGTAGTAGTCGCGCCGCTCGCGGATCAGCCGCACCTGGAGACCGGAGATCGCTTTTTTCTCGCCTTTGACGTCGGCATAGACGATATCAAACGCGGCGTTACTGTTTTCATCCACCACCGGCTGTTTCACGGTGGTATCGGTGCGGTAATCGTAAACGTCCTTCAGCGTAAATTGCGGGCGGATCCCCGGCAGCGCCTCGGCGGGCCAGATCGGCTGCTTAACCGTACGGGTCACCGGGCGACCGCCGGATTCCAGCAGGCTGGCCTGCAGCACCACCTGCAGCGGCGAATGGCTATCCTGCCACTGGCTTGAGGTAGTCACTTCGCCATGGCCTTTTTCGTCCAGCGTCAGCTGGACTTCATCCAGACTACGGGAGAGGTTTTCTTCCGCAATATCGCCGAACTGGAAGCCCGGCAGCGCAGCGACGGCGTCGCGCAGCGGGCGCAGGAACAGCTTGCCCTGCAGCTGGTTGCCGCTGGCCGGCGCGCCGTAGAGATAAGCGCCGCTAACGCCAAAGGTGACGTCGGCATCCGGCGCGACTGGCGCGGCCTGCGGCGTCAGGTTCAGGGCCATGCGTTCCGGCATAAAGTCTTCAACGTGGAAATCCCATTCGCGCGGCTGATTGTCGCCGGCGCTGGCGCGAATGTGCCACATGCCGGTAGCCGCGCCGCTGTCGAGCGGATAAGTAAACTGGTACAGGCCATTCACTGGTTTGCTCATCACCGAGCGGATCACCTTGCCGTCCGGCTGAACCACCTCCAGTTTCACCGGCTGCTCCGCCAGCGGCTTGCCGTCGCTATCGCGCAACAGCGCATTAAGGATCACCGTTTCGCCGGGACGATAGAGATCGCGCGGGCCAAACATAAAGAACTGTTTGCTAAAGCCGGGCGCGCCTGCGATAGAGAATTCCGCCAGATCCAACGCCGGCAGCTTGAGGTCGAGCAGCGTGGTCTGCCCCTCTTTGCGCGCCAGCAGCAGCGCGGCTTCTTTATCGGTTTGCAGGGTGACGTGGCCCTGGCTGTCGCTTTTCGCTTCCGCCAGGGTCTGCCCTTTGGCATTGAGCAACTGCACCTCAATACCCGACTGGGCGGCGCCGTTTTCCAGACTCTGGGTAAAAACGTCCAGCCGGTTATGGTAGCGATGCGCCGAGACGCCGATATCGCTGAGGGTAAACAGCGTCGCCGCGTTGCTGTAGCTATAACGGCCCGCCGGGTTCATGACCGCCACGTAGACGCCAGGCTGCTGGAGCGGCTTGATGTCGCTCAGCGGCAGCAGCAGCTTTTCGCGAGTATTACGCGCCGGGTTGAGATCGAAGCGGCCGCTGTAGACCAGATCCGCCATCTTCAGCAGTTCATCAGATTCCCAGTTGCTTAACGAGTTACGGTATTCCCACTGACTGACAAAGGCGGAGAGCGATTCCGGCTTAATGCGGAAGAAATTAACGTCGACATTATTGACGTTCAGCGCCATCACCGGCAGCCCGGCGACCACGTTGCCCGGCAGCAGCGAGCCGCGGCTGGCAAACCCAACGCTCGGTGCGATATCGCGGGTGGTCAGGGTCTTCTCAAACGGTTTGTCGAGCGTCGCCTTGTTCAGGGCGGTCAGCGTCGGGTCGACCGAGACAATCAGCTCGCGCTTTGGCTCAAGGTGACGCAGACGCAGCTCTTTCAGATTCGGCGCCAGCTCCCAGGCACCGTCCACCTTACCGCTTTTCTTGTCGACCAGATGCACGCTGCGCGAGAAATCCTGGTCCGGCTGCAGCGGGACGGAAAACGTCAGCACCAGGGTCGCGGCGCCATCCAGTTGCACCTCCGAGGCGTCGAGGAGCGTCAGCGCTTTACCCTGGCTTTTTTCCGCCAGCGCCGCCAGCTGGGCGCGGTCCGGTTTTGCCGTCGCGCCTGGGTTGCTATCCGCGGCTGGCGCCGGGGCCGAGGCCTGCGGTGTACCGCTGTCATCACACCCGGTTAATGAAAATGCGGTAAGGAGCGCTAGTGATAGCGCCGCTAAACGAAATGGTTTCATCCTTCTAACCCCTCGGCCGATGAGCCTGATGCAATTTGTCACATTTATTATGCGTTATGGCGGCGCTTCTCAACAGTGACGAAGCGGGTTTCTGCCGATTAATCAGAAAAGTGCCGTGACGCCGTCCCCACTCTGGCGTCCTTAACTTGTCAGCGCCAGCTAAAACGCCGACAATTCAGTCATGAATAATAAAACGGAGGCACCTATGTCCACCTCGTTTTTTGTCGCTGCCGACTGGCTGGCAGAACATATTGATGACCCGGAAATTCAGATTATCGACGCCCGCATGGCGCCCGCCGGGCAGGAGGCCCTGCGGGATATGGCCGCGGAATACCGCGCCGGCCATGTGCCGAACGCGCTGTTTTTCGATATCGAGGCGCTATCCGACCACACCAGTCCGCTGCCGCATATGATGCCGCGGGCCGAAGCGTTTGCCGTCGCCATGCGCGAACTGGGCGTCTGCAGCGATAAGCATCTGGTGGTCTATGACGAAGGCAATCTGTTTTCCGCCCCGCGCGCGTGGTGGATGCTGCGCACCTTTGGCGTAGAGAAGGTGTCAATTCTGGCCGGCGGACTGGAGGGCTGGCGGCGCGACGAACTGCCGCTGGAACAAGGGATGCCGGAGGTGGCCGAAGGGGAATTCGACGTGCGGTTCGATCCTCAGCAAATTAAGCGTCTGACCGACGTCCTGTTGGTCAGCCATGAAGGATCGGCGCAGATTGTCGATGCCCGTCCGGCGGCCCGGTTTAACGGCCAGGCCGACGAACCGCGCCCGGGCCTGCGCCGCGGGCATATCCCCGGCGCGCTGAACGTACCGTGGACGGATCTGGTGATTAACGGCGAACTGAAAACCGTTGACGAGCTGAACGACATCTTTTTACGTCAGGGTGTCGATTTTGAACGGCCGATCATCGCCAGCTGCGGCTCGGGGGTGACGGCGGCGGTGGTCGTGCTGGCGCTCACCACGCTTGGCGTGAACGGCGTCTGCCTGTATGACGGCTCCTGGAGCGAATGGGGCGCGCGGAGCGATCTGCCGATTGAACCGGCCCCTGCCGCTCCGTAAACACGGCGTGACCGCGGGCCTCCCGTTCCGCGGTCACTAAATAATTTCTGATTTTCTCTCCCACTTTCTTCTGCTTCTCGCTAAACCGGTTACTCTGTGCTGCCGCAGGGCTTGTACCTGTCGAGTTCGCTTTGCCTGATGCGGAGGCAGAGCACTGGTACAGAATTCCTCAGGGCTGATAGCGCATCCAGTCCATCCCAATCTGATGTCACCACAAGGAGTGAAAATGGCATTAGTCTCTAACCCACATTCGGCTTATTCACCGCGCCTTCCCTGGCTGGGAGGTATAGCTGGCCTGCTGGCAGGCGGCGCGATCCTTTATTTTTGGCCGCAATGGAACCGGACATGGCTAAGCCTGGTGCCTGCGCCAGTCTCCGTGTATACCCGCTTTCTCGGGGTCACTCTGGAAGAGGTCCCACTGATCACCTATGGTCACCAGGCGCTGCTGGGTTTTCTGATGGTGCTGCTCGCGCCCGGTTACGGTAAGTCGACCCTTGCCGCGTGGATGATGCATAACCCAGCGTCAAGCCGGCGCTGGCCCGGCGAGGTATTCCGTGCCTGGGTCACAAAATTTGGCCTGCTGGTCATGGTCTTTTGCAATCTGTTCTTTTTGTCCCGGGTCCCATCCGGAACCCTGGCGTTATATATTTTTATTCTCCAGCACGTCAGCGTTGCCGCGGCGGTGGCGTCAGGGGTGCTGCTCCTGCGTGACGCCCGGCGCCTGGCCCGCACGTTCGACGCTCAGCTGGCGGACCTGCGTCTTCTCATGATACTTACCCTCGGGTTCCAGACGATTTTGCCGGCGCAGATCGCGCTGATGAGCGCCCGGGGCGTGAATACGCCGCTGGGCTGGTACATTGTTATCGCGCAAATGGCAGGGGTGTTACTGGCGTTTATGCTGGTCGGCGGGCTGGTGGCAGCGCTACGTTCTCTGCTGGGCGAAGAGAGGTGCCGGGCCTGGCGCGGGGATATGGCGCTCTTCAACGGCATTGTCACACTGTGCGTGACGGGATTTCTCCTCTATCACATGGTGTCTGCCTATCCGCGAATCTTTGCCGCCCTGCATTAGCTTTTGCCACCCCGCTTTTGTGCCTCGAACTGGAAGCAGAAAGAAACAGCGGGGGCTGCCGCCCCCGCTGTCAGATGATGCGGTTCTGCTTAAAATCGCGCAGGAAGCTGCCCCAGCGCTTTTCATAGAACGGCGTGATATGGGCAATCATAAAGTGGCTGATGCCCTTCTCGCCTTCCACCACCTGGCAAATATCGATCGGTTCGTCGCCTGGCAAGGTATCGGTGGCCACGCTGCCGGTGGTCTGGATAATGGCTTCAATATCTCCTTCCGCTTCAATCCCGATCAACAAGTTGGCCGGCGCGTCGGCGCGCTCTTTAATCGAGCACAGAAACGCCCGCTTGACGGTCTTGAGCGTTTTGAACAACGTGGTCAGCGAATCGACCATCTGCGCCGGCGGTTCGGCGACTTCAGACAGCAGCAGCGCTTCGCCGCCTTCCAGTACCGTCTGGGTGCTCAGTGGGCTGCCTTCTTCGCCTAACAGATGGCTGATTTCCCGTGGGGTGAACTCTTTGCCGCTCGGCAGCTTCGGGTTGAGGAATAACGATTCGCCCAGCGTCATCGCCATCAGCGTGCGGGCCGGCATCATCACGAAAGCCTGTTCATCCGCAACCGCCTGCTGCAGCGCCTCCAGCGAGGTAAAGAATGGGATCACCGAGGTACCGTCGTCTTTTTCCCAATGCTGCAGATCCAGCGCGCTATCTTCGACAATCTGCTCGCCATCGGCTGCCCTGCCCGGCACCCAGACGGTGGCCTCCAGCAGCGCGCTGAAAAATGCCGGACGATGGGCGGGCTCAGTCGCCGCTTTTTCCAGCAGGGTTTCTAATTCATTTTTTGTATCTGACATAGTTTGGCTACTTCACAATGAATTGCCCGGCGGCCATTCGTCCACGCGGGCATATGGTTTTCCTGGCCGGGTAAGCGCAGCGCCACCCGGCAAGGCCATTACTCAGCTGTCAGCAGGTTAGCAATGGTACGCACGCCAAGCCCGGTGGCGCCCGCCGACCACTGCTCAACGGCAGATTTGCGGTAGGTTGCCGAACAGTCGATATGCAGCCAACCCTGGTGGTAGTTTTCCACGAAGTGGGACAGGAAGCCCGCCGCGGTGCTGGCGCCGGCCGGATAGGCCGCGCTGCCGGTATTGTTCAGGTCAGCAAAGTTGGACGGCAGCTGGTTGCGGTGGAACTCGGCCAGCGGCAGACGCCAGAAGGCTTCGTTTTCCGCCTGAGCGCTCGCCAGCAGGCGATTCGCCAGCGCATCGTCAAAGCTGAACAGCGCGTGGTAATCATTGCCCAACGCGGTTTTCGCCGCGCCGGTCAGGGTGGCGGCGTCGATGATCAGCTCTGGCTTCTGCGCCGAGGCGTCAATCAGGCCATCCGCCAGCACCAGGCGGCCTTCCGCGTCAGTGTTCATAACTTCAACGGTTTTGCCGTTGCGATAATGAATAATATCGCCCAGTTTGAAGGCGTTACCGCTGATCAGGTTGTCGGCGCAGCACAGGTAGAGCTTCACGCGTTTGTTCAGCCCGCGGGTAATGGCGAAAGCCAGCGCGCCGGTGATAGTCGCCGCACCGCCCATATCGGATTTCATTGAATCCATAAAGGCGCTCTGTTTAATGCTGTAGCCGCCGGAATCAAAGGTGATGCCTTTGCCCACCAGGCAGGCGTATACCGGCGCCTCTTTATCGCCGGTCGGGTTATAGTCCAGCGCCAGCAGGACCGGCGGGCGCTCGGAGCCGCGGCCCACGGTATGCAGACCAAGATAGCCCTGCTCGCGCAGATCTTCGCCTTTGGTGATGCGATAGCTTATCTTCTCACCCGCCACGCCACACAGCAGGTCGACAGCGCGCTGCGCCAGCTGCTCCGGACCCAGCTCTTCCGCCGGCGCATTGATGGTGTCGCGTACCCAGTCGATGATCGTCAGGCGGTTATCCAGCTCGCTGCGCTGCGCGTCGTCAAGGGATGGCCATTCGACCTGACGCTGACCTTTCGGCCCTTTATAGCCGGCCCAAAAGGCCCAGGCGCGATCGGTGTTCCAGCCTTCGCCGCTCAGGGCGACGTGCTTGATGCCCATGCCGTCAATTTTGCGCGCCGCGCGCTGGATAAGCCCGAGGTCGTCTTTACCGTTGAGATGTAGAGCGATGCCGTCGTTATTGATGCTCCAGGTCGCTTTTTCTCCCCAGCGTCCATCGGCTGGCTGAGTAGAAAGCGTAATCTTCATAGCTTCGGTCATTATCATTATCCTTCTTAGCAAACGGGCCACCCTATGGCAGCCCGTTAAAATGTTTTCGCTTAACGCGAAATTATTCGGCCTCGTCTAGCCAGACTAGCAGAATCGCCTCGAGAATTTTTTCATTGGATGCGTTTGGATCATCATCAAACTCTTCCAAATCGCAAATCCACTGATGCATGTCGGTAAAGCGAACGGTTTTCGGGTCGAGATCCGGGTAAGCGTCATACAAGGCTTCGCCGATTTCGCGACTGTCGGTCCATTTCAGTGCCATATTAGTGCTCGCGTGCGTGGTTGATGGTGTAACGCGGGATCTCAACGACCAGATCTTCGTCGGTGACGCGCGCCTGGCAGCTCAGACGGCTGTCAGGTTCCAGCCCCCAGGCTTTATCCAGCATGTCGTCTTCATCTTCGCTACTTTCCGCCAGCGAGTCAAAGCCTTCACGCACGATGCAGTGGCAGGTGGTGCAGGCACAGGATTTTTCGCAGGCGTGTTCAATTTCGATACCGCTACGCAGCGCGGCATCGAGAATGGTTTCACCGGTCTCAGCTTCCACAACGATGCCATCCGGACACAGGTCCTGGTGGGGCAGAAATACAATTTTTGGCATTTTAAACCTCGTCCACGGATTGGCCTTTCAGCGCGATACGGACCGACTGATCCATACGGCGAGCGGCGAATTCCTGGGTTTGTGTGTCGATATTTTTAATCGCTTCTTTAATCGCGTCAGCGTCGTCGCCTGCCGCGGCGGCGCGTACCTGCTCCGCAGCGGCATCGATGGCCTGACGCTCCGCGGCGCTTAACAGCGCGGCGTCGGCGGCCAGCGCGCTTGTCAGGCTCTCCAGTACGCGCGCGGCTTCCACTTTCTGTTCAGCCAGCATGCGCGCCTGAATATCCTGTTCGGCGTAGCTCATCGAATCTTTAATCATGGTGGCGATTTCGCCATCGGTCAGACCGTAAGACGGTTTCACCTGGATGGAGGCTTCCACGCCGGTCGATTTTTCCATCGCCGTAACGCTCAGCAGGCCATCGGCATCCACCTGGAAGGTAACGCGAATATGCGCCCCGCCCGCCGGCAGCGCCGGGATACCGCGCAGCGCAAAGCGCGCCAGCGAACGGCAATCCTGGACCAGCTCACGCTCGCCCTGCATCACGTGAATGGACATCGCCGTCTGGCCATCTTTGAAGGTGGTAAACTCCTGCGCCCGGGCCACCGGAATGGTGGTATTACGCGGGATCACTTTCTCCACCAGGCCGCCCATGGTTTCCAGGCCTAACGACAGCGGGATAACGTCGAGCAGCAGCAGTTCGCTGTCCGGCTTGTTGCCCACCAGGATATCGGCCTGGATCGCCGCGCCGATGGCGACAACTTTGTCCGGGTCAATGGAGGTCAGCGGAGTGCGACCGAAGAACTCGCCAACGCGCTCACGCACCAGCGGCACGCGGGTCGAACCGCCGACCATCACCACTTCCAGCACTTCTTGCGCTTCAACGCCAGCGTCTTTTAGCGCCCGACGGCAGGCCATCAGGGTACGTTTTACCAGCGGGGCAATCAGATCGTTAAACTGGCTGCGGGTGATATCGCCCTGCCAGCCGCCGACCTCGACGTGCGCTGCCTCGGCATCGCTCAAGGCGATTTTCGCCGCGATGGCGGCATCCAGCAGCTCACGCTGCAGACGGTTATCGCTGCGGTCGCTGAAGCCCGCCTGCTCGCGCAGGTAGTCAGCCAGCAGGTGATCGAAATCATCGCCGCCGAGAGCCGAGTCGCCGCCGGTGGCCAGCACTTCAAACACCCCGCGGCTTAAACGCAGAATGGAGATATCAAAGGTGCCGCCGCCGAGATCGTAGACCGCAATCACCCCTTCCTGGCCGGAGTCGAGGCCGTAGGCAATAGCCGCCGCGGTCGGCTCATTGAGCAGGCGCAGCACGTGCAGGCCCGCCAGACGCGCCGCGTCTTTGGTTCCCTGGCGCTGAGCGTCATCGAAGTAAGCGGGAACGGTAATGACCACGCCGTCGAGTTCGCCGGCCAGCGCTTCGGTCGCCCGGGCGGCCAGCGCTTTGAGGATATCGGCGGAGACGCGAATCGGGTTCAGCAGGCCGCCGGCGGTCTGGATCATCGGCAGGCCGTTTTCACTGGCCTGCAGCTGATACGGCAGATGCGGGTAACGGTTTTGAATATCGGCGAGGGAGCGCCCCATCATCCGCTTCACGGAGCTGATGGTATTGGCAGGATCCTGAGCGGCGTTAAGCCGGGCGTCATAGCCGACGGTCAGCCCCGAAGCGTGGTAGTTCACCACCGACGGCAGCAGATAGCGGCCTTGATGATCGGGCAGAGTCTCGGCCTGGCCGCTACGCACGGTAGCCACCAGAGAATTGGTGGTGCCCAGGTCGATACCGGCCGCCAGACGACGCTGGTGCGGCGCGGCGCTCAGGCCGGGCTCACTAATTTGTAATAAGGCCATAATTGCTTCCGAAAATTAAAAATCGAGCAGTTTTTCTTCGAGTTCTTCAGCACTGCTGCGCAGTTTATCGAGGAAACGGAGCTTACGAACCGTGTCCGCCGCCGCCTCCCAGCTCTCATTATGCAATTGGTCAACCATCAGCTGCTGACGGGTATCAAACAGCGCTTTCACCCGTTTGATAAAACCTTCCAGCCGCGCGTCGTCTTTCGCCTGGCCGATCTCATCCAGCTCTTCGCGCAATTCCAGCTGTTCCATCAGGAACGCGGTATCGCGAACGGTATGCTGCTCGCTGGCCAGATCGAAGCCATGCAGCGAAAGGAGATATTCTGCGCGAGTCAGCGGATGGCGCAGCGTCTGCCAGGCTTGGTTTATAGTGGCGGAATGCTGAACCGCCGCAAGCTGTTCCGCCGCAGGCGCGCTGGCAAATTTATCCGGATGGTACTGGCGCTGCAGATCCTGATACCGGACAGCCAGTTGTTCAAGCGAGAGGGTATAGCTGGCTGGTAACCCGAAGAGGGTGAAATAGTCCATAGTAACCTCAGGGTCATGCATCTAAATTAAAACCCCACGCGCGGCGTGACCGCGGTGGGGTTGAGGAGTACCGATTATACGTTAAAGCTTTCGCCGCAGCCGCACTCATCTTTGACGTTAGGGTTAGTGAATTTGAACCCTTCGTTGAGGCCTTCTTTGACGAAGTCCAGCTGAGTGCCGTCGAGGAATTGCAGACTTTTGCCGTCGATCACGACCTTCACGCCTTTGTCTTCAAACACGGTGTCTTCAGCCGCCGGCTCGTCAACAAACTCCAGTACATAGGCCATACCCGAGCAGCCGGAGGTTCTTACGCCCAGGCGCAGGCCAAACCCTTTACCGCGGTTCGCCAGGAAGGCATTGACTCGCGCTGCTGCACTGTCGCTAAGAGTAATCGACATAACAAAACCTCAACTAATTATTTTGCTTCACGTTTGCTTTTGTAATCCGCAATCGCGGCTTTAATCGCGTCTTCCGCCAGGATCGAGCAGTGGATTTTCACCGGCGGCAGTTCCAGTTCATCGGCGATATCGGTGTTCTTGATCGCCTGCGCTTCGTCCAGCGATTTGCCCTTCACCCACTCGGTAACCAGGGAGCTGGAAGCGATAGCGGAACCGCAGCCGTAGGTCTTGAAGCGCGCGTCTTCAATGATACCTTCATTGTTGACTTTAATCTGCAGCTTCATCACGTCGCCGCAGGCCGGCGCGCCGACCATGCCGCTACCGACGTTCTCGTCGCTGTTGTCAAAAGAGCCGACGTTGCGCGGATTCTCGTAATGATCGATAACTTTTTCGCTGTAAGCCATGATGAATTCTCCTTATTGGTGCCGAATTAGTGATGTGACCATTCAATGCTGTTCAGATCCACGCCCTGTTTGAACATTTCCCACAGCGGAGAAAGCTCGCGCAGACGGCCAATGGATTTGCGAATCAGATCGATGGCATAGTCAATCTCTTCTTCGGTAGTGAAACGACCTAAAGAGAAACGAATAGAACTGTGCGCCAGTTCATCAGTCATGCCTAACGCGCGCAGCACGTAGGATGGCTCAAGGCTCGCGGAAGTACAGGCTGAACCGGAGGAAACCGCCAGGTCTTTCAGCGCCATAATCAGCGACTCGCCTTCAACATAGTTGAAGCTGACGTTAAGAATGTTCGGCGCGCCCTGCTCGAGGTCGCCGTTGAGGTACACTTCTTCCATATCCTTCACGCCGTTCCACAGACGGTTGCGCAGCGTGCGCAGACGCGCCATCTCGCTTTCCATCTCTTCTTTGGCGATACGGTAAGCTTCACCCATGCCGACGATCTGGTGAACAGGCAGAGTACCGGAACGCATACCGCGCTCGTGGCCGCCGCCGTGGATTTGCGCTTCGATACGAATACGCGGCTTACGACGCACGTACAGCGCGCCGATGCCTTTCGGACCGTAGATTTTGTGACCGGAGAAGGACATCAGGTCAACTTTCAGCTGGCTCAGATCGATAGGCAGCTTGCCCACGCTCTGGGTGGCGTCTACGTGGTAAATGATACCGCGGGCGCGACACATCTCGCCGATGGTAGCGATATCCTGCACCACGCCGATTTCGTTATTCACATGCATGATGGAAACCAGGATGGTGTCGTCACGCATCGCTGCTTCCAGCTCTTTCAGATCGATAATCCCGTTGCTCTGCGGCGCCAGGTAGGTCACTTCGAAGCCTTCGCGCTCCAGCTGACGGCAGGTATCCAGAACCGCTTTATGCTCGGTTTTGCTGGTGATGATGTGCTTGCCTTTTTTCTGATAAAAGTTGGCTGCACCCTTGATCGCCAGGTTGTCGGATTCAGTCGCACCAGAGGTAAAGACGATTTCGCGCGGGTCGGCGCCGACCAGCTCGGCAATCTGATTGCGGGCGATATCAACCGCCTCTTCAGCCTGCCAGCCAAAACGGTGGGAACGGGAGGCCGGGTTACCAAAGGTCCCGTCCATGGTCAGGAACTGCATCATTTTCTCGGCAACACGCGGGTCCACCGGCGTGGTTGCGGAGTAATCGAGGTAAATCGGTAATTTCATTGCTCTTAAACTCCGTACATCACTCAATGCAAGGAATCAGGCAACCGGCTTGATGTACGACCGAGTACACGGAATGTCGGAGCATCCCGGCCTGATTCTGAAAGCTCTTTATAATCGTTGTCCCGCCGTTTCGCGCCGCCTTGCCCTGTCAGCCGCAGCCCGAAACGGGACGGGTCACTCAGGCGCGCAGTTTAACGTCAATCGCGTCCTGGGTGCGCGCATTGCGCTGGGTTTCGTGCTGATGCTGACGACCGGAAACATCGAGGATCTCCTGGTTATTCACCAGTTCCCCGAGAGTGATATTGTTCAGGAAGCCGGTCAGGCGCTCGCTCAGGTCGCGCCACAGCGCGTGAGTCAGGCATTTATCGCCGCCCTGACAGCCGCCCTTGCCCTGGCAACGGGTGGCGTCAACGGATTCGTCCACGGCGCTAATGACTTCGCCGACGGCGATACTGCCGGCATCTTTACCTAACAGATAACCACCACCTGGGCCACGAACGCTGGAAACCAGGCCATTTTTACGCAGGCGAGAGAACAGCTGTTCCAGATAGGAAAGCGAAATTCCCTGACGCTCTGAAATATCTGCCAACGGCACCGGGCCCGTTTCAGAGTTGAGCGCAACGTCAAGCATCGCGGTCACGGCATAACGCCCTTTAGATGTCAGTCTCATGTCTTACTTAACCTCAAACTCGCCCCTGGCCGGGCTTTTTATTAATATGGGTATTGCATAGCAGGGCCAAGTCTGACATTCCCGAGTAATTTGGTCAACTATTTACTTGACTGTTTTAGTCAGGTATTTGGCTTTCCGTGCCGTTTTACTTCCGCATAGCCTGATACCTTCATCGCGCCAGGCGAGCCCGATTCGTAGCCCGGATAAGCGAAGCGCCATCCGGCGTTAACGCGGTTACTTACCTTTATTCTGCTGCTCAATAGACGCCAGCATGCCGCGCAGGATGTTCAACTCCTGGCTTTCCGGACGCGCGCGGGTGAACAGACGACGCAGCTTGTTCATCACCTGCCCCGGATGATTCGGGCGGATAAAGCCGGTCGCCAGCAGCGTCTGCTCAAGATGGTCGTAGAATCGCTCCAGATCGTCCACCAGCGGGTACGGCGCCTCTTCATGCTCAACCGCCGGCTGCGCTTGCTCCTGCGCCGCCAGCCAGGCCATCCGCACTTCATAGGCGATAACCTGCACCGCCATCGCCAGGTTCAGCGAGCTGTACTCCGGGTTGGCGGCGATCGCCACGTGATAGTGGCACTTCTGCAGTTCATCGTTGGTCAGACCAACGCGCTCGCGGCCAAAGACCAGCGCCACCGGCGCATGCTGACCTTCGGCGACGCTTTTCAGACCGCATTCGCGCGGGTCGAGCATCGGCCACGGCAGCGTGCGGGAGCGCGCGCTGGTGCCAACCACCAGGCTACAGCCTGCCAGCGCTTCATCAAGGGTATCGACAATCTGCGCGTTGCCGATCACGTCGCTGGCGCCCGCGGCCAGGGCTATCGCCTGCGAATCGGGTTTGACCAGCGGATTGACCAGCCACAGGTTAGTTAAGCCCATGGTTTTCATCGCGCGGGCTACGGAGCCCATGTTGCCGGTATGGGAGGTTTCTACCAGTACGATTCGAATATTTTGCAGCATTATGGTTCTTCGGCTAAAGATTATTCGTGCATGCTACCATAAAACGGAGACATAAGCAGATTTGGCTGCTATTATATGCGCCGTTTTTTCCCGTTCTTTAACATCCAGTGAGAGAGACCGATGCATCCGATGCTGAACATCGCCGTGCGCGCCGCGCGCAAGGCGGGTAATTTAATTGCCAAACACTACGAAACGCCAGACACCGTAGAAACCAGCCAGAAAGGCAGCAATGATTTTGTGACCAACGTCGATAAAGCCGCCGAAGCGATTATTATCGAAACCATTCGCAAATCTTACCCGCAGCACACCATTATCACCGAAGAAAGCGGTGAACACGCTGGCGAAGAGCAGGATGTTCAATGGGTTATCGATCCACTGGATGGCACCACCAACTTCGTTAAACGTCTGCCGCACTTCTCTGTTTCCATCGCCGTACGCATCAAAGGTCGTACTGAAGTCGCGGTGGTCTACGATCCGATGCGTAACGAACTGTTTACCGCGACCCGCGGCCAGGGCGCGCAGCTGAACGGCTACCGTCTGCGCGGCAGCAACGCTCGCGACCTCGACGGCACCATTATCGCGACCGGCTTCCCGTTCAAAGCGAAGCAGCACGCCACCACCTACATGAATATTCTCGGCAACATGTTTACCGAATGTGCCGACTTCCGTCGCACCGGCTCTGCCGCGCTGGATCTGGCCTATGTGGCCGCCGGCCGCGTTGACGGTTACTTTGAGATCGCCCTGAAACCATGGGATTTCGCCGCAGGCGAGCTGATCGCCCGTGAAGCTGGCGCGATTGTCTGCGACTTCACCGGCGGTCATAACTATATGCTGACGGGCAACATCGTTGCCGGTAACCCGCGCGTGGTGAAAGCGATGCTGGCGAACATGCGCGAGCAGCTGAGCGACGCGCTGAAGCGTTAATCTCTTACTGATGTCAAAAAGGAAGCCGCGGCTTCCTTTTTTTATGTCATTTTATCATGTTGAGGATCTGGCGAATCACCGCATTGCCGCCAATACAGAGCACCGTCAGGCCGCTAAATAAGGCCAGCGGTCCGCGCCAGCGCAGACAGCCCTGCGTCCCCAGCCAGCGCCGGAAACACAGCGCTATCCCTACCGTCGCCAGGCGGGCTAACAGCACGCCGACCATCGCCGGAACCAGCAGCAGCCATCCCCACAGAGGCAGCTCATACTGCTGCGCACTGAGTAAAATCCATACCAGCTGAAACGGCAGATAAAAGCTCAGGGCAAAGATCAGCGGAATGCGAATATTGCCTGCCGGTGCGGCAACGCCCTGAAAGTCGCGCCAGCCGTCGCGCAGCAGTATTCCAGCCAGCACCAGCGTGGCCAGATAGCATACGTCGTTAAAGATGCCCACGATCTGCATTAGCCTGTCGCTGCTTAGCTTACCCATAAACGCGAAACGCCAGAAAATGATCACCAGAAAACCGAACTGCAACACCCAGCTGCGCAGGATCCAGTCGACCATCTCCCGCGGCGAGGGCTGGTTATGCACAGCCCAGGCAACAATGGGCAGTTTACTGTGACCGGGATGGCAAAAGGCCAGCACGAAGCCCGACAGCGTTAGGGTGGCGTAGGCCACCAGCGGAATATCCGCGACACTCGCCACCCCGAATCGCATAACATACGGCATGGCGTGGTAGACACGCACCAGATCTGACGGCCACCAGCTGGCCAGGGCTGGAAACCAGAATACGATCGCCAGGCCCGCCAGCAGCCCGGCGGCGCCGGCGCAGCCATAATAGAACCGCCCGCTCTGCGCGGGAGAAACGATATTTGCGGCCATAGCGACTCCTTGTCATCCGCCGAAAAGCGGAAAACTAGAGCATCGCTTCGCCAGCGGCAAGCGCTGGCGCCCACTTTAGGATTTGCGCCCGGCGTCTGTCTAAAACGGACGGATCCCACCGCCGGCAGGGACGGCGCTGAGCCACATCACCCCTGCCGCCGCCAGCAATATGACGCCGCCGGCCAGCGCCAGCGTCGCCCAACTAACCTGCTTCCATAACGCTGGCGCCTGATGGCGACTGAGGCGGATCGCCAGTTGGCGGAACCCATGCACCAACAGCGCCAGCGCCGTGATAGTCAACGAGGTTCCCGCCGCCATCGCCAGCGCCGCCGCCATCCCCCAGCCAAAAACGCCGATTACCTTGCTGAACAGCAGAACCATGATCGCCCCCGAGCAGGGACGCATGCCCATCGACAGGACAATCGCGGCGCGAGCCCGCCAGTCGTCGCCGGCCTGCAGCTGCTCCGGGGCCGGGAGATGCTGATGCCCGCAGCCGCAGTGTTCGTTATGAACATGATGCGGGGTAAAAGCGGTAAACGTTGGCCGGCGCAGCAGCAGACGCAGCTTTTTTAACGCCCGCCAGCACAGCAGCAGCCCTAACGCACCCACCAGCAAATAGCTCCCCTTCTCCAGCCAGAAACTGCTGAGGTGCAGCTGGCGCGCCGGCAGCTGCAGCAGCGCCAGCACCACGACCACCAGCGCGATGGCCACCAGCCCCTGTAATAAAGAGGCGGCCAGCGTCAGGCCAATGCTTGATTTCAGCTTCGCGGGATGGGTGGCAAGCCAGGTCGTAATGACAATTTTACCGTGTCCGGGCCCTAAGGCATGGAGCACCCCGTAAACGAAGCTAAACCCCAGCAGCGACAGCCCTGCCGCCGCCGGGTTCTCCGCCACCGCCTGCAGCAGCCGGCTGAGTTCCAGATTGAGCGAACGCTGCCAGACTGCGCTCTGCATCAGCACCTGCGGCCACGCCCGCCACAGCCAAATGCCGCCGATGATGCTCACCGCCAGCAACAGCGCCAGCGGCCACAGCGCTTTCCAGCGCGAAGATCGCGCGCGCGGAGTAAAAATTACTGACATGTCAGGGTCACCTTCTGGGCAAAATAGCTGCCCAGCGCCATATCCTCCGGCGGCGCATCCGCTTTATCCAGCGACTGGGCGTATGAGAGCATTTTGTCGTTCGGTTTTGGCGTCATCACCGTTGCCTTACAGGCGGCCCGCAACCCTGCGGGCAGGGAAAAATCGCTATCCTTGTCATAAAACATATCGACGTAGTAGGTCGGGTCGAAGGTGGAAAAGGTAAACGTCTGCCCGGCAATGGGTTGCGGCGTCGCCAGCGGCAGAGTAAAGGTGAGTACCGCCTGCAGTCCGTCACGTTCGAGGCCGTAACCGTCGGGACGATTGTCAAATTTAACCCGCTGACCGTTATGCCACAGCTCGCTGAAATAGTGCTGACCGAGCACGTTGGCCATCACCTCCGCCGCCAGCTTTTTCCAGACTTCGCTGCCCGGTTTGGCGTTTCCGGCATCATAGAGCAGATCCGATGAGGTAATTTCATCCATCGTCCAGCGCATTTTAAAGGCGCTCAGCAGACCGTCCTTGACCACCGGCTCGCTTTGCAGGCTGATGAAGCTATGCGGATGCGCAGCGGCCGACCATGATAAAACCATGAAAAACGCCGCGCTTGTGCATTGTTTCACTCTGTTCATCTGTTCCTCACGTGAAAAATTCTGTGAACTTCGCCAGCAATCCTGAGTAAAAGCGGACGCTCTTCCCTGCCCACGCCGCGGTCATTGTCTATCCTTAGCGGAAACCCTAACTGGAACTTACCAGATGATGACCGTCATTGAACCACCATCTGCGCTTTCCAGTCCACAGCGCCGTAGCCAGGTGCTCCTGATGTTTTATCTGCCCGGACAGTCGGTGACGACTGAACGGCTTGGCAGGATCAACCTCGTTGATGAGACCACGGCCCGGCAGGATATTGAGGAGACCGGACGCGAAATTCAGCGTTACCACCGTTTGACCCTCCAGTCACAGGTGGACGGCAGCTATCGGATTGAAGGCGCCGCGCTCGACCAACGTTTATGTCTGCTGCATGCGCTGCGGCGGGGGCTGCGCCTCTGCCCACAGTTCGTTAATCATCATTTTACCCCGGCGCTGAAAACGCAGCTTAAACAGGAAGGCATTGCCCGCACCTTATACGATGATACCAATCTGCAGGCGCTGGTGAACCGCTGCGCGCGGGCGCTCAATCGCCAGTTTGACTGCCGCGACGTGCAGTTTCTGCGCTTGTACCTGCAGTACTGTCTGCTCGAACATCACCGGGGATACTCTCCGGACTTCAATGAGGAACAGCAACGCTGGGCTCAAACCGCCGCCGAGTTCACCCTGGCGCAGGAGATTGTCCGCCACTGGCAGCGTCGGGTCGGCGCTCCGCCCCATGTCGGAGAGCCTTTTTTCCTCTCGCTGCTGTTTATGTTGCTCAAAACCCCCGACCCGGTCCGCGACGGTCACCCGCACGATCGCCGCCTGCGGCTGGCTATCTCCGGCCTGATCCACCGCTTTCAGATCCTCGCTGGCAGAGCGTTCAGTGATGAGCAGGGGCTCAGCGATCAACTCTATATTCATTTGTCGCAGGCGTTGATCCGCAGCGTGTTTGCTATCGGCATCGACAGCACGCTCACAGAGGAAGTGACCCGGCTCTACCCTCGCTTACTGCGTACCACCCAGGCGGCATTGGGCGAATTCGAGGAGGCCTGGCACATCCGTTTTAATGAGGAAGAGACCGGTTTAATCGCGGTGATCTTTGGCGCCTGGCTGATGCAGAAAAGCGACCTGCACGAGAAACAGGTGCTGTTGCTAACCGATGACAACCCAGCTATTGAAGAGGCCCTGGAACAACAGCTGCGCGAACTAACGCTGCTGCCGCTGAATATCAAATACCAGAGCGTAGAGCGCTTTCAGAAGGAAGGTGCGCCCAAAGGGGTGACGCTTATCGTCACCCCCTATGCGACGGCGCTGCCGCTGTTTTCGCCGCCGCTGATCCACGCGGAGAACTACTTCACTGAACGCCAGCAGCAGCATATCTGCGCCATGCTCGAGGACTAGGCCGCCACCGCTTTTGGCCGTATAGCCATCGCCGGGAGCGTCAGCAGGGCCATCACCCAGAATACGCCCTGGTGCAGGTGCTGATAGAGGAAACCGGCGAAGACGGTCATGATGGCAATACTGCCGCCCATCGCCACCGCGGAGTAGACGGCCTGCAGACGGATCACTTCGCTACCCTGACGGGCGGCGATATAGCGCATCGCCGCCAGATGACACACCGTGAAGGTGCCACAGTGAAGGATCTGCGCAAGGATGAGTCCCGGCAGCGCCGTGGTCCAGCCCATCAGTCCCCAGCGAATCAGCCCGCAGACGGCGGAGAGCAACAGCAGGTCGCGGGCGCTGAAGCGGCGGAACACCTTTTTACTCAACGCGAAGATCACCACTTCCGCCACCACGCCTAACGACCATAGATAACCGACCGCAGAGGCGGAATAGCCGGCCTGCTGCCAGTAGATGGCGCTAAAGCCATAGTAGGCGGCATGCGCTCCCTGCAGCAGACAAACGCAGGCGAGAAAGCGCCAGCTTTGGCGCACCAGCGTCAGCCAGGCCGCCATTCCGGCCCCCTGCTGCTGGCGCGACTCCCCCTGGGGCATCACCGACGGCTTAAGCAGCATGCCGAGCAGCATCGAGGCGACCCCCAGGCTTAGCATCAGCAGGATCGCCCGGTAATCGAACAGGCTCACCAGCTTGCCGGTCAGCGCTGAACCAATCACAAAGGCAATAGAACCCCACAGCCGCACCCGGCCATAGTCCATGGTGATCTGCTTTTGCCAGGTATTGGCCAGAGCATCCGTCAGCGGCACCAGCGGCGAAAAGAACAGGTTGAAGCCGATGATGATCGCCAGCAGCCATGCTACGTGGCTGCCGGCCCAGAAGGCCAGCGCGAAGAGCAAGGTTAACAGCGCCAGCACGCGCAGCGCGGCGATCAGCCGGGAGGGATCGCTCACCCGCGGGGCAATCAGCAGACTGCCGAGAAAACGGGCCACCAGACCGGCGCCAAGTAAAATGCCGATGGTTTCCGGAGTCAGCCCGTTTCCAGCCAGCCAGACGCTCCAGAAGGGCAGAAAAATACCGTAGCTAAAAAAGTAGGTGAAATAACTGAGCGCCAGCCAGCGCGTGGAGTGCAAGACCATGATTTCCTCCCGAATGGTGGCGATAGTCTGGCGATAAACCCCGGCGGGCGCAAGATGCTCTTGTCTGCTGATAGCTCGTTATTTATGCCCCCTCGATGATGATTTTCAGCAAAAAATTGAGCTTCTCTCCCGCGCCTAAAACTCGCAGCCCCGGCTGCCCGTCCATGTTGTGGGCGTTTACCGGATGGCTTTGCGGCTCGAGGCAAAGGAATGATTCACCTTGCATTCTGAACAGCATCAACCACGGAGTTTGCGATATAATTGTGATATTCATCACGTCATTGCTTACCCTCGCCCGCCCGCCCCAGCCGGAATAACCCACGTTCAGCCAACGATCTTCACCGAACTGAGCCACGCTGAAATTGGCATAGTCGGGCAAGTTTCCTTGCCAGTTGAGAGGTAAGTGATTCTCCCCTTCCGGCCAGTAACCGCTGACCTGGAACTGAACCTTGCTGCGTTCATCGAAAGGGAAAAAGGGATGAAAGCCGCAGCCGTAAAGCGCAGGGACCTCCCCATAGTGGGTAAGCGTTAGCTCCGCTATCAGCTGGTTACGCAGCAACTGGTAGCGGAGCTGCGCCAGATAATCGAAACCGCAGGCATGCTGCCGACGCAGCTGTAATACACAATACTCGGCGCCATACTCAATAATATCCCAGCGCTGTAACCAGCCGTCACCGTGAAGAAAGAAATACTCGTCGGCATGGTGGCGAGGCAGGACAATCTCCTGCCCATGAAAAATAAAACGGTTGCCGGCGACGCGATTGGCCAATGGCAGCATCGGAAACATGCCGCCGGCGGGATTTTCATATAGCACCGGCGCTTGATATTGCCGCGAGAATAAACTTTGCACTTTGCCGCCCAGAGAAGAGACGCACATCCGCAGATGCGCGTTCTCCAGAATCCACTCTTCCGCCATTAGCGCATCTGCTCCTGCTTCGCCGCATTCACGCCCGTATGACGCTGCGCCAGCTGCTCTTCCAGCGCTTCGAGGGTGATACCTTTCGTTTCCGGGACGTTGCGCAGGATATAGAGGTAGCCGGCAGCGCAAATGACACCATACAGCAGGAAGCTTCCTGCCGCGCCCAGACCGGCATTAAGCAGCGGGAAAGTATAGGTTAACAGGAAACAGGCGATCCACAGCGCCAGGGTACCTAAAGACATCGCGAGTCCACGTACGCGGTTGGGAAAAATCTCCGCCAGCAGCACCCAGGTCACCGGCGCCAGGGTCAACGCATAAATAGCAATCGCCGCCAGCACCAGCAACAGTACCGGCCACCCCATAATGCCCATGGCGTAAGCGCCGGCGATCAGCACATAGATCAGCGTCAATCCCGAAGCGCCAAGCAGCATTAATTTACGGCGACCGATTTTATCCACCAGCGGCAGCGCCGCAATGGTAAAGACCAGATTAACGACGCCCGTCGCGACGATCGATTTCAGCGTGCTGTTAATATCGAACCCCGCCGAGGCAAAAATCTCCTGCGCGTAGTTAAAGATGACGTTAATCCCACACCACTGCTGGAATATGGCGAGCACCATGCCAATGATCACAATCGGTTTCACCTGGGGAGCCAACAGCGCGCCGTAGGAGACTTTATTGTTATCCTTTTCCAGGGTATGCGCGATTTCACGCAGGATCCTGTCGGCATAGTCGGCAGAACCAATGCGTTCCAGCGCAGCCCGGGCGCGCTCCGGTTTACCGGCCTTCATGAGCCAGCGCGGCGACTCGGGGACAAAAAACATCAGGACCAGAAACGCCAGCGCCGGCACCAGTTCCGCACCGAACATCCAGCGCCAGCCCATCTGCCCATTCCAGCTGTCCACAATCATCTGCTGCGTCGCCCCCGGCTCCACCGGTTCAGCAATCATCAGATTGATTAACTGAGCGGCCAGCACGCCAATCACGATGGTGAGCTGATTGACCGCGACAAAACGTCCTCTTTTCTCTGCCGGACTGACTTCGGCAATGTAAAGCGGGCTGAGAGCGGAAGCCAGACCAATCCCTACGCCGCCCACAATGCGGTAAATCACAAACATATCGAAATGACTGGCGACCGCCGTCCCCCAGGCCGACGCGCTGAACAGCACAGCGGAAAGAATTAATGGCAGCTTGCGCCCCAGTTTGTCTGCGCACCATCCCGAAATTAATGCGCCGAAAATACAGCCCAACAGCGCTGAGCTCATCGCCCAGCCGGACTGCGCCGGGTCCGTAATTGAAAACCAGGCTTCATAAAATGGCTTAGCGCCGCCAATCACCACCCAGTCATAGCCAAACAGTAAACCACCGCAGGCGGCGACCAGACAAATCGTCCAGACGTAGCCCATTTTGAGATGTGTCTGCGCGTTGTTCATAATGATTCCTCTATAAGGGAAACGCAGGGAACAGTAGGGTTCAGGCGGGCCGAGCCCGCCCATTGAGGTTCAGGAAAAAATGCCGCTTTGCAGGGCATGGCGAATCAGATGCGCCTTATCATGAGCCGGATTTATTTGCAGAAGCTGCTGCATCCTCTGCTGGCAGGCGGATACGTTGCCCAGCCCCAGATGGCCCAACGCTTCAATAAACAAGCAGTGCTGCTGATGTCTCTGCTGCGCTGATACATCGAGAACCACCAGGTCCGGAAGAGAGACGGCAAAAAAATCGACTTGCGGAACGTCATCCCGATGCTGCGCGGCCCAGTCGATAAAATGGCGGAAGTGCTGCTCGGCCTGCGCTGGGTTACCGCTCTTACGCAGCGCAATGCCCTGCCAGAAAAGGTAATCGGCGGGTTGATCGTTGTAGTACCGCCCGGCGTCCAGCGTTGAGCCCCCTTGTCGGGCAAGCTGGTAATATTCCGCCGCCTGCTGCGCATCCCCAGCCTGTTCTGCGCAGTAGCCCAGCAAATACCAGATATCGTTATCCGGTTGCCCAGGCAGTCGCCCCTCCCCCAGATTGTCGGGATAGCATAATGCGGCTTTCAGACAGTCCGTGGCCTGTTTTAACGCCCCACGCTCGATGAACTGTAATGCCCGATGGAGCTGATTGAGCAAATACTGGCCGGTGATTTTCCCTTCTCCTCCTTCCCAGGGATGGAATACGCGCGTATCCAGAATCGCGGCGGCATCGGCATAATGACCGGACGCGTTCCACAGGCTTAGCAGCTCAGCGGTCAGGTCGTCCCGCTTCAGCACCACGGCTTTACGTTCCACCAGCGTCGTCAGTCGCTCATGTACCGGCCTGGCCAGTAATTTTTGCAAAAAATCGAGTTCAAACAGGAAGCGCGCATTGTCCGGCTCCAGCGCTACGGCTCGCTGCAGATAAGCCAGCGCCTGCGTTGCATCCTGCTGTTTATTCCACGAGTAAACGCCCAGCAGACGATGAGCGGGCGCATAATCGGGAGATTTTTCGAGCGTCTCGCGCCAGCAGCTCACCGCCTCGTCATAGCGACGTTTGCTGTACCAGAAGCAACCGAGTAGATAGCGGGCAAAAGCGCTGTCGCCCAGCGACTGCAGCATCTGAACTTCATCGAGCGAGTTAGGGAAACGAACATTGTGCGCATGGCAGTGCTCGGCGGCGGCAATAAACTGTTGGCGTTCATTGGCATCATCACTTAGCGACGCACGCCAGAGCATCGGCAGCGCTTCCTGACTGTCCAGAACCGCAAGAACCTCTTTCATCGCCGACGTCTGTCCGATAGAGAGCAGCCAACCCGCCAGCAGACTGGCGTTGACCCCTCTGCGCCCCGTGATGCGCAGCAGGGTTTCTCGCGCGTCGTCGCTCCGCTCAATCATCCAGCGCGCGCAGTGCAGCGGATAGCTCAATGGGTATTGCTCAAGAGAGGCGAAAATAAACTCCAGCGCTGCTTTCTTCTGCCCACTGTTGGCTAATGCCAGCGCTTTCAACCCCATCGCCAGAGGATTGCTGGCGTTGAACCGCAGACTGGTGTTTACTTTTTCCAGCGCATCGGCAACATCACCGCGCTTCATCGCCAGCCGTGCCAGCGACCACCAGGCGGCGTCACGGCAGTTACCGCTCCAGGAGGCTTTGTAATAGTGATCCCAGGCGCCTGCATCATCCCCCATCCTTTCCAGCACGCTGGCAAGCAGCATACTGGCTTCGCCATCTCGCGGGTTCTTATTCAAACGATGCGCGCGCTGTAGCGCAGCACGGGCACACTGTTCCGCCAGCGCCCAGTCGGCACTGTTGAACGCCAGGGTACCGAGGGCAACATTATTGCGATAATCCTGCGGATCGAGCTCAACCGCCCGACGATAGTAATCCCCGGCGTAGCGGCTTGCGTGGTTGTATTGTTCAAGGTGCTGGCCGATAAAATAGAGCTCGTCGCCATTGTGGATCGCTTCCGGTAACGCGGGCGCTATAGCTGGTTCGGGCAGCGGCGTCTGTTGGGTAATATGTTCCTGATAATCCAGCAGCGGCTGGTTCTCGGCGGTTTTCACTTTGAGGGTTAAGCGCCCGACGCCATTTTCCGGCAGCGTCTGCTGCCAGCTCTCACCGGGCTTCAGCGTCAGCTGAGTTTCGTACAATGGCTGATGGTCAGCGCTGAGTTCAACCACGATATGATTTAGCGGAGCAATGGCATATACGCCAAGCAGCAGTTGCCCAGACTCGCGAACCAGCTTCAGTGCCAGCTGTGTATTGGCATTTTGCACCATCCCTAACTCGCTGTAGGGAAGGAAATTTTGTACAAACACCTTCTCTTCATAAGGCGCAAGCCACGTAAAGTCAGGCTGGTTATCGGTGAAGACGCCGGTCATCAGCTCAATATAAGGGCCATTTTCATCAGTCAGATTTCGATCCCAGGCCTGGCCAAAATCCCCGTACCCCCAGCTCCACTGTTTCTTGCCAGGAGATACATGGTGATCGGCAACATGCAGTAACCCGCCTCGCTCGTCATGATGATAAGCGCCGACAAAATCGTAATCCGACTTCTCCGCCATATACGAAGTGGGTACCGGGACGTTTTTATAACGGGAGATATCAACCCCCGCAGAATAGTCCACTTTGTAGTAGGTACCGGTGGCAATCGGGAAAGCGGAAACATCACGCTTACCATGGTCGAATACAGCGGTGACATCGGGTGGGAATACACTCTGGTGGGCATCGCCGCCTTTTACTGCAGGGTTGGCCCACCACAGGAAATGGCGCGGCGTGGCGTTACCATTGAAGATCTTGCCAGTGATTTCAATCAGCGCGCGGTCAGGATAGAGCGTAAACCCGGCCATAACCTGCAAACCGCGCATGGGCTCCGCTTCCCCCATCCATACGGTCTGCGCGCCGTTTTCTCCCTGCTGAATAGAAAAATCGACCGGCTTAAAGGTCGTCGGCCGGTGATGTTGCGGCCAGTTAAATTCGATTCCGCCGGAGATCCAGGGCCCGAGCAGCCCTACCAGGGCTGGCTTAACCACCTCATTGTAATAGACGAAATCACGTTGTTTGACTTTGTCATATGCCCGGTGAATACGGCCGCCAAGCTCCGGTAGCAGCATGACCCGAAGGAAATCATTCTCCATCCACACTGCCTGATAATCGCGCATTTCGCGTTCGCCGGTCAGGGTATCAATCACGCCGTAGGGATAGACGCTGCCGGAAGATCCTTGATAAACACGTTTTTCCAGAAACATAGGGTTCGGATCTTCCGCTCCCGTCGTCCACGTTGGTAATGAAATGATTTCCTGCCAGACCTTAACCGAACCGTACATGATGCCTCCACTAAACAAAACGAAGTAAAAGTTGCAATAACAGGAGTCTATATCGCCAATTCGCTGTTAAAATGCGCAATGCTCACGCAATATAGTTAAGGGAGTTAAGTGTATGCAGCGTACTGGCTTTAATAACGCCCGGGTCCGGCAGGCCAATAAGTCGATTTTTCTTTCCCATCTGTGGCGGGAAAAGCAGCTCAGTAAATCACAGCTCTCTCAACTCACCGGTCTCTCCATTCCGGCGGTGAGCAATATTCTGGCCGAGCTGCTTAGCGAGGGATTGATCGGTCACTCAACGGAACACTTGAGCAAACGGGGCGTGAACAGCGGCAGCTACCAGATCCCCGAGCACGGCGCCTGGACACTGTGCATGAATATCACCCCGACCAGCATTGAATATCAGCTTGCCGACGCCCGCCTGCTGGCAGTGGATGGCCATCAGCATTTGCCGGTCAACGCGCCCACTCCTCAGGCCCTGCTTGAGGCCATCGTTGAATGCTGGCGGCATATCCACCGCCGCTATCCGCAGCACAGCATCAATCTCGCCCTTGGCGTGCATGGACAGGTTGATCCGATTACCGGCGTTTCACAAACCATGCCCCAGGCACGCTGGAAAACACCGATCGAAATAAAGTATCTGCTTGAGGAGCGGCTTGGCGTGCAGGTTCGGGTGGATAACGACTGCGTGATGCTGGCGCTGGCGGAGAAGTGGCAGCATCAGGGTACACAGCAGGATTTTTGCGTGATCAACGTCGACTACGGTATCGGCTCGTCATTTGTGATTAACGATCATATTTATCGCGGCAGTCTGTACGGCAGCGGGCAGATTGGGCATACGATTGTCAATCCTGACGGCAACGCCTGCGATTGCGGAAGATACGGTTGCCTCGAAACCGTCGCCTCTCTCAGCGCGCTGAAAAAACAGGCCCGAATGTGGCTCAAAACGCAGCCTGAAGCAACGCTCGCCCCCGAGCAGTTAACCACGGCGTCGCTCATTGAGGCCTGGAAAGAGGGAGATGTGCAAATTCGCGCATGGGTTGATAACGCTGCCAACGCGATTGGCTTAAGCCTCTATAATTTCCTGAATATATTAAACATTAATCAAATCTGGCTTTACGGGCGCAGCTGCGCCTTCGGTGAGCAGTGGCTGGAAAGTATCGTTAAACAAACGGGTTTCAACCCCTTTGACCACCGGGATACGCCGCGAGCGCACGCCACCCAAATTGGCTTTGGCCAGCTGACACGCGCCCAGCAGCTGATGGGGATAGGTTATCTGTACGTTGAGGAGCAATTGCAGACGCTGGTTTAGTCATAAACGAACGTGGCGGAGCGCAAATTTGTGTATTACGTTTAAATCACACGTCTCTCATAACGAGCTGATTATGAACACACTCCGCTATTTTGATTTTGGCGCTTCCCGCTCTCTGCTACTGCTTATCGCCCGCATCGCCGTGGTGATTCTGTTTATTCTTTTTGGCTACCCCAAACTGCTGGGCTTTGACGGTACGGTGCAGTACATGGCCGCCTCCGGCGCGCCGATGCCGACCCTGGCGGCGATTATCGCCGTCATTATGGAAGTGCCTGCCGCGATTCTGATTGTGCTCGGCTTTTTCACCCGCCCGCTGGCGGTCATCTTTATTTTCTACACCCTGGGCACGGCGGTGATTGGCCATCACTACTGGGATATGACTGGCGATGCGGTATTGCCGAACATGATTAACTTCTGGAAAAACGTCAGCATCGCCGGCGCTTTCCTGCTGCTGGCGGTAACCGGCCCCGGGGCGATCTCCCTCGACCGCCGCTAATCTCCAGACGCAAAAAAGGCCGCATACGCGGCCTTTTTGATGTCAACGCTAACGCTTACGCATATACCGGGAAGCGGGCGCAGATATCCAGCACTTTACCTTTCACGCGCTCAATGACCGCGTCGTCATTGATATTGTCCAGCACGTCACACATCCAGCCAGCCAGCTCTTTGACTTCCGCTTCTTTAAAGCCGCGGCGAGTCACTGCCGGAGAACCGATACGGATACCGGAGGTTACGAACGGGCTCTTCGGATCGTTCGGCACGCTGTTTTTGTTGACGGTGATGTTGGCGCGGCCCAGGGCAGCGTCAGCTTCTTTACCGGTCAGGTTTTTATCCACCAGGTCCAGCAGGAACAGGTGGTTCTCAGTACCGCCAGACACCACTTTGTAGCCGCGGTTCAGGAACACTTCCACCATCGCTTTAGCGTTTTTCGCAACCTGCTGCTGGTAAACTTTAAACTCTGGCTCCATCGCTTCTTTCAGCGCCACCGCTTTCGCCGCGATAACGTGCATCAGCGGGCCGCCCTGCGCGCTTGGGAATACCGCAGAGTTCAGTTTCTTATACAGCTCTTCGCTACCGCCTTTCGCCAGGATCAGGCCGCCGCGCGGACCCGCCAGGGTTTTGTGGGTGGTGGTGGTCACAACGTGAGCATGCGGAACCGGGTTCGGGTACACGCCAGCGGCAATCAGGCCTGCCACGTGCGCCATATCGACGAACAGGTAAGCGCCGATGCTGTCAGCGATTTCACGCATTTTCGCCCAGTCAACGATACCGGAGTAAGCGGAGAAACCACCGATGATCATCTTCGGTTTGTGTTCCTGAGCCTGCTTCGCCATGTCGTCATAGTCAATTTTACCGGACTCATCGATACCGTAAGGGATGATGTTGTACAGTTTGCCGGAGAAGTTAACCGGGGAGCCGTGAGTCAGGTGGCCGCCCTGCGCCAGGTTCATCCCCAGCACGGTGTCGCCCGGCTGCAGCAGCGCGGTGTAGACGGCAAAGTTAGCCTGGGAGCCGGAGTGCGGCTGGACGTTAGCATAGTCAGCGCCGAACAGTTCTTTCGCGCGGTCGATTGCCAGCTGTTCAACCACGTCGACGTATTCACAGCCGCCGTAGTAACGCTTGCCCGGATACCCTTCAGCATATTTGTTGGTCAGCTGAGAGCCCTGCGCCTGCATAACGCGCGGACTGGTGTAGTTTTCGGAGGCGATCAGTTCGATGTGCTCTTCCTGACGTACTTTTTCCTGCTCCATAGCCTGCCACAGTTCGGCATCATAATCGGCAATGTTCATTTCACGCTTTAACATCCGCATCTCCTGACTCAGCTAACAATAAAATTTCGGCCTAAAAAGGCGGTCCGATTGGACAACGGCCCACAGTATAACCGAATCATTCTGTGATAACAGGTCTTGACAAAGGATTTTACGCAAACGATTGGCTCCGCATGACACAAGGCTTTGAGCAATAACGCCTCTCTCAGTATCAACGGATTTCTTTTCAGGTTTGTGATGCAAATTCTTCATGTTGTAACTGGATCGGGGGAATGTGTTAAAGAACCATTTACAACGCAGGGTTATTTCTTTAAGATGCATTTAAAATGCATCATTAAGATAACACATAAGGAAGCACGCTATGCTTGACGCTCAAACCATCGCCACGGTAAAAGCCACCATTCCCCTGCTGGTAGAGACCGGCCCGAAATTAACCGCCCATTTCTACGATCGTATGTTCGCGCATAATCCGGAGCTCAAAGAGATCTTCAACATGAGCAACCAGCGCAACGGCGATCAGCGTGAAGCGTTATTCAACGCTATTGCCGCCTACGCCAGCAATATCGATAACCTGCCTGCCCTGCTGCCGGCGGTGGAAAAGATCGCCCAGAAACACACCAGCTTCCAGATCAAACCGGAGCAGTACAATATTGTTGGCAGCCATCTGCTGGCGACCCTCGATGAAATGTTCAGTCCGGGCCAGGAAGTGCTCGATGCCTGGGGTAAAGCCTACGGCGTGCTGGCGAACGTCTTTATCGGCCGTGAAGCCGAGATCTATCAGCAAAACGCCAGTAAAACCGGCGGCTGGGAAGGGACCCGCGCGTTCCGCATCGTGAAGAAAACCCCGCGCAGCCAGCTTATCACCAGCTTTGAGCTCGAACCGGTTGATGGCCAGCCGGTCGCCGATTACCAGCCTGGCCAGTACCTGGCCATCTGGCTGAAACCGGAAGGCTTCGAATATCAGGAAATCCGCCAGTATTCCCTGACCCGCAAAGCGGACGGCAAAGGCTACCGCATTGCGGTTAAACGCGAGGAAGGCGGTCAGGTTTCCAGCTGGCTGCATAACCATGCCAGCGAAGGCGATGTGGTCTATCTGGCCGCCCCGGCGGGAGATTTCTTCCTTAACGTTAAGCCACAGACGCCGGTCACTCTGCTCTCTGGCGGCGTCGGGCAAACGCCGATGCTGGCGATGCTGGATGCGCTGGCGAAGAGCGGTCATCAGGGTCAGGTGAACTGGTTCCATGCGGCGGAAAATGGCGACGTTCACGCCTTTGCCGATGAAGTGAAGGCGCTCGGCGCGGCGCTGCCGGCGTTTACCTCTCACGTCTGGTATCGCACCCCGACTGAGGCCGACCGTCAGGCTGGACGTTTTGATAGCGAAGGTTTGATGGATTTAGCAGCAGTGGCGGACAATATTCGCGACCCGCAGATGCAGTATTATCTCTGCGGCCCGGTAGCGTTTATGCAGTTTGCAGCGAAGCAGCTGGTCGAATTAGGGGTCAACAAAGACAACATTCATTACGAATGCTTCGGCCCGCATAAGGTGCTGTAAGCCCCGACGACGCGGGGATCTGTAGGCCGGGTAAGCGCAGCGCCACCCGGCAATACTGCAGCGAGCGGCGAGCGTTAAATCGCCGCGTCGTCTTCTTCGCCGGTACGAATACGAATGACCCGCGCCACGTCGAAGACAAAGATTTTACCGTCGCCGATTTTACCGGTCTGTGCGGTACGGATGATGGTATCCACACAGGTATCGACGATATCGTCGGTCACCACAATTTCAATTTTTACTTTCGGCAGAAAATCGACCATATACTCGGCACCACGGTACAGTTCGGTGTGCCCTTTCTGGCGGCCAAAGCCTTTCACTTCCGTTACCGTCATCCCGGTGATGCCGACTTCGGCCAGCGCTTCACGCACGTCATCCAGTTTGAAAGGTTTAATAATCGCATCAATCTTTTTCATGGGGTTCCTGTCTTAATCGCGTAACCGGTTGCTTACCGTATCATAACTTGCGCTATAGTGCGGAGCTACTCTTTAAAGTCGTTGGCGTCGAGCTCATGGCGCGACAGCAGCTTATAGAATTCGGTGCGGTTGCGCCCTGCCATCCGCGCGGCGTGAGTGACGTTGCCCTTGGTAATTTGCAGCAGCTTGCGCAGGTAGTTCAGCTCAAACTGATTGCGCGCCTCCACGAAGGTCGGCAGCGCCGTGTTCTCGCCCTCCAGCGCTTGCTCAACCAGCGCGTCGCCGATCACTGGCGACGAAGTCAGGGCCACGCACTGCTCGATCACGTTCACCAGCTGGCGCACGTTGCCCGGCCATTTGGCGGCCATCAGCCGCTTCATTGCATCGCTGGAAAACGCCCGCACGAACGGCTTATGGCGATCGGCGGACTGACGCAGCAGATGGTTGGCCAACAGCGGAATATCTTCCGTGCGTTCGGAGAGCGGCGGTATTTTCAGGTTCACTACGTTGAGGCGGTAGAACAGGTCTTCACGAAACTCGCCGCGGGCCATCGCCTTCGGCAGGTCGCGGTGGGTGGCGGAGATAATCCGCACGTTGATTTCGATATCGCGGTTGCTGCCCAGCGGGCGCACCTTGCGCTCCTGCAGGACGCGCAGCAGCTTCACCTGCAACGCAACCGGCATATCACCGATCTCGTCGAGAAACAGCGTACCACCCTCAGCGGCCTGGAATAATCCTTCACGGTTACTGACCGCGCCGGTAAAAGCGCCCCGCGCATGGCCAAACAGTTCGGATTCGAGCAGCTGTTCCGGCAGCGCGCCGCAGTTGATCGCCACGAACGGCTTATCATGACGCGGGCTGGCGTTGTGGATCGCCTGGGCGACGATCTCCTTCCCGGTCCCGCTCTGGCCATTAATCAGTACGCTGACATCCGATTGCGCCACCATCCCGGCCTGCTCAAGCAGGCGCAGCATCAGCGGGCTGCGGGTTACAATCGCCTGGCGCCAGGCTTCGTCGGTGGCCGGCGAGCGCTGCTCCAACGCCTCATCAATGGCTTTATATAAGGCATCTTTATCGACCGGCTTGGTCAGGAAGCTGAACACCCCCTGCTGGGTAGCCGCCACGGCGTCGGGAATCGAACCGTGAGCGGTGAGAATGATCACCGGCATGCCGGGGTGGCCCTTCTGGATCTCGCTAAACAGCTGCAGGCCGTCTATTTCATCCATCCGCAGATCGCTAATCACCAGATCCACTTTCTCACGCCCCAGCACGCGCAGCGCTTCCGGCCCGCTCTCGGCGGTGACCACGCTGTAGCCTTCGCTGACCAGGCGCATGCCCAGTAGCTTCAACAGTCCCGGATCGTCATCCACCAGCAGTAAACGCGCCGGTTTACGGATCGTCATGGATCACCTCCGGCACTTTTTCGCTGCCAAAATTACCGCCCGGCTTGCGGCTGGAGAGCTGGCGTTCGATATCCGTCAGGTTCTCCAGCTTGCGGGTGGTCAGCTCCAGCTGCTCGCGCAGCGCCAGCTCCTGCTGACGCAGTGTCTCCAGTTCGCTATCGCTGGACTGCTGAAGCTTCGCGTAACGGGCACGCTCTTCCACCAGCTGCAGCTGACGGGTCTGGCCGTCGCGCCAGAGCTGATACAGCGGGCGGACCTGAACGGCGATTTGCGGGCTGAAGGTATCGAGACGCGCCACCAGGTCGCGGCGCTCCTCAGGGGTAATTTTAGCATCAGCAAGCAGGATGCCGCGACGGAACGCGTCCTGCCAGCTGTCGTCGGTATGGCGTTTCGCCTCCGCCCGCGCCTGCGCCGGCGCGAGGCGATCGGCACAGTCAATGCCCCGCAGCCAGTAGAGGGGATTTTTGTCGCTGGCATCGCTGCTGTGCGTCCAGATATCCGTGCAGTCTACCGCGACAAAATCGGCCACCTGATGCTGCGCCTGCCCGGGGGCGGCGGTACCTTCCGCGGTATGCGGTGAAAAGCCGGCGGAACACCCCGCCAGCGTCAGACAAGCAATGCCTGAAAGCAGCCATCCGCTGAGGGAACGGCGCCAGGCCAGGAATTGGGACATAGTTCCCCGATATCGATTCATAAGTTGGATTATTCCGGCGCTGAGGGAAGCGTAATGCGAAAACAGACCTGCCCGGCGGGCGCATCAACTAAGCTGAGCTCCCCTTGCATCTGCCGGACGCAGTCGCGGGCGATACTCAACCCCAGCCCACTGCCCTTAACGGCCCCTTTACGCTGGTGACTCCCCTGGTAAAAAGGCTCGAAAATCATATTCTTTTCCGCGGCCGGGATCGGTTCGCCGCTGTTGGCGACATCAATACGCACCTGCTCTCCGTGCCGGTAGCTGTGGATACGGATGTTACCGGATTCAGCGCCATAGTGCACCGCATTGGAGTAGAGATTATCCATTACGCTTATCAATAGCGCAGGCTCTGCCAGGCAACGCCGCGCCTGCAGCGTCAGTTCAGTATGCATCAGTTTAGCCCGCGCGGGCAGGCTGTGCGCCGCCACGACGTTTTCCACCAGGTCCACCAGGTCCACCGCTTCGCGAGCCACCGGGCCGTCGGCCTGTTTTCGGTTGTAGTCCAGCAACTGTTCAATCAGCTTTTGCAGGTTACGACTACTGCTGTCGAGGATCTCGACGATCTCCTGCTGCTCAGGGGTCAGTGGCCCGGCGACCCGGTCGGCCAACAGCTCGGTACCTTCACGCATACTGGCCAGCGGGGTTTTCAGCTCATGCGACAGATGACGAAGAAATTGATGCCGCTGCGACTCCAGCCACGCCAGGCGCTCGCTGAGCCAGATGATGCGCTTGCCCACCGATCGCAGCTCGCGCGGGCCGGTAAACAATGCGGCGTCGTCCAGCGACTTCCCTGCCCCCAGCTGATTGATCATTCTTTCGATGCCTTTCACCGGGCCGATAATCATGCGGGTGAAGAGTAGCACCAGCGCCAGGCTCAGCAGAAACAGCACCAGCGCCTGCCAGCCAAAAAACTGGCCGCGTTCGGCTATCTCCTGCTGCAGCTGTTGGCCACGAGAATAGACGACCGCCCGGGTCGCCTGCACCATATCGCTGTTATTACTGGCGAAAACTTCCAGTCTGGCGGCTGCCTGGGCATCGGGGCCGCTATTTTTACACTGCAGCTGCGCCAGATCGCTGACATCCTGACGCAGCGCCTGCCAGAGCTTCTCGTCCGGCAGCACGCCGGCGTGGGCGTCCAGCATCTGGCTGTAGCGCTGCCGCTGGTTTTGATAGACGCGCGCCAGCGTCGGATCGTCCAGCACGCAGTACTGGCGATAGCTGCGCTCCATCTCCAGTGCGGCATTGATCATCGCCTCGCTGCGTCGGGCGTCGACCAGGGTGGTACGGTTAATATGCGCCGCCTGGGCGCTGAGGGCGTTCAGGCTCTGCCAGGCCTGCCAGGCCAGCACCAGCAATGGCAGCAGGATCAGCACAAAGGAGAGCGTCACCAGCTGACGCAGCGAACGGGGGAAAAGAGAGAGTCGCTTCAAGGATGTTGTCTCAATCATTAGCTCTGGTCGATGCTAACTGAGGAGCGCGCCGGAGAAAAGCGCTACCGCTGGTTACTGCGCCGCAGAAACAACAAAGCCAGGCGCAAGGCCTGGCTTTGTTCAGGAATGAGGCGGTGCCTTACTCGACGTTTCGCCCGATGTCTGATAAAGCCAGGCTGTTATCAGGAGTTGGACGGCAGGCACCTGTTTGTGCGTCATTCGATGTTTATGTAGCGCGTCCCGAAGGGGCTGACATAAGAAGGTGAATGAGCCACTGGTTAATATTATGCATGAACTATGCCAGCTCTCAAAACATTTTATTAACATACTGATATATATGACTTTAACCACAGGAACAGTCGAACTACCACTGTTTATTTTTCACCCGCACTGTCGCTATTTAGCGACACCAAATAGGCTACCGATTACTCATCATTTAAATCAATAACTTAAATGTCGCCTATTGACGACACTGCAATATCGCAGTTGTCGGCAATTCCCGACACCTTGGCGTGCCGACCATCACAGATAAAAAAAAGCCCCCTGTCAGGCAGGGGGCTGATACGTTCGCGTGAAGCGCGGCGGGAAGATTAACCCAGCTGTTTACGCGCGTTACGGAAGATACGCATCCACGGGCTATCCTCGCCCCAGTTCTCCGGGTGCCAGGAGTTGCTTACGGTGCGGAAGACGCGTTCCGGGTGCGGCATCATGATGGTCGCGCGCCCGCTTTCGCTGGTCACCGCGGTGATACCGTTCGGGGAACCGTTCGGGTTCGCCGGATAGGTTTCGGTCACTTTGCCGAAGTTATCCACGAAGCGCAGCGCCACCAGACCTTTGCTCTCCAGCTGGGCCAGATGCGCGCTGTCGCGCACTTCCACCTGACCTTCGCCGTGGGAGACCGCAATCGGCATCCGTGAGCCAACCATGCCTTCCAGCAGCAGGGATGGGCTTTGCGTCACTTCCACCAGGCTAAAGCGCGCTTCAAAGCGGTCAGACTGGTTGCGCACAAAGCGCGGCCACAGGTCGCTGCCCGGGATCAGCTCGCGCAGGTTGGACATCATCTGACAGCCGTTGCACACGCCGAGCGCCAGCGTCTGCGGACGATGGAAGAAGGTCGCGAACTCATCGCGCACGCGCTCGTTGAACAGAATCGACTTCGCCCAGCCCTCGCCCGCGCCCAGCACGTCGCCGTAGGAGAAGCCGCCGCAGGCTACCAGGGCATGGAAATCGCCCAGACCGGTCCGGCCGGCCAGCAGGTCGCTCATATGCACGTCGATGGCGTCAAAGCCGGCACGATGGAAGGCGGCCGCCATTTCAACGTGGGAGTTCACCCCCTGCTCGCGCAGGACGGCCACTTTCGGCCGCGCGCCGGTGGCAATGTACGGGGCGGCGACGTCGTCGTTAATATCAAACGAGAGCTTCACATTGAGGCCCGGGTCGGCATCATTGGCTTTCGCCTCATGCTCCTGATCGGCGCAGGCCGGGTTGTCGCGCAGACGCTGCATCTGCCAGGTGGTTTCCGCCCACCACATGCGCAGCGTGGTGCGGCTTTCGCTGAACACCGTCTGACCGCCGGCGGTCAGCACGAAGCGATCGCCCTCAACCGCTTTACCGAGGTAATGCACGCAGTCCGCCAGGCCGTTAACCGCCAGAATGGCTTCCACCGCCTCACGGTCTGCGGCGCGGACCTGAATCACCGCCCCCAGCTCTTCGTTGAACAGCGCGGCCAGATGGTCGTCGCCCAGCGCGGCGATATCCGCTTCCACGCCGCAGTGGCCGGTAAAGGCCATTTCCGCCAGGGTGACCAGCAGACCGCCGTCGGAGCGGTCGTGGTAGGCCAGCAGTTTACGCTGCGCCACCAGGGCCTGCATCGCATTCCAGAAGCCTTTCAGTTGCGCGACATCGCGCACGTCAGCCGGCTTGTCGCCGAGCTGGCGATAGACCTGCGCCAGCGCCGTCGCGCCCAGCGCGTTGTGCCCTTTACCGAGGTCGATCAGCAGCAGGGCGTTATCTTCCGTCGAAAGCTGCGGCGTGACGGTATGACGGACATCTTCGACACGGGCGAAGGCAGAGATGACCAGCGACAGCGGAGAGGTCATCTCGCGCTGCTCGCTGCCTTCCTGCCAGCGGGTTTTCATCGACATCGAGTCTTTACCGACCGGAATGGTCAGGCCCAGCGCCGGACACAGCTCTTCGCCTACCGCTTTCACCGCCTCATACAGGCCAGCGTCTTCGCCCGGGTGACCTGCGGCGGCCATCCAGTTAGCTGACAGCTTCACGCGGTTCAGCTCGCCAATCTGCGTGGCGGCGATGTTGGTCAGCGCTTCGCCGACCGCCAGACGGCCAGAGGCCGCGAAGTCCAGCAGGGCGACCGGGGCGCGCTCGCCCATCGCCATCGCTTCGCCATAGTAGCTGTCGAGGCTGGCGGTGGTCACCGCGCAGTTGGCCACCGGGATCTGCCACGGGCCAACCATCTGGTCGCGGGCGACCATACCGGTCACGGTGCGGTCGCCGATGGTGACGAGGAAGGTTTTCTCGGCCACCGTCGGCAGATGCAGAACGCGGTTAACCGCATCGGCAAGGGTAATCGGTTGGCGATCCAGCGCACTACCCTGAGCTTTCAGAGTCTGCACGTCGCGGGTCATTTTCGGCGTTTTGCCGAGCAGGACGTCCAGCGGCAGGTCGATCGGCTGATCGTTAAAGTGGCTGTCGCTCAGGCTCAGATGCTGCTCTGCGGTGGCTTCGCCGATAACGGCATAAGGCGCGCGCTCGCGGCGGCACAGTTCGTCGAACAGCGGCAGCTGCTCCGGGGCGACCGCCAGAACATAACGTTCCTGCGATTCGTTACACCAGATCTCCAGCGGACTCATCCCTGGCTCATCGCTGAGAATATCGCGCAGCTGGAATTTACCGCCGCGGCCGCCGTCGCTCACCAGCTCCGGCATAGCGTTGGAGAGACCGCCGGCGCCAACGTCGTGGATAAAGAGGATCGGGTTGGCGTCGCCCAACTGCCAGCAGCGGTCGATCACTTCCTGACAGCGGCGCTCCATTTCCGGGTTGTCACGCTGTACGGAGGCGAAATCGAGATCGGCATCGGACTGGCCGGAGGCCATAGAAGACGCCGCGCCGCCGCCGAGGCCGATGTTCATCGCCGGGCCGCCCAGCACGATCAGCTTCGCGCCGACGGTAATCTCGCCCTTCTGCACGTGCTCACCGCGGATGTTGCCGATACCGCCGGCCAGCATGATCGGTTTGTGGTAGCCACGCAGCTCTTCGCCATTGTGGCTGGTGACTTTCTCTTCATAGGTGCGGAAGTAGCCGTTCAGCGCCGGACGACCAAATTCGTTGTTAAACGCCGCGCCGCCCAGCGGGCCTTCGGTCATGATGTCCAGGGCGGTGACAATACGATCCGGTTTACCGAAATCTTCTTCCCACGGCTGTTCGAAGCCCGGGATACGCAGGTTGGAAACCGAGAAGCCCACCAGGCCCGCTTTCGGCTTCGCGCCGCGGCCGGTGGCGCCTTCATCGCGGATTTCGCCGCCGGAGCCAGTTGCCGCGCCCGGCCATGGAGAGATGGCCGTCGGGTGGTTATGGGTTTCCACCTTCATCAGAATGTGCGCCGGCTCCTGATGGAAGTCGTAGCGCCCGGTCTGATGGTCGGCGAAATAGCGCCCGACTTCAGACCCTTCCATCACCGCGGCATTATCTTTATAGGCCGACAGCACGTAGTCCGGCGTTTTTTCAAAGGTGTTTTTGATCATTTTGAACAGCGACTTCGGCTGCTGTTCGCCGTCGATGATCCAGTCGGCGTTGAAAATCTTGTGGCGACAGTGCTCTGAGTTCGCCTGGGCGAACATATACAGCTCGATATCGTTCGGGTTGCGTCCCAGGCGGGTAAACGCGTCCTGCAGGTAGTCAATTTCGTCGTCGGCCAGCGCCAGACCCAGACGGAGGTTGGCGTCAATCAGCGCCTGACGCCCTTCGCCCAGCAGGTCGACGCTGGTGACCGGCGTCGGCTGATGGTGAGCGAACAGCTTCTCGCCCGCTTCCAGCTCGTCGAAGACGCTCTCCATCATGCGGTCGTGCAGCTCCGCCGCCACCGCGGCCCACTGCGCTTCGGTCAGGGTTGAGGCTTCAACGTAATACGCCACGCCGCGCTCAAGACGCACAACCTGCGCCAGACCGCAGTTGTGAGCGATATCGGTAGCTTTAGAAGACCAGGGAGAGATGGTGCCAGGGCGAGGGGTCACGAGCAGTAATTTACCGGTCGGGGTATGGCTGCTTAAGCTCGGGCCATACTGAAGCAGTCGCGCCAGGCGCTCGCGATCGTCAGCGCTCAGCGGGGCATTCAGATCGGCAAAATGAATATATTCGGCATATATGGCGCTTACCGGAAGGTTGGCCGCCTGAAATCGTGCCAGCAGTTTATTAATACGGAATGCCGACAGTGCAGGTGAACCACGCAAAATTTCCATCATAAGTCTCTCGTCTTCGAAGCTTTCAGGGTGAGCCAGGGGGGGAAACGGGCGTCATTATAGTGAATCCTGCGCCCCGACGAAACCGTTTGCGTAGAAATAAAATCATTGATGCTGTTTATCAATAAATGTGACGACCATCGCGAATAAGTTGCCAACTGGCGCATTATTAAGCAGAATGCCGCACATTCGACGACAACCTTGCGTTTTTTCCGGACATCGCCTGCTGAGGAACCTGAAGCTGCAGAAGATTAACTCTCTGAAAAAATTAAAGATTAATTATCTGCTGATCGGCATTGTCACCCTTTTGCTGGCGGCGGCCCTGTGGCCGTCGATCCCCTGGTCTGGTAAACCCGAGAACCGGGTGGCGGGCATTATCGCTCGCGGCGAGCTGCGCATCAGCACTATCAACTCGCCAATGACCTTCGCCACCATGAACAATAAAGCGTTCGGTCTGGATTATGAACTGGCGAAGCAGTTTGCCGACTACCTTGGCGTAACGCTTAAGATAACCGTCCGGCAAAACATCAGCCAGCTGTTTGACGACCTCGACGACGGTCAGGCCGATATGCTGGCCGCCGGACTGGTCTATAACCAGGAGCGAGTGAAAAACTATCAGGCCGGCCCCACCTACTATTCTGTTTCGCAACAGCTGGTCTACCGCGTCGGCAATACCCGGCCGCGCACCCTCGCGGCGCTGACCGCCGAGCAGCTCACTATCGCTCCGGGCCACGTGGCGATCAACGACCTGCAGACCTTAAAAGCCGAGAAATACCCGGATCTTGCCTGGCGCGTGGACGAAAAACGCGGTACCACGGCGCTGATGCAGGCGGTGATTGACGGTAAACTTGATTACACCATCGCTGACTCGGTGGCCGTCAGCCTGTTTCAGCGCGTCCATCCGGAGCTGGCGGTGGCCCTCGATATCACCGACGAACAGCCGGTCACCTGGTTTAGCGCCCGGGACGACGATAATTCGCTGTCGGCGGCAATGCTTGATTTCTTCAACAACATCAATGAAGACGGCACCCTGGCGCGCCTCGAGGAGAAGTACCTCGGCCACGGCAACGATTTCGATTATGTCGATACCCGCACCTTCCTGCGCGCGGTGGAAAATATTCTTCCGGAGGTGCAGCCGCTGTTTGAAAAATACGCCCGCGAGATTGACTGGCGCCTGCTGGCCGCCATCGCCTGGCAGGAATCCCACTGGGATCCGCAGGCCACCTCCCCCACCGGCGTGCGCGGTATGATGATGCTCACACGCAATACGGCGCAAAGCCTGGGTCTAACCGACCGCACCGATGCGGCGCAGAGTATCGACGGCGGCATGCGCTACCTGCAGGATATGATGGATAAAGTGCCGGATTCGATCCCGAAAGATGAACGCATCTGGTTTGCGCTGGCCGCTTATAATATGGGTTATGCCCATATGCTGGACGCCATGGCGCTCACCCGCAAACAGAAAGGCAATCCTAACAGCTGGGCGGACGTTAAGCTGCGTTTACCGTTGCTGAGCCAGAAACCCTATTACAGCAAACTAAAATACGGCTATGCCCGCGGCCATGAGGCCTACGCCTATGTGGAAAACATCCGCAAATATCAGATAAGCCTTGTCGGCTATTTGTCAGAGAAGGAGCGCCAGCAGCAGCAAACGCTGGCCCTGGCGGAGGATTACCCGGCCGTGCTCCCCAATGAGCTCGAACAGCCGCAGGAGACCACCCTGCCCTTTTTCAAGTTTCGCGCCGATAAGCAGATGGATAATGCCCGGATGAAACTCCCCGGCCACCTGTATTAACTTTCCCCAGTCTGCTCCCGGGCTTTCTTCAGCGCTTTTTTCTCTTCCCGCCGCCAGCGGAAGAAGTCGCTCAGCATGGCAGAGCAGGACTCTGCCAGCACGCCTTCGCTAATCTCAACCCGATGGTTCATTCCCGGGTGGTGCAGAACATCCATCAGCGAGCCGGCGGCGCCGGTCTTGGCATCCCTGGCGCCAAACACCAGGCGGGCGATACGGCTGTGCACCATCGCGCCCGCGCACATGACGCAGGGCTCGAGGGTCACGTACAGCGTGGCGTCGATCAGGCGGTAGTTTTGCAGCACCAGTCCGCCCTGGCGTAAGGCCATAATCTCCGCATGGGCGGTGGGGTCGTGACGGCCTATCGGCCGGTTCCAGCCCTCGCCAATGACCTGATTGTTATGCACCAGCACCGCGCCCACCGGCACCTCGCCCTCTTCCCAGGCGCGTTTCGCCAGCGTCAGGGCATGACGCATCCAGTATTCATCATTGAGTTCGAGGTCAGACACAGCGGCCACTCCAGCAGAAAAAGCGGGGCGCATTATACATGGGCGCTATCAATTACACACTATTACTCCAGCTGCTGAAGCTCTCCCTGAGGGGTTACCCGCCAGCGATGCTGGCAAAAGCCGAGCAATGGATTATCCTGCTCACTATCGCTATAGCCGCTATACAGCCGCAGCGGGGCGCCAATCTTTTTCTCCAGCTGTACCACCTTTTCATGCCCCAGGCAGCGCAGGGTCAATACCCAGCCGCCCCAGCGGCGCGCGGTGCGGCTGGCTATCAGATTCACCCGCGGCAACCAGAGGGTATCGCGATAGACCTGCTCCACCAGCGACTGCGGCGAGCCGGTGATCAACCAGACGTCGGCATCGGTGCTGGTCAGGTAGGCGGTAAGCCGCGCATGAACTACCGGAAACGCCGTCACATGATGGCGAAACCAGCCGACAAACTCCGCTTCCAGCCGCTTCAGCACCGCCTCGCGGCGGCCAAAGGTTGTCGCCCACAGCAGGAGGCTCATCGGCCAGCGCGCCGCCCGTCCGCTCACTGCCAGTCCGGCAAGGATCACCGGCCCCATCGGCACCACCAGCAACAGGTTCAGCGGCAAATGGCGCAGCAGATAGCGCAGAAAACTGCCGAACATATCCTGTTGGTGTAAGGTTCCGTCCAGATCGAAAAACACCACTCTCCGTTCAGTGTGCTGCAAACTGCCTCCTTTATCTCAGAACTCGCTTCTCGTTAGGGTAAGCTTAACAGCCTGACGCCATGTCGAGGGAAAACATCCCCTGCCGTTAAGAAAGAATTAAAGTAGCAGGCGAAGGAAAAATTGTGGCTTAAGAATTTTTAATTCATGGTATACCCCTTATAATCGAATAAAAATTCTGTCAGTCACGAGCCGGACGGCTCCAGCGGAGCTCCAATGAACTGTTTAACGCGTATTCGTCAGCGCTATCCCACCCTGGCGGCGAGCGACAAAAAGTTGGCCGATTATATTCTGAGCCAGCCCGATGAGACCCGGCACCTCAGCTCGCAGCAGCTGGCGGCGGAAGCCGGTGTGAGTCAGTCCAGCGTGGTTAAATTTGCCCAGAAGCTGGGATTCAAAGGCTTTCCGGCGCTGAAGCTGGCCCTTAGTGAAGCGCTGGCGAGTAGCCCGGATCCGCACTCCGTCCCGGTGCATAACCACATTCGCGGTGACGATCCGCTGCGTCTGGTCGGCGAGAAACTCATTAAAGACAATGTCGCCGCCATGCATGCCTCGCTGGACGTCAACACTGAAGAGACGCTACGGGAAGCCGTCACGCTGCTGCGCAACGCCCGGCGAGTGATCGTCACCGGGATTGGCGCCTCCGGCCTGGTGGCGCGTAACTTTAGCTGGAAGCTGATGAAGATCGGCATCAACGCTGTTTCTGAGCAGGATATGCATGCCCTGCTGGCGACGGTGCAGGCCATGTCCAGCGACGATCTTCTGCTGGCGATCTCTTACTCCGGCGAGCGCCGGGAGATCAATATGGCGGCCGGTGAAGCGCTGCGCGTCGGCTGTAAGATCCTGGCGATCACCGGGTTTAGCCCGAACGCCCTGCAACAGCAGGCGACCCACTGCCTGTATACTATCGCCGAAGAGCAGGCGACGCGCAGCGCGGCCATCTCCTCCACCAGCGCGCAAATGATGCTCACCGATCTGCTGTTTATGGGGCTGGTGCAGCAGGATCTGGAGCGGGCGCCGGAGCGCATTCGCCATAGCGAAGCGCTGGTGAAAAAGCTGGTCTGAGCAGAAAATGGGCGTATAATGCCCGCCCTGTTTGTGTTGTTTCTGAGACTTTCCTGATGGCGCTGTTAATTACCAAAAAATGCATCAACTGCGATATGTGCGAGCCGGAGTGCCCGAATGAGGCCATTTCGATGGGTGAGAGCATTTATGAGATTAACAGCGACCGCTGCACCGAGTGCGTGGGTCATTACGACACGCCAACCTGCCAGAAAGTGTGCCCGATCCCGAATACGATCCTGAAAGATCCGGCACACGTCGAGAGTGAAGAACAGCTGTGGGATAAATTCGTGCTGATGCACCATGCGGATAAAATTTAACCGCCCTCCTGGCTAGCTTTCGACAATCACCGTGGCGCAGGCGTAGTGGCGTTCATCAGCGAGAGTAACGTGAATAGCGCTTACTCCCATGCGTTCAGCTAAAAGGTTTGCTTCACCCCATAGCCGCAGCTTCGGCTTGCCCAGCTCGTCGTTGTAAACCTCGAACTGGTTAAACGCCAGCCCGTTACGGATCCCGGTTCCCAGCGCTTTCGCCGCCGCTTCCTTGACCGCAAAGCGTTTCGCCAGGAAACGCACCGGCTGCTGGTGCTGCTCCCAGATGCTCCATTCATGGTCGCTCAGCACCCGGCGGGCAAGGCGATCGCCGCTGCGGGCGATCACCGCTTCGATGCGGGCGATCTCGACGATGTCGGTACCCAACCCGAGAATGGCCATTAGCCGCGCGCTTCCAGCATCAGACGCTTCATTTCCGCCACCGCCTCTTTCAGGCCGCTCATCACCGCACGGCCAATAATCGCGTGACCGATATTCAGCTCATGCATTTCCGGCAGCGCAGCAATCGCTTTCACGTTGTGGTAGGTCAGACCGTGGCCGGCATTCACCTTCAGCCCGAGGCTGGCGGCGTAGGTGGCCGCTTTGGCAATACGTTCCAGCTCCCTGGCCTGCTCGGCGTCGGTTTTGGCATCGGCATAGCAGCCGGTGTGGATTTCGATATAGGGCGCGCCAACGTCCGCCGCCGCTTTGATCTGCGCTTCATCCGCATCGATAAACAGGGAGACCAGGATGCCGGCATCCGCCAGGCGTTGACAGGCATCGCGCATCTTGTCGCGCTGGCCGGCGACGTCCAGCCCGCCTTCGGTGGTCACTTCCTGACGCTTCTCCGGCACCAGGCAGCAGAAGTGCGGTTTGGTTTCGCAGGCGATCGTCAGCATCTCTTCAGTGACCGCCATTTCAAGATTCATGCGGGTGTGCAGCGTCTGGCGCAGGATACGCACATCGCGATCGGTAATATGGCGACGGTCTTCGCGCAGATGCACGGTAATGCCGTCGGCGCCGGCCTGTTCGGCAATGAAAGCCGCCTGAACCGGATCCGGGTAAGCGGTGCCGCGGGCGTTACGCAAGGTCGCGATATGGTCAATATTGACCCCTAACAATAATTCAGCCATGACAATCCTCGTTAATCATTATTCGTATTATCGGCTCGCGCCTTTCGCGCGGGCATAAACTGGCGAAACAACTCCCGGCTCTTGAGCGGTTTGCCGCCGAGATAGGGCTTCAGGGCGATACGGGTAAAGCGCTTCGCGGCGCGCAGCGTATCAACATCAGGAAACTCGCGACTCGCCAATGCTTTCAAATGGTGCCCGGTAAACGTGTTGTTATCAATCACCAGGCTGGCAATAAAGCCTTTTTCTTCACGATAGCGGTAGGTCATGGTGTCGTCTACCGGCTCGCCGCTCCCGGCGCAGTGGAGAAAATCCACGCCATAGCCCAGGTGCCCGAGCAGCGCCAGCTCAAAACGCCGCAGCGCGGGTTCCGGCGAACCGCTGGCCCCGGCGAGCGCCTGAATGCAGTGCAGGTAGTCGAAAAAGAGTTCGGAGAAACGTGTTTCGTGCTCCAGCACGCGGGAGATAAGCTCGTTAACGTAGAGACCGCTGTAGAGGGTGATGCCGCTGAGCGGCAGCGCCAGCGAAACGGCTTCCGCGCAGCGCAGGGTTTTGACTTCGCCGCGCCCGCCGAAGCGAACCAACAAGGGGGTAAAGGGCTGTAAAGCGCCTTTGAGATTAGAGCGTTTGGAGCGTGCGCCCTTGGCAACCAGGCGCACGCGACCGGATTCTTCCGTGAAGACGTCCAGCATCAGGCTGGTTTCGCTCCACGGACGGCTATGCAGGACAAAGGCGCGCTGCCATCCATCCACGTTGCGTTAACTCAGAGGTCGTCAACGTAACCGAGACTGCGCAGGGCGCGCTCGTCATCGGCCCAGCCGGATTTCACTTTCACCCACAGCTCGAGGTGCACCGGCGCTTCAAACATCTCCTGCATGTCCTTACGCGCTTCGATACCGATGGTTTTAATTTTGGCGCCTTTGTTGCCAATCACCATCTTTTTCTGCCCTTCGCGCTCGACGAGGATCAGGCCGTTGATATCGTAACCGCCGCGCTCGTTGCTGACGAAACGTTCGATTTCCACGGTGACGGAGTACGGCAGCTCAGCGCCGAGGAAACGCATCAGTTTTTCACGGATGATTTCGGAGGCCATAAAGCGTTGTGAGCGATCGGTAATATAATCTTCCGGGAAGTGATGGATCGCTTCCGGCAGATGCTTACGCACGATCGCCGCGATGGTATCAACGTTGGTGCCGGTTTCCGCTGAGATCGGTACGATATCGAGGAAATTCATCTGGCTGGCGAGGAACTGCAGGTGCGGTAACAGATCCGCTTTTTCCTGCACGTTATCCACCTTGTTGACCGCGAGGATCACCGGCGCTTTCGCGTCGCGCAGCTTGTTGAGCACCATCTCGTCGTCCTGCGTCCAGCGAGTGCCTTCCACCACGAAGATGACCAGTTCCACGTCGCCAATCGAACTGCTGGCCGCTTTGTTCATTAAGCGGTTAATGGCACGCTTCTCTTCCATATGCAGGCCCGGAGTATCAACGTAAATCGCCTGATACGGCCCTTCGGTATGGATACCGACGATGCGGTGACGGGTGGTCTGCGCTTTACGGGAGGTGATCGAGATCTTCTGCCCAAGCAGCTTATTCAACAGCGTGGATTTGCCAACGTTTGGACGACCCACGATGGCGACAAACCCACAATAACTTTTTTCTTCGCTCATTCCAGCTCCAGCTTTTTCAGCGCCTGTTCGGCGGCAGCCTGCTCCGCCTTACGACGGCTGGAACCTGTGCCAACCACCGGTTCACTCAGGCCACTGACCTGGCAGTGGATAGTAAATTCCTGATCGTGCGCTTCGCCGCGAACCTGGACCACCAGGTAAGACGGCAGCGGCAGATGACGTCCCTGCAGATACTCCTGCAGACGCGTCTTCGGATCCTTTTGCTTATCGCCCGGACTGATTTCGTCCAGACGGGTCTGGTACCAGGAGAGGATTAAGCGTTCAACGTTCTGAATATCACTGTCGAGGAAAACCCCGCCAATTAACGCTTCAACGGTATCCGCGAGAATCGATTCGCGACGGAAACCGCCGCTTTTCAGCTCTCCCGGCCCGAGGCGCAGACACTCGCCCAGCTCAAACTCGCGGGCGATCTCCGCCAGCGTGTTGCCGCGCACCAGCGTCGCGCGCATACGGCTCATATCGCCTTCATCTACACGAGGAAAGCGATGATACAGCGCATTCGCGATCACGAAACTTAAAATGGAGTCACCTAAAAATTCCAGGCGCTCATTATGTTTGCTGCTGGCACTGCGGTGAGTTAATGCCTGTTGCAACAGCTCCTGATGATGAAAAGTGTAGCCCAGCTTTCGTTGAAGCCGATTAATTACGATGGGGTTCATGCGTTACCAATAAATGAATGCGTCAAAGATGCAGCACACGAAACCGACCTGAGCATTCGCTTCAAACAGTAATTTGAAACAGACCAATACGCTTTCGTGTGCAGTGTCACCCGGCAGAGCGACAACCAAAAACTTCGGGGGGATATTCTATACGCAACGACACGGGATGTCGTTAGTTTGAATGGATTTAAATACTAAATAATTCACGCCGCTGCGATAACAGCAGCGACGTGAATTCAGCAGAGGAAATTAATGAATTCCACCAATGCGCGATAACCGCACGCCGGTCGGCCATTCACCTTCCTGCTTTTCAAAACTCATCCAGATAGCGGTTGCTTTTCCGACCAGGTTGGCTTCCGGCACAAAGCCCCAGTACCGGCTGTCGGCGCTGTTATCCCGGTTGTCGCCCATCATGAAGTACTGACCGGGCGGCACAATCCAGGTGGCCAGCGGCAGACCGGACTGATGGTAGTACATCCCAACCTGATCCTGGGCAATCGGCACCATCAGAATTCGGTGCGTCACGTCGCCCAACGTCTCCTGACGCTCGGTAAGACGAATGCCGTCGGCTTTGGTTTCGCCCTTCGGCAACTGCCAGAAACCGCTGCTCGCTTCGCCGCCGTTGCTGCGGGAGAAGGTCTGAACAAAATCGCTCGGCTCCACGTTGGAATAGGTCACCGGCAGCGCGTTGCCGCAGGCCTGTCCGGAACTGCAGCCCGGCTGAATAGTGACCTGTTTGGCAACCGGATCGTAGGTGACCTTATCACCCGGTAACCCCACCGCGCGCTTAATGTAGTCCAGACGCGGGTCTTCCGGATATTTAAACACCACGATGTCGCCGCGCTTCGGATGGCCGGTCTCGATCAGCGTTTTCTGGTAGATAGGATCTTTAATGCCGTAGGCAAATTTCTCCACCAGAATAAAATCGCCGATGAGCAGCGTTGGCATCATCGAACCTGAAGGGATCTGGAAAGGCTCATAAATAAATGAACGTACCACCAGAACGATCGCCAGCACCGGGAAAACCGATGCGCCGGTTTCCAGCCAGCCCGGTTTCGGGCCGACTTTCTTCAGCGTCTTCTTGTCCAGTTGCTCGCCGGTCGCTGCCTGAGCAGCGGCCTGACGTTCACGACGTTTCGGTGCAAAAATGAACTTGTCCAGGCACCATAAAACGCCCGTCACCAGGGTTGCAATCACCAGGATCAGGGCAAACATGTTCGCCATGCCAACTCCTTAGGGTTATTTGCCGTCTTTACCAACGTGCAGAATGGCGAGGAACGCTTCCTGCGGCAGCTCAACGTTACCGACCTGCTTCATACGCTTCTTACCTTCTTTCTGCTTCTGCAGCAGCTTTTTCTTACGGCTAACGTCGCCGCCGTAGCATTTCGCCAGGACGTTTTTACGCAGCTGTTTCACTGTAGAGCGCGCGATAATGTGGTTACCGATGGCCGCCTGAATCGCGATATCGAACTGCTGACGCGGAATCAGATCTTTCATCTTTTCCACCAGCTCGCGGCCGCGATACGGCGCGTTATCGTTGTGGGTGATCAGCGCCAGCGCATCGACGCGCTCGCCGTTGATCAGCACATCGACGCGTACCATGTTCGACGCCTGGAAGCGTTTGAAGTTGTAGTCCAGCGACGCATAGCCGCGGGAGGTAGACTTCAGACGGTCGAAGAAGTCGAGCACCACTTCCGCCATCGGGATTTCGTAGGTCAGCGCCACCTGTTTACCGTGGTAAACCATGTTGGTCTGCACCCCACGCTTCTCGACACACAAGGTAATCACGTTGCCGAGGAACTCCTGCGGCAGCAGCATGTGACACTCGGCGATCGGCTCGCGCAGCTCCTGAATATTATTCAGCGGCGGCAGCTTGGACGGGCTGTCGACGTAGATAACTTCTTTGGAGGTGGTCTCTACTTCGTAGACTACCGTCGGCGCGGTGGTGATCAGGTCGAGATCGTATTCACGCTCCAGACGCTCCTGAATGATCTCCATGTGCAGCAGGCCGAGGAAGCCGCAGCGGAAGCCGAAGCCCAGCGCGGTAGAGCTTTCCGGCTCGTAGAACAGAGAGGCATCGTTAAGGCTCAGTTTGCCCAGCGCGTCGCGGAAAGCTTCATAATCATCGGAGCTCACCGGGAACAGGCCGGCATACACCTGCGGTTTCACCTTCTTAAAGCCAGGCAGCGCTTTGTCTGCCGGGTTGCGGGCGGCGGTCAGGGTATCGCCCACCGGCGCGCCGAGGATGTCTTTGATCGCGCAGACCAGCCAGCCTACCTCGCCGCATTTCAGCTCGGTACGGTCAACCTGTTTCGGGGTGAAGATGCCCAGACGATCAGCGTTATAGACCTGGCCGGTGCTCATGACCTTGATCTTGTCGCCCTTGCGCATGGTGCCGTTTTTAATCCGCACCAGCGACACCACGCCGAGGTAGTTATCGAACCAGGAGTCGATAATCAGCGCCTGCAGCGGCGCGTCCGGATCGCCTTCCGGCGGTGGGATATCGCGCACCAGACGCTCCAGCACGTCGGTCACGCCGACGCCGGTTTTCGCTGAGCAGCGCACCGCGTCGTGGGCGTCGATCCCGACGATATCTTCAATCTCGTCCGCTACGCGCTCAGGGTCGGCCGCAGGCAGGTCGATCTTGTTGAGTACCGGAACCACTTCGAGATCCATCTCCATGGCGGTGTAGCAGTTGGCCAGGGTCTGGGCTTCTACCCCCTGCCCGGCGTCTACCACCAGCAGCGCGCCTTCGCACGCGGCAAGAGAACGGGAAACTTCATAAGAGAAGTCCACGTGGCCCGGGGTGTCGATAAAGTTCAGCTGGTAGGTCTCACCGTCGCTGGCCTTATAGTCCAGGGTGACGCTCTGCGCCTTGATGGTGATCCCGCGTTCGCGCTCAAGATCCATGGAGTCCAGAACCTGGGCTTCCATTTCACGATCAGAAAGGCCACCGCAAATCTGGATGATACGGTCAGACAGCGTCGACTTACCGTGGTCGATGTGAGCGATGATCGAAAAGTTACGTATATTCTTCATATTTAGAGTTAATTATGCCTTACGAGTATCATGAGGCCGCTGTACTGTGCCTGACGTTTTTTAATCCGAAAACGCCGCATTCTACACTACATCCGCGAAACCAGGAAATGCTGTTAGATCCAGCATACCCGCAGAAATTGTGGCGTTGTAACAGGAAAGGTAAATAAAGATAAGGGCCAGTGAAATCACTGGCCCATGTCGGAGGAAGGCGTATCAACACGCAGCAGATCCGGCGGCAGTGCGACGTTCAAAATCACCGGCTGCCAGGACTGACGTGCCGCCAGTCGCGGCGACAGACCGCGCGCCACCAGGAAGCCGCCGACGCCGCCCAGCAGCGCGCCGCAAAGTGACGCAATATCGCTGGCAAACAGCACCTGAAAAATAGACGCCATTACAAACAGCCCCGCCAGCGGCGCCATATACACCAGCATCGCTGAGCCCAGCAGGCTGCTTTCAGCGATCCCCAGCTCCACTTTTTGCCCCGCGGCCAACGGCTGCTCGCAGGGCACGCTAATGGTATGGCTGGTCTGCGGCCCCAGCTTGTTTAGCACCCGGCTACCACAGCCGGCACGGGAGGCGCAGCTGCTGCAGGAGGCTTTAACGTCGCAGTGCACCTGCGCCACGCCGTTATGCCAGGAAACCACGGTAGCCCACTCTTTAATCATTGTACTGCCTTGAATTTAATACTGTCAGAGATACGCTTCGCCGTCTGCGGCGGCAGCTCGCCCACTACGGTTATCTCCGCGTTATCGCGCACAGTCGTGCTGACGGTGCGTCGGCCGGTGCGCAACAGCTGGTCGCTGCTGGCCGCCGTGGCGCGGTTGATATTGATCGAGAAGCTGAACAAGCCGTCGGAATAGAGACGTGATTCTACCGGACCGTCAAAGGTGGGAAGACGGCGCTGGCTGCTGGAAACCTCAGTCACGCCCTGCGGGAGCCACGTCGGCGCCCAGTTGAAGTTGGCTTTGTCGCCTCCTTCAGGCACCGACAGCTGCGGCGGCAAATTCGCTTTTGCCAGCGTCTCCATGCTGGCGCTGACGTTATCGCCAACATTGAAGGAGACAACCCGGAACTGCTCCAGCGTTTCCCCGTCGCGGTCGAGCAAATCGACGCGCAGCGGCAGCTTGGTTTCAGCATCCAGCCAGGCGATAAAGCTGTAGCGCGTGCCGTCGCGAGCCACGACGCGGATCACGTCGCAGAGGCGGTCAGCGATACGGGTACGGCCCACGGAGATAAAATCATACGCCGCGGAGAGGCGTTTGAAATCGCTATATACCAGCGATGGCAGCGAATCGACGATATAGTCGCCGTTCAGGGTGAACGGATCGAGACCGGGTTCAAAATAGCTGATTTCCGTGCCGCGCAGGACCACTTCCCGGCGCGGACCGTCCAGCTGCAGCAACTGCGCCAGCGGTTGGTTGTTCAGTCGCGCGTGACGATAGCGCAGCGACTCAACGCCTTGTTTGCTGATGCTAACAAAAGACAGCTCATAATTGAGAGACTGGCTGGCCAGGTTCATCTGCTGCAACAACGCCCCGGACGATGTATCAGCCGAGGCGTTGACAGAGAACAACAGGCTGCCTGCCATGAGCGACATGGCACACCAAAGTTGCTTCATTACTGCGATTGCGTTCCTAAAGTTTGATAGCCCGGTACCTGGACTGCGGCCTGCTGAGTCTGGGCCTGGCCAAACTGAAGCTGCTCAGCGTGCAGGCGGCGCTGCAGTTCGTAGTCCTGCAGCATGGCGTTAATTCGGCGGCGCTGTTCCTGGACCTGCGCCTGCTGGCCGCTTCCCGCTGACGCGTCAGCCGGCACGCCAAGACTTACCGGGCTTGCTTTACCCATCATGGGCAGCGTATTGAACACCGGCGCTTCTGGCTGCTGAGCGGAATCAGACTGACCATTATAGTGCTGGACGCCGACGATAACCGCAAGCGATACACAGGCGGCAACGCCCATTTGAGTCAGGGAGCTGGCCCACGGACGCACCTTGTTCCAGAACGGCATCTGCCGCCACTGATGCGGTGCGGGCTGAGATTCAGGAATAAGCGGCGCCGTCTGACGAACGGGCTCATTTTCAATGGCGGCCATCACCCGGGCGGAGATATCAAATTGCAGCACCTCAGCGGTATCGCCACGCAGCGTATCGCGGATAAGGTGATAACTCTCCCAGGTTTTTTGCATCTCAGAAGAACGACTCAGCTCGTTGAGCAGTTCGTTATCCAGCGTTTCACCATCCATTAAAGCCGAAAGTTTTTCTTTCTGCATGCCTGATACCCTTTTCCAGTATTCCGCTATCGTCAACGCCTGATAAGCGGTTGAACTTTATTATCAATAGCTTCTCGCGCCCGGAAGATACGCGAACGCACCGTCCCAACCGGACAATCCATGATAGCGGCTATCTCTTCATAGCTCAGGCCATCCAGCTCCCGTAACGTAATTGCCATGCGTAAATCTTCCGGGAGCGATTCAATGGTACGAAAAACTATTTGTCTCAGTTCTTCTGACAACATTAAGTTCTCAGGGTTCGAAATTTCTTTCAACGCCCCGCCGCTTTCGAAGTTTTCCGCCTCGTTGGCGTCAACATCGCTGGACGGCGGACGGCGCCCCTGAGCAACCAGATAATTCTTCGCCGTGTTGACGGCGATACGGTATAACCAGGTGTAAAAAGCGCTATCTCCCCGGAAAGAGTCCAGCGCACGCCATGCCTTAACGAACGATTCCTGAACAACGTCAGCGATATCGCCCGGCGGTACATAGCGGGAAACCAGGCTCGCGACCTTATGCTGATAGCGCACTACCAGCAAATTAAACGCTTTCTGATCTCCTTTCTGGACCCGTTCAACAAGGACCTGATCCGTTAACTGCTCGCTCATCCGAGGTAATGTCTCCCCAAACCCAATTCCCATGCGTCTTCAAAACACCACCCAAAATCTGCATTATGAGCAAGCTGACTGTTGGAGTGCATGAAAACAATAAAGTTCCGTTACGCTTTTTGTTTTTTGTCTGGCAACGGCGGCAGATCGTTATCAATCATTATATGCCCAGGTTGCTAAACGATAGGTAAGTCAATAAGAAAAAGCGCAGGCCCGTCTGAAGGGTATCGTAACACGCCGTTTATTTCACTATAAAATCCAATGCCATCAACCTGCCCCGCGTCTCATTTTCAGCGCGCAAGACGCCGTTTCCGTTCGCCTTTTGTTTAGCCGTCACAACAGCAGACAAAAAAATTGTACGATTCCTCACGGACCGGTGCTATTGTGAGCTAAATGTGTTTAGTAAATTAAACAAAGACAATGAATATCACTCCTGACTTCTCTTGTGATGTGTTGATTATCGGCAGCGGCGCTGCCGGTCTTTCCCTTGCCCTGCGCCTGGCTGAGCACAGTTCGGTGACCGTGCTGAGTAAAGGGCCGATCAGCGAAGGTTCGACGTTCTACGCCCAGGGTGGGATTGCCGCCGTCTTCGATGAGACGGACAGTATTGAATCCCATGTCGAAGATACCCTCATCGCCGGCGCGGGGCTCTGCGATCGTCATGCGGTCACCTTCGTCGCCAGCAACGCCCGATCATGCGTCCAGTGGCTTATCGATCAGGGAGTGCTGTTTGACACCCAGGTCCAGGCCAATGGCGAAGAGAGCTATCATCTCACGCGCGAAGGGGGGCACAGCCATCGGCGCATTCTTCACGCCGCCGACGCCACCGGCAAAGCGGTAGAGACGACGCTGGTCGATAAAGCGCTTGCCCATCCTAATATCCGCATCCTTGAGCGCAGCAATGCCGTCGATTTGATCGTATCGGATAAGATTGGCCTGCCAGGCACCCGCCGGGTGGTCGGGGCATGGATCTGGAATCGTAATAAAGAGCGGGTGGAAACCTGCAGCGCGAAAGCCGTAGTACTCGCTACCGGCGGGGCCGCGAAGGTTTACCAATATACCACTAACCCCGACGTCTCTTCCGGAGACGGGATTGCGATGGCCTGGCGGGCGGGATGTCGGGTGGCGAATCTGGAGTTTAACCAGTTCCACCCCACCGCGCTATATCACCCCCAGGCGCGTAATTTCCTGCTTACTGAAGCGCTGCGCGGCGAAGGCGCCCACCTTAAACGCCCGGATGGCACCCGCTTTATGCCGGACTTTGACGAGCGCGGCGAGCTGGCCCCGCGCGATATCGTCGCCCGCGCCATCGACCATGAAATGAAGCGCCTGGGCGTAGACTGTATGTTCCTTGATATCAGCCATAAACCCGAGGCGTTTGTTCGCCAGCATTTCCCGATGATTTATGAAAAGCTGCTCGGCCTGGGAATTGATTTAACCAAAGAGCCGGTGCCGGTCGTCCCCGCCGCGCATTACACCTGCGGCGGCGTGATGGTGGATGATAATGGCCGCACCGACGTCGATGGTTTATACGCCATCGGCGAAGTTAGCTACACCGGGCTGCACGGCGCGAATCGTATGGCGTCGAACTCGTTGCTGGAGTGCCTGGTCTATGGCTGGTCCGCCGCGGAGGATATTGCCCGGCGCCTGCCGCTCGCCCAGAAGGTCGCCACGCTGCCAGCATGGGATGAAAGTCAGGTGGAGATCCCGGATGAACTGGTGGTTATCCAGCACAACTGGCACGAACTGCGCCTGCTGATGTGGGATTACGTGGGGATTGTGCGCACCACCCGCAGGCTGGAGCGCGCCCTGCGGCGCATTACCATGCTCCAACAGGAGCTGGATGAGTATTACGCCCGCTTCCGCGTCTCGAATAATTTGCTGGAACTGCGCAATCTGGTGCAGGTGGCGGAGCTTATCGTACGCTGCGCGATGTTGCGTAAGGAGAGCCGCGGTCTGCATTATACCCTCGACTATCCGCAGCCGCTGCCTGACAGCGGCCCGTCGATACTCTCGCCCCTGGCTCACATAAAGAGATAAAAGTCCTCGGTCAGAGCGGTAAAGCCTTCCGAATATTGCTGCTCTGGCCCGCGGATCGCCAGCCTGTCGCTGAAACACTCCCCTGCCGTCGGGGAGAAAGCCAGCAGCACCCGATGCGGCGGTCGCAGCTCGGTCTCCGCCACGTCAGTACGCAGTCGCAGATGCCAGCCCATCGCCCTTGCCCGTTCGATGAACGCATTACCAATATCCACCGGCAACACCACGCAAAAAAAACCTTCTTCGGTAATATGCTCTGCGGCACAGGTCAGCAGGGAGGCGTGATCGAGCGTAGTGGTGTACCGCGCCTGCTCTCGCTGCGAGGTCGCGCATGGCACGCCTTCGGCAAAAAAGGGCGGATTACTGATTATCAGTTCATAGCGTCGAGTTTGCGACGGCTGCCACTGATGAATATCGGCCTGCCAGACCTCAATCCGCGAAGCCCACGGCGACGCGAGGGCGTTTTCCCGCGCCTGAGCGGCGGCCTCTTCGTCCAGTTCAACCGCATCGACAAATACATCATCGCCGGTACGCTGGGCGAGCATTAGCGCCAGCAGGCCGCTGCCCGCGCCAATATCCAGCACATGCTTCACTCCGGCAATCGGCGCCCAGGCGCCAAGCAAAATGCCGTCGGTACCCACCTTCATGGCGCAGCGATCGTGAGCGACAAAGAACCGTTTGAAGGTAAAACCATTGCGCGGCAGCGCAAACTTCGACTGAGACATCCTCAATAACCTTGCCGACAAAAACTCCTGAACCTAAGGCTATGCACAATACCGGAGAACAGATAGCCTTACAAACAGATGAACATTACGTCAGTAACGTCTATAATCGGCGGCCCACTCAGAGGTAGAACATGACTGTAACGACTTTTTCCGAACTTGAACTCGACGAAAACCTGCTGGAAGCCCTCCAGGATAAAGGTTTCACTCGCCCGACAGCCATTCAGGCCGCCGCTATTCCGCCTGCGCTCGATGGCCGTGACATTCTCGGTTCAGCGCCGACCGGCACCGGTAAAACGGCGGCGTATCTGCTGCCAGCGTTGCAGCACCTGCTCGATTTCCCGCGTAAGAAATCCGGCCCGCCGCGCATTCTTATCCTGACGCCGACCCGTGAGCTGGCGATGCAGGTAGCCGACCACGCCCGCGAGCTGGCGAAGCATACCCATCTGGACATCGCTACCATTACCGGCGGCGTGGCGTACATGAACCACGCGGAAGTGTTCAGCGAAAACCAGGACATCGTAGTCGCCACCACCGGTCGCCTGCTGCAATATATTAAAGAAGAGAATTTCGACTGCCGCGCCGTCGAGACCCTAATCCTCGATGAAGCCGACCGCATGCTGGATATGGGTTTTGCCCAGGATATCGAAACCATCGCCGGTGAAACTCGCTGGCGCAAGCAGACTATGCTGTTCTCCGCGACGCTGGAAGGCGATGCGATCAAAGACTTTGCTGAGCGTCTGCTGGAGGAGCCGGTTGAAGTTTCCGCCAATCCGTCAACCCGCGAGCGTAAGAAAATCCATCAGTGGTACTACCGCGCCGACGATATCGAACATAAAACCAAACTGCTGGTGAATCTGTTGCAACAGCCGGAAGCCACCCGCGCTATCGTGTTTGTGCGTAAGCGTGAGCGCGTGCATGAGCTGGCTAACTGGCTGCGTGAGGCCGGGATTAACACCTGCTGGCTGGAAGGCGAGATGGTGCAGGCCAAGCGAAACGAAGCTATCAAGCGCCTGACCGACGGCCGCGTCAACGTGCTGATCGCCACCGACGTCGCTGCCCGCGGTATCGATATTCCGGACGTCAGCCACGTCTTTAACTTCGATATGCCGCGTACCGCGGATACCTACCTGCACCGTATCGGTCGTACCGGCCGCGCCGGTAAAAAAGGGACCGCCATTTCTCTGGTCGAGGCTCATGACCACCTGCTGCTGGGTAAGATTGGTCGCTATATTGAAGAGCCGTTGAAAGCCAGAGTTATCGATGAACTGCGCCCGACGACCCGTGCGCCGAGCGAGAAGCTGACGGGTAAGCCATCGAAGAAAGTGCTGGCGAAGCGTGCGCAGAAGAAAAAAGATGAAAAAGAGAAACCGCGGGTGAAGAAGCGCCACCGCGATACGAAAAATATCGGTAAGCGCCGGAAGCCAAGCGCGGCCGGGACGCCATCAGCGTCCAGCGATGAGTAAAAAAAACGCCGGGATATCCCGGCGTTTTCACATCTGGCGTTAGCCTTACAGGCTTTCGGTAAAGGTACGGGCGATAACGTCGCGCTGCTGTTCCGGCGTCAGAGAGTTGAAGCGTACCGCGTAGCCGGAAACACGAATGGTCAGCTGCGGATATTTTTCCGGATGCTCAACCGCGTCCAGCAGGGTTTCGCGACGCAGCACGTTAACGTTCAGGTGCTGACCGCCTTCGACGCGCACTTCCGGTTTCACGTCCACCGGGATTTCACGGTATTCGATTTCACCCAGTTTACTTACCGCAACCACATCATCTTCCGCAAAACCACCTTTGGCGCACAGGCAGCGCGCTTCGCCTTTTTCGCTATCCAGCAGCCAGAAAGAGTTGAGCAGGTCGTCGTTTGCCGCTTTAGTAATTTGGATACCAGTAATCATTTGATGCCTCCCAGGCAGTGTTTATTCGATTTTGGCCTCTTCGCGGCCAATTGGTAAAACCATTGTTGTATGAGTGTATATATATCAGCCGCACCCTCGGCATTCCTTGATATAAATCAATAAAAACCACTCACCCAACGTGGGTATAGGAGGTTTTTATTGTTTTACATCAAGTTACGCCATTGTGAGCTATAAATAATTTTGTAAATTTTCAATTTTTTTTGCATAAAAGCCGGCATCAGGCCGTGCCGATTTTGTTCTATAGAAAGAAGCCGTTAAGCTATAGCGATGACCCTTTTGCAGGAGAGCAAGATGACCACCCCTTTAACCTGGCATGACGTGCTGGCGGATGAAAAGCAACAACCCTATTTTCTCAATACTCTGAAGACCGTCGCCGAAGAGCGCCAGTCGGGGATCACCATCTATCCACCGCAAAAAGACGTCTTCAATGCGTTTCGCTTTACTGAACTGGGCGATGTCAAAGTCGTCATTCTCGGCCAGGACCCCTATCACGGCCCGGGTCAGGCCCATGGTCTGGCGTTCTCAGTTCGTCCGGGCGTCGCGATCCCGCCTTCGTTGCTGAATATGTATAAAGAGCTGGAGGCCACGATCCCCGGCTTTACCCGCCCCACCCACGGTTATCTCGAAAGCTGGGCACGACAGGGCGTGCTGCTGCTGAATACGGTCCTGACCGTCCGCGCCGGACAGGCGCACTCGCACGCCAGTCTGGGCTGGGAGACCTTTACCGATAAGGTTATCGCTTTAATCAATGAGCATTGCGAGGGAGTAGTTTTTCTGCTGTGGGGCTCCCATGCGCAGAAGAAAGGCGCGATTATCGATCGTCAGCGCCACTGCGTGCTGAAGGCGCCGCATCCATCACCGCTCTCTGCGCATCGCGGCTTCTTTGGCTGCAATCATTTCGTACAGACCAACCAGTGGCTGGTTGACCGCGGCGAAACGCCGATCGACTGGATGCCGGTCCTTCCCGCTGAAAGCGAGTGATTGACAGCCATAAAAAAAGCCAGCATCAGCTGGCTTTTTTGCATTCAGGCAGGCGAATCACGCCTTGTTCTGACGCCACCATTCCGCCAGCAGGACGCCGGTCGCCACAGAGACGTTCAGGCTTTCGACGTTGCCGGTACCGTCGATGGCAACGCTGAGATCGGCGCTGGAAATCGCCGCATCGGACAGACCATCACGTTCCTGGCCTAACACCAGCACCATTTTCTTCGGCAGCTCGGCTTTAAACAGCGGGGTACCATTATGGCTGGACGTTGAGACAATCGCGTAGCCCGCTTTGCGGAACTGATCGAGGGTATCGATAAAACTGTCGCCAGTGATCGGTTCAACATGCTCCGCACCGCCCTCCGCCGTACGGATCGCCGCCCCGGACTCCAGCACGCCAGCATCCTGAACCACCACGCCCTTCACGCCAAAGTGCGCGCAGCTACGCATGATCGCCCCGAGATTATGTGGGTTACCCACATCTTCCAGCGCCAGAACGCAATCTTCTTCCCCGGCCTTCGCGACCCATTGAGCAACAGAAGTGCCGTGGCGTTTTTTGATCAGGAAGCAGACGCCGCCGTGGTGCTCGGTGCCGGAGGCTTTCGCCAGCTCGGCTTCGTCCACCACGTGATAGGCCTTACGGTTGGCCGCCATCCAGCGCAGCGCCTCTTTAAAGCGCGGCGTCACGCTCTGAATAAACCAGGCGCGAACGATAGCTTCCGGACGGCTCTGGAACAGCGCCTGGCAGGCGTTTTCGCCATATACGCGGGTCTCTTCCGCACGCTGACGACGCAGCACTTCCGGATCGATAAAGCTCTTCCCGCTGATCCCGCCGTGATCTTCTTTTACCGGCGTCTCATCGCCAGGAGCGCGGGAAACGGTACGCCACGGAGACGCATCGTCGCGATGAAAATCATCGCGTTTGCGCTCGTCACGCTTACGGTCGTCACGTTTGCGATCGTCGCCGCGGCTGTTTCGTTCGTCACGCGCAGGGCGGCTGCGGCCGTCAACACGAGATTTTCCTGGACGACCTCCCCCTTTCCCGGTACGTGGGTTATGGGTGCGTTTGTCAGAATCATCATCACTGCGGACATACATCACTTTGACCTTGCCGCTTTTATTTTTCAGTTCGTCGCTCATCAATTTTCTCCACCTGCGCTGCGCGAAGCGCGCAGATTACCCGATGTGCCATCGCTTCGCCATGATTTCGTTTAAAAGCCGGCCTCTATTGCACTCATCGAACAAAACGCATTGTCCTCAAATAACACTTCATCGATAATATGTAACATCACAGAAACATATCGGCCACGTGCCACGTTGCAACCCATAACCAGAGGTTAGTTATGAATACCGTTTGTGCCAGTTGTCAGGCTCTGAACCGCCTCCCGGACGATCGTAGCGCGGATGGCGCAAAGTGCGGACGCTGCGGTCACGATCTTTTTGACGGCGACGTCATCAACGCGACCGGGGCAACGCTGGATAAACTCTTGAAGGACGATCTGCCGGTCGTTGTCGATTTCTGGGCGCCATGGTGCGGACCCTGCCGTAGCTTCGCGCCGATCTTTGAAGACGTCGCGGAAGAGCGTAGCGGGAAGATGCGTTTTGTGAAAGTCAACACCGAAGCGGAACGTGAGCTTAGCGCCCGGTTTCGTATCCGCAGCATCCCGACCATTATGATGTTCAAAAATGGCGAAGTGATCGACATGCTCAATGGCGCAGTGCCAAAAGCGCCATTCGATAGCTGGCTTAACGAAGCCGGCCAACAATAACCCTTCCGGGGCACCGCTTGTGCCCCGTTTTCACCTCTGCGACAATAGCGTTTTTCACTAGCGACTCCCATGACTGATAACGCTGTCCTTCGCCTGCGCGCCGAACGTCTCGCGCGAGCTACCCGCCCTTTCCTTGCGCGCGGCAATCGCATCCGCCGCTGCCAGCGCTGTCTGCTGCCGCTCAAGCAGTGCCTGTGCGCCACGTTAACCTCGGCGCAGGCCGCCAGCCGCTTCTGCCTGGTGATGTTTGATACGGAACCGATGAAGCCCAGCAACACTGGCCGGCTCATCGCCGATATTCTGCCAGATACCGAAGCGTTTCAGTGGTCGCGTACCGAACCGCCGCAGGCGCTGCTCGATCTGGTCGCCCATCCTGATTATCAGCCCATGGTCGTATTTCCGGCCTCCTATGCCGGGCCGGAGCGCCAGGTCCTGAGCGCGCCGCCGTCCGGTAAACCGCCGCTGTTTATCATGCTCGACGGCACCTGGACCGAAGCGCGCAAAATGTTCCGTAAGAGTCCTTATCTCGACGCGCTGCCGATTATCTCCGTCGATCTGTCGCGCATCTCTGCCTACCATCTGCGCGAGGCGCACGCCGACGGACAATATTGTACCGCGGAAGTGGCCATCGCCCTGCTGGATCTGGCGGGCGATGCCCCGGCCGCCGCTGCGCTTGGCGAGCACTTCACCCGCTTCCGGACCCGCTATCTGGCGGGAAAAACCCAGCATAAGGGCAGTATCACAGCGGGCCAGGTGGAAAACGTTTAAAATCATTCGGTCACTAGGATGAAAGGAGACCGGTATGAGCCAACGAGGCCTGGAAGCGCTGCTGCGACCAAAGTCCATCGCCGTTATTGGCGCATCAATGAAGCCGCAGCGCGCTGGCTATCTCATGATGCGCAACCTGTTAGCCGGCGGCTTCAATGGCCCGGTGATGCCGGTCACCCCCGCCTGGAAGGCGGTTCTTGGGGTACTGGCATGGCCTACCATCGAGAGCCTGCCGTTTACGCCGGATCTGGCGGTGCTCTGTACTAACGCCAGGCGTAATCTCGAATTGCTCGAAGCCTTAGGGCAAAAAGGCTGCAAGACCTGCATCATCCTCTCTTCGCAGCCGGAACAGTACCCGGCGCTGCTCGAATGCGCCGCGCGCTATCAGATGCGTCTGCTCGGCCCCAACAGTCTCGGACTGCTGGCCCCATGGCAAGGGCTGAACGCCAGCTTTTCACCGGTGCCGATCCATCGCGGTAAACTGGCCTTTATCTCGCAGTCGGCCGCCGTCTCCAATACTATCCTTGACTGGGCGCAACAGCGCGAGATGGGTTTTTCCTACTTCATCGCCCTGGGCGATAGCCTGGATATTGATGTCGATGACCTGCTGGACTTTCTGGCCCGCGACAGCAAGACCAGCGCCATTTTGCTGTACCTCGAGCATCTCAGCGACGCGCGCCGCTTTGTCTCCGCCGCGCGCAGCGCTTCGCGAAACAAACCTATCCTGGTGATTAAAAGCGGCCGTAGTCCGGCGGCGCAGAAGCTATTGCACGCCAATTCCGGGATGGACCCGGCATGGGATGCGGCCATTCAGCGCGCTGGTCTGCTGCGGGTGCAGGATACCCATGAGCTGTTCTCTGCGGTGGAAACGCTCAGCCACATGCGCCCGCTGCGCGGTGAAAAACTGATGATCGTCAGCAACGGTGCGGCGCCGGCGGCGCTGGCGCTGGATGAGCTTTGGTTGCGAAACGGTAAGCTGGCGACTCTCAGCGAGGAGACGCGCGACGCCCTGCGCCAGGAGTTGCCGGTTGGCGTGGAGATCGCCAACCCGCTGGATCTACGCGATGACGCCAGTAGCGAACACTATCAGCGGGCGGTGAATGTTTTGCTCAACAGTCAGGACTATGACGCGCTGCTGGTGATCCACTCTCCCAGCGCCGCCGCGCCGGGCACCGAGAGTGCCCTGGCCCTGATTGACGCTCTGAAGCATCACCCGCGCGGTAAATATGTCACCGTGCTGACCAACTGGTGCGGCGAATTTTCCTCGCAGGAAGCGCGACGTTTATTCAGCGATGCCGGCCTCCCTACCTACCGTACGCCGGAGGGCACGATCACCGCTTTTATGCATATGGTGGAATACCGTCGCAACCAGAAACAACTGCGCGAGACGCCGGTGCTACCAGACTCCTTAACCGCCAATACCAGCGAGGCGCATGCTCTGCTGCAGCAAGCGATAGAAGACGGCGCCACCACGCTGGATACTCACGAGGTCAGCCCGGTGCTTCGGGCCTATGGCATCCACACGCTGCCAACCTGGATTGCCGCTGACAGCGCGGAAGCGGTGCATATCGCTGAGCAGATAGGCTATCCGGTTGCGCTGAAGCTGCGTTCTCCGGATATCCCGCACAAATCAGAAGTACAGGGGGTCATGCTCTATTTGCGTACCGCCGCCGAGGTGCAGCAGGCTGCAGATGCGATGATCGATCGCGTCAAACTGGCCTGGCCCCAGGCGCGCATTCATGGATTGCTGGTGCAAAGCATGGCCAATCGCGCTGGCGCCCAGGAGCTAAGAGTAGTGGTTGAGCACGATCCCGTCTTCGGCCCGTTGATTATGCTGGGCGAGGGCGGCGTGGAGTGGCGGGCCGAGGACCAGGCCGCCGTGGCGCTGCCGCCGCTGAATATGAACCTGGCGCGTTATCTGGTGATCCAGGCGATCAAAAATAAGAAGATCCGCGGCCGCAGCGCCTTGCGCCCGCTGGATATCGCTGGCTTAAGCCAGCTGCTGGTTCAGGTCTCGAACCTGATCGTCGACTGCCCGGAGATCCAGCGCCTGGATATTCATCCCCTGCTCGCCTCCGGCAACGAGTTTACGGCGCTGGACGTTACCCTGGGGCTTGCTCCCTTCAGCGGCGACAGTGAAAGCCGTCTCGCTATTCGTCCCTATCCGCACCAACTGGAGGAGTGGGTGGTGATGAAAAATGGCGATCGCTGTCTGTTCCGGCCGATCCTCCCGGAAGATGAGCCACAGTTGCTCGCATTTATCGCCCAGGTCACCAAAGAAGATCTCTATTATCGCTATTTTAGTGAGATCAACGAATTTACCCATGACGACTTAGCCAATATGACCCAGATCGACTACGATCGAGAAATGGCGTTCGTTGCCGTCAGGACCAGCGCAGAGAAGAGCGAGATCCTCGGCGTGACGCGGGCGATCTCCGATCCCGATAATATTGACGCCGAGTTTGCCGTTCTGGTCCGTTCAGATTTAAAAGGGTTAGGCCTGGGGCGAAGGTTGCTGGAAAAGCTGATCGCCTATACGCAAAGCCATGGCCTGCAGCGCCTTAATGGTATTACGATGCCGAATAACCGAGGCATGATAGGCCTCGCCAGAAAGCTGGGATTCACCGTCGATATTCAGCTGGAAGATGGGATTGTCAGCCTGTCGCTGCCCCTGAATCAGGGATAATCGCGCGACGCTGACCGCAATTGTTGACCACATTAGCGGGTAGTAATGGTATTATTGCCCGCTTACGTCGTCTGCATGGTACAGAAGACCCTTCAATAAACAGAGAAGAAACGCACTGTGATGTTGTCAAAATTTAAGCGTAATAAACATCAACAACACCTTGCCCAACTCCCTAAGCTTTCTCAGTCAGTTGATGATGTAGAGTTCTTTTACGCCCCTGCGGAATTCAGGGAAGCGTTACTGACCCGGATTGCCCACGCCACTCAGCGTATATGCATTATTGCGCTCTATCTGGAGCAAGATGATGGCGGAAAAGGAATTTTGCAGGCCCTTTATGACGCCAAACGCCAGCGTCCGGAACTGGATGTCCGCGTTCTGGTGGACTGGCACCGCGCTCAGCGTGGCCGTATCGGCGCCGCCGCCTCTAATACCAATGCCGACTGGTATTGTCGGATGGCCAATGAAAATCCAGGGGTAGATATCCCCGTTTACGGCGTGCCGATTAACACCCGGGAGGCGCTCGGCGTTCTCCATTTCAAAGGCTTTATTATTGATGACTGCGTCCTCTACAGCGGCGCCAGCCTGAATGATGTTTATCTGCATCAGCATGATAAGTATCGCTATGATCGCTATCAGTGCATCCGTAACGGCAAAATGGCGGACATCATGTTCGACTGGGTCGACAACAATCTGGTTCAGGGGCGCGGCGTTAACCGTCTCGACAGACCGGATCGGCCAAGAAGCCCGGAAATCAAAAACGACATTCGCCAGTACCGTCAGGAGCTCCGCGACCGCAGCTACCATTTTGTCGGCACCGCTGGTGACGAAGAACTCTCCGTCACCCCGCTGGTAGGCCTGGGTAAATCGAGCCTGCTGAATAAAACCATCTTTCACCTGATGCCCTGTGCCGAAGACAAGCTGACGATCTGCACCCCCTACTTCAACCTCCCTGCCGTACTGGTAAGAAATATCATCCAGCTGCTGCGCGACGGAAAACAGGTGGAGATTATTGTCGGCGATAAAACGGCTAACGATTTCTACATTCCTGAAGATCAGCCGTTTAAAATCATCGGCGCCCTTCCCTATCTGTATGAGATCAACCTGCGGCGTTTCCTCAGCCGGCTGCAGTATTATGTCAATACCGATCAGCTGATCGTCCGCCTGTGGAAGGATGACGATAACAGCTACCACCTGAAAGGCATGTGGGTTGACGATGAGTGGATGCTGCTCACTGGCAACAACCTGAACCCGCGCGCCTGGCGGCTCGATCTGGAAAACGCCATTCTGATCCACGATCCAAAGCGGCAGCTGGGGGCCATGCGGGAGAAAGAGCTGAAGCTCATCCGCACCCACACCACGGTAGTGAAACATTATCGGGATCTGCAAAGTATCGCCGACTATCCGGTGAAAGTGCGAAAACTGATCCGCCGCCTGCGGCGGATCCGCATTGACCGGCTGATCAGCCGTATTCTCTGACTATCAGCCCCGCCTCGACGGGGCTTTTTTCTGGAAGCGCTATGCGTACGATATTAGTGATTGCTTCGCTGCTGTTAACCGGCTGCAGCCACATGGCAAATGATGCATGGTCCGGTCAGGACAAAGCCCAGCATTTTCTGGCCTCAGCGATGCTCTCTGCCGCTGGCAATGAATATGCGCAATATCAGGGTTACAGCCGGGACCGCAGCGCCGCTATCGGCCTGATGTTTTCCGTCAGCCTTGGCGCCTCAAAAGAGCTTTGGGACAGCCGCCCGGCTGGGAGCGGCTGGAGCTGGAAGGATTTTGCCTGGGATGTCGCCGGCGCGACCACCGGCTACGCTGTATGGCAGTTGGCTCATCAGTAAGCGTTACAGACGCAACCCCTTCCCTTTGCGATGCAACATCAGGGAGACAAGGAAGGCAATGGCGGCCATCACCGTCACATACCAGTAGAACGCGTGCTCTATCCCTGCCGACTTAAGCGACAGCGCGACGTACTCCGCAGAGCCGCCGAACAATGCGTTCGCGACGGCATAGGACAACCCGACCCCAAGCGCGCGAACCTGAGCCGGGAACATCTCTGCTTTCAGGATGCCGCTGATCGAGGTATAGAAACTGACAATCAGTAAGGCGCAGATCACCAGGCCGAAGGCGGCATAGGGTGAGCTCACTTTTTGCAAGGCGCTGAGAATAGGCACGGTAAATAACGTCGCCAGCACGCCAAAGCACAGCATGGAGGTCCGGCGGCCAACTTTATCCGAGAAGGCGCCGAATAGCGGCTGAACCAGCATATAAACGAACAGCGCCGCGGTCATGATCACGCTGGCGGTGCTGGCCGTCATGCCCGCCGTGTTGACCAGATACTTTTGCATATAGGTGGTGAAGGTGTAGAAGGTCAGCGATCCGGCGGCGGTAAAGCCTAACACCATCGCAAAGGCCCGGCGATTGCGCCACAACCCTTTAAATGAGCCAGCCTCTTTCAGCGCCCGGGTCTCCTGCTTCGAGGTTTCGTCCAGCTGGCGACGCAGCCACAGCGCGACGATAGCCAGTACCGCCCCGAGGGCAAAAGGAATACGCCATCCCCAGGCGTGGAGATCTTCATCGCTAAGCACCTGCTGGAGCGCCACAACCACTAATACAGCCAGCAGTTGACCACCAATCAGCGTAACGTACTGGAAGGAGGCATAGAAGCCTTTCTTACCCTCCACCGCGACTTCACTCATATAGGTCGCACTGGTGCCGTATTCTCCGCCAACAGACAGCCCCTGGAACAGACGCGCCAGCAGCAGCAGCGCCGGGGCCCAGGTGCCGATCACCGCATAACCCGGCAGACAGGCAATCACCAGTGAGCCAAAGCACATCATGCAGACCGAGATAAGCATGGACGTTTTACGTCCCCGGCGGTCAGCGATCCGACCAAACAGCCATCCACCGATAGGACGCATCAGAAATCCGGCGGCAAATACGCCTGCCGTTTGCAGCAGTTGGGTGGTGGTATTTCCGGATGGAAAGAAGATGTGCGCGAAATAGAGCGAGCAGAATGAGTAAACGTAAAAATCAAACCATTCAACCAGATTCCCCGAGGAAGCGCCAACAATTGCCCAAATACGACGACGGGTATCGGCCAGTTCCGGCGCGCCCCGTTCGGTAATGCTACTTTCTGTCATTGTTATATTGCTCCAGCAAAGACTGCAATCTGTCTTGTCGGGCGTACCACGTCACGCAGACAAATTAATTAGTAAACTAAATGTTATATAATTGTTATATTTTTATATGTGATTGGATTCACATTTTTTTTCGCAAGCACGGTTTTCGCGATCATCGCCAGCGCAGGGGCAGGGAAAAAGTGGATTATGGCGAAGGGATTGCCATGACGGGGTTTTATTTTGCGTTGAAAGGAGATAATGGAGCGGGCATGGCGTAATTTTCGCCGGAGGCGGTGCTGCGCACTTTGTCCGGGCTACGCTTTTGTAGCCCCGGTAAGCGCAGCGCCACCGGGGGAGATATACCCCACACAGCAAAAAACCCCGCACCTTTCGGGACGGGGTTCTTTTTAAACGCAAAAACAAAAAGCCCGGTCTTTCGACCGGGCTTTCTGCTTTATTTGATGCCTGGCA
>ENA-OZGI01000019-OZGI01000019.1-human-gut-metagenome-genome-assembly--contig:-NODE-19-length-84968-cov-13.628172_pt1 | contig 84968 bp, 80 predicted proteins | sample MGYA00245114_ERZ653653 | MGnify/ENA primary metagenome ERZ653653 (study PRJEB26926, sample SAMN06165051) | human gut metagenome | biome: ENVO:00009003; feature: ENVO:2100002; material: ENVO:00002003...
AGTGGACTATATTTTACGTGAGAGTAAAAATTGCAATATGTGGTGGACCCATACACAGTGTTGATTTTCAACAAGTAAGAGGCTACTCTTATGGTGTTCATGCATAGGGGAGCCTCACTTTGATTACTATCAGGTGGGGCTTTTCTCTGTCTGTCTCCCGCTGAATACCTGAGACACACAGTCTCAAGCACCCGCCGCCATTCTAGCGTAAATACCTCTCGGAATTATGTTTATATATTCCTAAAACATTTCTCATCGATGAATGCAAATAATGAAGATATCAATGGCAGAATTATTAACGGTTCACCTATTTATATTTCACGTATAAAAAAACCTGCCCTGAGGCAGGTCTTTATTATTACCGATACGCTTACTGCAGCAGAGAAATATCCGCCACCTGCAGGAACAGTTCACGCAGTTTGGACAGCAGCGTCAGACGATTGATGCGAACATCTTTGTCTTCAGCGTTAACCATCACGTTCTCGAAGAACTCATCCACCGGCTCGCGCAGCGCGGCCAACTCAATCAGCGCATCCTGATAACGGCCTGCGGCGAAATACGGCTGCAGCTTGTCGCGCAGCACCACCAGATTACCCGCCAGCTTAATTTCCGCCGCTTCTTTCAGCACCGAAGCGTGAACGATGTCGTTCAGCGTCTCATCGGATTTCGCGAGGATGTTGGAGACACGTTTGTTTGCCGCCGCCAACGCGGAGGACTCTTCCAGAGTACGGAAGTGCGATACCGCCTTCATACGCGCATCGAAATCCGCCGGGCGGGTTGGACGACGCGCCAGTACCGCCTGGATCGTGTCGACGCCGTAGCCTTCGTCCTGATACCAGGCACGGAAGCGGCCCAGCATAAAGTCGATCACATCATCAACCACGTTGGCGTTGGTCAGCTTCTCACCGTACAGACGAACCGCTTCTTCGGTCAGCGTCTGCAGATCGAGATCCAGGTTCTTCTCAACGATGATACGCAGCACGCCCAGCGCGGCGCGACGCAGCGCAAACGGGTCTTTATCGCCTTTCGGATGCTGACCGATACCAAAGATACCCGCCAGGGTGTCCATCTTATCGGCAATCGCTACCGCGCAGGCCACCGGATTAGACGGCAGCGCGTCGCCAGCAAATCGCGGCTGATACTGCTCGTTCAGCGCCACGGCCACGTCTTCCGCTTCGCCGTCATGGCGCGCGTAGTGCATCCCCATCACGCCCTGGGTGTCGGTGAACTCGAAGACCATGTTGGTCATCAGGTCGCACTTGGACAGCAGGCCCGCGCGGGTTGCGTGGTTCACGTCAGCGCCAATCTGTTCGGCAATCCAGCCCGCCAGCGCCTGGATGCGATCGGTCTTGTCGCGCAGAGTCCCAAGTTGCTGTTGGAACAGCACGGTTTCCAGACGCGGCAGGTTATCTTCCAGACGTTTTTTACGGTCGGTATTGAAGAAGAACTCGGCATCGGCCAGACGCGGACGGACCACCTTCTCGTTACCGGAGATGATCTGCTGCGGATCTTTGGACTCGATGTTGGCCACGAAGATAAAGTTCGGCAGCAGTTTGCCGGCGTTGTCGTAGACCGGGAAGTACTTCTGGTCGCCCTTCATGGTGTAAACCAGCGCTTCAGACGGCACCGCGAGGAATTTTTCTTCGAACTTCGCCGTCAGCACCACCGGCCATTCCACCAGCGAGGTGACCTCTTCCAGCAGGCTTTCGCTCAGATCGGCTTGACCGCCAATCTTACGCGCCGCCTCTTGCGCATCAGCTTTGATTTTGGCTTTACGCTGTTCGTAATCGGCAATGACTTTACCGCGCTCCAGCAGGATCTGCGGGTACTGGTCGGCATGGTCGATGGTGAACTCCGGCTCGCCCATAAAGCGATGGCCGCGAATCACGCGATCGGACGGAATACCGAGGATAGTGGCCGGGATCACTTTGTCACCCAGCAGCAAAGTCACCGTGTGTACCGGACGCACGAAGTGGACGTCAGACGCGCCCCAGCGCATCAGTTTCGGGATCGGTAGCTTCGCCAGCGAGCTGGCAATCATGTTCGGCAGCAGCGCTTCGGTGCTTTCACCCTTCACATGGGCGCGATACAGCAACCACTCGCCTTTGTCCGTGGTCAGACGTTCGGCCTGATCGACGGTGATACCGCAGCCGCGCGCCCAGCCTTCGGCCGCTTTGCTTGGCTTGCCTTCGGCATCGAACGCCTGGGCAATAGCCGGGCCGCGTTTTTCCACTTCGCGATCGGCTTGCGCCGCCGCCAGGTTGGCCACCTTCAGCGCCAGACGACGCGGGGCGGCAAACCATTCCACTTTACCGTGCGCGAGGCCAGCGTTATCCAGCTCCGCGGTCACATTCGCAGCAAAAGATTCCGCCAGGCTGCGCAGCGCTTTTGGTGGCAGCTCTTCAGTGCCGATTTCCACCAGAAAAGTATTCTCAGACATGGCCGCCTCTTATTTATTCTTGTTGCACATCGGGAAGCCGAGCGCTTCACGGGAAGCGTAGTACGCTTCCGCCACTGCTTTAGTCAGGGTGCGAATGCGCAGGATATAGCGCTGACGCTCGGTGACGGAGATGGCTTTACGCGCATCCAGCAGGTTGAAGCTGTGAGCCGCTTTCAGAATACGCTCGTAGGCCGGCAGCGGCAGCGGGGTCTCCAGCGCCAGCAGCTGCTGGGCCTCTTTCTCATACTGTTCGAAGCAGGTGAACAGGAAGTCGACGTCGGCATATTCGAAGTTATAGGTGGACTGCTCCACTTCGTTCTGGTGGAACACGTCGCCGTAGGTGGTTTTCCCCAGCGGGCCATCGCTCCAGACCAGGTCATAGACGCTGTCCACACCCTGGATGTACATCGCCAGACGCTCCAGACCGTAGGTGATCTCGCCGGTCACCGGCTTACACTCGAGGCCGCCGACCTGCTGGAAGTAGGTGAACTGCGTCACTTCCATGCCGTTGAGCCACACTTCCCAACCCAGACCCCAGGCGCCCAGCGTCGGGTTTTCCCAGTTGTCTTCGACAAAACGAATATCGTGAATGGTCGGGTCCATACCCAGCTCTTTCAGCGATCCGAGGTACAGCTCCTGAATGTTGTCCGGCGAGGGTTTAATCACCACCTGGAACTGATAGTAGTGCTGTAAACGGTTCGGGTTTTCGCCATAGCGGCCATCGGTTGGACGACGGGAAGGCTGCACGTAGGCGGTCGCCATTGGCTCCGGCCCTAACGCGCGCAGGCAGGTCATCGGGTGAGAGGTGCCGGCGCCGACTTCCATGTCCAGTGGTTGAACAATGGTGCAGCCCTGACGAGCCCAGTAATCCTGTAAGGTCAGGATCAGGCCCTGGAAGGTCCTGGTATCAAACTTTTGCATATGATTTCGTGCTGGATACGTGTGGATTTAAAGGAAGGAGTCAGTATACCCGCTGGCTGCGAGATATACAGTACGAAACGGCGTTGTTTCAGGAAAACGGACGAAATTTACGCCAGGCGGGGTCGATTCAGCGCATCGAAAGATGCATAAACTGGCCGTCCGGGTCAAAGGAACAGATGAAACGCTCATTCTTGCCGGTACGGCCAGAAAGCTCATAGCTCGCCTGGAATTGTTCAAAGTGGTTCACGTCAACGAGCTGCGTTTGCGTGTTATAGCGGATAGCCGCCTGATCCTTGCAAAGCTGCGCCATATTGAGCGTGGTTTGCGGCGTAATACGAGCGCGCTGCGCTTTTTGCGTCGGCGGGGAGACGGTCTCGCTGCAGCCCGCGAGGAGCAGCACCAGCATGACGGAAACAACACCTTTCACCACGTTCTCCTCCACCGCCTTGTTAGCAAGTTGTTATCTTAAAGATTCAGTATTACAGGTATTTTGCGAATATCATGAAACTGCGACAAGTCTGTGACCGAAAACTCAGACTAATCTATTGCGACACCGGGAAACCGGGCAGGTCATATCTTATTTCTCCAGCAGACATTGAGGGACTGATGCAAGAAAAGATACACTGGATCACCAACCTGCGCGGCATCGCCTGCATGATGGTGGTGATGATCCACAGCACCAGCTGGTATATCACTCACCCCCATGCGATTACCCTGCTGCAATGGGATATCGCCAATCTGCTCAATTCCGCCTCCCGCGTCAGCGTGCCGCTGTTTTTTATGATCTCGGGCTACCTCTTTTTTGGGGAACGCAGCGCCCAGCCGCGCCATTTCTGGCGGATTGGCCTGTGCATTGCGTTCTATAGCGCGCTATCTCTGCTGTATATCACGCTGTTTACCCATATCAACGTCGAGCTGTCGTTAAAGAATTTGCTGCAGAAGCCCGTCTTCTACCACCTGTGGTTTTTCTTTGCTATCGCCGTCATCTACCTGCTCTCGCCGCTGATTCAGGTTAAGTCCACCAGTAGCACAATGCTGCTGGCGCTGATGGCGATCCTCGGCATTCTGGCCAACCCCAATATGGTCAGCGTTAAAGCCGCCGGGATTGAGTGGCTGCCAGTCAACCTCTATATCAACGGCGACACCTTCTACTACGTGCTCTACGGCGTGCTGGGCAGAGCCATTGGCACCCTGGACACCGATAAAAAATGGCTAACACCGCTCTGCGCCGCGCTGTTCATCGCCGCCGTGTGGGTCATTTCCCGCGGCACGCTGCATGAGCTGCGCTGGCGCGGAGACTTCGGCGACACCTGGTATCTCTACTGCGGACCGGCGGTGTTTGTTTGCGCGGTCACCCTGCTGACGCTGGCCAAAAACTGGCTTAACGCGCGTCCCCTGCCCGGTATCGCCTGCATTGCACGACATTCGCTGGGGATCTACGGCTTTCATGCCCTGATAGTGCATGCGCTGCGCGCCAGCCATCTGGAGCTATCCCGCTGGCCGCTGCTGGATATTGTGTGGATATTTAGCGCCGCCCTGCTCGGCAGCCTGCTGCTGTCAGGCCTGGTGCAGCGGATTGATAGCCGCCGGCTGGTCAGCTAACGGTCCGCCGCCCGGAGGGGCCCGACTTACGTCTCAGGCCCCTCTTCCGTCACGCTGAGAGGTTCCCGTAAGCGCGTCGGGTCCCAGACATCACGCACGTTTTTTTGTACCGCAACAGCGCCAAACAGGCTCAAAAAATACGCCAGCCCATAGAACCCTTTCTCGCTGAGCAGCAGAGTGGCATTCCACAGTCCGATAACCAGCAGACCTACAGCGATAACGAAGACCACCAGACAGGTGGTGTAGTACAGCGCGGTGGTCGGAATGGCTTCATACTTATCGCGCACCGTCTTTTGATAAGATGCCGCGGCAAACAGCCCCAGTACCAGGACGGCAAAATAATAGCCTTTCTCATTCAACTGCATATCGGCATTCCACAGCCCCACCAGATAGGTGACGATGCCGCCGATCAGGGCAATCCAGGAGATCAAATGAAACGCAGGAGAATACGTCGCGTGCTTGTTTTCCATCACTTTTTACCTTTTACGCGCCTCGGGGCGGCGCTTATTCCGTTTTTTGCATCGCGCGGGCGATGCGGGTCCGTTCGGGGGTTGCCGATGCGCCATATAAGCAGACAAACCATGCCGCGATATAGACGGCTTTTTCATGCCAGTCTGCCGGTACATACCAGGCGCCGACCAGCAGCAGGCCGACCGATAGCAGCAGCACCAGCCGGCATAAGGCAATAAAACCGTCGTCCTGTTCCTGCCACTGACTGGCGCGCTGATGGGCGAGAACAGCAAACATCCCCATCACCAGCACGCCGAGAAAATACCCTTTGCCGCTGAACAGCGGGCAGGTCCGCCAGATACCGAGCAGATAAACCAGCGATCCTGCCGCCATCATCCCCCTGGCAATATTGCGTTTTGTGATCATCTCACCTCCCTGGTCGACAGGGGCTGATTATGACCGACTCCCTCGGCGATGCCTCAGATTACGTACGACAAAGCGGAGATTTCGGAATAAATAAATACGCATTTATGGATGGATGTAGCCGGGACATTCAGGAAGGGAATCCGCCCGGCGCTGCCGGACGGACTGAGGCTAAGACATCAGCGGTTTCAGTTGCTGATAAATCTGGCGGAAGGTTTCCCGCTGCGGCGCATAGTGGGCCACACGGCGATCGTCCGGGCGATGGGCTTGTTCAAGCGGCAGCGGCTTCAGCAGCCCGGGGCGGTCTGCCTCGTCGTGAACCGCCAGCTGCGCCAGCCTGGCCGCCCCCAGCGCCGGGCCGACATCGCCCCCGGTACGGTAATCGAGCTGCAGGCCGCTGATATCCGCCAGCATTTGCCGCCAGTAAGCGCTGCGCGCCCCGCCGCCGATAAGCGTGATGCTCTGCGGCTTGATGCCGCAGGCGTGCACCACGTCCATACCATCCGCCAGCGCATAGCCCACCCCTTCCAGCACCGCCCGCGCCAGCTCTGCCGGCCCATGCTGATGCGTCAGGCCAAAAAAGACGCCCTTAGCCTGCGGGTTGTTGTGCGGCGTGCGTTCGCCAGACAGATAGGGCAGGAACCACACCGGACCGGCGCTTTCATCCGCCGTCTGCGCCGCCGCGATCAGCGCCGGCACGCTGGCGAGACCGGTTAATTTTGCCGCCCAGTCCAGACAGGAGGCCGCGCTGAGCATCACCGACATCAAATGCCAGCGGCCCGGCAGGGCATGGCAGAAGCTGTGCACCGCGCTTTCGGGTTTGCTAAGGAACCCTTCACTGACGGCGAAGTAGACGCCTGACGTACCCAGCGACAGCATCGCCTGACCGGCATCGGCCATGCCGTCCCCGACCGCGCCCGCGGCGTTGTCGCCCCCGCCGCCCACCACCAGCGCCGGCGGCATATTCCACGCCTGCGCCACCTCAGGTCGCAGTTGCCCGGTGACATCGCTGCCTTCGAACAGCGCCGGCATCGCATCCCGACTGAGATCGCAGGCGGCGAGCATCTCGTCGCTCCAGTCGCGCCGGGCGACGTCCAGCCACATCGTGCCGGCGGCGTCAGACATATCGCTGGCGAGCTCGCCGGTCATGCGCAGGCGCAGATAATCCTTGGGCAGCAGCACTTTATCGACCTGGCTGAACACTGCCGCCTCGTGGCGCTGTACCCATAAGAGCTTCGGCGCCGTAAAGCCCGGCATCATCAGGTTGCCGGTGATCTGCCGGGAAGCGCTGACTTTGTCTTCCAGCAGCTGGCACTCTTCGGCGCAGCGGCCGTCATTCCATAAAATGGCCGGACGCAACACCTGTAACGATTTATCCAGTAGGGTGGCGCCGTGCATCTGCCCGGCAATGCCCAGCGCCTTCACGTCGCGCAGGCTATGCTGCGCGCCCAGGGCTTTCATCGCCGTGTCCGTCGCCAGCCACCACTGTTCGGGATCTTGCTCCGACCACAGCGGATGCGGACGCGAGACGGTGAGTTTTTCGGTATGCGATGCCACTACCTCACCCTGCTCATTGAGCAGGATGGCTTTGACGCCCGACGTCCCCAGATCGATGCCGATATACATACTCCCTCTCCTTAAACGCGCGCCACGGCTGAGCGTGGCGCGAACAGAGCATCCTGGTTGCGGCGCCGGTCACCCCGGGCGCCGCCGCATGATTACTTGTCAAACAGATAATGGTTGACCAGATTTTCCAGTTGTTCCTGCTGGCCGCTGCGATGCTGCGGCGCCAGCTGATGCTGAGCGGCATACTGGGCAATATCGCTGAGGGTCATCTGCCCGTTAAGGATCTGCTGCCCCAGCTCACCGTTCCAGCCAGCGTAGCGTCTGGCCACGCGCTTATCCAGTTCGCCGTCCTCGATCATCCGCGCCGCGACCTTCAGCGACAGCGCCATGGTATCCATCGCGCCAATATGACCATAGAACAGGTCGTATTTGTCGGTGCTCTGCCGGCGCACTTTCGCATCAAAGTTGAGCCCGCCGGTGGTGAAGCCGCCCGCTTTGAGGATTTCATACATCACCAGCGCGTTCTCTTCGACGCTGTTCGGGAACTGGTCGGTATCCCAGCCCAGCTGCGGATCGCCGCGATTGGCGTCAACGGAGCCGAACAGCCCCAGCGCGATGGCCGTCGCAATCTCATGATGGAACGAATGGCCAGCGAGCGTCGCGTGGTTAGCTTCAATATTCAGTTTAATCTCTTTTTCCAGACCAAACTGTTTGAGGAAGCCGTAAACGGTAGAGGCATCATAGTCATACTGATGCTTGGTCGGCTCCTGCGGTTTGGGCTCAATCAGCAGCGTACCTTTAAAGCCGATTTTATGCTTATGCTCCACCACCAGCTGCATAAAGCGGCCAATCTGCTCACGCTCCTGGCGCAGGTCGGTATTCAGCAGGGTTTCATAGCCCTCGCGACCGCCCCACAGCACATAGTTTTCACCGCCCAGTTGATGGGTGGCATTCATGGCGGTGACCACCTGGGTGGCCGCCCAGCTAAATACTTCCGGATCCGGGTTGGTGGCCGCGCCGGCGCCGTAGCGCGGGTTGGTAAAGCAGTTTGCGGTCCCCCACAGAAGCTTCACGCCGCTCTGCTGCTGTTTCTCAGCCAGCACCTCGACCATCCGGGCGAAGTTATTGCTGTACTCCTTGAGCGAAGTGCCTTCCGGCGAGACGTCAACGTCGTGGAAGCAGTAGTAAGGCACGTTGAGTTTATGGAAGAATTCGAACGCCACATCGGCTTTGCGTTTGGCCATCTCCAGGGCGTCGCCAGGCTGCTGCCAGGGACGATCAAAGGAGCCCACGCCAAACATATCGGCGCCATTCCAGCAGAAGGTGTGCCAGTAACAGGCCGCAAAACGCAGATGATCTTCCATCCGTTTGCCCAGCACCAGTTCATCCGGGTTATAATGACGGAAAGCCAGCGGGTTAGTGGATTTCGGGCCTTCGTAACGAACGCGATCGAGTTGATCGAAATAGGTCTGCATAGAGAACTCCATATTCAGAGATGCGGCGAATAACCAATCAGATACCCTAAATAATTCGAGTTGCAGGAAGGCGGCAGGAGCGCGAGTCCCCGGTAACCGGGGGCGGAGCAACGAATGTCACCAACCCACCTACAACTTGAAGTATGACGGGTTTAAGCCAATATAGAATTTCGCTTTCATTTTCCTCAATTACGTTATTTCACACCGCCATTGAGAGAATCCACAAACGTGCGCCAGCTCGCAAAAATAATATCCAGTCGCCGTTGCGCCGCTCTGTCAGAGACAGTCCAGTGCAATAATAAGAGCGTGCATGAATAAAATACGATCGCCGTCATAATTTGCACATTAAACGAAATTTCATAACGGCAAAATAAGAACCGGTAATTGCCAGCCCTGCTTTCCGCGTTAAGAATCTGTAACGTATCCGCAACCTCATGTATCAAACATTATTTTCCGTTCGTCTTACCTACCCTTACAAAAAAAGGTATCGTTATTATGAAGATAAAGAACCTTTGCCTTACGCTTTGCGCCAGCTCCCTCCTGCTCGCCAGCATGGCGGGGATGGCGAAAGAAGTGAAGATTGGCATGGCCATCGACGATCTGCGTCTGGAGCGCTGGCAGAAAGACCGTGATATTTTCGTCAATAAAGCGGAATCCTTAGGCGCCAAAGTTTTTGTCCAGTCCGCTAATGGCAATGAAGAAACGCAGATGTCGCAAATTGAAAACATGATCAACCGCGGCGTCGATGTGTTAGTCATTATTCCTTATAACGGCCAGGTACTCAGTAACGTTATTAAAGAAGCCAAGCAGGAAGGTATTAAAGTTCTGGCCTATGACCGTATGATTAATAATGCCGACATTGATTTCTATATATCTTTCGATAATGAAAAAGTTGGTGAAATGCAGGCGCAAAGTCTGGTCGACAAAGTGCCGCAGGGTAATTATTTCCTGATGGGCGGTTCGCCGGTGGATAATAACGCTAAACTGTTCCGCGCCGGACAGATGAAGGTTCTCAAGCCGTATGTCGATGATGGCAAAATTAAGATTGTCGGCGATCAGTGGGTTGACGGCTGGCTGCCGGAGAACGCGCTGAAAATAATGGAAAACGCGCTAACGGCGAATAATAACAAGATCGATGCCGTGGTCGCCTCCAATGACGCCACCGCCGGCGGCGCCATCCAGGCCTTAACCGCCCAGGGGCTGGCCGGCAAAGTGGCGATCTCCGGTCAGGATGCTGACCTGGCGGGCGTGAAGCGCATTATTTCCGGTACCCAGACGATGACCGTCTATAAACCGATTACCACCCTGGCCACCAACGCCGCTGAAATCGCCGTTGAGCTGGGTAACGATAAGCAGCCGAAGGCCGATACCACGCTGAATAACGGCTTAAAAGACGTCCCTTCGCGCCTGTTAACGCCAATTGAGGTGAATAAAGAAAATATCGACGCCACGGTGATTAAAGACGGTTTCCATAAAAAGAGTGAACTGTAATGGCTGACGCCCCGCTGCGGGGCGTCATTTTCATCCCGCCGGATATCACTGTTGCGGAGTCTTTATGACCTGGCTACTCGAAATGAAGAACATCACCAAAACCTTCGGCGCTGTTAAAGCCGTGGATAACGTCAGTCTGCGCCTGAACGCAGGCGAGGTGGTCTCGTTATGCGGTGAAAATGGGTCGGGGAAATCGACGCTGATGAAGGTGCTGTGCGGTATCTATCCGCACGGAAGCTATGAGGGCGAGATTATTTTTGCCGGCGAAACGCTGCAGGCAAACCATATTCGCGATACCGAACGCAAAGGCATCGCCATTATTCATCAGGAGCTGGCGCTGGTGAAACATCTCACCGTGCTGGAGAATATTTTCCTCGGCGCCGAGATCTCCCGCCATGGTCTGCTGGATTATGAAACCATGACGCTGCGCTGTCAGAAACTGTTGGCGCAGGTCAATCTGCCCATTTCGCCCGATACCCGCGTCGGCGACCTCGGCCTTGGTCAGCAGCAGTTGGTGGAGATCGCCAAGGCGCTGAATAAACAGGTTCGCCTGCTGATCCTCGACGAACCGACCGCCTCCTTAACCGAACAAGAAACCGCGACGCTGCTGGCGATCGTTCGCGATCTGCAAAACCACGATATCGCCTGCATCTATATCTCGCATAAGCTCAATGAGGTCAAAGCGATCTCCGATACGATCTGCGTGATCCGCGACGGCCAGCACATCGGCACCCGCGATGCCAGCGGCATGAGCGAAGACGATATCATCACCATGATGGTCGGCCGCGAGCTCACCGCGCTCTATCCCAGCGAGCCGCACGCCCACGGCGAGGAGATCCTGCGGGTTGAACATTTAACCGCCTGGCACCCGGTAAACCGCCATATTAAACGGGTCAATGACGTCTCATTTTCCCTGCGTCGCGGAGAAATCCTCGGCATCGCCGGGCTGGTCGGCGCCGGACGTACCGAGGCGGTACAGTGCCTGTTCGGCGTCTGGCCGGGGCGCTGGCAAGGGGAGATCTTTATTGATGGCCAGCCGGTGAGCATCTCTAACTGCCAGCAGGCCATTGCCCACGGCATCGCCATGGTGCCGGAAGACCGCAAAAAAGACGGCATCGTGCCGGTGATGGCGGTGGGCAAAAACATTACCCTCGCGGCGCTCAACCAGTTCACCGGCGCAATGAGCAGCCTGGACGACGCCGCCGAGCAGCACTGCATTCAGCAGTCCATTCAGCGTTTGAAAATTAAAACCTCCTCGCCGGAGCTGGCGATTGGCCGTCTGAGCGGCGGCAACCAGCAAAAGGCGATTCTGGCGCGCTGTCTGCTGCTCAATCCGCGCATTCTGATCCTCGACGAACCCACCCGTGGCATCGATATCGGGGCGAAGTATGAAATTTATAAACTGATTAACCAGCTGGTGCAGCAGGGCATCGCGGTCATTGTCATTTCATCCGAACTGCCCGAGGTGCTCGGTCTCAGCGATCGGGTGCTGGTCATGCACGAAGGCAGACTAAAAGCCAATTTGGTTAATCAACATCTGACCCAGGAACAGGTGATGGAAGCCGCGCTGAGGAGCGAACGCCATGTCGAAGAACACGTCGTCTGAAATCAAACTCACCCCAACCGCCCCCGCGGCCCTGCCGGCGCTGAAGGGGCTGAATCTCCAGGTCTTCGTGATGATCGCCGCCATCGTCGTCATTATGCTGTTTTTCACCTGGGTTACCGATGGCGCCTACCTGAGCGCACGCAATATCTCCAACCTGCTGCGGCAGACGGCCATCACCGGCATCCTCGCCGTCGGCATGGTGTTTGTGATTATTTCGGCAGAAATCGACCTCTCCGTTGGCTCGATGATGGGGCTGCTGGGCGGCGCTGCGGCGATCTTTGACGTCTGGCTCGGCTGGCCGCTGCCGCTCACCATTCTGGTGACGCTGGTGATGGGCCTGCTGCTCGGGGCGTGGAACGGATGGTGGGTAGCCTATCGCAAAGTGCCCTCGTTTATCGTCACCCTTGCCGGGATGCTGGCGTTTCGCGGCATTCTGATCGGCATCACCAACGGGACCACCGTCTCGCCCACCAGTCCGGCGATGTCGCAGATCGGCCAAAGCTACCTGCCAGACGGCATCGGCTTCGGCATCGGCGTTGTCGGCATGGCGGTGTTTATCGTCTGGCAGTGGCGCGGGCGGATGCGCCGGCAGGCGTTAGGTCTGGCGACCTCGTCCTCCACCGCCGCCGTCGGCCGCCAGGCCATTACCGCGGTGATTGTGCTGGGCGCAATCTGGCTGCTCAATGACTATCGCGGCGTACCGACCCCGGTGCTGATCCTCGCCGCCCTGCTGCTGGCGGGCCTGTTTATGGCCACCCGCACCGCCTTTGGTCGCCGCATCTACGCCATCGGCGGCAACCTGGAGGCGGCCCGTCTGTCCGGGATTAACGTCGAGCGTACCAAGCTGGCGGTGTTTGCCATTAACGGCCTGATGGTCGCCATTGCCGGGCTAATCCTCAGCTCACGGCTCGGCGCGGGGTCGCCTTCGGCGGGCAATATCGCCGAACTGGACGCCATCGCCGCCTGCGTCATCGGCGGCACCAGCCTGGCGGGCGGCATCGGCAGCGTCGCCGGGGCGGTAATGGGGGCGTTTATTATGTCGGCCCTGGATAACGGTATGAGCATGATGGACGTCGCCACCTTCTGGCAATATATCGTTAAAGGCGCCATTTTGCTGCTGGCGGTGTGGATGGACTCTGCCACCAAGCGGCGCGCATAAGGAGAGACTCTCTGAAGAATGTCTGAATTCTTTGCGCTACCGCCAAACTTCGCCATAAGGCGCTTGAAATATCTCGGGCATTAGCCGGTAGTGTATACCCAACATCATTCGGGTTGCAGACGGCGCCCCCGGCCGCGTACCGGCGTACGTGGCCGGGATGAGTGGTAAGTCAGGCCATCGGCAACATCTTGAATGAAGGGGTATGACCGGGGTTAGAGCAGGAACATTATCTATGTTTGAAAAGCGTCACCGTATTACGCTGTTATTTAACGCCAACAAAGCTTATGACCGCCAGGTAGTTGAAGGTGTCGGCGAGTATCTGCAGGCCTCCCAGTTGGAATGGGATATCTTTATTGAAGAGGACTTTCGGGCACGCATCGAAAACATCAAAGAGTGGTTGGGCGATGGCGTTATCGCCGACTATGACGATCCCGAAATCGAAAAGCTGCTGGCCGATGTCCACGTGCCCATCGTCGGCGTCGGCGGATCTTATCATCAGCCAGAGCAGTACCCGCCGGTCCACTATATCGCCACCGACAACGCCGCGCTGGTGGAAAGCGCTTTTCTCCATTTGAAGGAAAAAGGGGTGCACCGCTTCGCGTTTTACGGACTCCCCGCCTCCAGCGGTAAACGCTGGGCGGTAGAGCGCGAGTATGCCTTCTGCCAGCTGGTCGCGAAGGAGAAGTATCGCGGCGTGGTCTACCAGGGGCTGGAGACAGCGCCGGAGAACTGGCAGCACGCGCAAAACCGGCTCGCCGACTGGCTGCAAACCCTGCCGCCGCAAACCGGCATCATCGCCGTCACCGACGCCCGCGCCCGCCACGTCCTGCAGGCCTGCGAGCTGCTGCATATCCCGGTGCCAGAGAAACTGTGCGTTATCGGCATCGATAACGAGGAGCTAACCCGCTATCTCTCTCGCGTCGCCCTCTCCTCTGTCGCCCAGGGCACCCGCCAGATGGGTTATCAGGCGGCAAAATTACTCCACCGGCTGTTGAATAACGAGGCCCTCCCGCTGCAGCGCCAGCTGATCCCGCCGATGCGCGTCGTTGAGCGACGCTCCACCGACTACCGGTCGTTAAACGATCCCTCCGTGATACAGGCGATGCATTACATTCGCAACAATGCCTGCAAAGGCATCAAGGTGGAACAGGTGCTCGACGCCGTCGGCATCTCTCGCTCTAATCTGGAAAAACGCTTCAAAGAGGAGGTCGGGGAGACCATCCACACGGTGATCCACAGCGAAAAACTGGAAAAGGCGCGCAGCCTGCTGGTGTCCACTAGTCTGTCGATCAATGAGATTTCGCAGATGTGCGGCTATCCGTCGCTGCAATATTTCTATTCGGTGTTTAAGAAGGAGTACGACGTGACGCCGAAGGAGTACCGCGATCGGCACAGCGAGGTGATGCTGTAGGGTAAAAAAATGCCCGGCGACAAGGCCGGGCATCCGGATTACAGATGGGCGGCGATGAGCCGCTGATTGTCCTGATACATCGCGAAGAGATAGTTGTTGTAGCTCGACCCTTTGGTCGAATACCCCTTCAGCTTATGGATCATGGTGCTGGCAGTTACTTCCTGATCCGCCTTGCGCAGCTGCAGGCGCGACTTGCGGAAAGAAGAATAGGCCGGGTGGGTGTTCAGGTTTGTTACGTAAGCCTGCACCGACTGCTCTACCGACTCAAACTGCGAGTAACCTTTCATCGCGCCGCGGCAGCGACCGGCGCCGCACTTCATGCCGAACAGGTTGTTATTCTCGCGCGCCAGCCTGGAGGTACCCCAGCCACTTTCCGCCGCCGCCATGGTCGCCACCATGCTGTTCGGAATAATGTCGACACGCTCAAGCAGCGCGTTCCAGGGCACATGACGCGTATTGCCTGACCACTTCACCTTATAACGGGAAGCGATATCCTTCAGGCGCGCCTTCTCAGTCGGTGACCAGCGAGCATCGTACTGCTTGGAAATAAGCCAGTTACGATCCGCAGTAATCGCCTGATTCTGCTTGGTAATATAAGGCATGACCGTCCGGAGAAACGCTTTTTTCCTTGGTGTTCCGGAAGGGTATTTTCGCAAGTCAGGAAGTGAACTGCTCTTTACACTATTGCGAGAATACTCTTGTTTACTGCTTACCTTAGTACTACTTATCTTCTTTACCGTTGGGGCTTTATGACTCTTTGTCGCTGTGTGCGTTGTCGCCAACACACTACCTGAAAAGATGCAGGTTAGTAACATAAGTATGGCGGCCCCATATCGTCGTATGGGATTCGATATCATCAGGTCTCCTGGTCGGATATATGCATTCCAACACCTTGTTTTTCACAAAAAAACGATAGCTGAATCGCTAATAGTATCAAAAATACGCACTGAGGGCATCAACAGAAATAGTCCAATTCCGAATTGCTGTCATCTGAAATCGGTTTCTGCGGCGCATCGCCAGCGCGAAAATGCTAGCTTCGTCTCATTTTTAGCCTATTTTTTGAGCGGTGTCACTCACCCCTTTTCATCCTCCTGGTAAAACGCGCGTCAGGAGGAGTTCACCCGCGCGGCGACAAGGCACACTAGATAAAAACCGCTCACAGGATCTCGCAATGAAACTCGCTGCGCTTGCCACGTTATTCGTGCCTGGGATGGCCTTTGCCGCCTGGACTACCACCGACTTTCCTGCTTTTACCGAAGAAGGGACCGGCCGATTCATCAGCCAGAAAGTGGTTGAGAAGGGTACACGTCCCCTGCAGCTAAATTTTGACCAGCAGTGCTGGCAGCCTTCCGGCGGCATTAAGCTCAACCAGATGCTGTCCATGGAGCCCTGTCGCGGCACACCGCCGCAATGGCGCATCTTCCGCCAGGGTCTGTATACCCTGGAGGTGGATACCCGTTCCGGCACGCCAACGATGATGATTTCGCTGGAGGAAAAAGAGACCAGCGCCGCGGCGCCGCAGATCCGCCAGTGTCCGAAGTGGGACGGAAAACCGCTGACCATCGACGTCAGCAAAACCTTCGCCGAGGGCAGCAAGGTCCGCGATTTCTACAGCGGTAATGTCGCGACCGTCAGCGGCGGCAAAATCACCCTGCAGCCCGCCTTCGGCAGCAATGGCCTGCTGCTACTCGAGCGCGCCGAGACCGCCGCCCCGGCGCCGTTTGACTGGCACAATGCCACCGTCTACTTCGTCCTGACCGATCGCTTCGTAAACGGTAACCCGGCCAACGACAACAGCTATGGTCGCCATAAAGACGGCATGCAGGAGATCGGCACCTTCCACGGCGGCGACCTGCAGGGATTAACCAGCAAGCTGGATTATCTGCAGCAGATGGGAGTTAACGCCCTGTGGATCAGCTCCCCGCTCGAGCAGATCCACGGCTGGGTCGGCGGCGGCACGAAGGGCGATTTCCCTCACTACGCTTATCACGGCTATTACACCCAGGACTGGTCGAAACTGGACGCCAACATGGGGACCGAAGCGGATCTCCGCCGACTGGTGGATGAAGCGCATAAGCGCGGAATACGTATTCTGTTCGACGTGGTGATGAACCATGCCGGCTACGCCACCCTGGCCGACATGCAGGAGTTCCAGTTCGGCTCCCTGTATCTGCAAGGCGATGAGCTGAAAAAAACTCTCGGCGAGCGCTGGACGGACTGGAAGCCGGGCGCGGGACAGACCTGGCACAGCTTTAACGACTATATCAACTTCAGCGACAAAGCCGGGTGGGAGAAATGGTGGGGTAAGAAGTGGATCCGCACCGATATCGGCGATTACGACAATCCGGGCTATGACGATCTCACCATGTCGCTGGCCTTCCTGCCGGACCTGAAAACCGAATCGAAGGAGGTCTCAGGCCTGCCGAACTTCTATAACCATAAACCAGACACCGCAGCGAAAGCGCTCCCGGGCTATACGCCGCGCGACTATCTGACACACTGGCTGAGCCAGTGGGTACGTGACTACGGCATCGATGGCTTCCGCGTCGATACCGCCAAACATGTGGAGATGGACGCCTGGCAGCAGTTAAAAACCCAGGCCACCGCCGCGCTGGCGGAGTGGAAGAAAGCCAATCCGGATAAAGCGCTGGATGCGGCGCCGTTCTGGATGACCGGCGAAGCCTGGGGACATGGAGTGATGCAGAGCGATTATTATCGCCACGGTTTTGATGCGATGATCAATTTCGACTACCAGGACCAGGCGGCGAAAGCGGCGACCTGTATGGCCAATATTGACCTCACCTGGCAGCAAATGGCGGACAAGCTGCAGAGCTTTAACGTCCTGAGCTACCTCTCCTCGCACGATACGCGGCTGTTCCGCGAAGGCGGCACCACCGCGGCGGAGCTACTGCTGCTGGCCCCTGGCGCCGTGCAGATTTTCTATGGCGACGAATCATCGCGCCCGTTCGGCCCCACCGGCTCGGACCCGCTGCAGGGTACCCGCTCGGAGATGAACTGGCAGGATGTCAACGGCAAGGCGGCCCGCAGCGTTACCCACTGGCAGAAGATCGGCCAGTTCCGCGCTCGCCATCCGGCAATCGGCATGGGCAAACAGACAACGCTGTCGATGCCACGTGGTTACGGGTTCGTGCGTGAGAGCGGTGAAGACAAAGTGATGGTCATCTGGGCCGGGCAGCAGCAGTAATCCACATGTGGCTCTCCGCCCTGCTGGGAGCCACCATTCAGCACGAAATGCTAACAAAATAGCAATATACAGGATAAAGATAAAAATCCGCCTCCTCCCGCCGATTTGCACCACGCCAGCGCTGGCGTTATGGTTAGCCACTTTCCAGAACCACCGATAGACTATTCGCGATGACATTTTCCCTTTTCGGCGACAAATTCACCCGTCATTCAGGCATCACCCGCTTGATGGAAGACCTTAATGACGGTCTGCGCACGCCGGGCGCTATTATGCTGGGCGGCGGCAACCCCGCTCAGATCCCGGAAATGAATGACTACTTCCAGCAGCTGCTGGCCGACATGCTGGATAATGGCAAAGCCCTTGATGCGCTTTGTAATTATGATGGTCCGCAGGGCAAAAGCGAGCTGCTGGCTCTGCTGGCGAATATGCTGCGCGACGAACTGGGCTGGGAGATCGAACCACAGAATATTGCGCTAACAAACGGCAGTCAGAGCGCATTTTTCTACTTATTTAATCTGTTTGCAGGCCGTCGGGCAGATGGCACCACCCGTAAGGTACTGTTCCCACTGACGCCGGAATATATCGGCTACGCCGATGCCGGTCTGGAAGAGGATCTGTTCGTTGCCACCCGGCCGAACATCGAACTGCTGCCGGAAGGCCAGTTTAAGTACCATGTTGATTTTGAGCATCTGCAGGTGACGGAAGAGACCGGGATGATCTGCGTCTCGCGCCCCACCAACCCGACCGGCAACGTCATTACTGATGAAGAGCTGATCAAACTGGATGCGCTGGCGAATCAGCACGGGGTCCCGCTGGTGATTGATAACGCCTACGGTGTACCGTTCCCGGGCATTATCTTTAGCGACGCCCGACCGCTGTGGAATCCGAACATCGTGCTGTGTATGAGCCTGTCCAAGCTGGGCCTGCCGGGCAGCCGCTGCGGGATTATCATCGCCAACGAAAAAATCATCACCGCCATCAGCAACATGAACGGCATTATCAGCCTCGCCCCTGGCGGCATCGGGCCGGCAATGATGTGCGAAATGATTAAACGACAGGATCTGCTGCGCCTGTCAGAGACGGTGATCAAGCCCTTCTATTACCAGCGGGTGCAGGAAACCATCGCCATTATTCGCCGCTATCTGCCGGAGGAGCGCTGCCTTATTCACAAACCGGAGGGGGCAATCTTCCTCTGGCTGTGGTTTAAGGATCTGCCGATCTCCACCGAGCTGCTGTATCAGCGGCTGAAAAAGCGCGGCGTGCTGATGGTGCCGGGGGATTACTTCTTCCCTGGTCTGGATAAACCGTGGCCGCACACCCACCAGTGTATGCGCATGAACTATGTACCGGACCCGCAAAAAATCGAAGCCGGAGTGAAAATCCTCGCCGAAGAGGTTGAATTTGCCTGGCGCGAACAGGAAGCATAGTCTCGGATGCCGCGGGCGGGTAACGTTCGTCAGCGACCCCATTCACGCCAGCGCCAGCCGCTGGCGTTTTTGCGCGCATAGCGCTTCCAGCTCTGCGGGAACCATCACCCGCAGCGCCTGCGTCGGGCAGGCGGCCACGCAGGCCGGTCCTTCGGCGCGGTGATGGCATAGATCGCATTTCAACGCCTGCGCCTGCTGGTTCATTACCGTAACGGTCATCGCGCCGTACGGGCAGGCCACCATGCAGCTTTTGCAGCCGATGCAGCGCCGCTGGTCGACCCACCAGACGTCATTGTCGCGCTGAATCGCCCCCTGTGGGCAAACGCTGGCGCAGGGCGCATCCTCGCACTGCCGACAGGCCATCGCCGTCGATATGTCACCGCTTTTCACCACCCGGATACGCGGCGCGAAATGGTTCGTCGACAGGGCGGCGACATCCTGCGCCTGCTGGTGCGCCACCGCGCAGGCCACTTCGCAGGTACGACAGCCGATGCACCGCTGGGCATTGGCAATAAGAAACTGGTTCATCCTCTGCTCCCTGGGGATAAAACCGCAGGGTGCCAGAATATCCCCTGCCCGCGCTTTGATCCTGAATGGAATCAGCGCTGTTTTTTGTCAGATGGCCGGCAGGATGTGGTCATTTGCCTGACGCTTCACGCACCGTGAAACCCAGCTCACGCGAAATTGCTTCGGCGGTCTCACGTAGTGGTTTTAACAAGTTCTTTTCGCCAGCTCCCCGGCACGAAGTCCGCCGGGGAGCCGACGTTAATGATTACCGGAACAATGCCTTATCGCGCAGGATATGATCGTTGCCGCGACGGCGGGTGAAGCCAATCCGATCGAAATACTCCAGGATCTGGATCGCCAGCTTCCGCCCTACGTTTAAGGTATCGCGGAAATCCGCCGCGCAGGTTGAACCGCGCAGCCGATCCAGCTCGCGCACCCGCTGGGCGAACTGCACAATGCGATCGTTGCGGTAGTAACGATCCTTGACGATCGCGGTAATCATCCCCTGCTGCGCCGCCTGGCGCAGCACCGCGCGCATCAGGGACTCTTCAACATGGACTTCGCGCGCAAGATCGCGCACCCACCACGGATCGTCGCCGAACAGAGTCTCCACCTTCTGCCAGACCGCCTGCTGCTCGTCGGTAAACCCGGCTTTATGCTCCGGCAAATGCAGCCAGCCGTGATGACTGTGGACTAAGCCGCTCTCGCGCATCTGCTCAATCAGCAGCAGCACCAGCGCTTCATCTTCCATCGGCAGCGCGATGCGGCGCAGGCGCTCCCGGCCAGGGCCCGGCTCGTCTCGATGCTGCTCATGGTAGCGCGCAAGGGCATCCAGCAATTTTCGCTGCCAGCGGGCGGCAAGCGGCGCGCTAAGCAGGCGCTGTCCGGCCTGCAGATAGTCCGGTCGCTGGATCAGGGCCGCCATTCCGGCTTCGCTGAGCTGCCGCGCCCAGGCGAAGTGCTCAAGCCGGACGGCATCCCGCTGCAGATGCAGCTCCAGCGCCTGCGCATCGTTAGCGCCGACCGCTGCCAGGGCGTGCAGCCACTGCAGATATTCCGGTTTACGTTTGCCGCGGCGCGGAGGATCCAGCGTCACCACCCGTGCGCCCGCCAGCGTCAAGCGAGCGGAGATATCGCGGAGCACCAGTCGGTCGTTATCCGCCAGCCACAGCGGAGTATCCAGCACCAGCTCCGCCAGGTTGCCCTCAAGAAGCGACACCCGGCCGGTAATGTGGCTGGCAGCATGGTGAATATGCAGCGGCTGCCACTGGCTGAGCGGCGTATGGCACTGCAGCTCGACAATCACCCGTTCTGCTGGCTCCGGCGGTGGTGAGGAGAGCAGCCAGTCGCCGCGGTGCACTGCCTCTTTTTGCGCATCGCCGACAATATTCAGCGCAATGCGCTGTCCGGCGTGCGCCTGCTCAACCGCTTGATTCTGGGCATGCAGGCCGCGGACGCGCATCGGCGTGTTGACGCCGGTAAGCCATAGGGTATCCCCGACCCGTACTTCGCCGGAGAGCGCCGTCCCGGTGACCACCAGCCCCGCGCCTTTGACGGTAAAAGCGCGATCCAGCGCCAGGCGAAACCGCTGCTGCTGCGGGCGGGGGCGCTCCGCAAGCTGCAGCAGATGGCTGCGCAGTTCCGCAATACCGATGTTTTCCGCCGCCGCGGTGGGAAAGAAAGCGACGGCGTCAAAGCCCAGCTCGCCCAGGGTCTGCTCGACCTCTGCCTGAACCTCCGCCACCCTGGCGGCCGCCACGCGGTCCGTTTTGGTCAGCGCCACGGTCAGCGTCGGCTTTCCGGTCAGCTGCAGGATCGCCAGGTGTTCGCGGGTTTGCGCCATCACCCCGTCATCGCAGGCTACCACCAGCAGCGCATGGTCAATACCGCCCACCCCCGCCAGCATGTTGGACAAAAACTTTTCGTGCCCGGGAACGTCAATAAATCCCAGCACCCGCCCGTCCGGCTGCGGCCAATAGGCATAGCCGAGATCGATCGTCATTCCCCGCGCTTTCTCTTCCGGCAGACGATCGGCATTCACGCCGGTTATCGCCTGCAGCAGCGTCGTTTTGCCGTGGTCAACATGTCCAGCGGTGGCAATAATCATCGTAACAACATCTCCATAAAGCGGGTTTCATCTTCCAGACAGCGCAGGTCCAGCCAGAGCCGACCGTCATAAATGCGGCCAATCACCGGACACGGCAGCGCGCGCCAGCGGGCCGCCAGCGCCTCCAGCCGGCTACCACGGCCGTCATGCGGGGTAAAGGTCAACGCCGCGCTGGGCAGGCGGTCGACGGGTAACGAGCCGCTGCCAATCTGCGACTGGCAAGCTGCCACGCTGACGGCAAAATCAGCATAGTGTGCCGCCAGGTCAGGCTGCAGGCGTTCAGCCAGCCGGCGGATCTCCTCCGCCGGACGGGTGAGCAGGCGCAGCGTCGGCAATTTCTCCCTCAGCGCCTCCGGGTGCTGATAGAGGCGCAGCGTAGCCTCCAGCGCCGCGAGGGTCATTTTATCGGCGCGCAGGGCCCGCTTCAGCGGGTGGCTTTGCAGCTGGGCAATCAGCGCGCGTTTGCCGACGATAATCCCGGCCTGCGGGCCACCGAGCAGCTTGTCGCCGGAGAAACTGACCAGGCTCACCCCGGCGGCGATCATCTCCTGCGGCATCGGCTCCTTTGGCAGGCCATACTGACTGAGATCCACCAGCGACCCGCTGCCCAGGTCGGCTACCACCGGAACATCCAGTTCGCGGCCAATGGCCGCCAGCTCCGCTTCGTCGACGGCTTTGGTAAAGCCCTCAATACTGTAGTTGCTGGTGTGGACCTTCATCAGCAGCGCGGTATTGTCATTCACCGCCTGGCGATAATCTTTGACATGGGTGCGGTTGGTGGTACCCACTTCGTGCAGCTGGCAACCCGCCTGGCGCATCACGTCGGGGATGCGAAATGCCCCGCCGATCTCCACCAGTTCGCCGCGAGAGACCACCACTTCGCGACCGCTGGCGGTGGCCGCCAGCATCAGCAGAACGGCCGCCGCGTTGTTGTTCACGATACAGGCATCTTCCGCGCCGGTGATCTGGCACAGCAGATCGGCAATGGCGCGATCGCGATGGCCGCGCCCGGCGTCGTCGAGATCATATTCGAGCGTCACCGGCGCGCGCATCGCGCTGGCGACCGCCTCCGCGGCCGACTCCGCCTGAATGGCGCGCCCCAGATTGGTATGCAATACCGTACCGGTGAGATTAAACACCGGACGCAGGGCGCTCCGCTGGCCGGCGGTGAGCCGCTGCGCGCAGGCGCTCGGCCAGTCATGGCTCCAGTCCGGCAGTGTCTGATACTGGCGGATTTGCTCCCGCGCCTCATCCAGCATCTGGCGCAGCTGCGCCACCACCTGCGAATGGCCGTGCTGCGCCAGCAGGGGAGAAAAAGCGGGGTCGCGTAGTAAGCGGTCAATGGCCGGAAGCCGGGTATAAAGCGCACGAATTTCGGTAGTCATGAATGGGCCTGGCGGTAAGTTATTTTCCCCCCTCCCGACGGGAGAGGGAGTCAACAATCAGCGGCGATTGTAACGCCTCCTTGCGCAAACTGTTACCTGCCTGGGTCAAGTCCGCGGCGGTTCAGTGCGCGCAAAGCTGGCGCGCTGGAACAACGCATCCACCAGCTTCACCAGCTGCGGCCGGGTGGCGCACCAGCCGGGCGCGACCCGGCGAAAGTTCAGATAAGCAATGGCGCAGGCCGTGGAAATGGTCGCCAGATTAACCTCGTAGCCGCGCAGCGTTCCGTCTGCCGCGCAGGCTTCCAGCCTGTCGAGACCGCGAGCCACTTTCTCCCGCTGGCGGAGCAGTTCTTGCTCTGACTGTTGCGCGCCCGGGCGAGCCTTTTCACGCACCAGCGCCTGGGCGGCCTCCATCACGCCATCCGCCAGCGCCTCTAGCTGGCGCATCCTGAGAGCGGCTCTGGGGTCGGCGGGGATCATCGGCGGCGCCACGCCCAGCAGCTCCAGATACTGGGCGATGACCGGGGAGTCAAACCAGCACTCACCGTCGTCCGTCACCAGCGCCGGTACCTTACCCAGCGGGTTATAGCGCGCCACACCGTTGCTTTCGCTGTAGGGGGATTCGTTGACAAACTCAAAAGGGATGCGCTTTTCCAGCAGGATCACCGATATTTTGCGCACAAAGGGACTGGTGTAGCTGCCGATCAGTTTCATAGCCTGCTCCTTATCGCCAACAAATTATCGCCAACAAAGATATGAGTATGGCTCAGGGCAGGACAAAAGGCAGGTGAGCGTCCGGCTCAACCTGCCGCCGATCGCATTAATGATCGAGATAGAGGTAGTGCATCCAGCTGGTCATCCGCAGCAGCACTTTACGCATCACCGAGACGTGGGTGAAATGGTCGGAGTAGACCGCTACCTGCGCGTAGATACCATCGGGTAATGCTGATAGCCCTTGTTCAAGCGATCGCGTTCCGTCGACACGCGGGTGGTGTTGGCCTGGCCTCAGAGAGCTGCGGCTTGGGGACGTTAATACAGTACAGCGTCGTTACCAGGTTGGCCTGCAGGCGGTCGACTCGCGCCTGATAGGGCGCCGGGTCAATCGTAAATAGCGCCTCGCTTTTCTCGACGCGCTGAGTAGCTCTATCGGTTCGGCTTTACGGGAATTATTTATATGATTTTATTCAAAATATACTGATATTCGCCCCGCTATTTTGAGCATAATTCACGCCTTTCATTTATGCCATCCGGCGTAAAAAAGTTATTCGGCAATTAAGGTTGCTTAGTTACAGGGTCATCCCGGCGTGGAAGCAAAACCGGGCCGAGATCACAGCGGCGTAAACCCCTCGCGAAATTCTTTGTGATCAAAATCACAAACAAACAACAAAAACACGAAACAAAAATGTGACAAATATCACACAAAAAGGCAGATCAGCGGCTAAAAAGGCGCTTTGTTGTTTTTTTACACAGTAATTTTGTGATCATCATCACTACAAAACCCTCTTAGCCCCCTATATTCATGTGATCCAAATCACATAAAAGGGCGCTGGCTGGACAGCTAAACGATTCAGTGCCAGATTTCGCACTATCAATCAGGGCCCGGCTACCTCTGCCGCCACATTAACAACAAACCTCGGGCTTTAAGCCTGCGCGCTACGCAAAACAGAAGAAGGGGTGTTTTATGTCATCCGATATCAAGATCAAAGTGCAAAGCTTTGGTCGTTTCCTCAGCAATATGGTGATGCCGAATATCGGCGCGTTTATCGCGTGGGGTATCATCACCGCGCTTTTCATTCCGACAGGGTGGTTGCCAAACGAAACGCTGGCGAAGCTGGTCGGTCCGATGATCACCTACCTGCTGCCGCTGCTGATCGGTTACACCGGCGGTAAATTAGTCGGCGGCGAACGTGGCGGCGTGGTCGGGGCGATCACCACCATGGGCGTTATCGTCGGCGCGGATATGCCGATGTTCCTCGGCTCCATGATTGCCGGCCCGCTGGGCGGCTACTGCATCAAGAAATTCGATAACTGGGTAGACGGTAAGATCAAATCCGGTTTTGAAATGCTGGTGAATAACTTCTCCGCCGGCATCATCGGGATGATCCTCGCCATTCTGGCCTTCCTCGGCATCGGCCCGGCGGTCGAAGTTCTGTCGAAAATTCTGGCGGCTGGCGTTAACTTTATGGTGGCGCACGACATGCTGCCGCTGGCGTCTATCTTCGTCGAACCGGCAAAAATCCTGTTCCTTAACAACGCCATCAACCACGGTATCTTCTCGCCGCTGGGTATTCAGCAGTCCCACGAGCTGGGTAAATCCATCTTCTTCCTGATTGAAGCTAACCCGGGTCCAGGGATGGGCGTTCTGCTGGCGTACATGTTCTTTGGCCGCGGCAGCGCAAAACAGTCTGCAGGCGGGGCGGCTATCATCCACTTCCTGGGTGGTATCCATGAAATCTACTTCCCGTACGTGCTGATGAACCCGCGCCTGATCCTGGCCGTTATCCTCGGCGGGATGACCGGTGTCTTCACCCTGACTATCCTCAATGGCGGTCTGGTTTCCCCGGCTTCCCCGGGTTCCATTCTGGCGGTACTGGCGATGACGCCGAAAGGCGCCTACTTCGCTAACATCGCCGCGATTATCGCAGCGATGGCGGTCTCCTTCGTGGTCTCTGCGGTTCTGCTCAAGACCAGCAAAGTCAAAGAAGAAGACGATATCGAAGCCGCAACGCGTCGTATGCATGACATGAAAGCGGAATCCAAAGGCGCCAGCCCGCTGGCGGCCGGCAATGTCACCAACGACCTGAGCCATGTGCGTAAAATCATCGTCGCCTGCGACGCCGGGATGGGTTCCAGCGCCATGGGCGCCGGGGTACTGCGCAAGAAAGTGCAGGATGCCGGGCTGAGCAACATCTCGGTCACCAACAGCGCAATCAATAACCTGCCGCCGGATGTTGACCTGGTCATCACCCACCGCGACCTTACCGAGCGCGCCATGCGCCAGGTACCGCAGGCGCAGCATATTTCGCTGACCAACTTCCTCGACAGCGGTCTGTACACCAGCCTGACCGAGCGCCTGGTCGCGGCCCAGCGCCACATCGACAACGAAGTCAAAGTCACCGATAGCCTGAAAGACAGCTTTGACGATACTAACAACAACCTGTTCCAGCTGGGCGCGGATAACATCTTCCTCGGTCGCAAAGCAGCCACCAAAGAAGAAGCCATTCGCTTCGCCGGTGAGCAGCTGGTGAAAGGCGGCTACGTCGAGCCGGAATATGTGCAGGCGATGCTGGACCGCGAAAAACTGACCTCGACCTATCTCGGCGAGTCCATCGCGGTACCGCACGGCACCATCGAAGCGAAGGACCGCGTGCTGAAAACCGGCGTCGTCTTCTGCCAGTACCCGGAAGGCGTGCGCTTCGGTGAAGAAGAAGATGAAGTCGCGCGTCTGGTCATCGGCATCGCCGCTCGTAATAACGAGCACATTCAGGTTATCACCAGTCTGACTAACGCCCTGGATGACGAAACCGTGATTGAGCGCCTGGCGAAAACCACCAGCGTCGACGAAGTTCTGGCGCTGTTAAATAAATAATCAACGCTATCCAACCCTCTCCTTTGGGAGAGGGTTGGGGTGAGGGGAAAGGCCTCACCCCAGCCCTCTCAGGTGAAAACATTAATTGAAGGTTAATACTATGAAAGCATTACATTTTGGCGCAGGTAATATCGGACGTGGCTTTATCGGTAAATTGCTGGCCGACGCGGGCATCGAACTGACGTTTGCCGATGTCAATCAGACCGTACTTGATGCCCTGAATGCCCGTCATAGCTATCAGGTTCACGTCGTCGGTGAGAATGAGCAGGTGGACACCGTCTCCGGCGTCAATGCCGTCAGCAGCATCGGCGATGAGGTTGTGGACCTGATCGCTGAGGTGGATCTGGTCACCACCGCCGTCGGTCCCGTCGTGCTCGAGCGCATCGCGCCAGCGATCGCCAAAGGGCTGGCGCAGCGCAAAGCGCAGGGCACCGAACGCCCGCTGAACATCATCGCCTGCGAAAATATGGTGCGCGGCACCACGCAGTTAAAAGGCCACGTGTTTAACGCGCTGGCGGAAGAAGATAAAGCGTGGGTGGAAGCGCATATCGGCTTTGTCGACTCTGCCGTTGACCGTATTGTGCCGCCATCGGCTTCCGCCACTCATGACCCGCTGGAAGTCACCGTGGAAACCTTTAGCGAATGGATTGTCAATAAGACTCAGTTCAAGGGCGCGCTGCCGACTATCCCGGGGATGGAATTAACTGATAACCTGATGGCATTTGTCGAACGCAAGCTCTTCACCTTGAACACCGGGCATGCTATAACCGCCTACCTCGGAAAACTGGCGGGCCATCAGACGATTCGCGACGCGATCCTCGACAAGAAAATTCGTGCCGTCGTGCAGGGCGCGATGGAAGAGAGCGGCGCGGTGCTGATCAAACGTTACGCCTTTGACCCGCAGAAGCACGCGGCTTATATCCAGAAAATACTTGGCCGTTTCGAGAACCCGTACCTGAAAGACGATGTTGAGCGCGTTGGCCGTCAGCCGCTGCGCAAACTGAGCGCTGGCGACCGTTTAATTAAGCCGCTGCTGGGTACACTGGAATACGGTCTGCCGCACCGCAACCTGGTGAAAGGGATTGCGGCGGCGATGCATTTCCGTAGCGAAGACGATCCGCAGGCGCAGGAGCTGGCGGCACTGATCGCCGACAAGGGGCCGCAGGCCGCGCTGGCGCAGATTTCCGGCCTGGATGCCGCAAGTGATGTCGTCGCGGAGGCCGTTAACGACTACAACGCGGAAAAATGATGCACAACCTGGCGCGGCCGACGTCGCGCCCATTACGACTCCTGTCAGATATGCAGGCAATGATGGAAGAAACACAAGCATTTGAAAACCGTGTGCTTGAGCGTCTGAATGCTGGCAAAACCGTACGAAGCTTCCTGATCGCCACCGTCGAGCTGTTAACGGAAGCGGTCAATATTCTGGTGCTTCAGGTGTTCCGTAAAGACGACTACGCGGTGAAATACGCCGTCGAGCCCTTGCTGGAGGGCAGCGGGCCGCTCGGCGATCTCTCTGTACGCCTGAAGCTGATTTATGGCCTTGGGGTGATAAGTCGTGCCGAATATGAAGACGCTGAGCTGCTGATGGCCCTGCGCGAAGAGCTTAACCACGACGGCAATGAGTACAGCTTTACCGACGACGAAATTATCGGTCCGTTCGGCGAGCTGCACTGCGTCGCCGCCCTGCCGCCAACGCCGCAATTTGATGACAGCGATGCCGAACTGCTGGCAATGCAGAAACTGCGTTACCAGCAGATGGTGCGCTCAACGATGGTGCTGTCCCTGACTGAGCTGATTTCACGAATCAGCTTAAAAAAAGCCTTTCAGAAATCAACGCTCTGATTCCGGTTCCGTCTGGTCGCAGGTCGGCCGGTAAAGCTGACGATAATATTCCAGACGCTGCAGGAACAACGCTTCCTTATCCTGAGGAATGTCTCGCGGTACATGCTGCAGACGCGGAGACTTTTTCAAATACTCCATAAACGCCTGACTGGAAGCCATAAAATCAACCGCTTTGTCGATTAAACGTGGTACGCCGTCGCCGATCTTTGCCATCAAGTCCTCCTTTTGGGAATAATCTGATTAAGCATTAGCCAATTCACCAGCGTGGGTTAAGGAAAACGTGCTTATCTGCCGACAGGCTTCACAGAAATGAAATTAGAACGGGTATTAGGCGGAATATTAATAAAATTCAAATTATTAGCGATAAATGATATTGCATTCCGCGGGCGACAAACGGCGAATTTTTGATAAATAGCTATCAACAATAGCGGTCACGGCACATACTATAGGCGAATGAAGCCCCTTTATTAACAGATCAAACCACCATGAAAGAAGTCGAAAAGAATGAAATCAAGCGTCTGAGCGATCGTCTCGACGCCATCCGCCACCAGCAGGCCGAGCTGTCGCTGGTGGAAGCCGCCGATAAATATGCTGAACTGGAAAAAGAAAAAGCCACTCTGGAAACGGAGATTGAACGTCTGCGTTCCGTCCAGAGCCAGAAGCTGAGCAAAGAGGCGCAGAAGCTGATGAGCCTGCCGTTCCGCCGCGCGATTACCAAAAAAGAGCAGGCCGATATGGGCAAGCTGAAGAAAAGCGTTCGCGGCCTGGTGGTTGTCCATCCGATGACCGCCCTGGGCCGGGAAATGGGTCTGAAAGAGATGACCGGTTTCGCCCGCAGCGAATTTTGATACCCAGCCCTCTCCGTACGGAGAGGGCTATTCTGTCTTCACTCCCCCACATTTTTACCTTCAGCCGGGTCGATTGGTCCAACCAATAATTTCATCCACCCCCTGGCAGTTCACAAATCCGTCAAAACCCATCACAAACACGTTGCTTAAGAGTAACATCTGATTAACCATTCATTGTCATCAACCCTGATACCCTTAATTGGCCGGGCCAATTTTACCTTCGGTGGGATCGGCAATGAGCGCAGACTCAGCCCTCCTCTCCTGGCGGCCCGATGGAGACCCTGCATGAATCTCTGGCAACAAAACTACGATCCCGCCGGTAATATCTGGCTATCCAGTCTTATCGCATCGCTACCGATTCTGTTTTTCTTTTTTGCGCTGATTAAGCTCAAACTGAAAGGCTACATCGCTGCCACCTGGACCGTCGCAATCGCGCTGGTCGTTGCCTTGCTGTTCTATAAAATGCCGGTGGACCGCGCCTTAGCCTCGGTGGTCTACGGCTTCTTCTACGGCCTGTGGCCTATCGCGTGGATTATTATCGCCGCGGTCTTCGTCTATAAAATCTCGGTGAAGACCGGACAGTTCGACATCATCCGCTCATCGATTCTGTCGATTACGCCGGACCAGCGCCTGCAGATGCTGATCGTCGGCTTCTCGTTCGGCGCCTTTCTCGAAGGGGCGGCGGGTTTCGGCGCACCGGTGGCGATTACCGCCGCGCTGCTGGTTGGTCTCGGGTTTAACCCGCTGTATGCGGCTGGCCTGTGCCTGATCGTCAACACCGCGCCGGTGGCCTTCGGCGCGATGGGCATCCCGATTCTGGTCGCCGGCCAGGTGACCGGTATCGATAGCTTCGCCATCGGCCAGATGGTGGGCCGCCAGCTGCCGTTCCTGACCATTATCGTGCTGTTCTGGATCATGGCGATTATGGACGGCTGGCGCGGCATTAAAGAGACCTGGCCGGCGGTGATAGTCGCAGGCGGTTCGTTCGCTATTGCCCAGTACCTCAGCTCGAACTTCCTTGGCCCGGAGCTGCCGGATATCATCTCGTCGCTGGTCTCCCTGGTCTGTCTGACCCTGTTCCTCAAACGCTGGCAGCCGGTACGCATCTTCCGCTTCGGCGATCTCGGCGCCTCGCAGGTGGATATGACGCTGGCCCGCACACGCTACACGGCGGGACAAGTGATCCGCGCCTGGTCGCCGTTCCTGTTCCTGACCGCCACCGTGACCCTGTGGAGCGTGCCGCCATTCAAAGCGCTGTTCGCTCCTGGCGGCGCGATGTATGACTTCGTTATCAATATTTCGGTACCATTCCTCGACAAAATGGTTGCCCGTATGCCGCCGGTGGTTAGCGCCGCAACGCCCTACGCCGCGGTGTATAAATTCGACTGGCTTTCGGCAACCGGCACCGCCATTCTGTTCGCCGCCCTGCTGTCCATCGTCTGGCTGCGCATGAAGCCGAAAGATGCGCTGACCACCTTCGCCGGGACGCTGAAGGATCTGGCGCTGCCGATCTACTCTATCGGCATGGTGCTGGCGTTCGCCTTTATCTCTAACTATTCCGGGCTGTCGTCGACCCTGGCCCTGGCGCTGGCCCATACCGGCCACGCGTTTACCTTCTTCTCGCCGTTCCTTGGCTGGCTGGGGGTATTCCTGACCGGTTCGGACACCTCGTCTAACGCCCTGTTCGCCGCGCTACAGGCAACGGCGGCGCAGCAGATTGGCGTCTCCGATATCCTGCTGGTCGCGGCTAATACCACCGGCGGCGTTACCGGCAAGATGATTTCCCCGCAGTCGATCGCCATCGCCTGCGCCGCGGTAGGCCTGGTGGGTAAAGAGTCGGATCTGTTCCGCTTTACCGTCAAACACAGCCTGATCTTCACCTGCATGGTGGGGCTGATCACCACGCTGCAGGCCTACGTTTTAACCTGGATGATCCCGTGATAGTGATGCCTAAACGCCTGGCCGACGACGTGGCGCGTCGCGTCCGGGCGCTGATTGAAGAACAACAGCTGGAGGCGGGCATGCGACTGCCCGCCGAGCGCCAGCTCGCCGCCCAGCTCGGCGTCTCACGCAATTCCCTGCGCGAAGCGCTGGCGATGCTGGTCAATGAAGGGGTGCTGTTGAGCCGTCGCGGCGGCGGCACCTTCGTCCGCTTTCAGCATGAGCCGTGGTCAGAGCAAAACATCGTCCAGCCGCTGAAGACGCTGCTGGCCGATGACCCGGACTACAGCTTCGATATCCTCGAAGCCCGCCACGCCATCGAAGCCAGCACCGCGTGGCACGCGGCGATGCGCGCCACCGACGCCGATAAAGAAAAAATTCGTCTGTGCTTTGAAGCGACCCAGAGTGAAGACCCGGATATCGCCTCGCAGGCGGATGTCCGCTTTCACCTGGCGATCGCCGAAGCCTCGCATAACGTGGTGCTCCTGCAAACCATGCGCGGCTTTTTCGACCTGCTGCACTCCTCCGTTAAGCAGAGCCGCCAGCGCATGTATCAGGTGCCGCCGGTGTTTGCCCGCCTGACCGAACAGCACCAGGCCGTCATGGAGGCGATTGTCGCCGGCGACGCCGAGGCGGCGCGCCAGGCGATGATGGGCCACTTAGGCTTTGTCCACGCCACCATCAAACGTTTTGATGAAGACCAGGCCCGCCAGGCGCGAATTACCCGCCTGCCCGGTGACCACAATGAAAATTCCAGGGAGAACTCGTGATGATTATTTCCGCCGCCAGCGACTATCGCGCCGCCGCACAGCGTATCCTGCCGCCGTTTCTGTTCCACTATATTGACGGCGGCGCCTACGCCGAACATACCCTGCGCCGCAACGTCGAGGACCTTTCCGATGTAGCCTTGCGCCAGCGTATTTTGCGCAATATGTCGGACCTGAGTCTGGAAACGACGTTATTCAACGAGAAGCTGGCGATGCCGACGGCGTTGGCGCCGGTCGGGCTGTGCGGGATGTACGCCCGCCGCGGCGAAGTGCAGGCCGCCGGCGCGGCGGACGACAAAGGCATTCCGTTCACCCTCTCTACCGTTTCCGTCTGCCCGATCGAAGAGGTCGCCCCGACCATCAAGCGCCCGATGTGGTTCCAGCTGTATGTCCTGCGCGACCGCGGCTTTATGCGCAATGCGCTGGAGCGCGCCAAAGCCGCCGGCTGCTCGACGCTGGTCTTTACCGTCGATATGCCGACTCCCGGCGCCCGCTACCGCGACGCCCATTCAGGCATGAGCGGCCCGAACGCCGCCCTGCGCCGCTACTGGCAGGCCGTCACCCATCCGCAGTGGGCGTGGGACGTCGGCCTTAACGGTCGCCCGCACGATCTGGGCAATATCTCCGCCTATCTCGGCAAACCGACCGGGCTTGAGGATTACATTGGCTGGCTGGCGAATAACTTCGATCCGTCGATTTCATGGAAAGACCTGGAGTGGATCCGCGATTTCTGGGACGGTCCGATGGTGATCAAAGGGATCCTCGATCCGGAGGACGCCCGCGACGCGGTGCGCTTCGGCGCTGACGGCATTGTCGTCTCCAACCACGGCGGCCGCCAGCTCGATGGCGTGCTCTCCTCGGCCCGCGCCCTGCCGGCAATTGCCGACGCGGTGAAAGGCGACATCACTATTCTCGCAGACAGCGGCATCCGCAACGGGCTCGACGTGGTGCGGATGATCGCTCTGGGCGCCGACAGCGTGCTACTGGGCCGCGCTTACCTGTACGCCCTGGCGACCCACGGTAAGCAGGGCGTGGCGAATCTGCTGAACCTCATCGAGAAAGAGATGAAAGTGGCGATGACCCTCACCGGGGCGAAAAGCATCCGTGAAATCAGCCGTGATTCGCTGGTGCAGAACGCCGAAGCGCTGCAGACCTTCGATGCGCTGAAGCAGAATAACGCCGCGTAGTTCTCCACGTTTTCCCTTACGCCGCCCCTCTCCCTCAGGGTGAGGGTTCAACAAATATCTGCTATTCTGCCCCCCGCAATTAAGGGGGCAGTATGCTGAACATCGTGTTATTCGAACCAGAGATCCCGCCGAACACCGGGAATATTATCCGCCTGTGCGCCAACACGGGCTTCAGTCTGCATATCATTGAGCCGATGGGCTTCACCTGGGACGATAAACGCCTGAGACGCGCCGGACTGGACTATCACGAGTTCACTGCCGTGCAGCGCTATGCGGATTACGCGGCGTTTGTCGCCAGCGCGCAGCCGCAACGGTTGTTCGCCCTCACGACTAAAGGCACGCCCGCCCACAGCGCGGTAAGCTATCAGGACGGTGATTTCTTGATGTTTGGTCCGGAAACGCGCGGCCTGCCGGCCAGCATCCTCGATGCCCTGCCGCCGGAGCAAAAAATCCGTATTCCGATGATGCCGGACAGCCGCAGCATGAACCTGTCAAACGCGGTGTCGGTGGTGGTGTATGAAGCCTGGCGCCAGCTGGGGTATCCTGGCGCGGTCTTGCGCAGCTAACCTGAGCGGTTCCCGGATTACGGCGCGTTGCGCCTTATCCGGGCTACATTTCTGTGCTTAGCAGCGGCAAATGGCAATACATCAAATCCCGTCGCCGTACTCGAAGGTGTGGTGGATGCCGTTGAAATGCTGATCCATATCCATCGCCGGCTTGTCGCTCTCCGGCTTGCCGACGATACGCGCCGGTACGCCCGCCGCGGTGGTGTGCGGCGGAACCGGCTGCAATACCACCGAACCGGCGCCAATCTTCGCGCCACGCCCGACTTCAATATTGCCGAGGATCTTCGCCCCGGCGCCAATCATCACGCCTTCGCGAATTTTCGGATGACGGTCGCCGCTGGTTTTACCGGTCCCGCCGAGGGTGACCGACTGCAGAATAGAGACGTCATCTTCAATCACCGCCGTCTCGCCGACCACAATGCCGGTGGCATGGTCGAGCATGATCCCGCGGCCGATTTTCGCCGCCGGGTGGATATCCACCTGGAAAGAGACGGAGACCTGATTTTGCAGGAAAATCGCCAGCGCGCGTCGCCCCTGAGTCCACAGCCAGTGGCCGATACGATAGGCCTGCAGGGCATGGAAACCCTTCAGATAGAGCAACGGCGTGGAGTATTTATCCACCGCCGGGTCGCGCGTGCGCACCGCCTGAATATCGCAGGCGGCGGAGGCGATCATTTCCGGATCGGCGGCGTAGGCCTCTTCCACCACTTCGCGAATGGCGATCGCCGGCATAATCGGGGAAGCCAGCTTGTTGGCCAGCATATAGCTCAGCGCGCTGCCGAGATTTTCATGCTTGAGTAGCGTTGCGTGGTAAAAACTGGCGAGCATCGGCTCACAGTCAGCCAAAGCCCGGGCTTCGGCTTTAATATTATTCCAGACGATATCCAGTTCTTCACACGGCATTGCATACTCCAGGCGATATAGTAATGACCTGCCAGTTCTGCGCTGGCAGGGTCATTCAGGTGACAAAGGAAAGCTAATTGCTGCTGCGCTCGTCCTTGCGGGCGCGACCCAATAAGGTCAATGCTGCCTCGCGCGCAATTTTTCCGCAATACAATACCTGATAAATTTCCTCGGTTATTGGCATTTCGACACCTAAACGCTGTGCCAGAACGCGAACTTCCTTGGTATTGCGGTAGCCTTCAACCACCTGGCCAATCTTGTCCTGGGCGCTCTGCACGTCCATACCCTGGCCGAGCATCATGCCGAAGCGACGGTTACGGGACTGGTTGTCGGTGCAGGTGAGCACCAGGTCACCGAGGCCGGCCATGCCCATAAAGGTTTCCGGATCGGCGCCCAGCGCCGCGCCGAGGCGGGACATTTCCACCAGCCCACGGGTAATCAGCGCCGTACGCGCATTGGCGCCGAAGCCGATGCCATCCGACATACCTGCCCCGATGGCAATGACGTTTTTCACCGCGCCGCCGAGCTGCACGCCGATAAAGTCCGGGTTGATGTAGACGCGGAAGCTTTTGCCGCAGTGCAGTAGGCGCTGAAGGTCTTCCGCAAACTGCGGATCCGTGGCCGCCAGCGAAATCGCCGTCGGCAGGCCGGCGGCCAGCTCTTTGGCGAAGGTTGGCCCCGAGATCACCGCCAGCGGAATATCATCGCCCAGCGCTTCACGCGCCACGTCCTGCAGCAGACGGCCAGTTTCGGCCTCCAGGCCTTTGGTGGCCCACACCAGCCGCGCGTCGGAACGCATCAACGGTTTAATCTGGCGTAACACCTGACCGAATACATGGCTCGGCACCACGACAAGGATGTCGCGGCTGGCGGCCAGCGCGGTGGCCAGGTCGCTCTCAAGATGCAGCGTATTCGGGAAAGGCACATCGGGAAGGAACGCGGCGTTGCAGCGATCGTGTTGCAGCGTCGCGATATGTTTCGGGTCATGGCCCCACAGCACAACGTGGTGGCCATTTCTTGCCAGGGTGATGGCAAGAGCGGTGCCGTAAGAGCCGGCACCGATCACAGTCATTGCAGCATTAAGTGCGTTCATCAGGCATCCTGATGTTGTTCAGCACCTTCGCCAGCCTGCTGCTGCAGATAGTTCATGAACAGCGCGTCGAAGTTCACTGGCGCAAGGTTAAGTTGCGGGAAGGTACCGCGGGAAACCAGGCTGGTGATGCACTCGCGCGCGTACGGGAACAGAATGTTCGGGCAGTATGCGCCGAGGCAGTGCGCCATCTGGGTGCCTTCGATGCCGTCGATGGAGAAAATACCGCCCTGCTGTACTTCACAGAGGAACGCGGTTTCTTCGCCCAGCGCAGCGGTCACGGTCACACGCAGCACCACTTCATAAACGCCTTCAGCCAGCTGGGTGGAGGCGGTATCCAGATCAAGTTTAACTTCCGGCTGCCAGTCTTTCTGGAAAACTTGCGGCGCGTTCGGCGCTTCAAAAGAGATATCTTTGGTATAGATACGCTGGATCTGGAAGGTCATTTCGGTGCTGTTTTGTTCTGACATAGTAAAACCCTTTCGTGTTGTCCTTAAATACGCGCTTCCGCCAGGGAAAGCGCGCAAAAATTAGCGCAAGAGGGGATCAAGTCCACCACGTGAATCAAGCGCATACAAGTCGTCACAGCCGCCAATGTGCTGCGCATCAATAAAAATCTGCGGAACCGTCGTCCGTCCGCTGCGCTGGATCATCTCCTCACGCTTCGCGGCATCGCCATCGATCGGCAACTCATGGAACGTTACGCCTTTGCTGTTCAGCAGCGCTTTCGCGCGGATGCAGAACGGGCAGGTCGCTTTGGTGTAGATCTCAATATTGGCCATGACTTCACTCCTGTTGTTACCCTGAGGGTTTTACGCCGCAGCCTGTGTTCTCTTCACGTCAGGCGTGAAGAGAAAACGCGGCGGCATCACCACGCGAGGTAAGTTATTTGCCGCGTACCAGAGGGAGGTTTTCGCCGCTCCAGCCAGCAATGCCCTCTTTCAGTACAAAGACTTTTTCAAACCCGGCTTTGTTCAGCGCGCTGGCGGGCTCTTGCGCCTGCATGCCGGAACCGTCTACCACAATAATGGGTTGCGATTTGTGTTTTTCCAACTCGCCGACGTTATTGGCTTTGATATCGCTGGGCAGCAGGTTAATAGCGCCGGCAATATGGCCTTTACGGAAATCGTCACGCTGACGCAGGTCGACCACCACCGCATCTTCTTTATTGATAAGACGCGTCGCTTCACCACGGGTGATGACTTTAACTTTCGACATCAGCCCCTTGAAGGTGGTGAACACTACCGCACCCAGCAGCGCGATCCACGCGATGCTCAGGACCGGGTGACGGCCGATGAATTGCATAATTTCTTGCATGGGGGGTTACAACTCCCGACTAAGTGAGAAAAAAACCAGGAAAGGAGTATACCTGTGCCTTGCGGCAATTACAGCCAGTGAGCGCGATGTAATGTATTTTCTGCGGGCGGTGGCGAAAAAAAGCCGCTCTCGCTGACCCGGCGCGGCCCGGCCGCTCCCTTTCTTTGATCTTTCGCGGGGATTTAAACGATTCAGCTGTAGTAAAATTACGCAAAATTTCTGTCTTTGAGCATGAGGTTGTCGCAATGTCGGTTTCTAAAAAACCTATGGTACTGGTGATTCTGGATGGCTACGGCTATCGCGAAGACCAACAGGATAACGCCATTTATAGCGCTAAAACGCCGGTAATGGACGCGCTGTGGGCCAAACGTCCACATACCCTGATCGATGCATCCGGCCTCGAAGTCGGCCTGCCGGACCGTCAGATGGGGAACTCCGAAGTAGGCCACGTCAACCTGGGCGCCGGTCGTATCGTCTATCAGGACCTGACCCGTCTCGATGTGGAAATTAAAGAACGCACCTTCTTCGCCAACCCGGTACTGACCGCCGCGGTCGATAAAGCGGTTGCCGCCGGCAAAGCAGTACATATCATGGGCCTGATGTCGCCAGGCGGCGTCCACAGCCACGAAGATCACATCATGGCGATGGTGGAGCTGGCGGCAGAGCGCGGCGCTGAGAAGATCTACCTGCACGCCTTCCTCGACGGCCGTGATACGCCGCCGCGCAGTGCGGAAAAAACGCTGGCGACATTCGAAGCCAAATTTGCCGCGCTGGGCAAAGGTCGCATCGCATCGCTCATCGGCCGCTATTACGCCATGGACCGCGACAACCGCTGGGATCGCGTAGAACAAGCTTATGATCTGCTGACCCTGGCCAAAGGCGAATTCCAGGCCGATACCGCCGTCGCGGGTCTGCAGGCCGCCTACGCCCGTGACGAAAACGACGAATTCGTGAAAGCCACCGTTATCCGCGCCGCCGGCCAGGCCGATGCCGCGATGGAAGACGGCGACGCGCTGATCTTCATGAACTTCCGTGCCGACCGCGCGCGTGAAATCACCCGCGCCTTCGTCAACGCCGACTTCGACGGCTTTGCGCGTAAGAAAGTGGTTAATCTCGATTTCGTGATGCTCACCGAATACGCCGCCGACATCAAAGTCGCCTGCGCCTATCCGCCCGCCTCGCTGGCCAATACCTTCGGCGAGTGGATGGCGAAGCACGATAAAACCCAGCTGCGCATCTCCGAAACTGAAAAATACGCTCACGTCACCTTCTTCTTCAACGGCGGCGTAGAAGAGCCGTTTAAAGGCGAAGAGCGGATCCTGATTAACTCGCCAAAAGTGGCGACCTACGATCTGCAGCCGGAAATGAGCTCCGCCGAGCTGACCGAGAAACTGGTCGCCGCCATCAAAGGCGGAAAATACGATACCATCATCTGTAACTACCCGAACGGCGATATGGTTGGCCATACCGGGGTGATGGAAGCAGCCGTAAAAGCGGTTGAAGCGCTGGATCGCTGCATCGACCAGGTGGCTCAGGCGGTGGAATCCGTTGGCGGCCAGCTGCTGATCACCGCCGACCACGGCAACGCCGAGCAGATGCGCGACCCGGCCACCGGCCAGGCGCACACCGCCCATACCAATCTGCCGGTTCCGCTGATCTACGTCGGTAATAAAGCGGTCAAAGCGGTCAACGGCGGCAAACTTTCCGACATCGCCCCGACCATGCTGTCGCTGATGGGAATGGAAATCCCGCAAGAGATGACTGGCAAGCCGCTGTTCATCGTGGAATAATCCTTCCCCATGAGGGGAAAGGCGATGTATTCAACTACATGGATCGCAGCGGCAGTTCGATCCGTCCTTTACGCCAGCGCGCTCAGCGCTGGCGTATTGCTGTGCGCGTCATCTGCGCATGCCGACGATCGCGATCAGCTAAAGTCCATCCAGGCCGACATCGCCGCCAGGCAGCGGGCGATTAAGCAACAGCAGCAGCAGCGCGCAAGCCTGCTCGCCCAGCTCAAAGCGCAGGAAGAGGCGATCGCCGCCGCGGCCCGCAAACTGCGCGAAACCCAGGATAGCCTGAACCAGCTCAATAAGCAGATTGACGAGATGAACGCCGCTCTCGCGAAGCTGGAGCGCCAGCGCGCGTCTCAGGAGCGGAACCTCGCCGCGCAGCTCGATGCCGCTTTCCGCCAGGGGCCGCATACCGGCATCCAAATGGTGCTCAGCGGTGAAGAGGGCCAGCGCAATCAGCGGATGCAGGTCTATTTCAGCTATTTCAACCAGGCCCGCCAGGAGACTATCGCGGAGTTGAAGAAAACGCGCGAAGAGATGGCGGTGCAAAAGTCGATGCTCGAAGAAAAACAGAGCCAGCAGCAAACGCTGGTCTACGAGCAAAAGGCCCAGCAGGCGAAGCTGGAGCAGGCGCGTAACGAACGGAAAAAGACCCTTTCCGGCCTGGAGTCGTCCATTCAGCAGGGCCAGCAACAATTAAGTGAATTACGGGCTAACGAATCGCGCCTACGCGGTCGTATCGCCCAGGCGGAAGCTGCCGCCAAAGCCCGCGCCGATCGGGAAGCACGCGACGCGCAGGCGGTGCGCGACCGCCAGCAGGAAGCATCGCGCAAAGGCACCACCTATAAACCAACGGAAAGTGAGCGTTCGCTGATGTCACGCACCGGCGGGCTGGGCTCGCCGCGCGGTCAGGCGTTCTGGCCGGTTCGCGGTCCGCTCCTTCATCGATATGGCGAACAGCTGCAAGGTGAACTACGTTGGAAAGGGATGGTTATCGCCGCGTCTGAAGGCACCGAAGTCAGAGCCATTGCCGATGGTCGGGTCATTCTGGCCGACTGGCTGCAGGGCTATGGTCTGGTGGTGGTGGTCGAACATGGCAAAGGCGACATGAGCCTGTATGGCTATAACCAAAGCGCGCTGGTCAGCGTTGGCACCCAGGTGCGTGCCGGCCAGCCTATCGCGCTCGTAGGCAGCAGCGGCGGTCAGGGCCGTCCGTCGCTCTATTTCGAAATTCGCCGCCAGGGTCAGGCGGTCAATCCACAGCCGTGGTTGGGAAGATAAGTTTTGCTTCAATTTCGCGCAATTGCTCTTGCCGTAGCCGGTTCGCTGGCTCTGGCGGCGCCAGCGTTCGCTGGCAAACTCTCCATCGTTATTGACGATTTTGGCTACCGCCCGCAGACCGAGAATCAGGTGCTGGCGCTGCCGGCAACTATCTCCGTCGCCGTGCTGCCGAACGCGCCGCACGCCCGGGAAATGGCCACTAAAGCGCATAATCAGGGCCATGAAGTGCTCATCCACCTGCCAATGGCGCCGCTCAGCAAACAGCCGCTGGAAAAAGACACCCTGCGTCCCGAAATGAGCAGCGAGGAGATCGAGCGCATTATTCGCGAGGCTTACGGCAAAGTCCCTTACGCCGTCGGGCTGAATAACCATATGGGCAGCGCGATGACCTCCAACCTGTTTGGCATGCAGAAGGTGATGCAGGCCCTGGAGCGCTACAATCTCTATTTTCTCGACAGCGTCACCATCGGCAACACCCAGGCCATGCGCGCCGCGCAGGGTACCGGCGTGAAGGTGATTAAGCGCAAAGTGTTTCTCGACGATACGCAGAATGAAGCCGATATCCGCAACCAGTTCAATCGCGCCATCGCCCTGGCGCGGCGCAACGGTTCGGCGATAGCCATTGGCCATCCGCATCCGACGACGGTGCGGGTGCTGCAGCAGATGGTCTATAACCTGCCGCCGGATATCACGCTGGTGCGCCCGAGCAGCCTGCTGAACGAGCCGCAGGTCGACAACTCGACGCCAAACTACGCCCAGCCGCCTGCGCAACAAACGCAGCAGAAGCCGCGTAATCCGTTCCATGGCGTGAAGTCTTGCAAACCGAAGCGCCCACTGGAGCCTGTGAACGCCAGCCGCTTCTTCACTATCCTCAGCGATAGCATCAGCCAGAGCGCGCTGATCCAGTACTATCGCCTCAAATGGCAGGGCTGGGACAACCCCGGCAACTAGACCACTCAGGGGTCCGTTCGCTTTTGCGCGACGGGCGCCTGGTTATCTTCGTGGGCGTACCACGCCTTAAAATATTTCAGAAAGCTGTAAAACGTCGCGTACAGGCCGGTCACCACGCCGACCTTGCCATAGCGCCACGCCCCGCTAAACAGATACCACTTAAAGAAAGCGCCAATGGCGCTGACGATCCCCCGCGTCAGCGAAGGTTTGATCTGCTGGTACTTCACCAGCCGGGTGGTATAGCTGTTCAGCTTATTAAACACTTCATGCAGCGAATAAAAGGTATCGTGGCGAACGAAGCCCGGCAGCCTGACGGAGCTCGCGTGTCCGACCACCTGGTCATCCACCGGCCGATCGTTAAACCGCGCCTGCTGGCGGTTAAAGAGGCGCACCGGATAATCCGGTGAGGAAATGGGGTAGATAGTCCGTACCTGTTTGCCTAGCACAAACCAGTAGCGCGGCAGACGCCAGGCGCAGGTCGGGTCAGGCTCCTCCCCCGCTTTTAGCGCCTGAATGGCCGCCACCACGTCATTATCAAGAATTTCGTCGCTGTCCATGCACAGCACCCAGTCATGGCTGGCCAGCCCGATGGCATAGTTCATCTGCGCGCCGTGGGCTTTATAGGCATGGTGATGGACGGTGAGACCAAACTGCTGGCAAATAGCGACGGTTTCGTCGGTACTGCCGGAGTCGACGACGATACATTCATCGGCAACCTTCAGCAGAGGCGGCAGCACCTCCATCAGCAGGCGCGCAGAGTTACAGGTCAGTAAGCATACGGAGAGTTTAAGCATGATAGTTACAAAGTTAAACTGCGACTAAACACACTTTATAAGCGAATAACCGTAAAATCGATGTAGAAATTGTGCGCTTAATATTAAGCAGGCTAAAAATGTTATCCAAATCTAAATTAAGGCGCCCGCAGGCGCCTTTTTTGCTGATTTTTACGCCAGCATGGGGGATTAGTCCCAGCTCAAAACCACTTTACCGGACTGGCCGGAGCGCATCGCGTCAAAACCTTTCTGGAAGTCATCAATGCCGAAGCGGTGGGTGATGATCGGTGAGAGATCCAGACCAGACTGGATCAGCGCCGCCATCTTGTACCAGGTTTCGAACATTTCGCGACCATAGATACCTTTGATAAACAGCCCTTTGAAGATGACCTTGGTCCAGTCGATGGACATATCCGACGGCGGGATACCCAGCATCGCGATACGGCCGCCGTGGTTCATGGTATCCAGCATGCTGCGAAACGCCGGCGGCGCGCCGGACATCTCCAGACCCACATCGAAACCTTCGGTCATCCCCAGCTCGGCCATCACGTCATTAAGGTTCTCTTTGGCCACGTTCACCGCGCGGGTAACGCCCATTTTGCGCGCCAGCTCAAGACGGTACTCGTTGACGTCGGTGATCACCACGTTACGCGCGCCGACGTGTTTCGCTACCGCCGCCGCCATCACGCCGATCGGACCGGCGCCGGAAACCAGCACGTCTTCCCCGACCAGATCGAAGGAGAGCGCGGTGTGCACCGCGTTGCCGAACGGGTCGAAGATAGACGCCAGGTCATCAGAGATATTGTCGGGGATTTTAAAGGCGTTAAAGGCCGGGATCACCAGATACTCAGCAAAGCAGCCCGGGCGGTTGACGCCCACGCCGATGGTGTTGCGGCACAGATGGGTGCGGCCCGCGCGGCAGTTACGGCAGTGGCCGCAGGTGATATGCCCTTCGCCGGAGACGCGGTCGCCAATCTTAAAACCACGCACTTCCTGACCAATCCCCACCACTTCGCCGACATATTCGTGACCGACCACCATCGGCACCGGAATGGTCTTCTGCGACCACTCATCCCAGTTGTAGATGTGCACGTCGGTCCCGCAAATGGCGGTCTTGCGGATTTTAATCAGCAGATCGTTATGGCCGACTTCCGGTTCCGGTACGTCGGTCATCCAGATGCCTTCTTCCGCTTTCAGTTTGGATAACGCTTTCATCTCATACCCTTATTAGGCGATGACGCCCAGTTGTTTGCCGATGCGGGTAAAGGCTTCCACCGCACGCTCAATTTGTTCAGGGGTATGCGCCGCCGACATCTGGGTGCGAATACGCGCCTGGCCTTTCGGTACCACCGGATAGAAGAAGCCGGTGACATAGATCCCTTCTTTCTGCAGCTCGCGGGCAAAGTTCTGCGCCACCACCGCCTCGCCCAGCATCACCGGAATGATGGCGTGGTCGGCGCCGGCCAGCGTGAAGCCTGCCGCGGTCATTTTTTCGCGGAACAGACGCGCGTTAGCCCACAGGCGATCGCGCAGGTCTGCCCCCTCTTCAACCATCTCCAGCACTTTGATGGAGGCGGCCACGATGGCCGGCGCCAGAGAGTTGGAGAACAGATACGGACGGGAGCGCTGGCGCAGCCACTCGACCACCTCTTTGCGTGCGGCGGTGTAGCCGCCGGAGGCGCCGCCCAGCGCTTTACCCAGCGTGCCGGTGATGATGTCGACACGCCCCATCACATCGCAGTATTCGTGGGAGCCGCGGCCGTTTTCGCCGACGAAGCCGACGGCGTGGGAGTCATCGACCATCACCAGCGCATCGTATTTATCCGCCAGGTCGCAAACGCCTTGCAGGTTGGCGATCACGCCATCCATCGAGAACACGCCGTCGGTGGCGATCAGCACGTGACGCGCGCCGGCCTCGCGAGCTTCTTTCAGACGCGCCTCCAGCTCTTGCATATCGTTGTTGGCATAGCGGAAGCGCTTCGCTTTACACAGACGCACGCCGTCGATGATCGAGGCATGGTTCAGGGCGTCGGAGATAATGGCGTCTTCCGGGCCGAGCAGCGTTTCAAACAGGCCGCCGTTGGCGTCGAAGCAGGAAGAGTAGAGGATCGCGTCTTCCATACCGAGGAAATCGGCCAGCTTCTTCTCCAGCTGCTTATGCGTATCCTGGGTGCCGCAGATGAAGCGTACCGAGGCCATCCCGAAACCGTGGCTGTCCATGCCGGATTTCGCCGCGGCAATCAGTTCCGGGTGGTTCGCCAGACCCAGATAGTTATTGGCGCAGAAGTTAATCACGTGGCTGTCGCCGACGGTAATGTCCGCCTGCTGCGCCGAGGTGATGATGCGCTCTTCTTTGAACAACCCTTCGGCCCGAGCGGTCTCCAGATTGCTAGTTAACTGTTTGTAGAAATCACCACGCATTGCAACTCTCCAGATTCGGCAAAATTTGGCACATATTACCCAAAGCTATACGCTGATACGAGATGATGCAGGCCTGAATGAATTATTTGCAGCATAAATCACGTCAGCCCAGCACCTTATTCTGCGAATGGCTGTAGGCTTGCTCATGTGGTGATATGATAAGAGCATTCATGTCCGGATTGTCTCCGGGCTCCCAACTTCAAAGGTACAGTTATGATCATCGTTACCGGCGGCGCAGGCTTTATCGGCAGCAACATCGTTAAAGCGCTGAATGACAAAGGCATCACCGACATTCTGGTTGTCGACAATCTGAAAGACGGCACCAAGTTTGTAAACCTGGTTGACCTGAACATCGCTGACTACATGGATAAAGAAGACTTTCTGATCCAGATTATGGCGGGTGAAGAGTTCGGTGAAATCGAAGCTATCTTCCACGAAGGCGCGTGCTCTTCCACTACCGAGTGGGATGGCAAGTACATGATGGACAACAACTATCAGTACTCCAAAGAGCTGCTGCACTACTGCCTGGAGCGCGAAATCCCGTTCCTGTACGCCTCCTCCGCGGCCACCTATGGCGGACGCACCAGCGACTTCATCGAGTCCCGCGAGTACGAACAGCCGCTGAACGTTTACGGCTACTCCAAATTCCTGTTCGACGAATACGTCCGCCAGATCCTGCCGGAAGCCAATTCGCAGATCGTCGGCTTCCGCTACTTCAACGTCTACGGGCCGCGCGAAGGCCACAAAGGCAGCATGGCGAGCGTCGCTTTCCACCTCAATACCCAGCTGAATAATGGCGAAAGCCCGAAACTGTTCGAAGGCAGCGACGGCTTCAAGCGCGACTTCGTCTACGTGGGCGACGTGGCTGACGTCAACCTGTGGTTCTGGGAAAACGGCGTTTCCGGCATCTTTAACCTCGGCACCGGCCGTGCGGAATCCTTCCAGGCCGTCGCCGATGCGACCCTGGCGTACCACAAAAAAGGCAGCATCGAGTACATCCCGTTCCCGGACAAACTGAAAGGCCGCTACCAGGCGTTCACTCAGGCGGATCTGACTAACCTGCGCAAAGCGGGCTATGACAAACCGTTCAAAACCGTTGCCGAAGGCGTAACGGAATATATGGCCTGGCTAAACCGCGACGCGTAAGAAACAAGCATGAAAATATTGGTGGTAGGCCCGTCTTGGGTGGGCGACATGATGATGTCGCAAAGTCTTTATCGTACGCTCAGGGCGCGCTATCCCCAGGCGATTATCGACGTGATGGCGCCAGCCTGGTGCCGTCCGTTGCTTTCGCGCATGCCGGAAGTGAACGAAGCGATCCCGATGCCGCTGGGTCACGGCGCGCTGGCTATCGGCGAACGCCGTAAGCTCGGCCACAGCCTGCGCGAACGTCGCTACGATCGCGCTTACGTGCTGCCGAACTCGTTTAAATCGGCATTAGTCCCTTTCTTTGCCAATATCCCGCTGCGCACCGGCTGGCGCGGCGAGATGCGCTACGGACTGCTCAACGACGCCCGGGTGCTGGACAAAGACGCCTGGCCGCTGATGGTGGAACGCTACGTGGCGCTGGCCTACGACAACGGCGTGATGCGCTGCGCCAAAGATCTGCCGCAGCCGCTGCTGTGGCCGCAGCTGCAGGTCAACGAAGGGGAAAAGTCGCAGGCCTGCAGCGCTTTTAACCTGTCCAACGATCGGCCGATCGTCGGCTTCTGCCCCGGCGCGGAGTTCGGCCCGGCCAAACGCTGGCCGCACTATCATTATGCTGCGCTGGCGAAAAAGCTTATCGACGATGGCTATCAGATTGCGCTTTTCGGCTCGGCGAAAGATAACGAGGCCGGCAAAGAGATCATCGCCGCCCTCAGCAGCGAGCAGCAGGCCTGGTGCCGTAATCTGGCGGGTGAAACCCAGCTGGAGCAGGCGGTCATTCTGATCGCCGCCTGTAAAGCTGTAGTGACTAACGATTCGGGGCTGATGCACGTCGCCGCAGCGCTGGACCGCCCGCTGGTGGCGCTATATGGCCCGAGCAGTCCGGACTTTACCCCGCCGCTGTCGCATAAAGCGCGGGTTATCCGTCTGATTACCGGCTACCACAAGGTGCGCAAAGGCGATGCCGCCGAAGGCTATCATCAGAGCCTGATCGACATCACCCCAGAACGCGTCCTGCAAGAGCTAAACGAACTGTTAGCGGAAAAAACCGAGCACGAGGAAGCGTAACGGATGCGGGTATTGATCGTTAAAACCTCCTCCATGGGCGACGTGCTGCACACGCTGCCCGCGCTAACCGACGCCGCGCAGGCTATCCCCGGCATCCGCTTCGACTGGGTGGTTGAAGAGGGTTTCGCGCAGATCCCCTCCTGGCATAAAAGCGTCGAACGGGTGATCCCGGTGGCGATCCGCCGCTGGCGCAAAGCCTGGTTCTCCGCGCCGATCAAAGCCGAGCGTCAAGCCTTTCGCGAGGCCGTTCAGGCGGTAAAGTATGACGCCATCATCGACGCCCAGGGGCTGGTAAAAAGCGCCGCGCTGGTTACTCGCCTGGCGCACGGCGTCAAGCACGGTATGGACTGGCAAACGGCCCGCGAGCCGCTGGCGAGCCTGTTTTACAACCGCCGCCACCATATCGCGAAACAGCAGCACGCGGTGGAGCGTACCCGTGAGCTGTTCGCCAAAAGCCTTGGCTACGCGAAACCCCAGACCCAGGGGGATTACGCCATTGCGCGCCATTTCCTGCTGCACGAGGCTAGCGCTGCCGCGCCCTATCTGGTGTTTCTGCACGCCACCACCCGCGACGATAAGCACTGGCCGGAAACCCGCTGGCAGGAGCTTCTCGATCTGCTGGCCGACAGCGGCGTCCACATTAAGCTGCCGTGGGGGGCCCCGCACGAAGAGGCGCGGGCGAAGCGGCTGGCGGAAGGCCGGGAGTATGTTGAAGTGCTGCCGCGCATGAGCCTTGAGCAGGTAGCGCAGGTTCTGGCCGGCGCCCGGGCCGTCGTCTCGGTCGATACCGGGCTAAGCCATCTGACCGCCGCGCTGGATAAACCGAACTTTACGCTCTACGGCCCGACCGACCCGGGGCTGATTGGCGGATACGGTAAAAACCAGCACACTCTAATATCTCCGACCAAAGAAACCAAAGATATTAGTGCCACAACAATCATGCAGGCGATTCAGGAAGTGATTTAATGCGTAAACTCCATATTATCAACCTAGAAAAAATGGGTGGTGTCGAACGCCTATTTTTACAATACATTCAAGATGTTACTACAAATCAGGACTGTATTTTCTGTATAAGTAATCAAATAGGGCCTGAAATAGCCCAACATTTAACTGGTCGCAAAGTGACTTTTGTGAACCGAATTCTGAACAATTATCCGATTAAATTTCCACCTTTTTTACGCAAGTATGCCCTGCAAACCAAAACCTGGCTGGCAAACCCAGAGGCAATCATCGTCTGGGATCTAGTCCCTGTTTTTGTGGCTAAGCCTACGCGAGGAAAGGTCATTTATTACGATCATGGCTGCTCGTGGCGTTATCCGCATAATAAAAAAACCATGAATTTCTTTGCGGCACTGGATGGCACAATTTCCGCCTCCTATGCGTCAAAAAGGGTCATGGAGCTACGTTTTAATCTGTCGTGCCCCTCCCAGGTATTGATTAACCGCATTCTCCCGCCTGCAAATATTTTTACCGGTGACAAACCGCTTACCGCCCCGTTGCGTCTAGGAATTGCGGCGCGCCTCGTTGGTCTGAAAGGGATTAGTGTCGCACTCCTGACCTTAAAAAACCTGCTCGATCGCGGGATAAATGTCACCTTAGATATTGCAGGCAAAGGGCCGGATGAACATCAATTTATCCAGCTTGCACAGAAGCTGGGGATTGCGGGAAATGTAAACTTCCTTGGATTTCGCGATGACCTGAGCGATTTTTTTAATAGTATCCATATTTACCTTAGTACTCCAGTCACTGAGCCCTTCGGCCTTTCCTGCCTGGAATCGTTGTTTTATGGCGTTCCGGTGATCTACCCATTGATTGATGGGCAGCCTGAAGTTGTCAAAAATGGGGTCTGCGGTATCGGGATCACGCCAGACATCACGCCCGAAGCGCATTTTGAGCAGTGTGGAATCAACGTCAATTTTCCTTATGATGTTTATTTTCCAGGGCAGGACGCGTTACACCCTCCGCGATTACTGGCACCGGAAAAATGTGCTGATGCCGTTTTACGCATCGTTAACGGCGACTATGAGGCTTTCCGCAAAAACGCTTTTGAACATGTAAAATCAAATTTCGACGCTTCCGCTTTTATGAGCGACTTTAACTCTACTATCAGCGAAATTCTGGATGCATCGCGTGCTTAACACTCGTCTAAAAATCAAGAACATGGTTCTTAACCTTGCCGTTTTGCTTTATTTATTTACGTTTATGCTATTTTACGCCGCACCGGTAGAAATGAGAAAGATCTACTATTTAGCAGGTTATCTGACGTTTTTTGTCGCATTGTTAGGATGCCGTTCACTGACATCCTGGAAAAACAATCGAGATATTGCGGGCGCAACAGCGCTTTTTGGCCTTACGCTACTGGGGTGGTATGCTCTAAACTTCACTCATAGCGAATATTGGTCGATCTACGACTCCTATAAAGAAACAGGTAAGGTATTGCTCATTACCGCGCTTATCGTGTTTTTAGTTTCTAATCTCCGTTTTTCTTTTCCAGCCGAAAGGTTTTCGTGGCTGCTTATCGTCGCTGGGCTAGCGACTAACGCCTATGCCATCTACCAAGGCCTGGAGATAGAATCAGTTCGATTGCAAATCGAACTCGACCGTGCCACGGTTATCGCCTATATCTTTACCATGACGAATATCGTCATGCTGGCCGCAATTCTCGAACTTAAGAGCCAATATCGCTATTTTCTTTTCCTTCTTGCCGCATTAAGCGGATTCGCAGCCATTGCCTATACCGAGACGCGGGCTGCGCTTCTGACGTTCCCTGTATTAATTATCTTGCTATTAATCGTGCATCCCCGGGTTCGAAAAAAACAACTGCTCAAGCTCGGTACAGCCTTTATCGTTATGTTGGCACTACTGGCAATTGCCTTCCATCAGAAGTTGACGGACCGCTATCAGGGTTTACGTAACGATGTTAGCCAATATCAGGACAACAACAGCGTATCCTCTATCGGCTCACGATTAGCCATGTTCCAGAGTGGTCTACAGGCCGCCCTGGATGCACCTTTTGGCGAGTCGGCAGAACGGCGTAACGATAACATCAAGCGCCAAGTAGAGAAAAAACCAAAACTTACCGGGGCGCTGGATTACATGGATGTCCACATGCATAACGAGCTTATTGAAAATTTCTCACTGCGCGGCGTAGGGGGAGTCATCACACTCATTATTTTCTATGCTACTTTATTAATAAACGCCTGGCGCAAATGTAATGTGATGCAAGGCATGTTAACCTTGTCGGTGATTATCTATGGTTTAAGTGACGTTATTTTCTTCGGCAAAGAGGCCGTTATAATATTTTCTACGGCATTAATCCTTAGCATCTTGTATCAAAAAATTGTGATACATAAGGATGAGAACCATGAGTGACAAGCGACCTCTACTCAGTATCATTATTCCTGTTTTTAATAATGAGCTATATATAAAACAGACCCTCACATCCGTTTTCGAGCAAATCGATAACGATGTAGAAGTTATTATTGTCAACGACGGTTCCACAGATAATAGCGCCGCGCTCATTCAGAAGGCAATTGATGAGTATCAAGGCACTGGCGACCTTCACTTTATTAGCCAGCAAAATGCTGGCGTATCCGTAGCGCGCAACGTCGCACTCGACAAAGCGCAGGGCCGCTGGATTGGCTTTATTGATGGAGACGACCTCTGGTGTCCTCACTTTTTGCAGACGATCAAGCCTCTGCTATTAGAGGATGAAGGGGATTTAATCGACTTCCAGTATCACTATTTTGCCCAGCACCCTCCAACTTCCAGCGTACCAACGCTTGTAAAACGCACCGATATCACACAAGTTAACCATGATGCGCTTTATGAAATCTTCCGTCGTTCCCACTGGCATATCTGGAGCCGTATCTATCGCCACGAGCTCATTAATCAGCGTCGTTTTCACGTTGGGCGGCGCTACGAAGATATGATGTTCACTCCGTGGCTGTATCTCGAAGCCCACCATATCATTAGCCTTGATCAAGTCCTCTATTGGTATCGCGATAATGCACAGGGGATTACGCGCAATATTCAACCGTCAGATGTCAATGATATGGTTTTTGCCCTAAATCAAATTATTGATAATGCCAGAACTCAGCCACCGTCGCAGATGCCCTCTCGAATAATTACGCCTTTAATCATAAATTGCTTCAATGAAATCAAGGGGATACATGCAAAGCTTTATGGGTTTTATAACTACAGTGAACACACTATATCAACATTGAAGGCTGCCGCCGGGCTTCTTCCCTCCGGTAGCCTTTCACTAAAGCGTCGACTCCATCTACGCTATCCCGGTCTCTGGAAACGCGTTTCTCAGCTTCGCCATATACTGCGCCGGGGACGATAGTTAGCATTTCCGCTGGTAATATTCTGCCAGCGTCATGCCCTTCACCTGCGGCGCCAGCCAGCTAAAAAAGGCTTCGAGGTCAGCGTATAAACGCTCAATATCCCGTTCATTCTGGAACGTGGGGCTGCCGCCGGGCATATACTCTGAAGAGTGGAGCATATATTCCACGTAGTCATTGCCCTGCGTCAACGTTTGTTCGACGACTTTTTTCATCGTCTCCACATTGCCGCCCATCGGTCGCAGCCAGTGTACGGAGGGGGAACGCACTTTGCCGCGCAGGCGGTCGTAGCCCTGCTTCACGCTGTTCATCCACGCTGAGTGCTTGTACTGGATGCTCATCGGCACTTCCAGCAGCGGCGAGTGGCCCTCGCGGCTGATGTCATTTTCATCGAGGAAATAGGCATGCTGCGGAAAGCGGCGATAATCGGTCCCGCCATCGCCCTGCGGCGCCCCCTTGGCTGTCTTCCAGTTCACCCGCGGGGTCACCGAGCAATCCACCTGATACCCGTACTCCACCAGCAGACGCGCATAGCGCTCGTCAAAAGCCCAGCGCCCGGCGCGATGGCTAACCATTTTGGTCTGGAAGGTATCCTCCAGCAGACGCGTCATATAGTCGACCTTCTCACGCATCATAGCGTCGCTGTATTCAATAAGATAAGGCTTATGGCGCCAGTCATCTGCGGTCAGCGGCTCGGTCGGCGGGCTGTTCCACGCATGCAGATGCATGCCGACTTCCGCGGTGCCGCGGGCAATCACGTCTCTGGCGAATTCGATATAAAAGGGGTCGATGGCCATTTCATAGTTGGTCAAATAGACCGGTTTAAAGCCATACTTTTCACAAAGCTGCTGAAAACGCGGAAGATAACGCGCATTCTCGGTGGTGATGCTGTCATGTTTTTGCCAGAGGTTATCGCCCTCTGTATCAATCGTGATGAGAAATGCGGGATTGTGCACGAAAACGTCCTCAGGCCATACGTATCGGGTCATGGTAGAGCAATACAACGCTTCTCTCAATCTGTCTGATCCCCTAGAATCGGAACCCTTATCCTGGATGAAGAACAGAGTATGACGCCTGAAACCCTCTCCCGCGGCCCGTTGAACCCGGCGCGGATCTTGGTCATTAAGCTGCGCCATCATGGCGACATGCTGCTGATCACGCCGCTTATTCACGCGCTGAAACAGCAGTACCCCGCCGCCAGCGTGGATGTCCTGCTGTATGAAGAGACCCGGGATATGCTCGCAGCCAACCCCGATATCCACCATATTTATGGTCTCGATCGCCGCTGGAAAAAGCAGGGAAAAAGGTATCAGCTGAAGATGCAATGGCAGCTCATTCAGACGCTGCGCCAGCAGCGGTACGATATGGTGCTTAACCTGGCCGACCAGTGGCCGAGCGCGGTTATCAGCAAACTGACCGGCGCCGCGACGCGGATTGGTTTTGATTTTCCGAAGCGCCGCCACCCGGTCTGGCGCTATTGCCACACCGCGCTGGCCTCCACCAAAGAGCACAACCAGCTGCATACGGTACAGCAGAATCTCTCTATTCTCGCTCCGCTCGGTCTCCAGTTGAACGATGCGCCGGCGCGGATGGGCTACAGCGAAGCAGACTGGGCCGCCAGCCGCGCCCTGCTGCCGGAGGACTTCCGGGAACACTACATCGTCATCCAGCCGACGTCGCGCTGGTTCTTTAAATGCTGGCGCGAAGATCGGATGAGCGCCCTGATCAACGCGCTGTCCGCCGAAGGATACGCGGTGGTGCTCACCTCCGGCCCCGATGCTAGAGAGAAGAAGATGGTGGATACCATCATCGCCGGCTGCCCGCAGGCGCGACTACACTCTTTAGCCGGCCAGTTAACGCTGCGCCAGCTGGCGGCGGTGATCGATCATGCCCGGTTGTTTATCGGCGTCGACTCGGTGCCGATGCATATGGCTGCAGCCCTTGGCACTCCGCTGGTCGCCCTGTTCGGTCCCTCGAAGCTGACCTTCTGGCGTCCGTGGCAGGCGAAAGGCGAGGTGATCTGGGCCGGCGACTTCGGTCCGCTGCCCGATCCGGACGCTATCAACACCAACACCGACGAACGTTATCTTGATTTAATTCCTACCGACGCCGTGATCGCGGCGGCGAAAAAGGTACTGGCATGAGTAAATTCAGGCTGGCTCTGGTACGGCAGAAGTACCGCCCGGACGGCGGCGCAGAACGGTTTGTCTCCCGCGCGCTGGAAGCCCTCGACAGCAGTCATCTGCAGCTGAACGTCATCACCCGCGAATGGCAGGGGCCGGTGAAACCGGACTGGCAGATCCATATCTGTAACCCCCGCAAATGGGGGCGCATCAGCCGCGAGCGCGGCTTTGCCAACGCCGCGCGCGCGCTCTGGCAGCGCGAGTCCTTCGACCTGGTGCAGAGCCATGAACGTATTCCCGGCTGCGATCTCTACCGCGCTGGCGATGGCGTTCATCGCCGCTGGCTGCAGCAGCGCTCGCGCATTTTACCGGCCTGGAAAAGCCGCCTGCTGTTCGCCGACCGTTACCACCGCTACGTCATGCAGGCGGAACGCGAGATGTATGAAGACTCACACCTGCGCGGGGTGATCTGCAACGCCGAGATGATCAAGCGCGAGATCATCGAAGACTTTGGCCTGCCGGCGGAGAAGATCCACGTTATTTACAACGCCATTGACAACCAGCGCTTCCTGCCGCCGGACGAAGAGACCTTTGCCGCCTTACGCGCCAAATGGCAACTGCCGCTGCAGGCGACCTGCCTGATCTACGTCGGCTCCGGCTTTGAACGTAAAGGGCTGGCGGCGGCGATCCGCGCCATCGCCCCCACCGATCGCTACCTGCTGGTGGTCGGCAAAGATAAGGATCAGCCTCGCTATCAGGCGCTGGCGAAGAGCCTGAACTGTGAAGCGCGGGTGCGCTTCTTCGGCATGCAGTCGGAGACATTGCCCTTCTATCAAATGGCCGATGGTCTGCTGCTGCCCACCCTCTACGATCCGTTCCCCAACGTCATTCTCGAAGCGATGGCCTGCGGTCTGCCGGTGATCACCACCACCGGCTGCGGCGGGGCGGAGTTTATCGTTGACGGCCACAACGGTTACGTCTGCGACGCTCTGGATATCCCGGCGCTACAGCAGGCGGTAATGGCCCTGCCCGCGCGCGCGCTGGGCTCCACGGAAGGCGGTCACGCCCGCGAGCGCATTATGGCCTGCACCAGCGAGCGACTCTCAACCCAGCTGCTTTCTCTTTATCAGGATCTGGTGAATTAACGATGCGCATCTTATTTGTGATTGACGGTTTACCCGGCGGCGGCGCGGAAAAAGTGGTCCTGACCCTGGCGGCACAGTTCCTGCGCGACGGCGATCGGGTGTCGCTCATTTCGCTGCGCGATGTCTGCGAGTACCCATTGCCCGAGGGGCTCGACTACCAGGTAGTTGCCGATCGCTGCCGTAAACCGTGGCGCAAGCTGACCGAGCTGTCCCGCCGCGCCCGCCAGCTGGATGCCGCAGTCGTGCGGGCCGAACAGCAGGGGCAATTTGACCTTGTGCTCTCCAACCTGCACAAAACCGACCGCATCGTCGCCCGCAGCCGGGCGCTGCGCGAGCGTAACGTCTGGTTCTGTCTGCACGGCGTATTCTCTGCCTCCTATCTCGGGCACCGCACCGGCTTTGACCGCTGGATGAAGCAGCAGAAAATTAAGCGAATTTATCAGGGTCGCAACGTGGTGACGGTTTCCGACGCGGTGGGGCGAGATCTGGTGGAAGAGTTTGCCCTGCGCCCGGCACAGCTGAAAACCATCTACAATCCCTTCGATATCACTGCCCTGCGCGCCGAGGCGGAAGCCGATAGCGAGCGCCCGGACGGTGACTACCTGATTCACGTCGGTCGCTTCCATCCGGGCAAACGCCATGACCGCCTGCTTGAAGCCTATGCGCAGAGCGGCATCGACGCACCGCTGGTGCTGCTAGGCCAGGGAAAACCGGAGCAAGAGCAGCGCCTGCGCCAGCTGGCAAAAACGCTGCACATTGACGATCGGGTGTGGTTCAAAGGCTTTCAGAAAAACCCCTTACCGTGGATAAAAGGCGCACGGATGCTGGTTTTGAGCTCCGATAGCGAAGGATTCGGCAATGTGGTGGTGGAGGCGCTGCTGTTACATACTCCGGTCGCCAGCACCCGCTGCCCCGGCGGCGTCACCGAGATCCTCACCGGCGAACTTGCCCGCGGTCTGGCGGATCTGACCAGTCCGGCGCTGGCTCAGACGATGCAAAGCATTTACCATAACCCGCCGGCCATCGACGATGCCGCGCTGGAAAAATTCAGCGTCGTATCCATTTGTCAGCAGTACCGTCAGCTGCAGCGCACCTGACGCCGTTAGTTAACTAGGATCGAAGATTTATGAGTCAAACGCCTTTATTGAGCATCGTGGCTGCCGTCTACAACGGTGAGAAATTTCTAGCGCAATTCTTTGAGTGCATTGAACAGCAGCAGCTGGACAGCTATGAACTGATCCTGGTGAACGATGGTTCGACAGACAACAGCCTGGCGGTGATCGCCGAATGGCAGGAGCGGCTGCAGAACGTCCAGGTGCTGGAGCAGGAAAACCAGGGCGTCTCGGTCGCGCGCAATACCGGCCTCGCCGCCGCCAGCGGCAAATATCTCGCGTTTCCGGATATCGACGACAAACTCTATCCGGGCATGTATCGCACGATGCTGGAGATGGCCGAGAAAGAACATCTCGATATCGCTACCTGCAACGGCACCTATGTGTACGAAAAGCGCCGCGAGAGCCACCCGATCTTCCCACTGGATCGCCTGCCCTCGACGGATGTGCTGCCGGGCCATGTCTGGCTTAAGCAGGCCCTGGACTCGCGGAAGTTTCTGCACGTCACCTGGCTTAATATTTATCGTCACGACTTTATCCGCCAGCATCACTTCCATTTCGAGCCTGGCCTGCGCCATCAGGATATCCCATGGACCACAGAAGCCCTGCTGGCCGCGGAGCGCGTGCAGTACACCAGTCAGCAGTTCTATGATTACTACATTCACTCTGAGTCGGTGTCGCATAAGCCGGACAACGACGACACGCTGATGCGTTCGGCGCGCCACTATATGAAGATTCTGGAGATGCTGGAGGCGATTAACCAGCGCTACCCGGATAAAGTACGCCATATCGCCGCCTGTCGCTGGCAGATCGCCAAAGAAGGCCTGGGGATCATCCATACCTTCGATAGCATGAAAGATGAGTCCAAAAAGCATGTTATTATTAACGAATTCTTCGACCGCGGTATCTGGCGGTTAATCTGGAAAAACGCCTGTACTTTCCGTTTACGCTGGCGCCTGGGACGCCGTTATCTGCGTATTAAGCGTTATCGCCACGCGGGATAGACCAAAAACCCGCTGTTTCCGCCAAAGAGATAGCTTTACGCGGGCTAAATGCTTAGAATTTGCCCGCCAAAACAGAGAACGGATAAATAGTTTGGAATTGCTTTATACCACCCTACTTTACCTTATTCAGCCGCTGGTGTGGCTGCGGCTGCTGCTGCGCAGTCGTAAGGCTCCTGCCTATCGCAAACGCTGGGCGGAACGCTATGGCTTCTGTCAGAACAAGGTAGAGCCGGATGGCATTCTGCTGCACTCCGTTTCCGTCGGCGAGACCTTAGCCGCCATTCCGCTGGTCCGCGCCCTGCGCCATCGCTACCCTTCTCTGCCGATCACCGTCACCACCATGACGCCGACCGGCTCCGAGCGCGCCATGTCGGCGTTTGGCAAAGATGTTCATCACGTCTATCTGCCCTACGATCTGCCCGGTGCCATGAACCGCTTCCTGAACACCGTTCAGCCGAAGCTGGTGATCGTTATGGAGACCGAGCTGTGGCCGAATATGGTGGCCGCGCTGCATAAGCGTAAGATCCCGCTGGTGATCGCCAACGCGCGCCTGTCCGAACGTTCCGCCAAAGGCTATGCCAAACTGGGCGGCTTTATGCGCCGCCTGTTGAGCCGCATTACGCTTATCGCCGCGCAGAATGAAGAAGATGGTAACCGCTTCCTCTCCCTGGGGCTGAAGCGCAACCAGCTGGCGGTCACCGGCAGCCTGAAATTCGATATCTCCGTCACGCCAGAGCTGGCGGCCCGGGCGGTGACGCTGCGTCGGCAATGGGCACCGCACCGCAAGGTCTGGATTGCCACCAGCACCCACGACGGTGAAGAACAAATCATCCTCCAGGCGCATAAAAAACTGCTGGAGACTTTCCCGAACCTGCTGCTGATCCTTGTTCCCCGCCATCCGGAGCGCTTCCCTGACGCCCGTGAGATGGTACAAAAGGCTGGGATGAGCTTTACTCTGCGCAGCACCGGCGAGATCCCCTCCTCCAGTACCCAGGTAGTCATTGGCGATACCATGGGCGAGCTGATGCTGCTCTACGGCATTGCCGACCTCGCCTTCGTCGGCGGCAGCCTGGTGGAGCGCGGCGGCCATAACCCGCTAGAGCCGGCGGCGCACGCCATTCCGGTGCTGATGGGTCCGCATACCTTCAACTTCAAAGATATCTGCGCCAAGCTGCAGCAGGACGATGGCCTGATCACCGTTACCGATGCCGATTCGCTGGTCAGGGAGGTGTCCACGCTCCTGACCGATGAAGATTACCGTCTGTGGTATGGCCGTCACGCGGTGGAAGTGCTGCATCAGAACCAGGGCGCGCTGTCGCGTCTGCTACAGTTACTGCAACCTTACCTGCCGCAGCGGAGTCATTAATGTCGAACCGGCTTTCCGTGGTGATGATCGCTAAAAACGCCGCCGACCTGCTGCCGGATTGTCTGGGCTCCGTTAGCTGGGCGGATGAAATTATCGTCCTCGACTCCGGCAGCACCGACAACACCGTTGAGCTGGCCCGCCGCCTCGGCGCCCAGGTCTATACCCATACCGACTGGCGAGGCTATGGCATTCAGCGCCAGCGCGCGCAGGATTACGCCACCGGCGACTGGGTGTTGATGATCGATACCGATGAGCGCGTCACGCCAGAACTCAGGCAGGCTATTCTTAAGGTACTGGACGCCCCCCAGCGCGGCGCCATCTACAGCATCGCCCGCCGTAACTATTTTCTCGGACGCTTTATGCGCCACAGCGGTTGGTATCCCGATCGCGTCCTGCGCCTGTACGAACGCGCCCGTTACCGCTATAACGATAATCTGGTCCATGAATCGCTGGATAGCCTGGGCGCCGAGGTTATTCCGCTGACCGGCGATCTCCTGCACCTGACCTGCCGCGACTTCGCTGGCTTCCAGCAAAAACAGCTGGCGTATGCCGCCGCGTGGGCGCTTGAGCGTCACCAGAAGGGCAAGAAGACCTCGATGGCAGGGATTTTCAGCCATACGCTGGGCGCGTTCCTCAAGACGTTGCTATTGCGCGGTGGGGTGCTGGACGGTAAACAGGGATGGTTACTGGCGATGGTCAACGCGCAGTATACGTTTACGAAATATACCGAGCTGTGGGCGCTGAGCCACGGCTACTCGGAGAAAGAGTCATCATGAGCACAAAAGCGATCTATCCGGGTACCTTCGACCCCATCACCAACGGTCATATCGATATTGTCACCCGCGCGGCAAGTATGTTCGATAAAGTGGTGCTGGCTATCGCCGCCAGCCCGAGTAAAAAGCCGATGTTCAGCCTTGATGAGCGCATTGCGCTGGCAGAGCAGGCGACGGCCCACCTGGTGAACGTGGAGGTTATCGGCTTCAGTGATTTAATGGCCAATTTCGCGCGCGCGCAGCAGGCCAATATCCTGATCCGCGGCCTGCGGGCGGTGGCGGATTTCGAGTATGAGATGCAGCTGGCTCATATGAACCGCCACCTGATGCCCACCCTTGAGAGCGTGTTTCTGATGCCGTGCAAAGAGTGGTCGTTTATCTCTTCCTCACTGGTGAAGGAAGTGGCGCGCCACCAGGGCGACGTTTCTCACTTTCTGCCAGCTAATGTGCATCAGGCGCTGTTGAATAAGCTGAAGTAACGCATCTGCCGGGACATGAGCCACGTCGGCTGGCGCAGCACTACGCCGCTGGGCCATTCACACCGGCTCTGTCCCGGTCTTTGTGCCAGATGGCGCTACGCTGACCTGGCCTACAAACGCCCCCGGCCCACCAGATGCGCACCCGCAGGCCCGCTGACCTGGCCGACAAACATTCCTGTTCCTGAGACTACTTCTGGCACTGACGGCAATAAAAGGTCGCCCGCTGGGCATGTTTGGTCCCGACGACCGGCGTGCCGCAGATCCGGCAGGGTTCGCCCTTGCGGCCATAGACCTGTAGCTCCTGGGCGAAGTAGCCCGGCTTGCCATCGCTTTGCAGGAAATCCTTTAACGTGGTGCCGCCCTGCTCTATCGAACGCAGCAGGACCAGCTTAATCACCTTCACCAGCTGCTCATACTCTTCCCGCGACAGCGAGGACGCCAGCCGGTCAGGATGGATCCCGGCGGAGAACAGCGATTCACTGGCGTAGATATTCCCCACGCCCACCACCAGCTTGTTATCCATCAGCCAGGGTTTGATCGCGGTTTTCTTCTTCGCGCATTTTTGCTGGAGATAGTCGGCGTTGAACGCGTCGCTGAGCGGCTCCGGGCCAAGATGGGCCAGTACCGGATGGCCTTCCAGCGTTCTGGTCCACAACCAGGCGCCAAAGCGGCGTGGATCGGTGTAGCGCAACACCTTGCCGTTACTCATGACCAGGTCAACGTGATCGTGTTTTTCAGCAGGCAGCTCTTCGCTCAGGATGCGCAGGCTCCCCGACATCCCAAGATGGACGATGATCCAGCCGTCCGGCAGCTCCAGAAGCAGGTATTTGGCGCGGCGACGCACGCTGAGAACCGGAACGTCGCTCAGGCGATAGATCTCTTCGGAAACCGGCCAGCGCAGCCGTCCGTTGCGCACGACGGCGTGCAGAATGGTTGCGCCAACCAGGTGCGGCTCGATGCCGCGACGGCTGGTTTCAACCTCTGGTAATTCAGGCATGATTTTCCTCCGTTTACCCGACGTATTGTGCTTCACGGACAGGTGACTGAAAAGGGAGTATGTGAAAGCAATATGGGGGAGTTTTAAAAACAAAAAACCCCGCCGAAGCGGGGTTTTTATACAAGGAGGCTAAAATTATTTAATTTTAGCTTCTTTGTAGATAACGTGCTGACGTACAACCGGATCGTACTTTTTCAGTTCCATTTTTTCCGGTTTGGTACGTTTGTTCTTCGTGGTGGTGTAGAAGTGACCAGTACCAGCGGAAGAAACCAGCTTGATTTTCTCACGAATACCTTTAGCCATGATTTATTTCCTCTAAGTACTTAGTACTTTTCGCCACGGGCACGCAGTTCAGCCAGAACTGTATCGATGCCTTTCTTATCGATTACACGCATACCTTTAGCAGATACGCGCAGGGTGACAAAACGCTTCTCGCTCTCAACCCAGAAACGGTGAGAGTGCAGGTTCGGCAGGAAACGGCGTTTAGTCGCGTTCAGTGCGTGGGAACGGTTGTTACCGGTCACCGGACGCTTGCCAGTAACTTGGCAGACTCGGGACATGTCTATTCTCCAAAAATCAAATTAGCTCGAGCTTCGTATGGGGTATTGGCGCCTCGTCAGGCTTTACAGCCTGGTCATCGCAGTTCAATGTGAACTCTCGACTGCCAGGCCCAAATGCCAAACCCGAGATTCTCAAAGGTGGCGTAGTATACGCTGACTCGGCGATGTGCTCAAGTCCCGAACAGACAAAGATCCCGAAGGATCGCCAGTTCGGGGCTAAATCCAGCCACGTTCGGCAAAAGATACATACGCACCGCGGCCGATAACCAGATGATCAAGCACGCGTATCTCCATGAATCTACAACATTTTATCACCCTTTCGGTAATCAGTCTGTCGGCCTGACTTGGCTCCGGGCTACCGGAGGGATGATTATGCGCAAGGATCACGGCGGCGGCGTTCACTTTGATGGCTTCGCGTACAATTTCTCGCGGATGCACCTCAACGTGGCTAAGAGTACCAGAAAAAAGACGACTATGTTTCAACACCCGGTTCTGATTATCTAAAAAGATCACCATAAAGATCTCGCGCTCCTCTTCCGTCAGCTGGCTTTGTAAAAACTCGCGCGTCATCGAGGGGGTGACCAGCGCGGCCTCCTCGACCAGCTGCGAGCTAAAATAGCGTCGCGCCAGCTCGGCAATGCCCTTCAGTTGCGCATATTTCGCCAGCCCCAGTCCGTCCACAGCAATCAGTTGCGCTTTATCAGCGGAAAGCAGAGCGTAGAGTGAGCCAAAACGCTGTAGTAACGCCTGGGCATAGCTGAGCACATCCTGACGACGCGTGCCGACGCGCAGAAAAAGCGCCAGCAGCTCAACATCCGTTAGCGTTTCGATGCCGTATTGCAGCATCTTCTCCCGTGGCATCAGATTTTCCATTCCGTCCATGCGCCCTCCTGGATGAATCAGCCTATCCTGGCACAGCCTGACGGCGCTGCCGACCCGCCGATTTTCACCCTGCGTAGCCGCTCGCAAAGTGAATGCCCGGCAGAGGCACGACGGCGGCAGGATTGTGATAAGATGCGCGGATTCTGGTCTACGGCAACAGGAAGACATCATGATGACTCTGGCGGGTAAAAAAATCGTCCTGGGCGTCAGCGGCGGCATCGCGGCGTATAAAACCCCGGAACTGGTGCGCCGGCTGCGTGAACGCGGCGCGGAAGTGCGTGTCGCGATGACGGAGGCGGCAAAAGCGTTCATCACCCCACTCAGCCTGCAGGCGGTATCCGGCTATCCGGTTTCCGACAGCCTGCTCGATCCGGCGGCGGAAGCGGCAATGGGCCATATTGAGCTCGGTAAATGGGCCGACCTGGTGATCCTCGCCCCAGCGACCGCCGATTTAATCGCTCGCGTGGCGGCCGGCATGGCCAACGATCTGGTGTCGACGATCTGTCTTGCCACCCCATCCCCGGTTGCCGTGGTGCCCGCCATGAACCAGCAGATGTATCGCGCGCAGGCCACCCAGCATAATCTGCAGACGCTCGCTACCCGCGGGCTGCTGCTATGGGGACCAGACAGCGGTAGCCAGGCCTGCGGCGACGTCGGCCCGGGGAGAATGCTCGATCCGTTAACTATCGTAGACATGGCCGCGCAGCATTTCGCCTCCCCTGTCAAAGATTTGCAACATCTCAACCTCATGATTACCGCGGGCCCGACCCGTGAGCCATTGGATCCGGTGCGTTATATCACCAACCACAGCTCTGGCAAGATGGGCTTCGCGATTGCCGCCGCCGCAGCGCAGCGGGGCGCGAACGTGACCTTGATCAGCGGGCCGGTATCGCTACCGACCCCGCCGTTTGTGCAGCGCATTGATGTCACTACCGCGCTGGAGATGGAAGCGGCCGTCCAGGCTGGCGCCCAGCAGCAGCACATTTTTATTGGCTGCGCCGCAGTAGCGGATTACCGCGCCGCCGTCATCGCCGAAGATAAAATAAAAAAACAAGGTGATGAATTAACAATAAAAATGGTTAAAAACCCGGATATCGTGGCCGGGGTCGCGGCGCTAAAATCACATCGCCCCTACGTCGTTGGGTTTGCCGCCGAAACGAATAATGTGGAAGAATATGCGCGGCAAAAACGTGCCCGCAAGAACCTCGACCTGATTTGCGCCAACGATGTTTCCCAGCCTAATCAGGGCTTTAACAGCGACAGCAACGCACTACACCTTTTCTGGCAGGATGGGGAAAAGCGCTTACCACTTGAGCGCAAGGAACTCCTGGGCCAATTATTACTCGACGAGATCGTGACCCGTTATGATGAAAAAAATCGACGTTAAGATTCTGGACCCGCGTGTCGGCCAGCAATTTCCGCTGCCGACCTATGCCACCTCCGGCTCCGCCGGACTTGACCTGCGAGCCTGTCTCGACGACGCCGTAGAGCTGGCGCCGGGCGCAACCACGCTGTTGCCGACCGGCCTTGCGATTCATATCGCCGATCCCTCTCTGGCGGCGGTGATCCTGCCGCGCTCCGGCCTGGGTCATAAGCATGGCGTAGTCCTGGGCAACCTGGTGGGCCTTATCGACTCCGATTACCAGGGGCAGCTGATGGTGTCCGTCTGGAACCGCGGTCAGCAGAGCTTTATTATCGAGCCGGGCGAACGTATCGCACAGATGGTCTTTGTGCCGGTCGTTCAGGCGGAATTTAACCTGGTGGAATCCTTCGATGCCACCGACCGCGGCGAAGGCGGCTTCGGTCACTCAGGGCGTAAATAAGCCCAGCAACACGGAATCTGCATCCCAACGCGCATAACGCAATAACATTACCGCAAGCCCTGGTTTGCGGTCGCGTTGTGGATGTCTGCCTGACAAGTGCTTATTTTCAGGGGTATTTTAAAACATGGCAGAAAAGCAAACTGCGAAACGGAATCGTCGCGAAGAAATACTTCAATCTCTGGCGCTGATGCTGGAATCCAGCGATGGTAGTCAGCGTATTACCACCGCGAAACTGGCGGCTTCCGTCGGCGTCTCTGAAGCCGCGCTGTATCGCCATTTTCCCAGCAAAACCCGCATGTTTGACAGCCTGATCGAGTTCATTGAAGACAGTCTGATTACGCGCATCAATTTGATTTTGAAAGATGAAAAGGACACCACCGCGCGCCTGCGCCTGATCGTTCTGTTGATTCTTGGCTTTGGCGAGCGTAATCCTGGGCTGACGCGTATCCTCACCGGGCACGCGCTGATGTTCGAACAGGACCGGCTTCAGGGTCGCATCAACCAGCTTTTTGAGCGCATCGAAGCGCAGCTACGCCAGGTGATGCGCGAGAAAAAAATGCGCGAAGGCGAAGGCTACACCCTCGACGAAACCCTGCTGGCCAGCCAGCTGCTGGCTTTCTGCGAGGGCATGCTGTCGCGCTTTGTGCGCAGCGAGTTCAAATATCGTCCGACGGATGATTTCGACGCCCGCTGGCCGCTGGTCGCCGCACAGCTGCAGTAAATCCTCACATGCAGCCGCCAGGCTGCATGATTCTCCTCGCAATCTGCGTAAGTTTGTCGCAAATTCCAGGGCCATTGGTTGAATTGCCCAATGCGCGTTTCCGCTTTCCTTTCCTACTATCCAGCTTGCTGAACATTTCCCCCTCCCCCAACACCACCCGACAAGGAGAGATTTGATGGCGACGTCACGGCGGGATTTACTGAAGATAGGCGGGTTGGCAACCGCATCGCTACTGGTCAGTCAAAAAAGCTTCGCAGCATGGGCCCCCTCTGAACGCTATCCGGACCCACGCATCGTGGCCGTCGATGATAGCTTTCGTCGCTATATGCTTGCCAGCGCAAAGGTCGAACGCATCGCCAGCGGCTTCCGCTGGGCGGAAGGCCCGGTCTGGTTCGGCGACATGCGAATGCTGCTGTGGAGCGACATTCCGAATAACGCCATCATGCGCTGGGATGAAGTCAGCGGAGAAACCAGCGTCTTTCGCTACCCGGCCAATTATAGCAATGGTCACGCCCGCGACAGACAGGGGCGCTTAATCAGTTGCGAGCACGACACCCGCCGCATTACGCGTACCGAATACGATGGGTCTGTTACCGTACTGGCCGATAGCTACCAGGGTCATCGCCTCAATTCTCCAAACGATATCGTTGTGAAGTCAGACGGCACCATCTGGTTTACCGATCCGCCATTTGGCATCAGTGGTTTTTACGAAGGCCACAAAGCAACATCAGAATTGCCGCAAAACGTCTATTGTCTGGAGCCGGAAAGCCGCAAACTGAGCGTGGTACTGGGCGACGTAAAAGGGCCAAATGGTTTGTGTTTCTCGCCGGATGAAAAGACCTTATACGTGGTGGAAAGCCGGGCGACACCGAACCGCTTAATTCTGGCGTGGGATGTGGAAGGCAATACGCTGAAAAATAAACGGGTGTATCTCGACTGTGGGAACGGTACCGCCGATGGGTTCGCCTGCGACGCAGACGGCAATCTGTGGTGCGGATGGGGAAGCGGAAACGAAGAACTCGACGGCGTGCGGATCTTCAACCCACAGGGTAAGCATATCGGCACCATTAAACTGCCAGAGCGCTGCGCGAACTTGTGCTTTGGCGGCGAACAGCGCAATCGTCTGTTTATGGCGTCCAGCACGTCAATCTATTCGTTGTACGTCAATGCGCAGGGCGCTAAGCTGATATAGCGGAAATCCGGCAGCCGAGGCTGCCGGGCGCATCATCAGACGCCGTAGGCTTCACGATAGGCGCGAACTGACGCCAGGTGTTCCGCCATCTCCGGCTTTTCTTCCAGGTAAGCGATCAGCTCTTTCAGAGTGATGATTGAGATAACCTGGCAGCCGTAATCCCGCTCCACTTCCTGAATGGCGGAGATCTCGCCGCGGCCGCGTTCCTGACGATCCAGGGAGATCAGAACGCCCGCCAGCTGCGCGCCCTGGGCCTGGATAATCTCCATGGATTCGCGAATCGCCGTACCGGCGGTGATCACGTCATCCACCAGCATTACCCGGCCCTGCAGCGGGCTACCGACCAGATTGCCGCCTTCGCCATGGGTTTTTGCCTCTTTGCGGTTAAAGCAGTAAGGCAGATCGCGGTCATGATGCTCGGCTAACGCCACCGCGGTGGTGGTGGCGATTGGGATTCCTTTGTAGGCCGGGCCAAACAGCAGGTCAAACTCAATTCCGGAATCCACCAGCGCCTCGGCATAAAAACGGCCCAGCAGAGCCAGATCGCGCCCGGTGTTAAACAGGCCGGCGTTGAAGAAATAGGGGCTCTTGCGCCCGGATTTCAGCGTGAATTCGCCAAACTTAAGAACCTGCTTGCTAAGCGCAAACTCAATAAACTGGCGCTGATACGGCTTCATGGATTCGCTCCTTTGGTACTTTTCATCATTGTCAGACTGCGCGCTCCCCTTCGCAGGTGTGATGAAGGATAAAGCGCAAAAAAAAAGGCGACTTCTCAGTCGCCTTAATCATTAATTTTCTAACGCCGCCTTCTGCGTCGTGATAATGGACTCGATCCCCCCTCGGGCTAACGCCAGGAGAGTGAGGAGTTCTTCATGGGTAAACGGCTCACCTTCCGCAGTGCCCTGCACCTCAATAATACGGCCATCTTCGGTCATCACCACGTTCATGTCGGTCTCCGCGGCGGAGTCTTCGATGTACTCCAGATCGCAGATGGCTTCGCCATTTACGATACCGACGGAGACCGCGGCCACCATCCCTTTCATCGGATTGGTTTTCAGCTTGCCGGCGGCGACCAGCTTATTCAGCGCATCGGCCAGCGCCACGCAGGCACCGGTAATGGAGGCAGTGCGGGTGCCGCCGTCGGCCTGCAGTACATCGCAGTCGAGAGTAATCGTGAATTCGCCCAGCGCTTTCAGGTCAACCGCTGCGCGCAGCGCGCGGGCAATCAGGCGCTGAATTTCCATCGTCCGGCCGCCCTGCTTGCCTTTTGCCGCTTCACGCGCGTTACGCGTGTGCGTAGAACGCGGCAGCATGCCGTATTCAGCGGTGATCCAGCCCTGGCCCTGGCCTTTCAGGAAACGCGGAACGCCTTCGTCAATAGAGGCAGTGCACAGCACTTTGGTATCACCGAATTCGACCAGCACGGAGCCTTCAGCGTGTTTTGTGTAATTACGGGTCAGGGTGACGGGACGCACCTGATTAGCGCTACGGCCTGCTGGACGCATGATAGAAATCTCCGGCTTGAAACGAATGTGAGGGCGCATTATACGAATTTCATGGCAAAAAGCCTATGCCCACTCCAGCCGGACGCGCCGATAATGTCAGTCCAGCGTTTTACGATAAGATTTCAACCCCACACCAATGACAATCACCGCCAGGCCTATCAGCGGCAAGAGGTCAGGCAACAATGCCGTTGCTGAATAGCCTTTCAGCATAATGCCCTTAACCAGGCGGATGAAGTAGGTCAGCGGTAAACAGGAGCCAATGGCTTTCGCCCAGTCAGGCATACTAATAAAGGGGCTAATAAAGCCGGACAGCATAATGGAAGGGATAAAGTAAAAAGAGGACATTTGCAGCGCCTGCAGCTGGTTTTGTGCTAAGCCAGAAATACCGATACCAATTGACAGACAAAGAAAGACATAAATTAACAGCACAAAAAATAGTAGGAAGACGCTACCGTGAAGGGGGATATCGAACAACAAAACGGCGGCAATCAGGATTAACGTCGCCTGAAACAGACCAATGATAACAAAAGGCGTTATTTTCCCAATAATGACCTCAAGCCCGGACAACGGAGAGACCAGTAAATTTTCTAACGCCCCGTTTTCTCGCTCGCGGGTAATTGACAGGGCGGTCATCAGGATTAACGTTGTACTGAGTATAGACCCCATAATACCGGGGATAGTATTAAACTGGGTTATCCCCTCAGGGTTAAACATGCGATGAATGATAAGCTCGAAATCATCCTCTTTTTGCACCACACGCATGTCGCCCGGCAAATCGTGCTGAAACATCGACTTCGCCACCTGCACAAGGGCGCTGAGCGCATTCCCCGTGGTGATCGGATCGATGGCATCCCCCTGAATTAATAGTTGTGGCTTTTCTCCACGCAGTAACTTGCGCGTAAACCCTTCAGGGATCGTCACGATAAAAGTGACATCCCCCCGCACAAAGGCTTTCTGCGCCGCCTCTTCTGAATCGACAGGAATCATCGAAAAATACCCGGTATTTTGCGCTTCCGTCACAAAGATTTGACTCATGCGTTCGGTATCATAATTTAGTAAGGCGGTCGGAAGATTATGCGGATCCATATTGATGGCATAGCCAAGAATGATCAGCTGAAAAAGAGGTGTCAGGAGCACCATACTGATGCTGACTTTATCACGGCGTAGCTCGTGAATTTCCTTAATAACCACGCCAATCCACCGCGTAACGGAGAAGCTAAAATTAATTTTTTTCACAATTATTTTTCATCAAGTAGGTAAATGCATCTTCCAGATTGGTATCCACCTTACAGAACTCATAACCCTGTTGCGTAAAGGCAAAAAGCGCGGATTTTAACTTCGCTTCATCTCTGGATGTAATATAAAGCTGATTGCCAAAAATGACCGTTTGCTCAATATCCGGCAAGCGCTGTAGCTGGCTTTCAAGCAGCGTCAGACCGGCGCCGCTGGTTCGCATGGTGATCAAATTCTGGGAGGCGATAATCGACGCAATAGTGCCATTCGCCAGCAGCCGACCATAAGAGAGATAGGCAACCTTATGGCAGCGCTCAGCCTCATCCATATAATGCGTGCTCACCAGTATCGAGATCCCCCGGTCAGAGAGCTGGTGCAGCATTTGCCAGAACTCTCGCCGCGCCTTGGGATCCACGCCAGCAGTCGGCTCATCCAGAAATAGCAAAACAGGTTCATGCAACATACAGGCGGCGAGGGCCATTCTTTGCTTCCAGCCCCCAGAAAGCTCCTTAGCCAGCTGGTGCTGTCGGGCAGTGAGGCCTAACTCAGAAAGCGCACGTTCAACCCGCTCTCTACGCCGATCGAGGCTATATAACCGCGCAATAAAAAGTAAGTTTTCCCGAATAGTTAAATTTCCCCACATTGAGAAATACTGGGTCATGTAGCCTATCTTTTTTTTTATTTTTTCCCGCTGCGTAAAGATATCCATACCCAGACAAGTACCTTCACCGGAATCCGGCGTAATCAAACCACACATCATTCGAATCGATGTCGTTTTTCCGCTACCGTTCGGACCGAGAAAACCATAGATCTCGCCTTTTGCCACCTGTAAAGAGAAATCCTTTACGACGTGATGCTCGCCAAAATGTTTATTGAGATTTTTTACATCAATACAAAGATTATTCATCGCCAATAATCTCCACATCAAACGGTTGGCCGATTTTCATCCGCCCTGCCTGCTGCAGCGCAGGGATAGCCTCCGCCATAAAAATGAGCTTCTCACGACGTTTCGTACTATAAATAACTGGAGGCGTAAACTCGGCCTCAGGGCTGATATAGTTAATAATGCCAGCAATGGGCTCAGCGCAACCATCGCATATAAGTTTTACCTTAGATCCGATTTTAAATTTACCGAGCTTCGCTTCGGGTATAAAGAAGCGTACTTTTATATTCTCAGGAGGTAACAGACTGATTATTGGTTTACCAGCAGAAGGGCGCTCCCCGGCACGATAAATAATATCGAAGACCTTAGCATTGACCGGAGAAACAATCGTCGTTTGCTGGACATCCCACAGCGCCTTATCCCGTTCGAGTTTTGCCGCGGCCACCATTGAGCGCTGCTTGCTAATCTCATCCTGCCGGGCAGGGAGTTGCCGTGCTTTGAGTTGATTAATTAACTCTTCAACCTGTGCGCCTTTTTGAGTTAATTCATCCCGGATATCCTCCCATTCCGCAAGCGATATGGCATGATTGGCGTAAAGATTACGATATCGCCCAAGCTGCCGCTTTACCTGAGATTCTGCCGACTGTGCTTTTTTAATCTGCGAACGTATAATATCCAGCTCTTCAGGCCGTTCGCCAGATTCCAGATTTCGTAATAGAGCGCTCTCTGCTGATAGCTTTTCCTCAGCGCGCAGGAAAATATTTTGCGCATCGAAGGACTCAATCTTCACTAACTCCTGTCCTGCGGCGACGTTATCTCCTTTATTGATCAAGATCCGTTCTATTTTTTCATTACCAGAATATGAAAGGTATACAAATTCTCCATGTGAATAACCGGATAACATGTTATCTGGTTTGTTATCACACCCGGTGAGTATCAGCACCGATATCAATATAATAAATACATTTATTGGCTTTCGCATTAAAACGCATCCATACGCATATCATTTCCCTTATCACTACGGTCTGGATTGAGGCACGCTCGCTCCAGGACCGGACAATCATCGTCAGTTTAATCTCTTAAATAATGCTTAACGTAGCTTTCATTCAATTTATCTATAGAGCTCAGATTTAACCCAGCTATCGAATTAAAAGAATCATCTTTTGTGAATGCAAGAATCGACGATCCGCCCGGGGAGAACCATTTAGCACTCTGTTTAAAAGGCCAGGGAAGTTCATAACCTTCTTCTCTCAGCAGGTGATTAAGCATGCTCCAGTCTGCTCTAAAATCTTCGCCACAAAATGGAGTATCATCCTGTACATTTTCGGCAGTGAACAATGCTATCGGCGTACAAAAATCAGCTGTCGAGGAAAAGTATATATTATAGAAACTGATGATGAGTTTCTGTACTTTTTCAGGAAAAGCTCCAGGAATGGTCAGCACACCCAGCAAGTATTTATAGTCCGGATATCTTTTTATAAAGTCAAATATCCCTTGCCATAAATAATCAAGCACCTTACTTTTTTGATAAGGTTTCTGAATAAAGCCGCGGCCAATTTCCACACACTTCTCTAAACAGGAATAGGCATTATCATGGTATTTAAACAAGCTGTTGCTATAGAGGCCTGTTACACCATGTTGGGCCAGCTGCTCGCCAACGGGCATAACACGATATGCTCCCAGGATTTCCACATCAGAAGGATCCCACAAAATGATATGATAATAACTTTCATCAAAAACATCGTTATCTTTGTCGTTACCAGTTCCGGCACCAATATCGCGATAACAGCGTTCGCGTAAGCGCCCTAACTCATCAATAATGGGTGAGGTTCGGTTAGTATTACAACGATATATCACTAGTTTTCTACCGTCTTCAAACTGCCTTAATATTTCGCACTCCTCTATTGCGCTAATTAGCTCCTCTTTACCTGGTTCTAATTCTTGCGGCGCAATCGTATCTAACATAGCCGGGCCATTCTTCGCTATACTCTGGAGGTGCGTCAAACATACATTTGCCGCGGCAGAAAGATCTTTATTGTATTCTTTAAACGAGGATAAGGCTATTTGCTGTCCTATATTGATTTTCATGGTCTTGCCATGATGGCGGAGAGCTTCACGAATAACCATCATGTTCGACAGTTGCCGCCAGAATGTTGCAGTAAGATAATAAATCTTACTGTTTGCTCCCGTAATATGAATTGGTACCAATGCTGCATTATTTCTCATAGCAAGCTGTAAAAAACCGGGGTGCCACTTATGCTCCTGTAACCCGGAAAGAGACCAGTTAGCCAGCTTACCCGCAGGACATATAATCAATACGCCTCCTTTTCGCAGGTGATCGTTCATCTCGCGGAATTTTTTATGGCTCATCTTACCGGCCATATTCTCAATTCCAATGGTAAGTTCCGATACCTGGGGGAATATAATTGGCAAAACGTGATTAGCTATTATTTTTATATCACTCCTGACTCGGGAGACCGTATGTATTAAGCTAAGTCCATCGATAACCGTCGGATGATTTGAAATAACAACCGTAGCCCCATGCTCAGGTATGTTGTTAAATTGGTGGTATTCGCTTTCACATTTCAACTCAAGGAGTTCAACAACTGCATTAACCCACTCGACCCCATTTTTATTAACGAGTCGCTCGTTATATATTAAGCGAGAAAATACCTTATTGCCAAATGCCGTCCTGAACAGCCATTTTTTCCAAAAAGGTATGGTTGTATTTGGAAAAAATTCCCTTACGACTCTGTCAAAGATAGCGTCCATATTAAAATCCTTTTTATAGAACTCATCTTAAACGACTATACTAGCGTTCTTTCAGTCGGACAATACCGCATAAAACTTAAAAAGGCCAAAACAAAACAATTAGATATAATTAATACAACAGTATTCTCACCATAAATACAACCACCAAAGTTTTAATAAATTTATAGTAATCAATGCAAAAAAAACATACATAATGCTTAAAGGTAATACCCTATCTCATTTCTGGTGGTTATACTTCCTAAAACTCACAGAATCGCTTTTCTGGCGGTATATGCATTTGTACAAAGGCATCCGAATTCCATGCCCGTATCTAATATCAGAAAATATTAACTACGGATTTCCATAATATATAACCCCACCTACAGCCCCTGGCGAAAATAACTTTGCGGCGATATCCCTTAAAACAATCGTCCTTGAAGTATTTCATCACTATTCCTGTTAAGTCACCGCCCGCACGGCTATAATCCTTGCATTCATTATTACGAAAACAGGAACGCCTATGATCCGCAGTATGACCGCCTATGCCCGCCGTGAAATCAAGGGTGACTGGGGTAGCGCCGCATGGGAGCTGCGCTCGGTAAACCAGCGCTATCTGGAAACGTACTTCCGCCTGCCGGAGCAGTTCCGTAGTCTGGAGCCCGTGGTACGCGAGCGCATTCGCGCCCGCTTGACTCGCGGTAAAGTCGAATGCACCTTGCGTTTTGAACAAGATCCCAGCGCTCAGGGTGAACTCATCCTCAACGAAAAGCTGGCTAAACAGCTGGTAAACGCTGCCAACTGGGTGAAAATGCAGAGCGATGAAGGGGAAATCAACCCGGTTGATATCCTGCGCTGGCCGGGCGTGATGGCCGCCAAAGAGCAGGATCTCGACGCCATCGCCGCCGACATTCTGGCCGCTCTTGACGGCGCGCTGGACGACTTCATCGTCGCCCGCGAAACGGAAGGCCAGGCCCTGAAAGCGCTTATCGAGCAGCGGCTTGAAGGCGTGAGCGGCGAAGTGGCGAAAGTTCGCGCTCATATGCCGGAAATTCTCCAGTGGCAGCGCGAGCGCCTGGTCGCCAAGCTGGAAGATGCGGAAGTACAGCTGGAAAATAACCGCCTTGAGCAAGAGCTGGTGCTGATGGCGCAGCGTATCGACGTTGCCGAAGAACTGGACCGTCTCGAAGCGCACGTTAAAGAGACCTATAACATTCTGAAGAAGAAAGAAGCTGTGGGTCGCCGTCTCGACTTTATGATGCAGGAGTTCAACCGTGAATCGAACACCCTGGCGTCAAAATCGATTAACGCCGAGGTGACCAACTCCGCGATTGAGCTGAAGGTACTCATCGAGCAAATGCGCGAGCAAATCCAGAATATCGAGTAAATATTTAAGAGCTATCACAAAGACGCACGAAACCAGTAAAGCCCGCAATCCAGCGGGCTTTTTTGTTATCATCGGCTATCATAAAGACGCAACAAAGCGCATGATTAGGGTGTACACCTGGGTGTACCCACGGCGTTAGGTGTACTCAGCTAGGTGTACACCCCTTATTAAACTTTTGGATATTCGCAAAATGCCAAAACTAACAGACATGCAGATCCGCGCATGGATAAAGGCCGGAGAGCGATTCGAGGGGCGCTCAGATGGTAACGGGCTTTATCTTTCATACCGGGAAAACTACCAGACCCCCGTTTGGCGTTTCCGCTATAAGTTCGCCGGGAAAGCCCGCGCAATGATGATCGGCTCTTATGCTGAACTGTCACTATCAAAGGCCAGAGAGACAGCAAAGGAGCTTTCGGCGCGTGTTGCGCTGGGTTATGACGTTGCCGGGGAGAAGCAGGAGCGGAAATCCGAAGCACTGGCGAAGATGGAAGCAGAAAAAAACGCCATGCGCGTTTCAGAGCTTGCCGCTGAATACTTTGAACGTCAGATACTGCCCCGCTGGAAGCACCCCGATATACTCCGCCGCCGTATCGACAAAGATATAAACCCCTGCATTGGCAGCATGAAGGTAGAGGACGTGAAGCCGCGCCATATCGACGACATGCTGAAAGGTATTGTTGACCGTGGAGCGCCGACCATAGCAACGGACGTGCTGAGATGGACGCGCCGCATATTCGACTACGGAATCAAACGGCACGCGCTGGAGATTAACCCCTGTTCAGCCTTTGAGGTGGCAGACGCTGGAGGGAAGGAGGTTAGCCGCGACCGCTGGCTAACACGTGATGAGTTAATCCAGCTATTCAAAGCCATGCGCACGGCTAAGGGGTTCAGTCGCCAGAATGAAATCACGTTCAAATTACTGTTAGCGTTATGCGTCCGCAAAATGGAGTTATGCGCCGCCCGCTGGGAGGAGTTCGATCTTGATAAAGCCGTATGGCGCTTGCCAGAGGAACGCAGCAAAAACGGCGACGCTATAGACATTCCATTAGCACCGCCAGCAGTCGAATGGCTGAGAGAACTTAAAACGTTCTCATGCAATAGCGCATGGGTACTGCCAGCCAGAAAGATGCAAAACAGGATGATCCCCCATATTCAGGAAAGTACCCTGCCCGTTGCGCTGGCGAAGGTTCGCGCTGAAATGCCGGACGTGCCGAATTTCACTATTCACGACTTCCGGCGCACGGCCCGCACCCATTTAGCCGCGCTGGGCGTTGATCCTGTAGTCGCAGAAAGATGCCTTAATCACAAAATTAAAGGCGTGGAGGGTATCTATAACCGTCACCAGTATTTTGATGAACGCCGGGCCGCGTTAACACAGTGGGCAGGCTTGCTGGTGGCACTGGAACGCGGCGAAGAATACAACGTTACACCGCTGAGAAAGGCGAAGTAACCAAGATATGTAAAGAATCAACGAACAGACCGGAACTAGCCCGACGGGGTGAAAAGCGGGAAGCCTTACCGCCTGTTCCGGTTTCTCTTTTAAGGTGGCGTAAAAGGTGACGTAATGACCCAAAAAGAAGCCCACAGCAGTATTAAAATCCCACCTATGGAATACTTTACGCTCGACAGGGCAGCTAGTATTTTGCAATGTGATACAGATGATTTACTTCACTATGGTGTTATTGGTGCGATCCCCTTATGTGTAATGATGAGGTATTTCTGTTCTGCGCTGGTTTTTGTAGGTGGCAAAGACATTCAAGATCCAATTGAGTTTTATAACGAACACAAAGTAAACTCATCATTTCTTTTTCGTGATAGCAACTATGTATCTCATTTTAATTCCACGCTCACCGAACATGACGCATACAAAACAGATAGTGGGCTTATTTTATTTAGAGGATTGGCGAACGGGCTATGGTGTCTGGGACACAGTGAAATAGAAAGTCTTCTTTATTCTAAGAGGGCAAGGGTGATAGACTCGACAATTTTCAGGCCGTTCGGATGGGACACTTTCCGCGAGAAGACTGGCCTTTCGTGTCAGATAATTAGCGATAGATATTTTAATCAGAGCTGGCTACCTACGCTAAACAGACAACTAGCCGAAAGCATAGGGTTTCAGTTAAGTGAGAGCCGAAAACCTGCGCTTAATGAGACTTTGACAACTTCCGATCTATTTATTGCCAGAGATACCATTTTAAAACTCAAAGACGCAATAGACACAGGCGAGCCGATTAAAAGCATGATTAACGGAGGTGTTATTCCCTTACCGCCGACGGAAATGAATGTAGGAAAACCAGTAAAAACAACAGAAAAACAGATGAGACTAATTGTCGCATTACTTAAACGTATAGGCTTAACCGATAGTGATTTAAAAGGCAGCATTACACAACTGAGAAATAAAGCTAACAATAAAGGTGAGGAGCTACCACTCCCGGATGATGATAAGACGCTTATAGATTGGCTGCGAAAAGGGGGAGTCAACCGATAACGGAATTATGAAAATTCCGGGGAGTTTTCTAATAATTCCGATACATTACAATCTATTGCTCCCATCATACCCGTAACGAAGCAACAACCATCAAAAGAGGTTACGGGACATATGGCAACACATAACGCAACAACCCACACAATCCCCCAATCTGGCTATATCCGACGCTTCCGCCTTGCTGAATTGCTGGGCGTTAGCGTTTCCACCATTGATCGCAAAGTTCGCAATGGGGTTCTGCCGCGCCCGGTAAAGCTGGGCGAGAAGATTACCGCCTTTGATGCGGTAGAGATTAACAACTGGCTGGCAGAGCGTCGCGGGAAGGTGGCCTGATGAAAAAAGAAAACCGCCCCGTACAGCAGGCGGCTAACAACATAGATATTCGCGGATCTGATGTTACGCCACCAGCGCCCACCACACAAGCGCCACGCCGCACACCGAAGAAGCACCGCGCCCGCGTCTATATGCTACGCACTGGCGTAGAGGGATGGACAGAAAACGACATTCTGCGATATTGCCGCCTTTCGTCTGGAAGGAACTACGCCAGCGAGTTAGAGCGCAGGCTTGATATTCAGCTTGAGCGCATAGACGAAAAGAATCCCGACGGGATCGGGTCACATTTACGCTATCGCTTTACCGGGCGCGGTGACGTTCTAAAAGTTATTCGGCTTGTGAACCATAACGCCGACGCTGGTGGCTATCAGGGGCTTTCTCAGCCTGAAATTTCCGACATTATGAACCTATACCCGGACAGCTTCACCGCCGCATAACGGAGCCGAAAATATGACTATCGAAAAAAGCCGATTCAATTCGGAGGCCGCCCCGCAACCCAACGTTAACACGGGAGTAATTAACGGCAACGACTTTGCCGCTATTGTTCCCGTTATTGCCGGACGCATTGGCGGGCGTGAAGCCAATATTGTGAGCGCTAAGGCGTTGCATAAAGCGCTGGGTGTGGGGCGAGACTTCACCACTTGGATTAAAGGGCGCATTAGTCAGTATGGTTTTGCCGCTGGTGTGGATTACATCACCGTTGAAAATTTGAGCTCACCCGTTTCGGGGAGCGCAAAATTTCGCCAGCAAATAGAGCATGATTATCTGCTATCGCTGGATATGGCTAAAGAAGTGGCAATGGTTGAGCGCAACGAGCAGGGCCGCGCCGTTCGACGTTACTTCATTCAGTGTGAGGAGGCACTACAACGCAGCGCCCCGGAGATTGCCGCTCAGTATCGCCGCCAGCTAAAAGCCCGTATCAGTGCCGCCAACCTGTTTAAGCCGATGTGCGCAGCACTTGAAAGCGCCCGCGCAGAACAGGGCAAACAGACACAGCAGCGCCACTACAGCAACGAAAGCAACATGATCGCCCGTATTGTGCTGGGTGGCATGACGGCGAAGCAGTGGGCGCAGGAAAATGGCATTACTGGCGAACCACGGGACAGCATGAACGCCGCACAGCTTGAACACCTCTCCTATCTGGAAAGCACCAATATCACGCTAATTGAGCTGGGGCAGGACTACGACCAGCGCAAAGCTGAATTAATACGACTGTCTCAGCGCTGGTTAGCGAAACGTGCGGGGGTGAACCATGCGTAACCAGAACCCACAGCCGGGAAGCCGTTACAAGGATTCTCACGGGGCTGTAGTGACCGTTGAGCGCGTCGAGCATAACCGCGTGACGTTCTACCGCGACGGATATCAGCACCCCTGCGTACAGCCTATTGAGCGATTCATGAAGGAGTTTCGGGAGGTAGCACCGTGATACTGCGTAAATCAGCCTTCCAGAGCAAGGGCCTCTCACTGGCTGGCCTGTCAGGAGATATAAGCTGTAATAGCTCAGTTATGGATAATAAATTTCTCTCTTTTTATTTTGGAGTGAAACGGGATCCTACCGTAGCAGGTTTTGCCCCATCGACTTTAGCGACCAGTACGCGCACGCGCGAAGGTGAGTTTTGCGAGTCCATAAAAAAGGGCTTGCCGACTATCGCCAACCCGGTTTATGGTTATAGCGCACCAGCAAAATCTGGTGCCGGGATTGGCGTCCCGGTAATTATCAGAGCGCACAACACGCGCCATGCGTGTTTTTTTGTGCCGCGCAGTTACACCCCTTCAATGGTGGACTGTATGGGGGCGGAGCAATCCGCGCCGGTTTCTCTGATTCCCGGTTACGCCAACCCTGTACAGTTCACCACCAGCGAAATTGGCGTTTCCGGTGGTGGTTATCAAGACCATGAATCAGAGGCTGCCTATATGCTGGCTACTACCCCCACCCAAAATCCGCAATTTATCTGGTTAATCGCAGCAGTTCGCCGCGACATGCCGACAATTACCGCCAAAATTCACCATATCGCCGCAGAGACTGAGCAGGAAGCCCGCCGCATTCTGGCGCGGGATCACGTTTGCTTTTTCGCCGGACGTATTCGCACAGGGGGCGCACATGCTTAATTACTTCCGTGTTGCAGGATGCGCCACCGCCCGGAGCGGCGAATTAGTCGAGTTCGTTTATATCGTTGACGCCCACAGCACTATCAGCGCCAAAGCTGAGGCGCTAAATCAGGCCAGAAATGAACGCCTTTCCAACATCCAGATTAACCGCATTCGTGAGGTGGCAGCATGAGCCTGTATAACGATTTAGTGTCCTGCAACTTTGATGGTTGTACACCTGATGATCTGAAAGGAATTGAGAGCCGCGCCAGTGATGCCGTGAGTGATTTAATGCTGGGCGTCAGTGCCATTGGTAGCCTCATGTTCTGGGCGGCTGATAGCGATGACTACCCGGAGGAAGGCGCTAAAGCTGATATGTACAGATTAGGCGCAATGCTGGGACGTATCGGAGAGGTTGCGCAGGCGCTGAATGATAGCGCTACAAACGCCGCATTCTTGCGCTCAATCAGTGAAAAAGAAGCCAAAGGGAGGGCGGGCAAATGAACACAAATACCATCTACCGCCACCCGGCAGAGCTGGAAGCCGAATCGATGCTATCTCGTAAAGAAGCATACCCGGATGATTTTACGCTGGCAGACCGAACAGCAGAACGCATGACCCGCGCCCGCAATGGGCTGGCTCACGTTATGACTGATTTAGCCACTCAACTAAACGATGAACAGGCCGAAATCGTGTATTGCTGGCTGAGTAAAGTTCTGACGATTGTCGATATAGCCAGAATTGATGCGGAGGGCAGCGCATGAGCAACGCACCGACCATTAAATCGGGAAATGACGACTTATTACACGCCGAAGCCACACCGCACGGCGTCAATATCATGACCCGCAATGATGCCGGGGGATATGAGCAGTTTGCTCTTATCAGCTACGAGAGCGCGGTAAACCGCCTTGATGCCGGAGAGTACGACGACAAGCCAGATATCGGATACGCCATACATTTTGCCGTTGCTGATGGCGGGGCGCGTGGCTGGTTCGACTTCACCGCGCAGCATAACGTCACTATGTGGCGCTGGCTGATTGCTGCCACGTTCATTTCTGAGATGAAGCGCGAGAACGGCACAACCTCCATCACGGAGGCTGACGGCACAACGTCAAAAGTAGCGATTTACTCCAATGGCACGGCGGGGATTGTGGTTTACCCGTTTGCTGAACGGCTGGCGATGGCGAATAACATCGAGGGCGCAATGATTGAGCGCTACGGCATTGAGCAGGGAACGGCGAACGCCATTGTTTTTTATCAGGCCATGATCGACACGGAGCGCGGCGAGCTGACCCCGTTCGGACGTGAAACGCTGGCAGATCTGCATGATGGGTTCATTGCTGATCTGAATGAAAACGGCTTGCCTGAAATGCCAGCGGCGCACTGAGGGAGGTAACACGAATGCGTAATATCGACATTATCCGCGAAGTGACCAGCGCCGCCGCTGGTAAATGGCCTTATGTGCTGGCTGGCCTGTCTATCGACGTTCCTGATTCATCGCGCCGCCATGCCCCCTGCCCTGCATGTGGTGGAAAAGACCGTTTCAGATTCGACGACAACGGGCGAGGTAGCTTTATCTGCAATCAGTGCGGCGCGGGCGATGGGCTGGATTTAATCAAACGGGTTAACAACTGCGACACCACGGAGGCGGCGCACCTTGCCGCTGATGTGCTGGGTATTGATTACCGGGCCGCAGAACCAGCACCAGACGCTGCCAGCCAGAGACAGACGCAGTTAGCCGCAGACCGCCAGCAGCGCGAGCAGGAGCGCCAGAAACAGGCCGCAGAGGACGCAGAGCAGCGAAGGGCTACGTTTGCCCGTCTGTATGCCGGAATGCGCATGAGAGCCATACAGGGCGAACCTGAGTACCTGCAATCAAAAGGGCTGGCCGGGTTTAATTACCCGCTAATGCCGGATGGTTCGTTATTGCTGGAGCTGGTGGACGAATCCGGCGCAGTGGCAGCAGCGCAGACCATTACACCGCAGGGGGAAAAGCGACTTCTGACTGGTTCGGCAAAGCGCGGGGCATATCACGCCGTAAACGCGCCAGAATCGCCGCAGAGCGTTTTAATTGCCGAGGGGCTGGCAACGGCCCTTTCAGTTCACCTGATGCGCCCGGACGCGCTGACAGTGGCAGCAATTGACGCGGGCAACCTGCTACCCGTTGCCGAAGTGATGCGCCGTAAACACCCGAAGGCGCAAATTATTATCGCCGCAGACAACGACCACCACCAAAACGGAGAAGCCAATACAGGCAGGGAGGCCGCAGAGAAAGCCGCCTTGTCCGTGGCTGGATGGGTGGCACTGCCGCCGACAGACTACAAAGCCGACTGGAACGACCACCACCAGCAAAACGGGCTGAAAGCCGCCACAGCCGCATTTAGTGATTCGCTGTATCAGATTCTGGGGGAAGCCGTGAAACCACGATTGCAGGCCGTTGAGGGCGGTAAAACTGACCATCCAGAGAAAGACCCACTAAAACCCCACATTGAGAGCCGAAAAGATGGCGTTTTCTGGGTAACGCCGAAGGTGGACAAGGAAAGCGGGGAGATCATCAACGCTGAAAGCTGGTTATGTTCACCGCTGGAGGTTATCGGCACGGGACGCGACGACAAAGATCAGTATCTTATTATCTCATGGCTGCCATTCGGTGCAGGCATACCGACAACAGCGGCTATCCCGCTGGCTGATATTGGCGAGCGTGAAGGCTGGCGCACCCTGAAAGCTGGTGGCGTCAACGTCACAACGAAAAACAGCCTACGGGCGATTCTTGCCGACTGGTTACAGCGGAGCGGCTCGCGTGAATTGTGGCGCGTTGCTCATGCTACAGGCTGGCAGTGCGGGGCATACATCATGCCGGACGGGGAAATCATCGGCACACCTGAGCGGCCTGTTTTGTTCAGCGGGCGCAGTTCAGCCGCTGCCGGGTATACCGTAGCAGGAACGTCGGAAAGCTGGCGTAACAGTGTTGCGCGGCTGGCATACGGCAACTACGCGATGATGACAGGCATCGCCGCAGCACTGGCAGCGCCATTAATCGGGGTGGCAGATCGTGACGGATTCGGGATTCATTTTTATGAACAATCGAGCGCCGGGAAAACAACCACGCAGAACGTGGCGAGCAGTCTTTACGGCAACCCTGATGCCTTGCGCCTGACGTGGTACGGGACGGCGCTGGGGCTGATAAACGAGGCTGCCGCCCACAATGACGGGCTGATGCCACTGGATGAAGTCGGACAGGGCGCAGACCCGATAAGCGTTTCTCAGTCTGCCTATGCCCTGTTTAACGGCGTGGGGAAATTGCAGGGAGCAAAGGAAGGAGGCAACCGGGATCTGAAACGCTGGCGCACCGTGGCAATCAGCACCGGGGAAATGGATTTAGAAACGTTCATCGCCACCGCAGGACGCAAGACAAAAGCGGGGCAACTGGTGCGCTTGCTGAATATCCCGTTAAGTAAGGCGGTGCGCTTTCATGAATACCAGACAGGGAAAGAACACGCCGACGCGCTGAAAGATGCTTACCAGCACCATCATGGCGCTGCCGGGCGGGAGTGGATTAGATGGCTGGCAGACCACCAGCAACAGGCGATTGATGCCGTTCGTGAGTGCGAAGCCCGATGGCGCAGTCTAATCCCTGCCGACTATGGGGAACAGGTTCACCGTGTAGGGGCAAGGTTTGCCATTCTGGAGGCCGCTTTACTGCTGGGTGGCGTGGTTACTGGCTGGGATGCTCAAACGTGTCGGGATGCGATACAGCACACCTATAACGCATGGCTAAAAGAGTTCGGCACAGGGAACAAAGAGCACCAGCAGATCATTGAGCAGGCGGAGGCGTTTTTAAATGCCTATGGGCTGAGTCGATTCGCGCCGCTGCCTTACGACCCCGCCAGCCTGCCGATTCATAATCTGGCCGGATACAGACAGCGCGGGAGCCATGATGATTCCCCGATAACGTTTTACACGTTCCCCGATACTTTCGATAAAGATATCGCTAGGGGGTTCAACAGGCAGCAGGTTGCCCGCGTCCTGAAAGAATCGGGGATGCTCACACCGTCAACAGACGGCAAAAAATTTCAGAGGAAAAGCCCGCGCATTCTGGGGAGGCAGATTAACGTTTACGTCCTGCAATTCCTGCCGGATGGGGAGGAAAGCCAGCCAGAGAAATAACTTTTCTCACATGCGAGTTTTTTTTGGTGGTTCAGGTGGTTCAGGTGGTTCAGCAAGTAGTAAGTATTGATATATAAGGTTTTTTAGTAAGAAAGTGAACCACCACTGAACCACCAAACGGGCATTTTGAACCACCAGAGAGAAACGACTTTTTTCACTGGCTGGCAGTGAACCACCAAGCAGGGCGACTGAACCACCAGAGAAATTTAAAAGGTGGTTCAGCAAAACCCAGAGCTGGCGCGACCTTGAGGGGTACTGAACCACTGAACCACCTTAACCACCAACTTTTTTGTTTATATACAAAAAAATCTGGCGAAGGTGTCCCACAATAAGACGGTGCCGGGCAATCTTCATTAGCAAAACTAATAATTCGAGGTATTCGCAAAATGACAGCACAGATATCAGCCTACGGGCGGCTGGTGGCAGATCCCCAGACCAGAACGACAAACAGCGGCGGCAGCATGACAATGGGGCGTTTAGCGGTGGCACTGCCCTGCCATGCAGCAGAGGGCGGAGAGGTTACTTTCTGGCTGGGCGTGGTGGCATTCGGCAAACAGGCCGACGCACTGGCAGGACACGTTAAAGGCGATTTAGTCAGTGTTGCCGGAGCGATGCAGGTCAATCAGTGGGCGGGCAAGGATGGCGGTACACAGCAAGGTTATCAGGTAGTAGCCGACAGCGTGATCAGCGCCAGAACGGTACGCCCCGGCGGGAAGCGGGCCGAGTCAGTCAAAGCAAGCGAAGCCAGCAGGGGCCATACCACGCAACCCGCGCCGGGATGGGAGATATATAACACCCCTGATGATTTTGACCAGCGCCCGCCGTTTGATGATGTTCAGTTTTGAACGGGGACAATATGAAAAACGATACTGAGATCCAGTTAAGTAAAAAACCGCTATGGAAAAGGAATATAGCCATCCATGAGGCAGGTCATGCACTGGCTGCGTGGTTAAGTGGATCACGGCAGATTCAAATAGCACTAGCTGATGAGTTCAGAATAGCCAGGTTAAGCCACGGGCAAGAGGTGGAGGACTGCGAGGCCGTATGTAATTACACACGCGGTACATCCGCAGTTATTCCGCGACTGGTTATCTGTTTTTCCGGCGTGATGGCGGAGCACGTGTATTCAGGCGATGACCCGGAGGAATTACTTAAAAAGGGCGGCAGAGGTGATGCCAGCGATATAAGCGAAATACTGAAGGAATGCCGGGCGAGAGGATCGACACAGGACGAGTGCGATAGTCTTTACAGCAGAGCTTACGACATATCTTTAAAGATGGTGAAGCGTTACTGGTGGGAAATAATCGCGCTCGCCAAGATGACAGAACATGCGAGCCATGTTCCCAATAATAAAATAGGTATGCTTCTGAATTTATTTTATTCAACAAGCGGGCGTAATTTCTCCTTTGATGAGAAAGAGTTTACCGGTGATTAAAAATGCCAAAGATCGCAGAGTCTCTGGAGGAGAAAGGGCTTTACCGCAGGGCCGCTACACGCTGACAGGGGTCACTGAAAGCGGCATTGTCGCCATATGCCCGCCGCTTTCCATATCAGAAAGCGCTTTCTACTGATGGCCACGGTTCGACCTGACCGGGCAACCATGCGGAGAGGTCACTACAGAACAGCAACAGGCCGCTACCATGCTGGTGGAGAAGGCCAGAGATAAAGGGAACGCACATGATAAAGGACAGTAAGGCCGAGGAGCTGGAAGCAAAAGGGCTGTACCGACGCGCCGCCGCGCGATGGATGGAAGTCATGCTGTTATGCACCGAGGACGATGATCGGGAATGGGTAAAGAGCCGCCGTGAAACGTGTCTGGAGAACGTGAAGCGCCCGCCCGTGAAGGCTGAAAACTTTGGCGACCTGCATAAAGCTGTCACCGAAACTCAGCACCGCATGGGGATAGCGCAACCGAACGGTAACGCCTTCCGGTTAAACGGCGGCAAGAAGCAACGGCAGACCACCAGCGGGGGCGATGGTTCGCAGTAAGGTACGCACCCAAACGGCGGAAAATTTAGTACTGTTTAGGACGGATTTAAAACCCTAGCAGCGCCAGACCCGCGCCAGTAGTGGGCTGGAAGCCAAATCCTGATTCAGGACGTCCTAAATATCTGGTTCGTTCCACTGGTACGCAGTACGCAGTCAGGGGCGCAGCAAAACTGCGTATTCAACTTGCGTACTACCTGACAAATGCTAACTGCGAATTAGCAGTAATTTCTAAGCGCGAATTGCTCATTCGAAAAATGGTGTAGAGGCTTGATATTTCTGGCTTGGGCGCTATCCGTTCGCAGTAGATGGCGGAAGTTAGATATACAGTTTTATTAAGGTATTGTTAGGGTTTGTTAAGGTTTTTGCGCACAGTGAGCCGTTAAATGAAAAAAAATAGCCAACAATCAAGATCGGGATGGGGTGGCAAGCGGAAAGGCGCAGGCGCACCATTGGGCAATACCAATGCCGTCAAACATGGCGAACGCAGTCGGCGGGCATTCTTCCCATTTGAGGGGGGAGAGGCGCTTTCTCCGCTGGTGCGAAATCGTGCAAGAAACCTCATGCTGGCTGAGAGATACGGGCTATTACTGGCGAATTATCCGACGCCGGGAACAGAAGAATGGCGCGAGATGATTTTGATTAACGGACTCATGGGGCTACATGCCGACAGAATCGCACGGCTTGAGCTGAGATTAGCGAGATCCGTTTCAATGCAAGCAAGGCGGGATCTGCGAAGGGTTAAAAAAAGCGGCGCATGTTAGCAATCCATATAGTCACCAATGTTGAAATACTGGACTGTACTGGACAGACTCAAAGCCCATATGAAGAGAGAACCGCGCCAGTAGCGGGCTGGAAGCCAAATCGTGGTGTAAGCCGTCTAAAATATTCAGGGTTGCGGTAATTAGTACGCAAAACAGCGACCCAGCGACCCAGCGACCCAGCGACCCAGCGACCCAGCGACCCAGCGAC
>ENA-OZGI01000029-OZGI01000029.1-human-gut-metagenome-genome-assembly--contig:-NODE-29-length-74593-cov-13.240616_pt1 | contig 74593 bp, 63 predicted proteins | sample MGYA00245114_ERZ653653 | MGnify/ENA primary metagenome ERZ653653 (study PRJEB26926, sample SAMN06165051) | human gut metagenome | biome: ENVO:00009003; feature: ENVO:2100002; material: ENVO:00002003...
CCCTGATTTTTCTGTGAGTCTGCCGGATAAGGCCCGGGAAGGCTTCTGAGTCCGTGACGTTATTCAGCGACAGGTCTGCACAGACAACTTCATGTGTGTTGCTGTCAACAGCAAGATGCAACTTTCGCCAGATACGACGGCGCTCTTTGCCGTGCTTTCTGACTTTCCATTCGCCTTCACCAAAGACCTTCAGCCCGGTGGAATCAATCACCAGGTGTGCGATTTCACCCCGGGTGGACGTTTTGAAACTGACATTAACCGACTTTGCCCGCTTACTGACACTGGTGTAATCCGGGCAGCGCAACGGAACGTTCATCAGGGCAAAAATGGAATCAATAAAACCCTGCGCAGCCCGCAGGGTCAGCCGGAATACGCGTTTAATCACCAGAACGGTGGTGATGGCGAGATCAGAATAGCGCTGGGGCCTTCCTCGTGATGAAGGCGTTGCCGACTCATACCAGGCCTGAATCGCCTCATCATCCAGCCAGAAAGTGAGGGAGCCACGGTTGATGAGAGCTTTGTTGTAGGTGGACCAGTTGGTGATTCTGAACTTTTGCTTTGCCACGGAATGGTCTGTGTTGTCGGGAGGATACGTGATCTGATCCTTCAACTCAGCAAAAGTTCGATTTATTCAACAAAGCCGCCGGCTGGTACAAATCTATTTACTGCTTATGGGCACCCTGATGCTCCCGTGGGGGTTAGTGCTGCTTATCACCTGTATCATGAGGGAGATAAAGGTCAATCAGGCACTCACGCCATCACCTCCAGGCGAGACAAAAGACGGCTAACCATGCGCACGCAACCGTTTTCCTTGCTGGCAGTTCATGCTATTCTCTGTGGCCTCTAAAGCAGTGTGAAACACACCCACAGGAGTTTTAAGACGCATGTCTTCCCGCAATAATTCGGCGCGTATCGCCATCGTGATGGGGTCCAAAAGCGACTGGGCTACCATGCAATTTACCGCAGAAATCCTTGATGCCCTGAACGTTCCGTACCATGTCGAAGTGGTCTCCGCCCACCGCACGCCCGATAAGCTGTTCAGCTTTGCTGAAAGCGCCGAAAGCCACGGTTATCAGGTGATTATTGCAGGAGCAGGCGGTGCGGCGCATCTGCCGGGCATGATTGCGGCGAAAACCCTGGTGCCGGTGCTCGGCGTACCGGTTCAGAGCGCAGCCTTAAGCGGTGTCGACAGCCTCTACTCCATTGTGCAGATGCCGCGCGGCATTCCGGTCGGTACCCTGGCCATCGGCAAAGCTGGCGCTGCGAACGCCGGCCTGCTCGCCGCGCAGATCCTTGCCCAGCACGATGCTGAACTGCACCAGCGCCTGAGCGCCTGGCGTCAGGCGCAAACCGATGAAGTGCTGGATAATCCGGATCCGCGGGGTGCGGCATGAAACAGGTATGCGTGCTCGGTAACGGCCAGTTAGGCCGTATGCTGCGCCAGGCCGGCGAGCCGCTGGGCATCGCCGTTTGGCCGGTGGGGCTGGAAGCCGACCCGGAAGCGGTGCCGTTCCAGCAGAGCGTCATCACGGCAGAAATTGAACGCTGGCCGGAAACCGCCCTCACCCGCGAGCTGGCCCGCCACCCGGCGTTCGTCAACCGCGATGTCTTCCCGATTATCGCCGACCGCCTGACGCAAAAGCAGCTGTTTGACAAGCTTGGCCTCGCCACCGCCCCGTGGCAGCTGCTGGCGGATAAAAGCGAGTGGCCGGCGGTGTTTGCTCGCCTTGGCGAACTGGCGATCGTTAAGCGTCGCGTTGGCGGTTACGACGGCCGCGGCCAGTGGCGTCTGCGGGAAAACGAGATCGATCAGCTACCGGCCGATAACTACGGCGAGTGCATCGTCGAGCAGGGGATTAACTTCTCCGGCGAGGTATCGCTGGTGGGCGCCCGCGCTCATGACGGTAGCACCGTCTTCTACCCGCTGACCCGTAACCTGCATCAGGACGGTATTCTGCGCGCCAGCGTCGCCTTCCCGCAGGCCAACGCTCGCCAGCAGGAACAGGCGGAAAGCATGCTGACGGCGATCATGAACGAGCTGAACTATGTCGGCGTGATGGCGATGGAGTGCTTCGTTACCGCCGAGGGGCTGCTGATTAACGAGCTGGCGCCGCGGGTGCACAACAGCGGCCACTGGACGCAGAACGGGGCGTCTATCAGCCAGTTCGAGCTGCATCTGCGGGCGATTACCGGCCTGCCGCTGCCGCCGCCGGTGGTCAACAGCCCGTCGGTGATGATCAACCTGATCGGCACCGATCTTAACTACGACTGGCTGAAGCTGCCGCTGGTGCACCTGCACTGGTATGACAAAGAGGTGCGCCCGGGTCGTAAAGTCGGCCACCTGAACCTCACCGACAGCGATACCGATCGCCTGAGCGCGACGCTGGAAGCGATCAAGCCGCTGCTGCCGCCGGAGTACACCAGCGGCCTGTTCTGGGCGCAATCGCAGCTCAGCTAAGCCCTTCGTGCCGGGGATTTGATCTATCCCCTTCCCCGGCACACCTTGAGGCGCGTACAATCCCCCCCTTGCTGTAAAGCTCATTTCTGTTTTGACTTCAGAGGATACCCCATGACCAATGGGACGGATTATCGCGCCATTCTCGCCAGCGATACGCCACTGATTGACGTACGCGCCCCGGTGGAGTTTAGCCAAAGCGCGATGCCGGCGGCGATCAACCTGCCGCTGATGAATGATGAAGAACGCGCCGCGGTCGGCACCTGCTACAAGCGCCAGGGGCCGGAAGCGGCGCTGGCGCTCGGCCATAAACTGGTCCAGGGTGACCTGCGCGCCAGCCGTACTCAGGCGTGGCTGGAAGCGTGCGCCCGTTACCCGCACGGTTACCTGTGCTGCGCCCGCGGCGGCCAGCGCTCGCATATCGTCCAGCAGTGGCTGAAAGAAGCTGGCGTGGATTACCCCCTGATCGTCGGCGGCTATAAAGCGCTACGCCAGGCGGCGATCCAGGCCACCGACGAACTGGTGCAGCGCCCGATCGTGCTGATTGGCGGCTGTACCGGCAACGGCAAAACTCAGCTGGTTTGCTCGCGCCCGGACGGTATCGACCTGGAAGGGCTTGCTCATCACCGCGGTTCTTCATTCGGTCGAACCCTGCAGGATCAGCATCCGCAGGCCACCTTTGAAAACCACCTGGCGGTCAGCCTGCTTAAAAAAGCCGAACAGCAGACCCGCTGGGTGCTGGAAGATGAAGGCCATATGATCGGCGCCAATCATCTACCGGAGAGCCTGCGCCTCCGCATGGCGCAGTCGCCGCTGGCGGTGGTGGAAGATCCGTTTGACGTTCGCCTCGAACGGCTGCGCGAAGAGTATTTCGATCGCATGTATCGCGACTTTATCGCCGCGTATGGCGAAGAGAAAGGCTGGCAGGCATACGGCGAGTATCTGCATCACGGCCTGTTTGCCATCCGCCGTCGCCTGGGGCTGCAGCGTTTTGCTCAGCTCACTGAACGGCTCGATGAGGCGCTGGTGCAGCAGCAGCGCACCGCCAGCACCGAGGCGCACTTTGCCTGGCTGGTACCGCTGCTGGAAGAATACTACGACCCGATGTATCGCTATCAGTTGGGGAAAAAAGCCGGGAAAATTGTCTTTCGCGGCAGCTGGCAGGAGGTCGCAGCCTGGCTGGCGAAGTAATCGCATGCTCTATTGTCCCGGCTTGCGGCGTAAACGCCTTAGCCGGGCTACCGGTCGGCGCGATTTGTAGCCACGGTAAGCGCGCGCGACCGGGGAGTTGTGACCGCTTAGAAGTCGTAGCGCAGACGGACCAGGTTCATATCGCCAAGGTTGTCGGTGCTGGAGGTAAACACGTGTTCGTAGTCAACGCGGAAACCGTAATCCAGCTGGAAGCTAATCCCCAGACCGTTATCGATACGCTGATAGTTGCGGCCGTTCACATATTCCAGACGGTCGCCCATAAAGTACGGCTGAATAGATTTAACAGCGTATTGATTGATCGGGAATTTATAGCCCGCAAAATATTCAATCCCCCAGGCGTCACCGGCAAAGTAATTATGCACATCGGTTTTCTTGGTGGTGAGGAAGTTCTGATACCAGCCGCCGCCGAAGGAGAAGGTCCAGTTATCCGGGGTCCAGCTCAGCGCGGTACCGACGATATTCTGGTCATAGGTTTTGCTGTCGGCGCTTGACGGGTCGCGCATTTCCGCGCGGGTGTAGTTCCACGCGGTACCCCAGGTCAGATCCTTCATGATGTGGTAGTCCGCGCCAACAGAACCACCGCCTTTACGCTTGTAGCGCAGGCCGTTACCCGGCAGGTATTCGCTGTCTTCGAACAGATAAGATCCGTAAAGATCGACATCACCTACAGTTTTCTTATATTTCAGCATATTACGTGAACGATAGGAGCCATCGTAATCGCCATTAATACCGTTCCCCGGGGCCTGACCGATCATATCGTAGTCCCAGATATCGGTTTTCACCCCCACCACATCATAGTAAATGCTGTTCTGCTGCCCGTAGGTTAACGTACCCCAGGTATCGCTTTTCAGGCCGGTATACAGCATGCGGCGGGTGGTATTGTTCGCGCCTTCCGCGTAGTGGTTATCCCAGTCAAACAGCGCCGGAATGTTCACGCCCAGCTCATAGTAGCTGATCCAGCTAATATCATCGAACAGGTAGTAATCCGCCGCGAAGCGGAAGCGGGTGCCGCCGTCAAAACCGTTACGCTTATAGGAGCCTTTGTCGCCATCGCCGGTCATCATGTTGAACTGCGGCCGGATACTGCCGCCGACGGTAAAGTTAAGCCGGCTTAACGGATCGCCCGCCTGCGGATCTTGTTTCAGCAGCGTAATCTCCGCGTGGGAAGGCAATGACGTTAACGCTAATGCTGCGCCGATCGAGATCGCCAGCGCTTTTATTGTGTGTGCCATAGTTTTTCCTTGATTAATAAGCCACCTTATATTTTCCAGTTGAATATTAACCGCGAATCAGCATAGCGTGTTGTTGGGTTTTTAATGTTTTGTGCTCTTAAAAATCAATGATTTATCAATTTGTGCGTTTAAAATAAAAGCGCCGCCAAAAAAGGCGGCGCATCATCAAAATGCAATATTCTTACTGGCTAAACTGGCGGAATAGCGCTTTTCCTTTTAACAGACGCAGCCCCAGCCCGCCGCCGCACAGGGATAACAACACCGCTCCCGTCAGCGGCAGCAACACCCACAGGCGCCAGTCCGGCGCCCAGGGAAAATCAAAGACTTTCGTCTGCAGCATCGCCAGCGCCACTTCCGCGCCTATCGCCGCCACCAGGCCGGAAACCAGCCCCAGCAGGGCAAACTCCGCCCACAGCGTAGCGCGCAGCAGCGATTTTCCTGCCCCCAGCGTGCGCCAGACCACCAGCTCCTGATGGCGTTGACGCATACCGACCTGCACCTGCGCCAGCAACAGCAGCACGCCGCAGGCCGTCACCAGGCCCACCATCACCTCCAGCGCCCGGCTGACCTGGGAGAGCACCTGGCCGACCTGACGCAGGATGGCGCCGATATCCAGCAGACTGACGGTGGGAAACTCGCGGTTCAGCTGGGTCAACATCGCGTGACCGTTATCCCAGCGGAAGCTGGTGAGCCAGCTCTGCGGCTGCCCGTCCAGCGCCCCGGCGGGGAAAATAAAGAAGAAGTTTGGCCGCAGGCTCTCCCAGTCTACTTTGCGCACGCTGCTGACCTTCGCGCTGAACTCCTGGGTATCGCCGGTAAAGGTCACTGTATCGCCGATCTTTATCCCCAGCCGCTGCGCCAGCCCCTCCTCAATCGATACCTCGCCCGGCTTCGGCGGCCAGCTGCCGGCCACCAGCGGATTATGATCCGGACGCTGTTCGCTCCAGGTGAGATTAAGCTCGCGATTCAGCGCTTCGTCTTTGTTCCCGTCCGTGGACTGACCGTTGATCTGCGTCAGACGGGCCCGGACGATCGGATAGAATTCCGCCGCCCGCGTCTGGTGTTCGGCGAGGAAGGTCTTCACCGGCACTATCTGCTCAGGGGCGATATTGATCAGAAAGTAGTTCGGGCTCTGCGGGGGCAACTGCTGCTGCCAGCGGTCAAGCAGATCGCCGCGCAGCACCAACAGGAGCGCCAGCAGCATAAACGACAGGGAAAACGCCGCCAGCTGGCTGAGGGTCGACCACGGCTGGCGCAGCAGGCGGTTCACCGCCAGACGCAGCGGCAAGGCTTTGAGCGTCAGGCGTTTGAGCAGCCACAGCAATCCCCAGCCCACCAGGCCGCACAGCAGCGCCAGCACCACCGCCCCGGCCAGCACCGACCACAGCAGCGGGCTGCCGCCCAGTAGCCAGGCCAACAGGCCCACCACCACGACGCTAACCGCCGGGATCCAGATTTTCAACGGCCAGACGTTAGCCACCACATCCTGACGCAGCACTCGCAGCGGCAGGGTCGCCAGCAGCAGTCGATAGGGTCGCAGGCCCACCAGCAGGGAAATGACGCCTGTCGCCCCGATAGCCCACAGCCACGGCCAACCGCTGGCAGCGGGTAACGCGGCGGGCAGCACCGGTTTGAGCACCAGCAGCAGCAGACGCTCCAGCGCCAGGCCCGCCACCCCGCCGGTTATCACCGACAGCGTCAACAGCAGCAGCCATTGGCCGACGATAAGCTTGCGCAGCTGCGACCGTCCGGCGCCCAGCGTCTTAAGTATGGCGACCAGATCATAGCGGCTGCGGCAGTAGTGGCTCATCGCTACCGCCACTGCGGCGACGGCCAGCAGCAGCGTCAACAGCGCGGATAACAACAGGAATTGCTGCGAGCGTTCGAGGGATTTGCCCAGCGCGCTGTCGTCCTGGTCAAGGCCAATCCAGCGATGCTCCGGGCCGAGCTTCGGCAGCAGCCACTGCTCATAATTGGCCAGCTGTTCAGCGTCGCCGGCGAACTTATAGCGCCATGCGACGCGACTGCCGGGCTGCACGGCCCCGGTTTTTGCCACGTCGGCCATATTCATCATCAGCCGCGGCGCCATCTGGAAGGGGTTAAACCCCGCATCCGGCTCCTGAATCACCTCCCCGGCAATGCGCAGCGTGGCATCGCCAACGTCAATCGTATCGCCGGTTTTCAGGTTCAGAAGCGCCATCAGCCTTGGCGCCAGCAGCACGCTCCCCGCCTGCGGTTTCAGCCCCGGCGGCTGCGTCTCGAGGGTGCCATACAGCGGATAGCGGTCGTCCACCGCCTTAACGTCCGCCAGCTGCGGCGTATCCCCGGCGAACGTCATGGTGGCAAAGCTCAGCTGCTCGCCGACGGTCAGCCCTGACTTCCGCGCCTGTGCGATCCACTCGGCGGGCACCTCGCGCGAACTGCGCAGCGTACGGTCGCCGGCCATAAACTCACGGCTTTGCTGGCTAAGGCCTTTCTCCATCCGATCGCTTATCGACCCCAGGGCCAGCACGCAGGCCACGGCGAGGCTTAACGCCAGCCAGACGATCAGCAGCGACGGCGAGCGCCATTCGCGCCAGAACCAGCGGGCGATCATGCTTCCTCCCGCAGCTGGCCATCCACCAGGCGCAGACGGCGATCGCAGCGCGCCGCCAGCAGCGGATCGTGAGTGACGAGGATCAGGGTGGTGCCGTGTTCGCGATTAAGCGAGAACAGCAGATCGGCAATTTTGTCCCCGGTCTGGCGATCGAGGTTGCCGGTGGGCTCATCGGCGAACAGAATGGCCGGGCGCCCGTTAAAGGCCCGGGCAAGCGCCACCCGCTGCTGTTCGCCGCCGGAGAGCTGCGCCGGCAGGTGGTGCAGGCGTTTGCCAAGTCCCAGCTGCTCAAGCAGCGCGCGGGCATCACCCCGGCTCTGGCTATCGCTGGCGCCGCGCAACAGCGCCGGCAGCTCGACGTTCTCCAGGGCGTTGAGCGTCGGGATCAGCATAAACGACTGAAAAACAAAACCAACGTGCTGCGCCCGCAGCGCCGCCCGCGCCTCTTCATCCATCCGGTGCAGCGGTTTGCCCAGCATCGATACTTCCCCGCTGCTGCCATCGTCGAGGCCGGCGAGGATCGCCAGCAGGGTCGATTTACCGGAACCCGACTCGCCGATCAGGGCGATGGTCTGCCGCGGTTTGACAACCAGCTCAACTCCGGTAAGGATGGAGAGCTGATGCTCCCCCTGACCGACGGACTTCTTAAGATGATGAACTTCAAGTATGTTTTCCGCTGGCATGTGCCTTTCCTGTTGTTGTTCCTGTTTACCTGCCGCGCGATGGCGGCGGACACGCTGCTGATCCTCGGCGACAGCCTGAGCGCTGGCTATCGGATGGCGGCCAACGCCGCCTGGCCGGCGCTGCTCAATGAGCAGTGGCAGGCGAAAACGCCGGTGGTGAACGCCAGCATCAGCGGCGATACCTCGCAGCAGGGGTTGGCTCGCCTGCCAGCGCTGCTTAAGCAGCACCAGCCGCGCTGGGTGCTGGTTGAGCTCGGCGGCAATGACGGACTGCGCGGTTTTCCGCCGCAGCAGACCGAGCAGACGCTGCGCACCATTATTAAAGATATCAAAGCGGCCAACGCCGAGCCGCTGCTGATGCAAATTCACCTGCCGGCGAACTATGGCCGCCGCTATAATGAAGCCTTCGGCGCGATTTACCCGGCCCTGGCCAAAGAATTCGCTATTCCTCTCCTGCCCTTTTTTATGGAGGAGGTCTATCTCAAGCCGCAATGGATGCAGGACGACGGCATTCACCCAAATCGCGACGCGCAGCCGTTTATCGCCGACTGGATGGCGAAGCGGCTGGCTCCCTTAGTTAATCATGACTCCTGAACGCCAGGGGTCGCTGACAGGTAAAGTTATGCAAAAAACGGTTTTAGTGACAGGCTGTTCCAGCGGAATTGGTCTGGAAAGCGCGCTGGATTTAACCCGCCAGGGCTTTCGCGTGCTGGCGGCCTGCCGCAAAGCAGAGGATGTCGCGCGGATGCAGGATCTGGGGCTAACCGGTATTTTGCTCGATCTGGATGACCCGCAGAGCGTGGAGCGCGCGGCAGCGGAGGTGATTGCGCTGACCGATAATCGTCTCTACGGCCTGTTCAATAACGCCGGGTATGGCGTCTATGGCCCGCTGAACACCATCAGCCGCCAGCAGATGGAACAGCAATTTTCCGCTAACTTTTTCGGCGCGCATCAGCTCACCATGCTGCTGCTGCCGGCGATGACGCCGCACGGCGAAGGGCGCATCGTGATGACCTCCTCGGTGATGGGGCTTATCGCCAGCCCCGGCCGCGGAGCCTATGCCGCCAGTAAATATGCCCTCGAGGCGTGGTCCGACGCTCTACGCATGGAGCTGCGCCACAGCGGTATTCAGGTCAGCCTGATTGAACCGGGCCCGATCCGCACCCGCTTTACCGATAACGTCAACCAGACGCAAAGCGATAAGCCCGTAGAAAATCCGGGCATCGCCGCCCGCTTTACCCTCGGGCCGGAGGCGGTGGTGGAAAAAGTGCGCCATGCTTTTACCAGCGATAAACCAAAGCTGCGCTATCCGGTCACCCTGGTCACCCACGCGGTGGCGCTGCTTAAGCGCCTGCTGCCTGCCCGCGCGATGGACAAAATTATCCACGGCTGAGTTGAAGCGCGGAATGCCGCCCCCATGTAAAACAGAAATCGACTAACGAGAAATGCCCATGTCCGAACAGAATATTGTCAACATTAGCGAAGCGAACCTGCAGCAGACGCTACAGCAGTCCATGAACGTTCCGGTGCTGTTTTATTTCTGGTCTGCCCGCAGCCAGCACTGCGAACAGCTGACCCCGGTGCTCGAGCGCCTGGCAGCCCAATACAACGGCCAGTTCACGCTGGCGAAGGTCGATTGCGACGCCGAGCAGATGCTCGCTTCACAGTTTGGTCTGCGCGCCATCCCTACGGTTTATCTGTTCCAGAACGGCCAGCCGGTGGATGGTTTTGAAGGCCCGCAGCCGGAAGAAGCGATCCGCGCCCTGCTGGATAAAGTCCTGCCCCGTGAAGAGGAGCTGAAAGCTCAGCAGGCGCTGGCCCTGATGCAGGAAGAAAAATACGCCGATGCCCTGCCGCTGCTGAAGGAAGCCTGGCAGCTGTCGAATCAGGAAAGCCAGATTGGCCTGCTGCTGGCGGAAACGCTGATTGCTCTGCACCGTTCCGATGAAGCGGAAAGCGTGCTGAAAACCATTCCTCTGCAGGATCAGGATACCCACTATCAGGGTCTGGTGGCGCAGATTGAGCTGCTCAAACAGGCCGCCGACACCCCGGAAATCCAGCAGCTGCAGCAGCAGGTGGAACAGAATCCGGAGGATGCGCAGTTGGCCTCCCAGCTGGCGCTGCAGCTGCATCAGGTCGGGCGTAATGAAGAAGCGCTGGCCCTGCTGTTCAGCCATCTGCAGAAAGATTTAGGCGCCGGCGATGGCCAGGCGCGCAAGATGCTGCAGGAGATCCTCGCCGCCCTCGGTACCGGCGATGCGCTGGCCGCCAAATATCGTCGTCAGCTCTATTCGCTGCTGTACTAATCCGTTGCCTTCCCCGGATAGCGCTGCGCTTATCCGGGCTACGCGAACTATGCGGAACGTAGCCTAAGTAGCCCGGGTAAGGCGTGAACGCCGCAACCCGGGATCGTTCACGGGCGCTTTTTCAGCTGCGTCACCACCAGCTGATGGCGGGCGTTGAAGAACTTCCGGTAGGTCAGATAGCCGGCGATAATCGTCGACAGGCTGGCGGTCGACAGCAGCATAAAGGTCACCATGATCTGGTACTTAATCGCCTTCACCGGGTCAATACCGGCAAAAATCAGCCCCGACATCATCCCAGGCAAGCTCACCAGACCGACCGTTTTCGCCGAATCGACGGTGGGAATCAATGACGCGCGAATGCTCTCGCGAATCAGCCGCGCTGAGGCCATCTTCGGCGTCGCGCCGAGGCTCAGTTTCTCCTGAATCTGCTGCTGCTCGCTGCTGAAGCGCTGGCCCATATTGTTGTAGCACAGCCCCACCGCCACCATGGCGTTCCCGGCCACCATCCCGGCAATCGGGATCACCTGCATCGGCACGAAGGCGATCGAGCCAGAAAACACCAGTACCGCCAGCGTTAGTCCAGCGCCAGTAGTGATGGCGATAAACGACGAGATAAAAGCTTTGTCGATATATTTACTGCGCTTCTTCGCATTCCACGCCGCGTTAAAGCAGATAAACAGCACCATCAACAGCGTCAGAACCGCATGATTGACGTTAAAGATATATTTCAGCACATAGCCGACGATTATCAGCTGCACGATCGCCCGGCAAATACTCCAGATAATATCTTTTTCCAGCGCCAGCTTTTCCCGATAGCTGACCAGAATAGCGATCAGCACCAGCACCATCGACAGCGCCAGCGATTCGTTCGTAATGTTATGCCCGTTCATGCTGTACCTCCTGCATATTTCCGCCGGCAGGTTGCAGCGTAATCACTTCATCGGCATGCGAAATTTCATTGCGATCGTGGGTGACCCACAGAACAGCGACCTGTTTTTCCGTTGCGTAGCCATGAATAATTTCATTCACATTCTGTTTATTACTTTCATCCAGCGCGCTGGTAATTTCGTCCAGCAGCAGCACGCGCGGCAGAAATTGTAGATTGCGGATCAGCGATACGCGCTGCTTTTCCCCGCCGGAGAGTTCATTAATGGATTTTTCCAGCATATTTTCGTCAAGGCCAAAGCGCTGCAGGTCGGCCAGCAGCGCCTGCGGATCCGGTTGTTTATTGCGGATCTGCCACGGAAAAATCAGATTATCGTAAACCGAATCACCGAACAGGGCCGGCGTCTGCGCGCAGTAAGAGACCTGTTGGCGATACCTTTCCGGCGACAGCGTCGCGACATCCGCATCGTCGAAGAACAGGCGCCCGGAGGTTGGGCTGAGCAGCGAGGCGATAATCTTCAGCAAGGTACTTTTCCCGCAGCCGGAAGGGCCGGTAATCAACTTGAATTCTCCGGCGCGAAGCTGAAAATTGATATTGTGTAAAATAACGGCGTCGTCGGTCTTAAACCCCACACCGTCGAGACGCAAAAGCGCGTTATTTTCCTTCATGAGTCTTCCTGATTATTTTCTGAAACACCGCTAGTTTACCGCACTTTCCTTTCTCCAGGATGAGGAGAAAGATATACTCAGTTTAAACATGCGCTATTTCCTTGTAGCGCCCCGCCAGGCAACAAGACAGGAGGTTTTTGATGCTGATTTTTATTCCTATCCTTATTTTCGTCGCGCTGGTTATTGTGGCCGCGGCGGTGAAAATTGTCCCGCAGGGTTACCAGTGGACGGTGGAGCGCTTCGGGCGTTTTACCCAGACGCTGCAGCCGGGATTAAGCTTAGTCGTGCCGTTTATGGACCGTATCGGCCGCAAAGTGAACATGATGGAGCAGGTGCTCGATATCCCCTCGCAGGAGGTTATCTCCCGGGATAACGCCAACGTCACCATCGACGCGGTCTGTTTTATTCAGGTGATCGACGCGCCAAAGGCCGCCTACGAGGTCAGCAATCTTGAGCAGGCGATCGTCAACCTGACGATGACCAACATCCGTACCGTGCTCGGCTCAATGGAGCTGGACGAAATGCTCTCCCAGCGCGACAGCATTAACACCCGCCTGCTGCATATCGTTGACGACGCCACCAACCCGTGGGGGGTGAAAATCACCCGCGTCGAAATTCGCGACGTTCGCCCGCCGGCGGAGCTTATCGCCTCGATGAACGCCCAGATGAAAGCCGAACGTACCAAACGCGCGTACATCCTTGAGGCCGAAGGGGTGCGACAGGCGGAAATTCTGAAAGCGGAAGGGGAAAAGCAGTCGCAGATCCTCAAGGCCGAGGGCGAACGGCAGTCCGCGTTCCTGCAGGCGGAGGCTCGCGAACGGTCCGCCGAAGCGGAAGCCCGCGCCACCCAAATGGTCTCCTCGGCGATCGCCTCGGGCGATATTCAGGCGATCAACTACTTCGTGGCGCAGAAATACACCGATGCGCTGCAGCAGATTGGCGCCGCTAACAACAGCAAAGTGGTATTGATGCCGCTGGATGCCAGCAGCCTGATGGGATCGATCGCCGGGATCAGCGAGCTGATCAAAGAAGGCGCTGGCGATCGGAAAAAATCATGATCGGCATGATCCTCGCACACCCTCATCTGTTCTGGCTAAGCCTCGGCGGGCTGCTGCTGGCGGCCGAGATGCTGGGCGGCAGCGGATACCTGCTGTGGAGCGGCGTCGCCGGCGTGGTGACCGGCGCCCTGACCTGGCTCCTGCCGCTGAGCTGGGAATGGCAAGGCACGCTGTTTGCCGTTCTCACCCTGCTGGCGGCGTGGCTGTGGTCGAAATGGCTGCGCAAGCGCGTCAAAACGCAGCGCCCGGCCGATGCCCAGCTCAACCAGCGCGGGCAGCAACTGGTGGGCCGCCGCCTGACGCTGGATGCCCCGCTGGTGAACGGCCGCGGCCACGTCCGCGTGGGCGACAGCTCCTGGCCGGTGATTGCCGATGAAGACTTCGCGGCGGGCAGCAAGGTTGAAGTGATTGCCGTAGAAGGGATTACGCTACGAATCAGACCCGCCGTCCGTTAAGCCTGCGCCTTGCGATGGCAGCAGCCGGAAAGATTATCGATAATCGGGCACTCCGCGCTGTCGTCGCCGGGGCAGGATTCGGCCAGCGCCAGCAGGTGCGCGCGCATATTTTGCAGCTCGCGGATATGGTTCTCGATATCCGCCACTTTCTCCAGCGTGCGTTTTTTCACATCGGCGCTGTGCCGCGACGGGTCGTTGAATAGGGCCACCAGCTCGCGGCACTCTTCCAGGTTAAACCCCACCTGCCGCGCCTGGCGCAGCAGCGTCAGCTCATCGAGATGCTGCTGACTGTAAGTGCGGTAGCCGTTTTCGCTCCGCAACGGCGGCGTCACCAGCCCCTTCTCTTCATAAAAACGAATCGCTTTGCTGGTTAAGCCGGTTTTTTTCGCCACATCGCTGATATTCATTTTTTCTCCTTGACCTTCCCCTTGCTGGAAGGTTTAACCTTCTTAATACTCGATGAAAGAGTGGTTCTGGTCAATCGTTGACCGGAAAATTATTCAGGAGTTATTTATGTCTAACACTATCGACCTGACGCTGGATGGCCTCTCCTGCGGCCACTGCGTCAAACGCGTGAAAGAGAGTCTGGAGCAGCGTCCTGACGTTGAGCAAGCGGAAGTCACCCTCACTGAAGCCCATGTGACGGGCAGCGCCAGCGCGCAAGCGCTGATTGATACCGTTAAACAAGCCGGATACGGCGCGGAGCTCAGCCACCCAAAGGCTAAACCGCTGGCAGAATCATCAATCCCGTCGGAAGCACTGACAGCGGCCACTCCTGAGCTTCCGGCAGCCCATGACGAAGATGACAGTCAACAGCTGCTGATCAACGGCATGAGCTGCGCCAGCTGCGTCTCCCGGGTACAAAACGCGCTTGCCGCGGTGCCGGGCGTCTCACAGGCGCGGGTTAACCTGGCGGAACGCACGGCGCTAGTAATGGGCAGTGCGTCCGCTGCAGAATTAGTGCAGGCGGTGGAGAAAGCCGGCTATGGCGCGGAGGCGATCGAAGACGATCTGCAACGCCGCGAACGCCAGCAGGAAACCGCCCTCGCGACGATGAAGCGTTTTCGCTGGCAGGCGATTGTCGCCCTGCTGGTCGGCGTGCCGGTGATGGTCTGGGGCATGATCGGCGATAACATGATGGTCAGCGACGACAACCGTTCGCTGTGGCTGGTTATCGGCCTTGTCACCCTCGCCGTCATGGTCTTCGCCGGCGGCCACTTCTACCGCAGCGCGTGGAAAAGCCTGAAAAACGGCACCGCCACCATGGATACGCTGGTGGCGCTCGGCACCGGCGTCGCCTGGCTGTACTCGATGAGCGTCAACCTGTGGCCGCAGTGGTTCCCGATGGAAGCCCGCCATCTCTATTACGAAGCCAGCGCGATGATTATCGGCCTGATTAACCTCGGCCATATGCTGGAGGCCCGCGCGCGTCAGCGCTCCTCGAAAGCGCTGGAAAAACTGCTCGACCTGACGCCGCCTTCGGCGCGGGTCGTCACGCCCGAGGGCGAGAAAGATCTGCCGCTCGCGGAAGTTCAGGCCGGCATGACGCTGCGCCTGACTACCGGCGACCGCGTCCCGGTCGACGGTATGATAAGCCAGGGTGAAGCCTGGTTTGATGAAGCGATGCTCACCGGCGAACCGGTGCCGCAGCAAAAAGGCGATGGCGATGCTATTCACGCCGGGACCGTGGTGCAGGATGGCAGCGTGCTGTTTACCGCCAGCGCCGTCGGCAGCCAGACCACGCTGGCAAGAATTATCCGCATGGTGCGCCAGGCGCAGAGCAGCAAACCGGAGATCGGCCAGCTGGCGGATAAAATCTCCGCCGTATTTGTTCCGGCGGTGGTCGTCATTGCGCTGATTAGCGCTGCGATCTGGTACTTCTTCGGCCCGGCGCCGCAGATCGTCTATACCCTGGTCATTGCCACCACGGTACTGATTATCGCCTGTCCGTGCGCCTTAGGCCTGGCGACGCCGATGTCGATTATCTCCGGCGTTGGCCGGGCGGCGGAGTATGGCGTGCTGGTGCGCGATGCCGATGCGCTGCAGCGCGCCAGTGAACTCGACACCCTGGTTTTCGATAAAACCGGCACCCTGACCGAAGGCAAGCCGCAGGTGGTGGCGGTGAAAACTTTCGCTGGCGTTGATGAGCATACCGCGCTGCGTCTTGCCGCCGCGCTGGAGCAGGGCTCAAGCCATCCGCTGGCGCGAGCGATCCTTGATAAAGCTGCCGACGGCCCATTGCCGGAAGTCAGCGGCTTCCGCACCCTGCGCGGCCTTGGCGTCAGCGGCGAGGCGGAAGGTCATCGTCTGCTGCTCGGTAACCAGGCGCTGCTCAACGAGCAGCATATCAATACCGCCGAGGTGGAAAGCGAGATGACAGCCCAGGCCTCACGCGGCGCCACGCCGGTGCTGCTGGCGGTGGATGGTCAGGCCGCCGCGCTGTTCGCCATCCGCGACCCGCTGCGCGAAGACAGCGTCGACGCCCTGGCGCGTTTGCATCGGCAGGGCTACCGGCTGGTGATGCTTACCGGGGATAACCCCACCACCGCGAAGGCTATCGCCAAAGAAGCCGGCATTGATGAAGTGATCGCCGGCGTGCTGCCGGACGGTAAAGCCGATGCCATTAAGCGTCTGCAGAGCCAGGGGCACAAAGTGGCGATGGTTGGCGATGGGATTAACGACGCCCCGGCGCTGGCCCAGGCGGATGTCGGGATCGCCATGGGCGGCGGCAGCGATGTCGCTATTGAAACCGCGGCGATCACCCTGATGCGCCATAGTCTTCACGGCGTGGCCGATGCGCTGGCGATTTCGAAAGCAACGTTACGCAATATGAAGCAGAACCTGCTGGGCGCATTTGTCTACAACTCGCTGGGTATCCCGATTGCCGCCGGGATCCTTTGGCCACTGACCGGCACCCTGCTCAACCCGGTGGTCGCCGGCGCGGCGATGGCGCTGTCGTCGATCACCGTGGTGAGTAACGCCAACCGCCTGCTGCGCTTTAAACCAAAAGAGTAAACGCCGTCAGATGAAACGGGCGCCGACGTTGTTCGGCGCCCGTTTTTTTGCCGGGACAAGAAAAGCCCGCCGGAAGGGTGACGTGTATCACCATATGCGCTAGCATGAAGTCCTCACACTTCGGAGCGCGTATGGGCCTGTTAAACCGGATAAAAATGCTGTGGCGAGCCGCCGTCGGCTCGTCTTATTCCTGGCCTGCGATGGATATCGTCCTGCCCGGCGAACGCTATTTGCACCTCGTCGGCAGTATCCATATGGGCACCCGCGACATGGCGCCGCCGCCGGCAAAGCTTCTGAAAAAAATACGCCAGGCCGATGCGTTAATCGTCGAGGCCGATATCAGCGGCAATGAAACCCCGTTTAGCAATCTCCCCACTTACCCACCGCTGGCGGAACGCCTGAGCGATGCGCAGCTGAGCGAGCTAGAGGCGCGAGCCGGCGAGCTGGGCCTGTCGGTCGGGCTGTTCGACAGCCAGCCGCTGTGGCAGGTGGCGATGGTCCTGCAGGCCACCCAGGCGCAGAAGCTGGGGCTGCGACCGGATTACGGCATCGATTATCAGTTGCTGATGGCCGCCCGCGAGAGCAACATAGCGGTGATGGAGCTGGAAGGCGCCGACAGCCAAATCGCGCTGCTGCGCGATCTGCCCGACGGGGGGATGGCGCTGCTGGAGGATACGCTAACCCACTGGCGCACCAACGCCCGTTTACTGCAGGTCATGATCGGCTGGTGGCTGGAGCAACCGCCGTCGCGCGGCGCGGTATCGCTGCCGACGACCTTTAGCCAGTCTTTATATGATGTGCTGATGCACCAGCGCAACCTCGCCTGGCGCGAGACGCTGCTGGCCTTGCCGCCGGGGCGCTACGTGGTTGCCGTCGGCGCGCTGCACCTGTATGGCGAAGGGAATCTGCCGGATATGCTGACATAAAAAAAATGGCCAATATTGCTATTGGCCCGTCAAAGAGGAATTTCATCATTATTATTATCCCGGGATTTGCATCCCGGATCGTCTGATTGTCGCTCAAAGTGACCATCACTGCCAACACTATTGCGCAAGATGGTACTATTTTTTAGACAACCTGCGGGCGTATTCTGACGTCACGCAAAACCGGTTGGTAAGAAGGATAGCTATGACTCCCGCCGTTAAATTACTCGAAAAAAACAAAATTTCCTTTCAGATCCACAGTTACGATCACGATCCCAATGAGACCAACTTCGGAGATGAAGTGGTGCGCAAGCTCGGCCTCAATGCCGACCAGGTTTACAAGACCTTGCTGGTCGCCGTGAACGGCGATATGAAGCATCTGGCGGTGGCCGTCACTCCGGTCGCCGGGCAGCTGGATTTGAAGAAAGTGGCGAAAGCGCTGGGCGCTAAGAAAGTCGACATGGCCGACCCGATGGTGGCGCAGCGTATCACCGGCTATCTGGTGGGCGGCATCAGTCCGCTGGGGCAGAAGAAGCGCCTGCCGACGGTGATTGACGCCCCGGCGCAGGAATTTGCCACCATCTATATTTCCGGCGGCAAACGCGGGCTGGATATTGAGCTGGCGGCCAGCGATCTGGCGCAGCTTCTCGATGCGAAGTTCGCCGATATCGCCCGCCGCGATTGATAAAACGATCCCGGATAGCGGCGCACGCGCCTTATCCGGGATACCCAACTTGTAGCCCCGGTAAGCGTAGCGCCACCGGGGAAATAGCCAACCTGAAGCCCAGGCTTACTGCCAGCTCACCTCGCCTTTCGGCTCATAGGCGGCGGCATCCAGCGGCGAGTTCTTCTCGATATACTCTTTCAGCACTTCGGCATCGATAAAGCCGGTATTCACATACCCGGGTTTATCGGCGATGTTCGGATAGCCATCGCCGCCGGTGGCGTTAAAGCTCAGCGTCGCCATCCGATAGGTCTTCGCCGGATCCACCGGTTCGCCTTTGATTTTCAGATCGTTCAGCTTACCGTCTTTGGCCACGAAACTGACGTTGGCAAACTGCGGATAAGCGCCGGAATCCGGCTTCATCTGCGCGACGGCGGTCAGGTAATCCACTACCTCCTTGCCGCTCATATCGACATAGGTCAGCACATTGCCGAACGGCTGGACCTTCATCACATCTTTGTAGGTGATATCCCCCGCCTCAATGGAGTCGCGGATCCCGCCGCCGCTCATCACCGCGAAATCCGCGTTGCTGCGCGCTATTTGCGCCGCCAGCAGCAGGTGGCCCATATTGGTCTGCACAAAGCGCACTTTACTGCGGTCGCCCTCCAGATGACCATTCACGCTGCCGATTTTGACCTGCAGCTGCGCCTTGCCTTTGTTCTGGAACGGCGTCAGCAGCGACATCATCTGCGGGTTCTCGGCGATCTGCGGCGTATACAGCACCCGCTCGCTTTGGCCGTTATCGTAAGTCACTTTTTTCTTCAGGTTGACCGGGATCAGCTGATAGTGCACCAGCTTCATCTCGCCGTTGCGGAACTCAAAATCGGCGCGGCCGACGTATTTGCCCCACTCATGCGCCTGGACGATCCAGATGCCGTTCTGACGATCCGGAGCACACGGGGTGCCTGGCACATAATCGACCTGCTTTTTATTTTCCGCCGCCATGCATACCGGATCCTGCGAATGACCGCCGACGATCATCGCCAGCGATCCCGCAGGTAAACTCCGCGCCATTTCAACGTCGCCCGGCGCATTAGAGCCGTGGTTGCCATTGTCGTAATGGCCCATATGGGTGGTGGCCAGGATCACGTCCGGCTTTTCATTCTGCTGCAGCTCCTGGATAACCAGCTTCGCCTCTTCCGCCGGTTTGCGGAATTCAATATCGGTGAAATATTCCGGATTGCCAATCTTGGCCGTATCGTCGGTGGTTAAGCCAATCACCGCGATTTTCAGCCCACCGCGCTTAAACAGCGCCCAGGGTTTGAACAGCCGTTCGCCGGTGCTTTTCTGATAAATATTGGCCGACAGGAACGGGAACTTAGCCCACTTTTCCTGCTGGCGCAGTACGCTCAGCGGATTATCGAATTCATGGTTTCCCACCGCCATCGCGTCGTAGCCGATGAGGTTCATGCCGCGAAAATCGGGCTCTGCATCCTGTAAATCAGACTCCGGTACGCCGGTATTAATATCGCCGCCGGATAACAGCAGGACGCTTCCCCCTTCCGCCGCCACCTCTTTCCGGATGCCATCGACCAGCGTTTTCTGCGCCGCCAGGCCATATTCGCCGTAGTCATTGCGCCAGAAATGGCCGTGGTGATCGTTGGTGTGCAGGATGGTAATTTTATAGGTTTTATCCTGCTCATAGGCCTGTGCCGACAAGCTGCCCAGCGATAAAGCGGCGAATAGCGCCAGCGCTACGCTGTGTTTGAAATAATGCATGCTTCACTCCCTGACTTAATCCCAAGTGCCGAAAGTATAGCGAGTTAGTCGCGTTGACAAATATGTTTTCAGAATTGCGACTTCCTTCAAACCTTATCAACAGGTATGTTAGTCGGATAATAATTCTACCTGCATCCTCTATACGCCTTCGCGTTGTATGGCATTGCGTCAGCCCGTTCGTCATATTTCCCATGCAGTAGCCGGGAAAATCAGGGCAGTCGCCATGGCGGACAAAAGACGAAAGCTATATAAAAAAGTGACGTGAACCTATGGCAATCAATCAGACCGCTCAACCCTTGTCCGGCCCCGCTGCGCCGCCGCAAAAAGCACGCACCTCGTTTGGCATCTTAGGCGCGATCAGCCTGTCCCATTTGCTTAACGATATGATCCAGTCGCTTATTCTCGCTATCTACCCGCTGCTGCAGGCGGAGTTCTCCCTTACCTTCGTGCAGATCGGCATGATCACCCTGACCTTCCAGCTCACCTCATCGCTATTCCAGCCGGTGATTGGCTACATCACCGATAAACGCTCGATGCCGTGGTCGCTGCCGGTGGGCATGTGCTTCACCCTCTGCGGTTTGATTCTCCTCGCGCTGGCCGGTAGCTTCGGCATGGTGCTGCTGGCCGCCGCGCTGGTAGGTACCGGCTCCTCGGTTTTCCATCCGGAATCATCCCGCGTGGCGCGGATGGCCTCCGGCGGCCGTCACGGCCTGGCCCAGTCGCTGTTCCAGGTGGGCGGCAACTTCGGCAGCTCGCTTGGCCCATTGCTGGCGGCGGTGATCATCGCCCCGTACGGCAAAGGCAACGTCGCCTGGTTTGTGCTGGCCGCTCTGCTGGCTATTGTCGTGCTGTCGCAAATCAGCCGCTGGTATGCCGCGCAGCATCGAATGAATAAGGGCAAACCGAAACCGGCCATCGTTAATCCGCTGCCGCGCAAGAAGGTCATTCTGGCGGTAGGCATTCTGCTGATGCTGATTTTCTCGAAATATTTCTATATGGCGAGCATCAGCAGCTATTACACCTTTTATCTGATGCATAAATTCGGCTTAACGGTGCAAAACGCCCAGCTTCATCTGTTTGCCTTCCTGTTCGCAGTGGCTGCCGGGACGGTGATTGGCGGGCCTGTTGGCGATAAAATTGGGCGTAAATATGTGATTTGGGGTTCTATCCTCGGCGTAGCGCCTTTCACCCTTGTTTTACCCTACGCCAGCCTTGAATGGACGGGGATTTTAACGGTGATCATTGGTTTTATCCTCGCCTCGGCCTTTTCCGCTATTCTGGTCTATGCGCAGGAACTGCTGCCGGGACGCATCGGCATGGTTTCTGGCTTGTTTTTCGGCTTCGCCTTTGGCATGGGCGGCCTTGGCGCCGCGGTGTTAGGCCTGCTGGCGGACCATACCAGCATTGATCTGGTTTATAAAATCTGCGCCTTCCTGCCGCTGCTGGGATTCCTGACGATATTCCTTCCTGATAACCGGCAAAAAGCCTGATTATTCGGCGGCCAAAGTGCAACCCTGGCCGCCGTTAACCCTTGTGTCATCAAGCCTGTTCCACGATTTCCCCCCGCCATTTTCCCTTCTGTGCCTTTTCATCGGCTAATTGCATTTTTTTGCACAACTCAAGAATTATTCATAAACAAAGTGAACGTTTTTGTCATAAACTATTACCCGGACAGGGTAGCAAAATGGACCGATACACCACTGGAAAGGAGACGGAATGCACCACGCAACACCGCTTATCACCACCATTGTCGGCGGCCTCGTGCTCGCCTTTATTCTCGGCATGATTGCCAATAAGCTACGTATTTCTCCTCTGGTGGGATATCTCTTAGCGGGCGTGCTGGCCGGACCTTTCACCCCTGGCTTTGTTGCTGACACCAAACTGGCTCCGGAACTGGCGGAACTTGGCGTCATTCTGCTGATGTTCGGCGTCGGGCTGCATTTCTCACTTAAAGACCTGATGGCGGTAAAATCGATCGCCATCCCCGGGGCTATCGCCCAGATAGCCGTGGCGACGCTGCTGGGTATGGCGCTCTCCGCCGCCCTCGGCTGGTCGCTGATGACCGGCATCGTCTTTGGCCTGTGCCTCTCCACCGCCAGTACCGTAGTGCTGCTGCGCGCGCTGGAGGAACGACAACTGATTGACAGCCAGCGCGGGCAAATCGCCATCGGCTGGCTGATTGTGGAAGACCTGGTGATGGTCCTGACGCTGGTCCTGCTGCCGGCGATTGCCGGTATGGCGGAGAAAGGCAACGTCGGCTTCGCGTCCCTGGCCCTCGACCTCGGGATCACCATTGGCAAAGTGGTGGCCTTTATCGCCATTATGATGCTGGTCGGCCGCCGGCTGGTGCCGTGGATCATGTCGCGCAGCGCCGCCACCGGCTCACGCGAGCTGTTCACTCTGTCGGTGCTGGCCCTGGCGCTGGGCATCGCCTTCGGCGCCGTGGAGCTGTTTGATGTCTCTTTTGCCCTCGGCGCCTTCTTTGCCGGCATGGTGCTTAACGAATCCGAGCTCAGCCACCGCGCCGCCCATGACACCCTGCCGCTGCGCGACGCCTTCGCGGTGCTGTTCTTCGTCTCCGTCGGCATGCTGTTTGACCCGATGGTGCTGGTCCAACAGCCGCTGGCGGTGCTGGCGACGCTGGCGATTATTATCTTTGGTAAATCCGCAGCCGCCTTTTTCCTTGTGCGGATGTTTGGTCACTCGCCGCGCACCGCGCTGACCATCGCCGCCAGCCTGGCGCAGATTGGCGAGTTTGCCTTTATTCTCGCCGGCCTGGGAATGGCGCTTAACCTGCTGCCGCAGGCCGGACAAAATCTGGTGCTGGCCGGGGCGATCATCTCAATTATGCTCAACCCGGTGCTGTTTACCCTGCTGGAAAAATATCTCGATAAAACCGAAACCCTCGACGAGCAGACGCTGGAAGAGGTCCTGGAAGACGAGAAGCAGGTGCCGGTCGATATCTGCAACCACGCGCTGTTGGTCGGCTTCGGCCGCGTCGGCAGCCTGCTGGGCGAGAAGCTGATGGCCCAGGGGATCCCGCTGGTGGTGGTTGAAACCTCGCGCACCCGCGTGGATGAGCTACGCGAGCGCGGGATCAGCGCGGTGCTCGGCAATGCCGCCAATGAAGAGATCATGGAGCTGGCGCATCTGGACTGCGCCCGCTGGCTGCTGCTGACAATCCCTAACGGCTACGAGGCCGGAGAGATTGTCGCTTCCGCACGGGAAAAATGTCCGAATATCGAGATTATCGCCCGCGCCCATTATGATGACGAAGTGGACTACATTATCGATCGCGGAGCCAATCAGGTGGTGATGGGCGAACGGGAAATTGCCCGCGCCATGCTGCGGCTTCTGGAAACGCCACCGGCCGGCGAAGTGGTCACCGGCTGATGTACTGCCCTCTCCCTGCCGGGAGAGGGACGCGCTTACCGATCCCAGTACGCCTCTTCCAGGCTGTCCTCACGCTCCGGCAGGCCGCGGGTTAAACGCGGCGAGTGCTGGTTCAGCACCTGATAGCTCACGCGGTTGGCATATTTACACACCTGCGCCAGCGAGGAGTAGGTCAGCCATTTGCATTTGTGCTTGCTGGAGTTGGGTACGTTATTGCGGTGGTAGTTATTGGCGGTGATGTCATGCAGCAGCGCCGCCAGCGCGCCGTCGCCTGCGCCGTTGGTGTTCATGATCTTCTCGGGGCCGCCCATATAGGGAGCGATATGGGAATATATGCGCAGCGGATTAACGCAATCCTGGTGACGCATCGCGCGGCTGAATTCAAACTGGTTAAACTCCGGGATCGCCCCCGGCAGCAGCGGATGCTGGGTTTTACGCTTCGCCTCTTCTTCAGTGAAGCCCGCCATATACAGGCCCGCCGGGCCGGCGGTGCACAGCACCAGGTCGACCCAGTCCAGCGCCTTATTCGCCGCTGACAGCGGATCGGCAAAGCCGGTCAGCGCTTCCCCTTCCTCTTCGTTCATTGCCAGAATAGAGACATGCTCCTGCAGGAACTCCTGCCACCACGCCGGGTTATCGGCAATCACGTATTTGGTTCCGAGAGTTAACACCACCGGCACATCGTGCTTTTTGGCATACTCAATAGCCTTCATCGTGGCGTCCGGCATCGGCTCGCCCGGCTTGCAGCGGACCAGGTAAGAGGTCAGCACCAGCGCCGAGGCGCCGGCGATCACCGCTTCCGGAATGCTTTCCGGACGCAGTTTGTTCATGTGGCCCGGGCTGATGGCGAAGGTGCGCTCGCCGCTGTCACCGATCAGGGTAAAGCAGCGGCCAATGGCGCCGTCGACGCCCTGCAGATAGTTCAGATCGGTGCGGCTGGAGGTATTGCACAGGTAACGATAGGCATAGCCGCCGATTTCGATATTGCTGCACATCACGCCAAGCAGCACCGAGCGATCGTCCGCCAGCACCGAGTAGTTGTGCATGGTATTGCCGATGGTGCCGCCGGCAAACTGATGGGTAATGAGATTGTTGCGCACCAGCTCCTGGTACAGCGCCTCGGCGACGTCATCTTCAATCACCAGCGAATGGCCCGCGCTCAGGCCGTAGCGCACGATAAACGCCTCATCCACTTTCGCTTCGATATCCACCAGCGTCTGGTCGATACCGACCACCCAGGAGACGCTGGATTCATTCTCCGGCTGAATTTGCTGCAGCAGCGGATCGCGGGCGTTAACGGGAAAATAGTGTTTAGATTTGCGTTTACCGGGAAATTTCATAGTGGCGCTTAAATAACAGGGAACAAGCGGGAAATAGTAGCATATTCCCCGCCCTGCGCGCGATCAGCGATAAGGCGCCGTCAGATTGACCATCATCTCAATATGCGCTGCGTCCGCATTAAGCGCCGGAATATATTCATATTGCTTGCCGCCTGCTTCGAGGAATATTTCCCGGTTCTGGACGGCGATTTCTTCCAGCGTTTCGAGACAGTCGGCGGCAAACCCCGGGCACAGCACCTGAATATGCTTCGTCCCTTTCTCGCCGAGCATCTTTAGCGTTTCATCGGTGTACGGCGTCAGCCAGGGTTCCCGGCCAAAGCGCGACTGGAAAGTCATCATCACCCGCTCCGGCGGCAGCCCCAGCGCGGAAACCAGTTCCCGCGTCGTATCGCGACAGCGCTGAGGATAATCATCGCCCTGGTTGGCATAGCGCTGCGGGATCCCATGATAGGAGAGCAGCAGCAGATCCGGTTCCCCATGGACAGCGAAGGAAGCGCGCACGCTGGCCGCCAGCGCATGGATATAGTCCGGATGTTCGGCATAGTCGCGAATAAACGAGATACCCGGAATGGCGCGCTTTTTCGCCAGAATCCGCGCCAGTTCGTCCCAGACGGCGGCCACCGTCGAGCAGGAATATTGCGGATACAGCGGCAGCACCACGATGTGCTCCACCCCCTGCGCCAGTAAGTCATCCACCGCGCTGGCCAGTGACGGTGAACCATAGCTCATGCCCAGCGCCACCGGGGTATCCGGCAGCCTGGCAGCCAGCGCCTGCTGCTGGCGACGACTATACACCATCAGCGGCGATCCCTCTTCCATCCACACGGACTGATAGAGCTTCGCCACGCGCGGGGAGCGAATCGGCAGTATGACGCCGCGCAGCAGCGGCCACCATAGCAGACGAGACGTATCCACCACCCGTTTGTCGCTGAGGAATTGTCGCAGATAGCGCTTCACCGCCCCGGGGGTGGGAGCATCGGGAGTGCCTAAATTGGCCAGCAAGATACCTGTTTTCGTCTGATGCATTACCGCCTCTTAACCATTTGAATCGCAGCCAATTGTAGCTGAAATGGCGCTAAACGGAACCAATCATAGCAAAAGGTAGAAATGAGAGGAGTTCTCATCCTGCCGCAGCAGGATGAGAAAAGGCTTTATCAGCCGAGGATTTTTTCCAGTTCGGCGCGCACGTCAGCTACCGCTTTGGTGCCGTCGACTTTGGCGTATTTGGTGTTGCCCGCCTGCGCTTCTTTGGTGTAGTAGCCGATCAGCGGCGCTGTCATCTGATGGTATTCTACCAGACGCTTACGCACGGTCTCTTCCTGATCGTCTTTACGGGTGGTCAGCTCTTCGCCGGTCACGTCGTCTTTGCCTTCCACCTTCGGCGGATTGAATTTGATGTGGTATACGCGACCGGATGCCGCGTGGACGCGACGGCCAACGATGCGGTCGACGATCAGTTCGTCCGGCACGTCGAATTCCAGCACGTAATCAACGGTAATGCCCGCCTCTTTCATGGCGTCAGCCTGCGGAATGGTCCGCGGGAAGCCGTCCAGCAGGAAGCCGTTACGGCAATCTTCCTGGGCGATACGCTCTTTCACCAGCGCGATGACCAGCTCATCGGTCACCAGCTTGCCTGCGTCCATAATGTCTTTCGCTTGCTTACCGAGCTCAGAGCCGGATTTTACCGCCGCGCGCAGCATATCGCCGGTGGAGATTTGCGGAATACCGTATTTCTCCATGATGAACTGAGCCTGAGTTCCTTTACCCGCGCCCGGAGCGCCAAGCAGAATAATACGCATTACGAAAATCCCCTCAAAAGTCGATTCAATTTTTCAAAAACGCTAAACCATACCACCAGAACGGCGATGGCTCAAGGAAGGCGGTGCGGCTGAAACGGTTAATGGTGAGATATTTTATGCAATCCGATGTGAAATGCCCCGCCTGAGCACATCGCTCAGACGGGGCATTTATCCCGTTCCCGGCGTCGCGTCGCTCGGCCGGGCTACTCGTTCAGGTTCGCGTCAGGAAGCCAGCAGCTGGTTCATACGGCGGATAAACTGGTTCGGATCTTCCAGCGTGCCGCACTCGGCCAGCAGCGCCTGATCCAGCAGCAGTTCCACCCATTCGCCGAACTGCGCGTCGTCCTGGGTATCGGCCGCGCGTTTCACCAGCTGATGCGCCGGGTTCAGTTCGAAGATGTATTTCACTTCCGGCGCCGCCTGGCCCGCTGCCGCGAACAGCTTCGCCATCTGAGTGCTCATCTCGTCGGCGTCGGTGGTGACGATCGCCGGGGTGTCGGTCAGACGATGGGTCAGACGCACCTCTTTCACCCGGTCGCCAAGCAGGTTTTTCACCCGCTCAACGAACGGCTCCAGCGCTTTTTCGGCTTCTTTGGTGGACTCGTCTACTTCATCCGCCAGCTTGTCCAGCGACTCGTCGGCTTTAGCGACAGACTGGAACGCTTTGCCGTCGAACTCGGTCAGGTAGCTCATCATCCACTCGTCGATGCGATCGGAGAGCAGCAGCACTTCGATCCCTTTCTTACGCAGCAGCTCGAGGTGCGGGCTGCTCTTCGCCGCCGCATAGCTGTCGGCTGTGATGTAGTAGATCTTCTCCTGACCTTCTTTCATGCGTGAGACATACTCTTCCAGCGACACGGTCTGCGCGGAGGAGTCGGTATGGGTGGTCGCGAAACGCAGCAGTTTGGCGATCGCTTCCTGGTTGCTCGGATCTTCTGCCGGGCCCTCTTTCAGCACCAGGCCGAACTGTTTCCAGAAGGTTTGATATTTTTCAGCGTCGTCTTTCGCCAGCTTATCCAGCATCTGCAGCGCGCGTTTGGTCAGCGCGGTGCGCAGGTTGCGGGTCACGCTGCTGTCCTGCAGGATTTCACGGGAGACGTTCAGCGGCAGATCGTTGGAATCGATCAGGCCGCGCACGAAGCGCAGGTAGTTCGGCATAAACTGCTCGGCGTCGTCCATGATGAACACACGCTGGACATACAGCTTCAGGCCGTGTTTATGATCGCGGTTCCACATATCCCACGGCGCCTGCGACGGGATATACAGCAGGCTGGTGTACTCCTGCTTACCTTCCACGCGGTTGTGGCTCCAGGTCAGCGGGTCGCTGTAGTCGTGAGCGATATGCTTATAAAACTCTTTGTATTCGTCGTCGTTAACTTCGGATTTGCTGCGGGTCCACAGGGCCTGCGCCTTGTTGATTTTTTCCCACGAAATCACGGTTTCGCCGTCTTTCTCTTCCCGTTTTTCAATCTCAACCGGCAGCGCGATATGGTCGGAATACTTGCTGATGATAGAGCGCACGCGCCAGTCGTTGAGGAAATCATCTTCGCCTTCGCGCAGATGCAGGGTGATTTCGGTGCCGCGATCGGCTTTGGTGATATCAGCTACGGTATATTCGCCTTCGCCGGCGGATTCCCAGAACACGCCGTTTTCCGGCTTGTCGCCCGCCGCACGGGTACGCACGGTCACTTTGTCCGCCACGATGAAGGCCGAATAGAAGCCGACGCCGAACTGACCGATCAGCTGGCTATCCTTCGCCTGGTCAGAACCCATCGATTCGAGGAACGCTTTGGTGCCGGATTTGGCGATGGTGCCGAGATGGTCGATAACCTCTTCCCGGTTCATACCGATACCGTTATCGGCGATGGTCAGGGTGCGGTTGTCTTTATCAAACGAAACCCGCACGCGCAGCTCGCCGTCTCCCTCATACAAATCCGGCTGCGACAGCGCGCGGAAACGCAGCTTATCGGCCGCATCAGAGGCGTTGGAAATCAGCTCACGCAGAAAGATTTCTTTGTTGGAATAGAGGGAATGGATCATCAGGTGCAGAAGCTGCTTTACTTCTGACTGAAAACCACGAGTTTCTTGTCCTTTCATCTGATTCAACCTCAACAATGCCATTTTAAATGGGTAAAAAACCGTTGAGTGGGAGATGGGGACAGCGGGGAAATTTTTCAAGCGGAGGCGGCGAAGGCCGCCTCCATTTGTTCAGAAAGTAATCTTGTGGCGACCGGCCAGGGAGTGGGACAGCGTGGTGCCGTCGACCATCTCCAGCTCGCCGCCCACCGGCACGCCGTGGGCGATTCGGCTGGCGTCGACGCCATACTGCGCGCACAGCTCTGCGATGTAGTTGGCCGTCGCCTCGCCCTCAACGGTCGGGTTGGTGGCGAGGATCACCTCGGCGATCGACTCCGCCTCCAGCCGTTGCTCCAGGCGATCGAGCCCGATGTCATCAGGCCCGATGCCGTCGAGCGGCGACAGGTGCCCCATCAGCACGAAGTAGCGGCCGGAATACTGCCCGGTCTGCTCAATGGCATAGATGTCCGCCGGACTCTCTACCACACAGATCTGGCCATTTTCCTGGCGACGCGGGTTGCTGCAGATATTGCACACCTCCTGCTCGGTGAAGGTGCGGCAATCGGCGCAGTGGCCGATCTCCGACATCGCACGCGTCAGCGCCTGCGCCAGGCGCATCCCGCCGCTGCGATCGCGCTGCAGCAGGGTAAACGCCATGCGCTGCGCTGACTTCGGGCCGACGCCCGGCAGACAGCGCAGCGCTTCCATAAGCTGAGTTAACAGCGGGCTGGTTTGCATCAGAACGGCATCTTGAAGCCTGGCGGCAGTTGCATACCGGCAGAAACGGAAGCCATCTTCTCTTTCTGGGTCTCTTCGATACGGCGCGCGGCGTCGTTGAACGCGGCAGCCACCAGATCTTCGAGCATCTCTTTGTCGTCTTCCAGCAGGCTTGGGTCGATCTCCACACGGCGGCAGTTGTGCGCGCCGTTAATGGTCACTTTCACCAGACCCGCGCCGGATTCGCCGGTTACTTCCAGCTGAGCGATCTCTTCCTGCATCTTCTGCATTTTTTCTTGCATCTGCTGGGCCTGCTTCATCAGGTTACCCAGGCCGCCTTTTCCACCAAACATAGGCTTCTCTCTCAGTCATCGTTAAAGGTACTGAATGCCAGTCAGACTGGCATTCAAATGGGGCGAATACTCTCTTCATCCAGATCGGCGTCGAAGAAACGACGCAGGGTCTGAATGTTATTATCCGCGATAATGGCTTCGCGCGCCTGCGCGAGCTTCTCTTCATAAATAGCCTGCCGCCACTCCAGCGGCGTACGCATCGCGGGATTATCGTCTTCCACGATGGTCAATTCAACCGGCGTACCGTACAACACCCCCAGCGCTTCAGCCAGCTTTTGCTGCGCGCTGGCGGAATTGAGGTGGCGCTGGCTGGGACGCAGATGCAGACAGACGCGGCTGCCCTCCTGCTCTTTCCACGCGTTGAGCGCCACCTGCTCGACCAGCTTCGGTACCGCCAGCTGGCTCACTTCCGCCGCCCAGCTGTCGCGCTCGACCGCTTCTTCGGCGAGCTTGGCCGCCAGCTCCGGCGTCTTCTCATGCTCCAGCGCCTTTTTCAGCGCTTTGGGCGTGGCGACTTCGACTTTGGTCTCTTCCACCACCGTCGTCGCCTTCCAGCGATAGGCCTCTTTCTTCGCCGGGGCCTGCTCCAGCGCGGCCGCGGCCGGACGAGCCTGGACGCGCTCGGTAATCGAACTCAGTCGCTCCAGCGCAGCGTTATTCACCGGCCGCGCGCGGGAAGCGGCTGCCGGTTCACTCTTTTTTGGGGTGGTTGCTCCCTGACTGCGCTGCAGGTGGCTGCGGGCCGCCAGCACCTGGCTGGTGGTCGGCGGCAAACTCTGCGGCGACTGTGGCGGCGGCGCGGCGGGGGCAACCGGCTGACGCGGCGCGGGCGCGGCGGCCTGTGCCGGCTGAACCTCCGGCTCCGGCAGCGGCTTACGCGGATGAAACGCCAGGGCACGCAGCAGCGTCATTTCGACGCCCATCCGCCGGTCCGGGGCGTAAGGCAGCTCTTTGCGGCCAATCAGCAGCGTTTGGTAGTAGAGCTGAACGTCGCCGGGCGGTACGGTTCGCGCCAGTTCGCGCATCCGCACTTCGACCGCGGCCATGTCGGCGCCCAGCGCCGAAGGCGACAGCTGAACCATGGCGATGCGGTGCAGCAGGCTCTGCATCTCGACCAGCAGCGCCTCCCACTCGACGCCGCGTGCGGCGGCGTCATTGAGGCCCGCCATGACCCGCTCGCCGTCGGCAGCAACCAGCGCTTCAATCAGCGACAGCGCCTGATCGTCATCAAGGGTGCCGAGCATGGTGCTCACCGATGCGGCCGTCAGCTGCCCTTCCCCACTGGCAATCGCCTGATCGGTCAGGCTTAAGGCATCGCGCAGGCTGCCATCGGCCGCCCGCGACAACAGCTGCAGCGCGCGGGGCTCAAAGGCAATCTGCTCTTCGCCAAGAATATGCTCCAGCTGATGGCGGATCTGTTCAACGTCCAGCGCCTTCAGGTGGAACTGCAGGCAGCGGGATAAGATCGTTACCGGCAGCTTCTGCGGATCCGTCGTCGCCAGCAGGAATTTGACGTGCGCCGGCGGCTCCTCCAGCGTTTTTAACAACGCGTTGAAGCTGTGACGCGACAGCATATGGACTTCGTCGATGAGATAGACCTTAAAGCGGCCGCGGGCCGGCGCGTACTGGACGTTGTCCAGCAGATCGCGGGTATCTTCGACTTTGGTTCGCGAGGCGGCGTCAATCTCAATCAGATCGACAAAGCGCCCCTGTTCAATTTCCCGGCAGTTATCGCACACGCCGCAGGGGGTGGCGGTGATGCCGGTTTCACAGTTTAACCCTTTCGCCAGCAGACGGGCGATGGAGGTCTTCCCGACCCCGCGGGTACCGGAAAAAAGATAAGCGTGATGAATGCGCCCTAACGACAAGCCGTTCGCCAGTGCGGTCAGCACATGTTCCTGGCCGACGACGTCAGCAAAGGTTTGTGGGCGCCATTTACGGGCTAAGACCTGATAACTCATGGGCTGGCTCTGAAACGCTGGAAGGTGAAATCACGAAGGGGTCATGCTATCACAGCCCCGCCCGATCGGCGAGGCTATGTGGAGGGATTTGCTTAGTGGCCCGGGAACGGCACCAGACAGTAGCAGTGGATCCCCAGCTTCTCCAGGCGCTGTTCGCCGCCCAGATCGAAGAGATTGATAATGAAAGCGGCATCGTGCACTTCGCCACCGAGGCGGCGGATCAGTTTGACCGTGGCGTCGATAGTGCCGCCGGTCGCCAGCAGATCGTCAACCACCAGCACTTTATCGCCCGGTTTAATGGCGTCAACGTGGATCTCCAGCTGATCGGTGCCATACTCCAGCTCATAGGTCTCGGCAATGGTTTCACGCGGCAACTTACGCGGCTTGCGTACCGGAACAAAGCCCACGCCCAGCGCCAGCGCAACCGGTGCGCCGAACAGGAAGCCACGCGCCTCAGTCCCTACCACTTTGGTAATACCCGCGTCTTTGTAGCGCTCGGTCAGCAGTTCAATGCTAAGCGCGTAGGCCTTCGGGTCTTCCAGTAAGCTGGTGACATCGCGGAAAAGAATGCCAGGTTTTGGATAATCCTCGATACTCTGGATGCTGTTCTTCAGATATTCAAGCTGCTGTGCAGTTGCGGTCATAAGTGTATGCCTGATTGAAACGGTATTACCCACGGGCGTGCAAAAGGGGCCAAAGAAACATTTGTTTAACCTTTGACCAGGCTTGCCCGCGCTCGAAAACGCCAGAATTTACTGGCTGTCGGCAACAATTGCAACAGGCATTATTGCGCATCAGTGCTTTTGTTGCTTTGCGTCAACCACCGGAATGCGCCACATAAAGATCAGCAGACAGGCCAGAATGACCAACAGCATGATGCGCACCCACGTAAGCTTAACCAGCCATAGCGAAATAGCAAAAGTCACCACGATCATCGCAATGGCGCGCGGTTTAGCGCCGCGAGGCATGGCGCGGTACTGTTGCCAGTGGCGAAGATAGCCGCCAAACCAGGAGCGATACAGCAGCCACTGGTGAAAGCGCGGCGATGAGCGGGCAAAGCACCAGGCGGCGAGCAGAATAAACGGCGTCGTCGGCAGCAACGGTAAGAAGACGCCCAGCGTACCCAGCGCTACCGCCAGCCAGCCGATAATGGTTAAAATAACAGGTGGCATAATGCGAATCGTTATCAAACAGATGAGGCTACTGTAGCACAGTTGGCTGACGGAAAATGGAGGGGGTTGGTGAAAACTGCTCAACTTTTACAAACGCTGAACGACCAGCTGAGTGAGCTGGCCGCGCTGGTGGCGCCGCTGGCGGAGCACGCGACCCTCAGCCCGCGCTTTGACCGGCAGCTCTTCCACACCCGCAGCACGCTGATGCAGGCCTATCTGGCGGAAGCCCAACACAACTTTAACCAGCTCCGCCAGGCCGTCGAGCGCCAGCAGCTGCCGCAGGTGGTCTGGATTGCCGAGCGTCTGGCGGCACAAATCGCCGCGCTGCGCCGTGAAACCGCCACCTGGTCCTTGCGCAGTTGGGACCACGCGTCGCCAACGTTGAGCCGCTGGCAGCGCCGTCGCCTGCAGCATCAGGAGTATGAGCGCCGCCTGCTGGCGATGCGCGACCAACGCCAGCGTCAGCTGGCGCAGGCGACCAGCCTTGACGAGCAGCAGCGGCTGGGGAAAGAAGTTGAAGCCTACAGCGGCCGGTTGGCGCGCTGCCGACAGGCGCTGGACAAGATTGAAAACGTACTGGCGCGGCTGACGCGCTAACAGGAGAGCCCGATGTCGCTGGAAAATGCATCCGATGAGGTCAAACTGGCCGTCGATTTAATCATGTTGCTGGAATCGCATCAGATCCCGGCGCAAACCGTGCTGAGCGCGCTGGAAATTGTCCGGCGGGATTATGCAAACAAGTTAAAAAACGCGGAAAGCGGGTCGCAAAACCCAGAGAAGTAGGATGTTGTCTCCGGCAGTGTGCTGGCAGTCTGGTCCTCTGCGCATGACGCCACTGGAGACAATATTGATGGAAAAAGTCAGTCAAACCCCACACGACGCGGTGTTTCGCCAGATGCTCATGCATCAGGCGGTCGCGAAGGATTTTTTGCAGTTGTACCTCCCCGCGCCGTTTCTGGCGATCTGCGAACTGGATTCGCTGCAGCTGGTCTCCGGTAGCTTTGTTGAAGAGGACCTGCGCGCCAGCTATTCCGATATCCTTTACTCACTGCGCACGCGTCATGGAGCGGGCTATGTGTACGCGCTGATTGAGCATCAGAGTACCCCGGACAAGCTGATGGCATTTCGCCTGCTGCGCTATGCGCTGGCCGCCATGCAGCGTCATCTGGACGCCGGCCACGACACGCTGCCGCTGGTGGTGCCGATTCTGTTTTATCACGGCAAAGTGAGCCCCTGGCCCTGGGCCCGCAACTGAACAGCTATTCGCCGATCCGGCGCTGGCGAAGGCGCTCTATAGCAATGATTTTCCGCTGGTGGACCTCACCGTAATGCCAGATAATCAGATCGCCCGTCATCGGCGGATGGCCATGCTGGAGCTGCTGCAAAAGCATATCCGCCATCGCGATCTGGCCGAGCTGCAGGTGCCGCTGATTGCGCTGATGACGCAAGGCTATCTGACAGAAGCGCAGCTGAATACGCTGCTGCGCTATATGTTGCAGGCGGGAACTACGGAACATCCGGGGGCGCTGATCCGCACGCTGGCGGCGCAGTCGCCCAGGCATAAGGAGCTGATGATGACCATTGCCGAATGGCTGGAAGAGAAAGGCCGTAAACAGGGACAGCAAGAGGGTGAGCAGGAAGGTCGAGAAGCCGCCACTCGCAGCATCGCCGCCAGAATGCTGGCGCGCGGCCTCGAACGTCAAACCGTGCAGGAGCTCACCGGGCTGAGCGATGAAGAACTCGCCGCGCTGGCGCCCTGATACAGCAGGGGCGGCTTTGCGCCGCCCCTCTTCGATCAGGACGCGGTGGTGGGCGCCAGATCGTCGCCTTTCCCGTCCCGTTTCACTTCGGTGACTTCATCGCCTTTTTCATTGCGCAGATGAACTTCCAGCTGGTTAAAGGCAATGTTGATGTCATTCTCCCGGCACAGGCGGTCGATGGCGCGGTTGAGCTCATCCACCGTGTAGCTGCGATCGCGCAGTTCACGAACATACAGACGCAGTTCATGATCCAGGGTACTGGCCCCGAAGGTGGTGAAGAAAACCGCTGGCGCCGGCTCCTGCATCACTTTCGGATGATCGTGCGCGGCCTTCAGCAGCACCTCTTTCACCTTATCCAGGTCTGAGCCATAGGCGACGCCGAGGCGGATCACCACCCGGGTCACGGTGTCGGAGAGCGACCAGTTGATCAAGCGCTCGGTAACGAACGCCTTGTTCGGGATAATCACCTCTTTGCGATCGAAATCGGTGATGGTGGTGGCGCGAATACGGATTTTGCTTACCGTCCCCGAGAAGGTTCCGATAGTGACCGTATCCCCAATGCGCACCGGACGTTCGAACAGAATGATTAGGCCGGAGACAAAGTTACCGAAGATCTCCTGCAGACCAAAACCTAAACCAACCGACAGCGCGGCCGCCAGCCATTGCAGTTTATCCCAGGAGACGCCCAGCGCCCCGAATACCGTCATCGCCCCGATAGCGATAATCGCATAGTTGAGAATGGTGGTGATGGCGTAGGAGGTCCCCTGACGCATGTTGAGCCGCGACAGCACCAGCACCTCCAGCAAACCCGGCAGGTTGCGGATCAGCGCCCAGGCGACCATTGACGCCACAATGGCGAACAACAAACTGCCCATCGTCACGCTGCGCACCACGCTGGCCCCCGCCTCGGTGCCGTTGTAGTGCCAGAGGGTAATGCTGTCGAGGTAGGCGAAAACGGTGATCAAATCAGACCAAATCGCCCAGAACATCACCGCGAACAGCGCGACCATCACCAACATGGTGATGCGCAGCGTCTGCTGGTTGACCTGCTCGAGAGCGATAGTTGGCTCTTCCTGCGGCTCGGCGCCTTCCGCCCCTTCCTTCACCAGATGTTGACGGCGCGCCAGCGCGCGGCGCCAGGCGATACGCCGCGCCGCCACGCTCAGGCCGCGCAGCACGGTCTGGTACAGCAGGTTCCAGATCATCACCAGATACACGGTCTCGATCCAGCGTCCCGCCAGACGCAGCGTCGTGTAGAAGTAGCCGGTTGCCGTCAGCACCATCAGGGCCACCGGAACGATAGACAACACCGTGATCGTCAGCAGGCGCAGGCTGTGCGACTCTTTATCGCGCCAACTTTCCCGGCACATCGGCCAAACCAGCACCGCGATCAGCAGTAAGTTGAAGAAAATCACCAACTGCCCCAGCACGTCGTCCATCAGGTTCAGCGGCGACAGTTCGGAAATCACCGACCAGAAATTCAGCGGCAGCAGCGCCAGGCTGACGCGAACAATCTGCCGCCGCCAGTGGCTGGTCAACTGCGCCGGCATATTAAAGTGGTTGACCGCGACGCCGTTCTTTTCCAGCACTTTCCAGCACAGGCCAAATACCAGCCAGAACATAGCCAGCTTTTTACTGTACGCCCACAGCAGTCCGCTAATATTTAACTGCATGGTGAGTAAGATCAGACCGATAGCCAGAATCAACAGCACCACCGGTAAGGCGCGGATCAGATCGATCAGGATCGCCTTCGGCGTATGCAGCTGGGTATCGTTGCGCAGCTGTCCCACCTGGGAAGCAAGCTTTGCCTGATAATCCTTGAGCCACTGCAGACGCCAGCGGATGAGGCCGGCAATCAACAGCAGCGGTAAACCGGCCAGGAAAGCGACAAACACCGCAGGCCACGCTTTTTCCCAGTTCACGGTGATTTTCATCGCCTTAAACTGACCTTTCAGCGCCTCCGGGAAGGCCTTAATCCACTCCCAGTCCATCGGTTTATTGCTGTTCACCCAGAAAATTTGCTGGGTCAGAATTTCCTTCAGACTGCTCGAGACGCTCATCAGCTGCTGCTGGTTGATCTGCAGGTTGATGGCCATCATCAGCTGGTTACCCAACTGTTTGTTGAACTGATCAAGCAGTTCGCGACGCATGTCGATCACTTCCAGTAGCGCGGCGTGGACTTCATCGTTCACTTCGCTGCTGTGCCCCTCCTCCAGTTTGGCGACAAAGGCATCGCTCTGGAACAGCGCGTCGCGCTGCTGGTTCACCTCAAACTGTTCAAGCCGCAGGTCGGCGATGCGGTTGGTCATATCCTGCAGCTCATCCGCCGACGGTAATGTCTGTTGCTGTTGGTAAAGAATACGCGACAGCAGCAGGCTCCCCCGCAGAACTGAAATTTGCTCTTTAATATCCCGTTCAGACTGCAGCGCGCGGTCGAGCCAGTTTTTGACCTGGATATTGCGCTGCACCAGCTGGTTACCGTTCTCTGTTGCCTGAATCAGCTTCTCGCTGAGCTGATGGTTAATATCCAGCTCCTGCTTGACCAGCGGGTTGGCCTGAATACGCGCCGTTTCGTCGGGGGTAACCGCCTCCTGGGCGGTTTTCTCGGTCAGGGTCAGCCGTTTGCTGTTCACGGCCTCCTGCAGCAGCTGTAGCTGATGCTCCAGCCGGTTGCTCCAGGCGGTGACGTAGTCACGCTGCTTCTGTAGGGTATCCTGCAGGATAGTGTTGCCTTCGAGGCTCTTGCGCTGTTGCTCGATCTGCGCGTTGAGCAATGCCTGTTGAGCCTGCAACAGCACCTGCTGGGTCGGGCGTAGGGTCTCGTCGCCCACCGAGGTGCCATTCAGACGATTGCGGATCTGCTGCAGCTGCTGGGAGGCGTTGAACATCGCATTTTGCACGCGTTCCGGCTGCGTTTGCAGGGAAACCAGCTGGCTGTTATAGGTCGCCAGATCGTTTTGCGCATTCTGCAGATCGTCCAGCGTCTGGGTGACGCGCGACTCCAGCTGACGCAGGGAGAGCGTACTTAGCGTTTTGCGCGTCGCGTCGTCGTTCGGGACATCGCTCAGGTTATTGAGGCTCTCCACCGCCTGGCGCTGCTTCGCCGGCGCCTGCTCGACCTGCTGTCGCAGCTGTGCCGTCTCGCTTTTGATACGCTCGATTTTATCCAGCGTTTCCAGCGTCTGAGTCAGATCCTGCTGGACCAGTTTGTCCTGCGGAGTCAGTTCTTTTTGCTTGTTTAACGTATTGAGCTGGCTCTGCACCTCTGCCCGATCGGGGAGATCCGCGGCGCGGCCCTGGACTGGGCTGAAAAGGCCAATAAAACAGAGCAGCGTGATAATAAAGATGAACGTGGCGCGTTGCCTGGAGATCGTGTGCAGCATAGTTAATATGAATGAATGCAAATGCCGGAGAATACCGGGGGTCGTCGCAAGCGCGCAGAATAGCACTTCTCAGCGCTGGCGAATAGCGGCGGACGGCGCTAAAAATTCACGCCCATCCGCGCGCTACCTTTAAGCTGACAAGCTCTCCGGGCCGCGTAGCGTCGGGCAGAATTGATACATCTCCAGCAGAATAGCGACGTAGTCCCGCGCTTCCGCATGCAGGTCGAACGAATCGGGGGCAAACAGCCAGTTTTCCATCAGCCCGGAAAGGTAGCTGCGCATTAACACGGCCGCCCGCCGGGTGAGTAAATTGGCGGGCAGCAGCTTCGCCGCGATGCACTCTTTCAAGGTCTGCTCGATACGCTCATAACTCGCCAGGGAGAGCTGCCGCTGGGCCTGCTGCACCACGGTCATTTCACCGACGAACTCACACTTATGATAGATAATCTCCATCATTAATCGTCGACGTTCTTCTGTCACTGTCGCTTCAAGAACATAGACTAGAATCTCCCTGATAACTGAGAGTGGATCGTTGGGGAATTTTGCCCGATACTCAATTTCGAGATCGCTAATACTGGCGTCTGACAGCTCCCAAATTTCGTTGAATAAATCTGATTTATTCTTGAAATGCCAGTAGATAGCCCCCCTCGTTACACCCGCAGCTTTTGCAATTGTTGCCAACGAGGTAGATGATACGCCTTGCTGCGAAAACAGACGCAGAGCAACATCCAGAATCAGTTGCCGGGTTTCACGTGCCTGTTGTTTGGTTTTTCGTGCCATAGGTTAATGACTTTACAGAGGTTACGTTTACATACATTTGTGAATGTGTGTACCATAGCATGACCATAATAGAAAGACTGTAGTGGGTTTGTGGTTGTTTGAGCCACTGAACATTTTGAAATTGGACACTCGAGGTTTACATATGAACAAAAACAGAGGGTTAACGCCTCTGGCGGTCGTTCTGATGCTCTCAGGCAGCTTAGCGCTAACAGGATGTGACGATAAACCGGCTCAACAGGGAGCCCAGCACATGCCGGAAGTCGGTATTGTGACGCTCAAATCCGCACCTCTACAAATAACCACCGAACTGCCAGGCCGCACCAGCGCCTATCGCATTGCGGAAGTCCGTCCTCAGGTCAGTGGCATTATTTTAAAACGTAACTTCGTGGAAGGTAGCGATATCCAGGCCGGCGTCTCCCTGTATCAGATCGATCCAGCCACCTATCAGGCCAGCTATGACAGCGCCAAAGGCGACCTGGCAAAAGCCCAGGCGGCGGCAAACATGGATCAACTGACGGTCAAGCGTTATCAGAAACTGTTGGGCACCAAATATATTAGTCAACAAGACTACGATACCGCCGTTGCGACGGCGCAGCAGAGCAATGCGGCCGTGGTCGCGGCGAAAGCGGCCGTTGAAACCGCGCGCATCAATCTGGCCTACACCAAAGTCACCTCGCCGATCAGCGGCCGGATTGGTAAATCCGCCGTGACCGAAGGGGCGCTGGTACAGAATGGTCAAACGACCGCCCTGGCAACCGTTCAGCAGCTGGATCCGATCTATGTTGACGTCACCCAGTCGAGCAATGATTTCCTGCGCCTGAAGCAGGAGCTAGCCGACGGCCGCCTGAAACAGGAAAACGGCAAAGCGAAAGTGGAGCTGGTGACTAATGACGGTCTTAAGTATCCGCAGTCCGGCACGCTGGAATTCTCGGATGTCACCGTCGATCAGACCACCGGCTCAATCACACTACGCGCTATTTTCCCGAACCCGGATCACACCCTGCTACCGGGGATGTTCGTCCGTGCCCGTCTGGAAGAAGGGATTAACCCTGACGCCCTGCTGGTACCGCAACAGGGTGTTACCCGTACGCCGCGCGGCGACGCCAGCGTCATGGTAGTGGGGGAAGGCGATAAAGTCGAAGTCCGCCAGGTCACTGCTTCTCAGGCGATCGGCGATAAATGGCTGGTCACTGACGGTCTGAAATCCGGCGATCGCGTTATCGTCACCGGCCTGCAAAAAATCAAACCAGGTGTGCAGGTAAAAGCGCAGGAAGTAGCTTCTGATGATAAACAGCAAGCCGCAGGCAACGCGCCATCAGAACAAACCAAGTCTTAACTTAAACAGGAGCCGTTAAGACATGCCTAATTTCTTTATCGATCGCCCCATATTTGCATGGGTGATCGCCATTATCATCATGCTGGCTGGGGGATTATCGATCCTCAAATTGCCGGTGGCGCAATATCCGACGATTGCGCCGCCAGCAATTTCCATTACCGCCATGTACCCCGGTGCTGACGCCGAAACGGTGCAGAACACCGTAACTCAGGTTATCGAACAGAATATGAACGGTATCGATCACCTGATGTACATGTCCTCAAATGGCGACTCCACCGGTACGGCAACCATTACGCTGACCTTCGAATCCGGTACCGATCCGGATATCGCCCAGGTTCAGGTTCAGAACAAGCTGGCGCTGGCGACGCCTCTGCTGCCGCAAGAAGTACAGCAGCAAGGGATTAGCGTTGAGAAAGCGTCCAGCAGCTTCCTGATGGTTGTCGGCGTCATTAACACCAACGGCACCATGAACCAGGACGATATTTCGGACTACGTGGCGGCCAACATGAAGGATCCGATTAGCCGTACCAGCGGCGTCGGCGACGTTCAGCTATTCGGTTCCCAGTATGCGATGCGTATCTGGATGGATCCAAACAAACTGAACAACTTCCAGCTTACGCCGGTGGATGTGATCAGCGCCCTGAAAGCGCAGAACGCCCAGGTGGCCGCGGGCCAGTTAGGCGGTACGCCGCCGGTGAAAGGCCAGCAGCTTAACGCCTCGATCATCGCGCAGACGCGTCTGACCAATACGGAAGAGTTTGGCAACATCCTGCTGAAGGTGAACCAGGACGGTTCCCAGGTTCGTCTGCGTGATGTCGCCAAAATTGAGCTGGGCGGCGAAAGCTATGACGTAGTGGCGAAGTTTAACGGCCAGCCGGCATCCGGTCTGGGTATTAAACTGGCTACCGGCGCGAACGCGCTGGATACCGCCAACGCTATTCGCGCTGAACTGGCGAAGATGGAGCCGTTTTTCCCGTCGGGGATGAAGATCGTTTACCCGTATGACACCACCCCGTTCGTGAAAATTTCTATTCACGAAGTGGTTAAAACGCTGGTGGAAGCGATCATCCTGGTGTTCCTGGTCATGTATCTGTTCCTGCAGAACTTCCGCGCCACCCTGATCCCCACCATCGCGGTACCGGTGGTCCTGTTAGGCACCTTCGCGGTGCTGGCGGCGTTTGGCTTCTCGATAAACACCCTGACGATGTTCGGGATGGTGCTCGCCATCGGCCTGTTGGTGGATGACGCCATCGTGGTGGTAGAGAACGTCGAGCGCGTGATGGCGGAAGAGGGTCTGCCGCCGAAAGAAGCGACGCGTAAATCGATGGGACAGATTCAGGGCGCGCTGGTTGGTATCGCTATGGTGCTGTCGGCGGTATTTATCCCGATGGCGTTCTTCGGCGGCTCAACCGGGGCCATCTATCGCCAGTTCTCCATCACTATCGTTTCCGCGATGGCGCTGTCGGTACTGGTGGCGTTAATCCTGACGCCGGCGCTGTGCGCCACGATGCTGAAACCCATTCAGAAAGGCAGCCATGGCGCGACCACCGGCTTCTTCGGCTGGTTTAACCGCATGTTTGATAAGAGCACGCACCATTACACCGACAGCGTAGGCAACATTCTGCGCAGCACCGGTCGTTATCTGGTGCTGTATCTGATCATCGTGGTGGGTATGGCATGGCTGTTTGTCCGTCTGCCGAGCTCGTTCCTGCCGGACGAGGACCAGGGTGTATTCCTGAGCATGGCGCAGCTGCCTGCCGGCGCCACCCAGGAGCGTACGCAGAAAGTGCTGGATGAGATGACGAATTACTATCTCACCAAAGAGAAGGACAACGTGGAATCCGTGTTTGCGGTTAACGGCTTCGGTTTCGCCGGCCGCGGCCAGAACACCGGTATCGCGTTCGTTTCGCTGAAAGACTGGAGCCAGCGTCCGGGTGAGGAAAACAAAGTTGAAGCGATCACCGCGAGAGCAATGGGCTACTTCTCGCAGATTAAAGATGCGATGGTCTTCGCCTTTAACCTGCCGGCTATCGTTGAACTGGGTACCGCGACCGGCTTTGACTTCGAGCTGATTGACCAGGGCGGTCTGGGCCACGAAAAACTGACCCAGGCGCGTAACCAACTGTTTGGCATGGTGGCGCAGCATCCTGACGTGCTGACCGGCGTGCGCCCTAACGGTCTGGAAGATACACCGCAGTTTAAAATCGATATCGATCAGGAGAAAGCTCAGGCGCTGGGCGTCTCCATCAGCGACATTAACACCACGCTGGGCGCAGCCTGGGGCGGAAGCTATGTCAACGACTTTATCGACCGCGGCCGCGTGAAGAAAGTGTACATCATGTCCGAAGCGAAATACCGTATGCTGCCGGAAGATATCGGCAAGTGGTATGTTCGCGGCAGCGATGGTCAGATGGTGCCGTTCTCTGCTTTCTCGACCTCGCGTTGGGAATACGGTTCGCCGCGTCTGGAACGCTACAACGGTCTGCCGTCACTGGAAATCCTCGGTCAGGCCGCGCCAGGCAAGAGTACCGGTGAGGCGATGGCGCTGATGGAAGAGCTGGCGGGTAAACTGCCTTCCGGTATCGGCTACGACTGGACCGGGATGTCTTATCAGGAGCGACTGTCCGGCAACCAGGCCCCTGCCCTGTATGCCATCTCGCTGATTGTCGTCTTCCTGTGTCTGGCGGCGCTGTATGAGAGCTGGTCGATTCCGTTCTCGGTTATGCTGGTCGTCCCCTTGGGTGTGGTTGGTGCGCTGTTAGCCGCCACCTTCCGCGGGCTAACCAACGACGTTTACTTCCAGGTGGGTCTGCTGACCACCATCGGCCTGTCGGCGAAGAACGCAATATTGATCGTTGAATTCGCCAAAGACCTGATGGAGAAAGAGGGCAAAGGGCTGATTGAGGCGACGCTTGAAGCAGTACGTATGCGTCTACGTCCAATCCTGATGACATCTCTGGCGTTCATCCTCGGGGTAATGCCGCTAGTTATCAGCTCCGGCGCCGGCTCCGGTGCGCAGAACGCCGTCGGTACAGGCGTAATGGGCGGGATGGTGACCGCGACGATCCTGGCGATCTTCTTCGTGCCGGTGTTCTTTGTGGTGGTTCGTCGCCGCTTTAGCAAAAAATCGGAAGATATAGAGCACAGCCATCAGGTTGAGCATCATTAATCTTCACTCCTGAACAAAGGGCCGCTACCGCGGCCCTTTTTTATCACTGGCTGGCAAGGCACATATTGCCATTGTTTATTTTTCGTTCTGCATTTAATATATATTGATATGGCGCAGGCTATTTTTAGCAGCTTGTTCAACAACTCGGGATCGGCAAACACTCATTTACCAGGAATAATCTTACTATCATTATCCACGGGTCGGCGGTTTCTGAACGCGACAGCTGCCTGCCTTAAACCAATGATTCATAAGATTTCTCTATTTCTCCGGCTGTGGGCCAGCGCCTGCGAAATTAATTCGTCTATTTTTAAGATAATTTCTCGCTGATAATTGTAATTTTTCGTAATAGCACGATGAAATCTGTTGGAGAGTGGATTATAGTTAAATCAGCAGGATTACTCAGTTAGTGTCAGGTCAGTTAGTCGTGTTCATCCCACAACGGTGTTTGCTAGTCGTCGTTTAAACCACTCAAAAGGGGATGCGTTATGGACGAATACTCGCCAAAAAGACATGATATTGCACAGCTACGCTTTCTCTGCGAAACGCTGTATCATGACTGCCTTGCAAACCTGGAAGAGAGCAACCATGGCTGGGTCAACGACCCGACGTCGGCTGTCAATCTCCAGTTAAATGAATTGATCGAGCACATTGCCACATTCGCTCTTAATTATAAAATTAAGTATGCAGAGGATAATAAGCTGATCGCTCAGGTTGACGAATATCTGGACGACACTTTTACGTTGTTCAGTAACTACGGCATTAACTCTACGGATTTGCAAAAGTGGAAAAAATCCGGTAACCGACTATTTCGTTGCTTTGTCAACGCCAGCCGGGAAAACCCGGCCAGTCTATCGTGTTAGAATTATTACAATCAAAAGGTGGAATTATGTCTGATAAGCCATTAACTAAAACAGACTATTTGATGCGCTTACGTCGTTGCCAGACAATTGACACGCTGGAGCGCGTCATTGAAAAAAATAAATATGAACTGTCTGATAATGAGCTGGCGGTATTTTACTCAGCTGCCGACCATCGTCTGGCGGAACTGACCATGAATAAGCTATACGATAAAATCCCGACTTCTGTCTGGAAATTTATCCGCTAATTTACGCGTACTACGTGGTCTGCTGGCCGGACGGTACGGGTCAGCCGCCATAGGGTATCTTTGTGATAGACATCACATCATTCAGCCAACAGCAACCCTGTAACCGGTTTCTTTTTTATACTGCTACGGCCATCAACAGTCAGGTATAAGGAAGACCCATGAGTGAAGAAAAACGCAAAATGATCGCCGGTGAGCTCTATTTATCTGGCGACCCAACGCTTCGCGCCGATCGCCTGCGCGCCAGACAGTTGTTGCACCGTTATAATCATTCCGCCCCGGATGACCAGGAACAACGTCAGCATATTCTGGCCGAGCTGTTCGCTCGCGCCGGCGATGCGTATATCGAGCCAAGCTTTCGCTGCGACTATGGTTATAATATTTTTCTCGGCGCCGGTTTTTACGCCAATTTTGACTGCGTGATGCTCGACGTCTGCCCTATCCATATTGGCGATAACTGTATGCTGGCGCCAGGCGTCCATATTTATACCGCCACTCATCCGCTGGACGCCGATGCGCGTAATAGCGGCCAGGAATACGGCAAGCCGGTAACTATTGGCCACAATGTGTGGATTGGGGGTCGGGCAGTGATCAATCCCGGCGTGACCATTGGCGATAATGCGGTCATTGCGTCCGGCGCGGTGGTCACCAAAGACGTCCCTGCCTGTACCGTCGTCGGCGGTAACCCGGCGCAGATCATTAAGCGCCTTCCGCCGACAAATCCGTAACTGTTATGCTTTTCTGTAACTGATCTGTTACTTTCTCCGCAGAATATTGCAACATAAAATAGCCTTCAGGCTGAGCCTGCCGCGCCTGGTCCGCCGGGCGCGGCAGGCTCATTGCAGAATTCGAGGACCAAGATGACAGAAATACAACGCCTGCTGATTCACACCATTGACGAACTCAACGTCCAGGAAAAACGCGATAATCGCCCGCGTTTTAGCATCAGTTTTATCCGCAACCATCCGGGACTGTTTGTTGCCATGTATGCCGCGTTTCTGGCGACGCTGGTGGTCATGCTGCGCTCTGAAACGCTGGTAGACTCGGTCTGGTTGCTGGTGGTGCTGTTCATTCTGTTCAACGCCTTTTTCTTCTTTGACGTCTATCCACGCTATCGCTACGAGGATATCGATGTCCTCGACTTTCGCGTGTGCTACAACGGGGAATGGTACAACACCCGCTTTGTCCCCCGGCAGCTGATCGACCGTATCCTGCAGTCGCCAGACGTCGATAGCGAGCAGAAGGCGCAGCTCAAAAAGATGGTCGCCACGAAGGGCGAGCTCTCCTTCTACGACGTCTTTACCCTCACGCGCGCCGGTGCTGCGCAATAAGGCGATTTAGGGTCCGCAGCGCCGGGAAATAGCGAGAAGCAGAGGTATTACCATACCCAAGCACCAGTCCGCTCCGCGCTCGCTGCGGGTCGAGATAGAAATGACTTAACGCGGCGGGCGCCAGCTGAAACTGGCGCGCCTGCTGCGCAAGCGTCCGGTCATTAACGCCCTCCATCGCCACCGTCAGGTGCATCCCCCCTCCCCCGCCGAGAACGTCGCACGGCACGGTTATCTCTTGCGCCAGCGCCTCGCGCAGCTGTTGCTGACGTTTACGGTACAGGCGGCGCATCGCTGCCAGATGGCGCGCATAGTGTCCCTTCTCGATAAAGCTGGCCAGCGCCCGCTGTTCAGCACGGTGTCCCCCGCGCAGCAGCGCGCCAATGGCGTCCTGAGCAGCATCCGCCAGCGCGGGCGGCATAACCATAAAACCGATACGCAAGGCCGGAAACAGCGTTTTGCTGAAGGTGCCGAGATAGACCACCGGGGCATCAGGCACCATCCCCAGCATCGCCGGGATCGGTTCTCCGCTATGGCGAAACTCGCTGTCGTAGTCATCCTCCACAATCCACGCCCCGTGCCGGCGGGCATATTCCACGAGCGCCAGACGGCGCCCGGCGCTCATGATGCTCCCACAGGGATACTGGTGTGAAGGAGAGGTGAAAATGAGCCGGGGCGGCTCCGCGACGCCGTTGGCAATACACATCCCTTCATCGTCGACAGCCATTCCTCTGACCCGCAGTCCCGCCCGCTGAAAGCCACTCCTCGCCCCCAGGTACCCCGGTTCTTCCAGCCACACGCTGTCGCCCGGGTTGGTCAGTAGCGAGGCGCATAAGTTGACGCCTTCCAGCGCGCCTTCGGTGATGACGATCTGCCGGATATCGCACCGGATGCCCCGGGAGAGCGCCAGATGACGAGCGATAGCCTCTCGCAGCAAAGGATCGCCCGCGGCTTCGCCATAACCCAGCAGCGCGCTACCATCTTCGCATAGCACGTTATCCATCAGTCGCCGCCACAGCGGCAGCGGGAAATAGTTTACCGCCGGCATGCCTGGCGTAAATGCCAGCGTCGGTGAGTCGCGGCGCATCGCGGCTGGCAGCCTTTGCAGCCGCTCAGGCAGCACGACGGGCGGCATCTGACCCGCCTCCTGGCGGCAGGAGGCGAGTGGTGCCACCTGCGTTCCCTGACGGCTCCGTGTCAGGTACCCCTCCAGCGCCAGCTGTTCCAGTGCGGCATTGACCGTATTCCGCGACAGGTGTAGCCGTTCGGCCATCACCCGCGATCCGGGTAAACGGCAGCGGGCCGTCAGGATTCCCTGCAGGATAGCGTCACGTAAGGTGTGGTAAAGGGCGCGCTGTAAGGTTTCGACCGTGCGGTTCCGCATCCCCTGCGTCAACAGCGTAAAAAACCCCTCGTCCGGTATATTCATTTTGCCCCCTCGTGGCCCCATAAAAACATACTCTAATGGCACTTTTTATGGAACCAGCGAGCGCGTACGCTGCCTGTAAATCCCCAATAAGGAAACCGCAATGTGTGAATATAATCAGTTTGGCCAGGCGCTCGGCGTCGCGCTGCCTGACTGGCAGCCGCGCCCCTGGCCGACACGACAGGTATTACAGGGCAGCCGTTGTCGACTCGAACCGCTGACTCTTGCTCATGCCAGCGATCTGTTCGCCGCTCACCAGCTGGCGCCAGACGCCCGCAGCTGGACGTGGCTGCTGCGTGAACCTGAGAGCAACCTTGCAGAATTCAGTGCCTGGGTGGAGCAGGTCGCCACGCTGGCAGACCCGATTCATTTTGCCGTCGTTGACCAGCAGCGAGGGAAAGCGGTCGGCTCGCTGGCGTTAATGCGTATCGATATCGCTCACGGTGTGGTAGAGGTGGGACATGTGCATTTTTCACCGCTACTGAGCCGAACGGCCATGGCCACCGAAGCGCACTGGCTGTTGATGCAGTATGTCTTTGATACGCTCGGCTACCGTCGCTATGAATGGAAATGCAACAGTCTTAATATCCCATCAGCCCGGGCGGCAAGGCGGCTGGGGTTTCAGTACGAAGGACGTTTTCGCCAGGCGCTGGTGAGTAAAGGACACAACCGGGACACGGACTGGTTTTCGGTGATAGACGGCGAATGGCCGGAGCTGGATAACGCCATGCGCCAATGGCTGGCCGCCGACAATTTTACCGCCGACGGCCAACAGCGCCGCTCGCTGGAGAGTTTCCGTTAACGGCGTTTTTTGCGCCCCTGCACCGCTTTGAAGCGGGGGTTGCTCTTACAGATAACGTACAGCCGCCCTTTGCGTTTAACCAGCTGGCAATCCGGGTGGCGCTGTTTAGCGCTACGTAATGAGTTGACGACCTGCATCATGCTTTCCTTTTCGCATCAATAAAGCCGCCGAAGCGCTGGCGGAATCGGGCTGCACTGCCTTCATTGGCGAAGGTTTTTTGTTTGCCCGTGTAGTACGGATGCGATTTCGAGGAGACGTCGATCGTCACATACGGAAAAGTTTCGCCATCGAGTTCAATCACGCGATCGGTGCGGATAGTTGAGCCGACTTTAAAATACTCATTCGCGCTGGTGTCGTGAAACACCACCGTACGATAGGGAGGATGGATATGGGCTTTCATGATGACCTCTTCATTACGTTATAACATAACAATAAGGTTACGCCGTGCTGTGACAAAGATCAACCCTGCTCAATCTAAGGGTAAGGTGATAAGGCGAGTTTCCCCGCCTTTGGCGTCAGGGTGCCAGACGGTGGGCGATGGCGCGGAGCTGTTCCGCAATGGCCTGCAGATCTTTTCCCTGCTCAATTCGGGCGCCGCTGGAATGGCGTATCACCAGGCGCGCCGGCAGAATGGATGAGGTATGAGGCGCCCCGCTGGTGCTGGCGAGGATCCGCCGCACCGCCTCTTTCCCCTGCAGGTCGAGGTCGAGCGACACGGTACTCAGCGCCGGATAGAAAAAGGAGCTTTCATAGGTATCGTCATAGCCAATAACCGACTTCTCACCCGGCACCGCCACCTGATGCTGATGGAAGGCGCTGAGCACCCCCAGCGCCATCTGATCATTACCCACCAGCACAGCGCTGAAATTAGGCGTTTCGCGCAGCATCTGCAGCGCGCCGGCGTAGCCGCTCTGCGCATCCCAGTTGCCGTGCAGGACGGTCACCGGCTTCAGACCGTAACCATCCAGGGTCTCCAGCCAGCTTTTTAACCGGAGTTTGGCCGAGACTGAGCTGTCCGGCCCCGCCAGCAGGGCGATCTCCCGATGCCCCATCTCATAGAGATATTTGACGCTGGCCCGGGTGCCGTCCGCCGGGTTAAACGAAACGTTAAACACGGAACTGTAGGGATCAACGTCGAGAAACAGGCAGACGATATCATCGTTGTCAGCAGCGATTTTCTGCGCCTGTTCGGTCTCCAGCGGCACGTTGATAATGACTTTATCCACCCGCTGAGATTTCAGCTCATTGATGGAATCCTGGATGCTTTGGTTGACGCTCTCATCGATCATCGAAATCAGAACCTGGTAACCTTCCAGGTTGGCATAGCGTTTTACCGCCGCCGCCACCTGGGAAGGCGCATGCCAGGCCAGAGAAATAGTCACCAGCCCGACCGTCTGGCTCTCCTTCCCCACCAGCTGCTGCGCCAGCCGGTTTGGCACATAGCGTAAGGCCTCTATCGATTTCTCCACCTTGCGACGCGTCGCTTCGGATACATTAGCTGATTTGTTGAGTACCCTGGACACGGTCTGGTAAGAGACGCCCGCATGGCGTGCGACGTCTTCCAGAGTAGCGCTTTTAGACTTCATGGTCCGGTTCCTTATGTTGTTATCCCATGATTGTAACAGGGGCCATTTGAAAAAACGCTCACCGCCACCTCTCACTGCAAAACAATAGCGATAAAAGTATTACGTTCACAATACAACGAATTGTGAATCATCTCACCCATCGCAACAAAAACCACCGTGATTATTTGCAGTTAGTCACACAATAATCATATCTCATTTGCCTGAAGTTACATTTAGGCATTTTATGACACAAGTTATGTGAACGTAATACAAAACAATAAGAGGATAGAGATGAACACTACACTGCGCGCCCTTTCAGTCGCGTTAGCCGCTGCGCTAATCGCTCCTTCCGCGTTTGCGGCCACCGCCGCGATCCCAACGATCGATTTCCATGGCTATATGCGCGCCGGGGTTGGGGTCTCCGGCGACGGTAGCGAAGCGGAATGGCAAAAAAATAAGCTGGGCCGTTTGGGGAACGAGTCGGATACCTATGGCGAGCTGGAGCTGGGCTCTGAGGTCTATAAGAAAGATGACGTCAGCTTCTATCTCGACAGTATGGTCAGCATGGTCTCCGACGGCTCTAACGATAATGAAACCACGCTGAACGATGATGCACAGTTCGGCTTACGTCAGTTGAACCTGCAGATAAAGGGGCTGATCCCTGGCGATCCGAATGCGGTGATCTGGGGCGGTAAACGTTACTACCAGCGCCATGATCTGCATATCATCGATACCAAATACTGGAACATTTCCGGCTCCGGAGCCGGGGTGGAAAACTACACCCTCGGTCCAGGCGCCGTCTCGCTGGCCTGGATCCGCGGCGATGCCAACGATGTTGACTATCGCGTCGATGGCGACAGCAACGTCAATATCAACTATATCGATTTACGCTACGCGGGCTGGAAGCCATGGGCGGGCTCGTGGACCGAATTCGGTATCGACTACGCGATGCCAAACACCACCAAAAAACAGGATAGCTACGGCGGACTGTACGATGCTGACAACGGCGTCATGCTGACCGGTGAAATCAGTCAGGATATGCTGGGCGGCTATAACAAAACCGTGCTGCAGTACGCCAACAAAGGCCTGGCGCAGAACATGGTCTCCCAGGGCGGCGGCTGGTACGATATGTGGAACTACGTGAACGACGCCACCGGTTATCGCGTGATTAACACCGGCCTGATCCCGATTACTGAGAAGTTTTCTATCAACCACGTTCTGACCTGGGGCTCGGCGGATGACATTACCGACTATACCGACAAAACGCGGATGCTGTCGCTGGTCGCCCGCGGGCAGTACCAGTTCACCGACTACGTGCGCCTGATTGGCGAAGTCGGCGGTTTCTATCAGAAAGACAGCTACAACAATGGCACCAGCTACAAACAGGCCGGTGAGAAATACACCATTGCGTTGGGCCTGGCGGACGGGCCAGACTTTATGTCACGTCCGGAATTACGCATTTTTGCTTCATATTTGAATGATTCCGAAGATGGTAAACCGTTTGAAGACCAGACGGCGAATAATACCTGGAATTTCGGCGTGCAGGTTGAGGCCTGGTGGTAATCGCGCACGGCTAAGACTCATACGTTATTTTTATCTCCTGCTGTAAGACTGTTAATTATCTTCCGGTAAACTTTATTGCCACTGCTGTCTTTGTCTTATTTTCGGGATAACCTGTTTTCAGGTTATCCCGTTTTATTTATTTCCGGGCGGCAAAATGTTCATCCAGAAGCTGACGCAGCGCATCGGACTGCTTACCGAAAATAGCATGCACCTGCTGACCAAGAATAATAACCCCCAGCGCGCCCTGCTGCTGTAATGCTTCGGAGTCCACGGCCGCAAGATGGCGAACGCTAACCCGCAGACGGGTAATACAGGCGTCCACTTGCGTAATATTCGCTTCGCCACCAAAGGCCTGAATCAGCGCCTCGATTTGCTGTTTTTCCGCCTCGCTTAATGGCTGTGCCGGACGCGCTGGGGAGAAATAGTGCAGGAAGGATTTTAAACTCACCATAATAAACTCCAGGTTTAAGATAAAAAAAAGCCTGCTCGTCAGAGCAGGCGTGGAGAAGAAGAAATTACGCGTGACGACGGAGAATACGGCAATCCCATGCCGACAGGGTCAGTGGAGCCGATACCGCCGCGTCGGTCAGGCAATCCCGATACCCTTGCGGCAGGGTCAGGGTATGGTTTTGCGCGCTGTAGTTCTGCAGGAAGATAAATGCGTTGTCACCGTCGGTGCGCGCAGTCGCCACCACGCCGGGTGGTAACTCCGTCGCTATCGCCCGCGGCAGGGCCAGCTCCTTGCTCAGGGCGGTAAAGAAATCGCGCTGGAAGGCTAAATCGTTGCGGGAGGCCACATGCCAGGCTTTGCCTTTCCCGAACGCGTTCACCGTCACAGCCGGCCGTCCGGCATAAAAATCATCCCGGTAGGTGGCCAGCGCCTGGGCGCTCTCGATATGGATCAGTTCGCAGAGATGGCGCACCTGATAAGGGCCCTGCAGACCGCACTGATTCCCGGCAAGCCCCTGCACCAGATTAAACTCGCCGTCATTCAGGCAGTCGATCTCTTCCGCCCAGATCCCCAGCAGATTGCGCAGCGGGCCCGGGAAGCCGCCGAGATAGCAGAGATCGGACTCATTGACGATACCGGTCCAGTAGGTGGTCACCAGGTGGCCGCCGTTGGCGACAAACGCCTCCGCCCGACCGGCAAAGCCGTCGCGCACCATATATAACATCGGGGCAATCACTAACTGATACGGCGTTAAATCGACATCGGCGTCAATCACATCGACGGCGATGCCCTGCTCCCAGAACGGGCGGTAGTGCTCGTTGACCGTCTTCTCATATTCCATCCCAAGATTGCGCGGCCCCTGGGCGTCATCCAGCGCCCAGCGGTTCTGCTGGTCGAAGATAATCGCTACTTTCGCCTCGGTGCGACAGCCCCTCACCTCCGGCAGCTTGCTGAGGATCTCGCCGAGCTGGCAGACTTCGCGGCCAATGCGGGTATCAATATGTCCGACGTGGTCGACCACTGCGCCGTGAAATTTCTCAACCGAACCGCGGCTTTTCCGCCACTGGAAATACTGCACCGAGTCGGCGCCATGCGCCACCGCCTGCAGCGAGGAAAGAATATGCATTCCCGGCTTCTTCAGTTTGCTGGTCGGCTGCCAGTTGGTGGCGCCCGGGGTGGACTCCATCAGCACAAACGGTTTGCCGCCCTTCAGGCTGCGCATCATGTCGTGATACATCGCGGTGTAACAGGCCAGCGCGGTTTCGTCTTTATCGCGGTGCCACATCGGATAGCTGTCCCAGGAGATGAAATCCAGCGCCTCCGCCAGCTGCCAGTAGTCGTAATCGTAGAAATATTCCATAAAGTTGGTAGTCACCGGCAGGGAAGCATTCGCCGCCTTCAGCGGAGCAATTTCATGGCGGCAGAAATCGGTCACCTGAGCGGTGTTAAAGCGATGCCAGTCAAGATTAAGACCGTGGATCGACATCTCGCCCTGCGGCGCAGGCGATTCAATCTGCGACCAGTCGGTATAGGTATGACTCCAGAAGGTGCTCCACCAGGCCTGGTTGAGGTTCTCCAGGGTCTGGTAACGCGCCTTTAGCCAGTCGCGAAAACGGTTCTGGCAGAGATCGCAATGGCATTCACCGCCATATTCGTTGGAAATATGCCAGCCCAGCACCGCCGGGTGTGAGGAATAACGTTCTGCCAGCAGGGTATTGATTTGCAGGGTTTTCTCGCGATAGACCGGTGACGACATACAGTGGTTGTGACGGCCGCCGTGCAGGGCCGGCACCCGATCGCGCCCCACCCGCAGAACCTGCGGATAGCGCTGCGACATCCACGCCGGACGCGCGCCGCTCGGCGTGGCCAGAAAGACATGAATGCCGGCGGCATACAGTTTATCGAGGATAATATCCAGCCAGGCGAAATTAAATACCCCTTCGCGTGGCTCCAGTTTCGCCCAGCTAAATATTCCCACCGACATCACATTGCATTTTGCCTGCTGCATCATGGCAATGTCTTTATCAATAATATCGGGGTCATTCTCCCATTGCTCCGGATTATAATCCGCGCCATGCAGCAGCGTACTAACCTTCGGATGTAAAGGTGCAAATTTATTCATAATAAACTTCCTGAAAAAGACGACAAAAAAATTAATTAAAAACTTTTACCGACGGCAATACTTTTCCCTGGCAATCAAATAGCGCCTGATTTTCACGTGCATTACCCTCTTTCCACTCGTCGTGGATATATTTCATCCCCGCCGGGGTGGCCCAGGTATTTCCCGGCACGGCAATCCATGTAGGCTCCCAATAGAAAATACCTTTGCCACGCTGGTCTGGCACATCAACCACCGCCTGCATTAAATCGTGAATATAGTTATATTGCCCCTGTACGCTGGCGGGATATCCCCCATCCTTTTCCTCTTTTGCCTGGAAACTATTTTCCGCGTTATCGCAGTTGGCCAGGGTATAGGCATAGGCCGCCTCGACGACGATGACGTCTTTGTTATAGCGTTTGCTGATGTCATCCATATTGGCCTTCAGGGCGCTGATCGGGCCATTCCAGTAGGTGTACATCGACAGACCAATCACGTCATACGGTACATGGCGCTTGTCGATCTCATCAAACCACCAGCGGAAGGTATCGTTCTTGGTCCCTTCGGCCAGATGCAGCATGATTTTCACCTGCTCGCCCTGGCGCAGGTTCTCCTTCAGGCCAGCGATAGCCGCGTTCAGCAGGCCAGCCAGCCGGTCGAACTCTCCGCCGCCCTGCCCCCAGCTTTTCCCTTCCGGCCACAGGATGCCGCCGTTGATTTCGTTGCCGATCTGCACCATATCCGGCAGCACGCCCGCCTGCTTAAAGCGGGCGATGGTATCGCGGGTATAGTCATGAATCGCCGTTTTCAGCTGCGGGTAATCCAGCTTTTCCCAGGCTTTCGGCTTGAACTGCTTGCCGGGATCGGTCCAGAAATCGCTGTAGTGAAAATCAAGCAGCAGCTTCATCCCCTGGGCTTTCGCCCGCTTCGCCAGCGCCAGGGTGGTGACCAGATCATTGTTCCCACCGCCATAGTCCTCGCCGCTCGCCGATTGCGGATCCACCCACAGACGGAGGCGGACATAGTTGACGCCGTTCTCTTTCAGAATAGCGATCGGATCCTTGCGCTGATTATTCTGATCGTAGAACGTCGCCCCGTGCTTTTCGGCATCAAGCAGCGTGGAGATATCCGCTCCTTTGATAAAGTCAGCCGGCATGCCCTGAAACGCGCGGGTTGCAAGCGTGTCCGCGGCCAGAGAAGAGGTGGAGAAACTGCATGCCAGACAAACCGCAAGCCATGCGGGTGTGAATCTTTTCATGTGCTTATCCTTTAGTACTGCCCGAGGTCAGGCCGGAGACGAAGTATTTTTGTAGCGCCAGGTAGAGGATCGCCACCGGTACGGCGATCAGCACCGCCCCCGCCGCGTAGGTGGTGTAGCTGGCACCCATTTTTTGCGCCACCAGGTTATACAGACCGATAGGCAGCGTGTATTTATCCGGGGTGCGCAGGATGGTGCTGGAGAGGATGAAATCCCCCAGCGGCCCAGTGAACGAGAACAGCGCCACCACCGCGAGGATGGGCCTCGACAACGGCATGATGATCTCGATAAAGATGCGAAAGCTGCTGGCGCCGTCCATGCGAGCGGACTCATCCAGGTCTTTAGGGATCGCGTCGAGATACCCTTTCATCAGCCAGGTATTCATCGGGATCATTCCCCCGACGTAGATCAGCACCAGCGCCAGGTGGCTGTTTATCAGGCCAAGCAGTTGCGACAGCACAAAGATGGCAATCAGCGCGGAAAACTGCGGGATCATCTGCAGCAGCAGGAACAACATCAGCCCGTTCTGCCGCCCTTTAAAGCGGAAGCGGGAGAAGGCGTAAGCGGTAAAGCTAACGCTAATCAGGGTCAGCACCATGGTCAGGAAGCTGATTTTCATCGAGTTCCAGTACCAGGTGAGGTAATTCACATTGCCATTGAACAGATCGGCATAGTGCTGGAACGACACATTTTCCGGAATGATTGAGGTACTGAGCAGGCTATTGCCGGCGTTCAGCGACGCCCCGACCGTCCAGACCAGCGGATAGATAATCACCACTGAGACCAGAATAACCACCAGCCAGGTGAGAGAGAGCCGGATCCATTTTTCGCGTTTAATACTGGGTGATTGAGCCATGTTGCTTCCCTTACGCCATGTCGTCATTTTTGAAGGATTTGGTGGCGCGGAACTGCCACAGCGCCAGGCCGACGACAAAGATCGACAGCAGGATCGTGATGGTCGCCGCGATGGCGTACTGCGACGAAGACATCGTCAGCTTATAGATCCACGACACCAGAATATCCGTCCCGCCGGCGTTAGAGCCTGCCACCGCAGGGCCGCCGTTGTTGAACAGGTAAATGATATTGAAGTTATTAAAGTTGAAGGTGTACTGGGTGATGATGATCGGCGCGATCGCATACAGCACCAGCGGCAGGGTGATGGTGCGCAGACGGGTAAAGGCGCTGGCGCCGTCCATCGTCGCCGCTTCATACAGATCGTCCGGGATCGCCTGCAACACGCCGGTGGTCATGGCAAAGACAAACGGGAAGCCAAGCCAGGTCTGCATCATGATCAGCGCCGTTTTGGTCCAGAACGGATCGGTGAGCCATGCCTTCGGACTGATGCCAAAAAAGGACAGGATCGCGTTGTTGATGACCCCGAAGGAGTCGTTGAACATACCGGCAAAAACGAGAATGGTGACAAACCCCGGCACCGCCCACGGCAAAATAAAGATGGTACGGATCAGCGGCTTAAAGCGCAGATCTTTTTGGTTCACCAGAATCGCCAACAACACGCCCACCGTACACTGCAGGGTGGTCGCCAGCAGCGTCCACACCACGGTCCACTGCAGCACATCCAGGAAAGTGGAGCGCCAGATGGAGAGGGTGAAAATATTAATAAAGTTTTTCAGCCCCACCCAGTCCACCAGCTTCGCCGGCGGGGTGTGGTACAGGTTGTAGTTGGTGAAGGCGATGGCGAAACCGAACAGAATCGGAAAGATCACCACAAACACCAGCAGAATAAAGCCCGGGGTGATCATCAGGTACGGAAAGCCGTCGCTCAGCAGCATCTGGTACTGCTTACGCACGCTGTTGAGGGCGATCCCCTCATCGCGTTTTTTGCCGTTGAGCCACGCATCCCGCAGCGAGAGAAAATAGATCAGCACGCCGAAAGCGACGATCAGCACGCTGATAATCCCCTCGGCTAACAGGAAGATAGAGTTATCCCGCGGTACCTCTTCACCCAGGGTATATAACCCCCACAACCCCTCACGCAGGAAATCATAAAAAATCCCCAGAAAGCTGCTCAGCAGCACCAGGAAGACCAGCCCTTTCAGCCACTGGCGATGATAAAACTGACCGAAACCCGGCACGATTGCCAGCAGCAGGCCGCACCATGCATGGCGCCCGGGCCCGCGTGCGTCGCTAAAATTTTCGCTGGAATGGATGCTCACACTCGACTCCTTCTACAAACGGGAGGTCCCCCTCCCGCTCGGTGACTTCACGTGACGGTGAATTACTGATTGCTGGCCTGCATTGCTTCGATCTGCATCGTGATCTGTTTCACCGCGTTATCAAGCGCGGCCTGCGGCACCTGCTTACCGGTGAGGCTCAGTTCAAGCGCGGCGTTGGCCGGCCCCCACACTTCCCCCATCTCGGGAATGCCCGGCATCGCTACCGCTCGCGCCGACTGGATGGCGACGGCGCTGGCCTTTTGGTCGTTTTTAATCACCGGATCGTCAATCATCGCCTTCAGCGGCGGAATTTCGCCAGTGGCGACATAGCGGGCTTTCACATACTGCGGCTGGTTGATGAACTCGATAAACTGTTGCGCCAGCGCTTTGTCTTTACTCCAGGTCGATACTACATAGCCTTTGACGCCGAGGAAGGAGCTCATCGGCTTGCCGTCCGGCAGGGTCGGCAGGGGCGCCACGCCATAGTTAATGCCAGCGGCTTCATACGGCTGGAAGGCCCAGGGGCCGTTGATCACCGCCGCCGCTTTTTTCTCGGTAAACAGGGAATCGATGGCATTCAGCCCGTTATCGCCGAGGATCCCCGCCGGAAAGACCTTCTCGGCATAGAATTTTTTCAGGAAGGTGACGGCTTCCACGGCGCCGGGGGTATTTAGACCCACCTGCTGCGGATTAAAACCGCCGCTGTCGTTTTTAGCAAAGATATAGCCGCCCATCGGGCCAATCGCCCCCCAGCTGTAATAGATCTGGTCAAACTTGGCGAGCAGGCCGTATTTGTTCTGCTCGCGCTGGGTTTTCGAGTAGTCCAGCCAGGCCTGCAGGCTGTCCAGCGGCTTGTCGATCAGGTCCTTGTTGTAGATAAGCACCAGGGTTTCCACCGCCTTCGGGATCCCATACAGCGCGTTGTCCATGCGGAAGGCATTGATGGAGGCTGGCGTAAAGGCATCCTGTTTCGCCTGATCGACGCTGAGCGGCGAGAGTAGTCCCTGTACCACGGCGCCGCCGAGCTGGTCATTCGGGATCACCAGCACGTCCGGCCCAATGCCCGCCGGGCCGTCGAGGCGCAGTTTTTCCAGTTGCTGGGCGTAGGGCATCTCCTGGAGATTGACCTTCACGTTGTACTGCTTTTCAAAATCGCTAACCGCGGTTTTGATGCCAGCGGATTTTTTAATGTCCTCCCAGACGTTGAGCTGCCCGGCGGCATGCGCCTGCAGGCTGGCGAGTTGCCCCGCCGCCAGGGTGGTAAGGATCAGTGCAGCAAGCGTGTTCTTTTTCATTATCAACCTCATGTGAAGGTATAACAATTTAATGGTTTTTATTTGAATTCCGTCTGCCAGTTAGAAAAATAAATCTTTTCAAACTGCCGTATTACGTGGAAAACATGTTCTGATGCGCTTTTGTTATACGCTACGCTTTGATCGTTGATAAAACTACCATAAGCTGCCAGTTGTGTGATCATCCTTGCAGAAATGAAACGTCCCTGTATGGCGCAAAATCCGCGGAAGTTATAGTCAGGGCATGATTTTACTGCTGTTGAACATCGTCACACTGATTTGTTACACGTAATACAAATCACACTCAACATAGCGATAAGCCAACGGCAAATAACAGCTACTCACTCCGGGGAATGTGGATGTCCAATATACGACTGAGGAATGTCACCAAAAGGTTCGGCAGCACGGTGACGCTGCACCAGGTCAATCTCGATATTGAAGATGGCGAGTTTGCCGTCTTCGTCGGCCCTTCCGGTTGTGGAAAATCGACGCTACTGCGCATGATTGCCGGGCTGGAAGAGGTCAGCGAAGGAGAAGTACTGATCGGCGATGAGGTGATGAATGATGTCGTGCCCGCCCGCCGCGGCGTGGCGATGGTCTTCCAGTCCTATGCGCTCTATCCGCACATGACGGTGGCAGAGAACATGGGCTACGGGCTGAAGGTGAATAAAGTGCCGAAAACGGAGATCCGTCGCCAGGTGGAAATGGTGGCTAAAACGCTGCAGCTCTCGCACCTGCTGGATCGTAAACCGAAGCAGCTCTCTGGCGGCCAGCGGCAGCGCGTGGCCATTGGCCGGGCGATCGTGCGTAATCCCCGGGTATTTATGTTCGATGAGCCGCTCTCTAACCTTGATGCGGAGCTGCGCGTCGATATGCGCCTGCATATTGCCCGTCTGCACCAGGAGCTGAAGACCACTATGGTGTATGTCACGCACGATCAGGTGGAGGCGATGACGCTGGCCGATAAAATCGTGGTCATGAACTACGGGAAAGTCGAACAAATGGGTTCGCCGATGGCGCTGTACTACAATCCGGTCAACAAATTCGTCGCCGGCTTTATCGGCTCGCCGAAGATGAACTTTCTGCCGGCTATCGTCAGCGACTGGCAGCCGGAACGCTTAACGGTCACCCTCGCGCAGGACCATCAGCTGGCCCTGAATATCGCCACCCAGCCGCTGAAGCCCGGCGCTGCGGTGACGCTGGGGATCCGGCCGGAGCACCTCACCCCGGAAGTCGCCACCGGTACCGTGGTGGAGTTTCAATGTGAAGTGGTGGAGCGTCTGGGCAACAATACCTATCTGTTCGGTCAGTGCTACGGCCACGACAACGTCAAGGTTCTGCTGCCCGGCGACGTCCATTTCCGCCCCTGGCAGAAAATTAATCTGGCTTTCGATGAGCGCTTCTGCATGGTGTTTGATGAGAACGACCTGCGCATCAGCGCTGATATCCCGGCGCCGGATGCACACTAGCTAACATATTGCTGTCATCTGCGCAGCGTATGCTGCGACTGAATGCCGGAACACACCCTGCCCGGCATTCACACCCTCATTTTTATTCTGCTACATCGGAATCATCCTTCTCTCCCGGCATCGCAGCCTGTTGTGATGCCGGCTTTTTCCCCAAACGACGCGTTTTCTCCCGCTGCGCCCGAATTATCTTTCGCATATACTGATGACACCCGGCGAACGATAAGGACACAGGCATGAGGACCCGGCATCTGATGGCGCTGTTTACAGGAGTGCTGATACTGGCCATCATCCTGCCCATTTCACTCAGCATCTGGCAGGCGGCGCGGCAGGCCAAAATGCAGTTCTATCGTGAACTGGATGACTATTCCAACCGTATCGTCGTTCGGACGCTGCAGGTTGCCGACCAGGCCCGGGAAGCGTTACGAGAGGCTGACGCACACACCGCCGCCTCCTGTAGCCCTGAACATCTGCTTACGCTCCGCCGCATCGCCTATACCCATCGCTACATTCAGGAAGTGCTCTGGCTGCGTGATTCCGTGCCGCAATGCTCCTCCCTGGAAGACCATAGCGTCGCGGTCACCTTCCCCCCGCCGGACCACATTGCCCCCGACGGCTATCGCACCTGGCTGACCTCAATTAACGATCTTGGCCTCGATCATCAGATGACGGCCATGGGCAGCCGGCAGCACATGGTGATGATCGACCCCGTCTCCTTTATTGATGTCGTTCCCGCCAGCGAAGAGAAGATCCATACCATGTTGTTTGGCCTGGACCACCAGAAAATGGTGATCAGCAGTCAGCCGCTGCCGGCGAAAGTCTGGCAACGCATTAAAGATCCGCATGTGGATATGCTTACTCTGGATAACACAGTCTACCGGATCCAGCGCATTCCCGAGCTGGGCTCTGGCATCGTAACCTGGTCTTCAACCTTGCCGCTGCAGCAGCGCATTCGACAGCAGCTGTTCTTCTGGCTCCCTGCCGGCATTTTCACCAGCCTGCTCGCCACCTGGCTGCTGCTGCGTCTGCTAAGGCACCTGCGCTCACCGCGCAACAGTATGCTGGACGCCCTCAACTCCGAAGCGATTCAGGTTCACTATCAGCCGATTATTTCGTTGCAGGATGGGAAAATCGCCGGGGCCGAGGCCCTGGCCCGCTGGCAGCAACCCGACGGCACCTTTTTATCGCCGGATATTTTTATTCCTCTGGCCGAGCAGACCGGGCTGATTACGCAGTTGACGGAAGATATCGTCAGGAAAATTTTTACCGATCTCGGTCCCTGGCTGCGGCAGCGGCCGGAAGTGCACATATCCATCAACCTGTCGGTAGATGATTTACGCTCGCCCACCCTACCGACGTTGTTACACGATCAGCTGCAGCACTGGGGGATCGCCGCCGAACAGATCATCCTTGAAATCACCGAGCGCGGGTTTATCGACCCGGAGACCACCATGCCGGTGATCGCTCACTACCGTCAGGCCGGGCATCGGATCTCGATTGATGACTTTGGCACCGGCTACTCCAGCCTGAGCTATCTGCAGAAACTGGACGTCGACACGCTGAAAATCGATAAATCTTTTGTCGATACCCTCGAGTACCGGCCGCTGACGCCGCACATTATTGAAATGGCCAAAGCGCTCAATCTGGCCACCGTCGCCGAAGGGGTGGAAACCGAAAGCCAGCGCGACTGGCTGCGCCAGCATGGCGTTCAGTACGCCCAGGGGTGGCTTTACAGCAAAGCGCGGCCAAAAGAGCAGTTCATTCTGTGGGCAGAGCATAACCTCCATGCGCATTAAGCGGCGGGTGGCTTGAGCGGAACGTCAGGGGGCGCTACTTCAGATAGGATTTAATCACCTGCATCACCGTCTCCAGATCCGCTTCGCGCTGCGTCTCGTCAGGCTCTTTCACCACATGGTCGGTAAGATGCCCCTGAATAACCTGCAGCATCATGCCGTTGACCGCGCCGCGGATCGCCGCCAGCTGCTGTAATATTTCAGCGCACTCATGCTCGCGATTAAGCATTTTCTCTAACGCGGTACTCTGCCCCTGAATTTTCTTCAGCCGGGTCAGTAACATCTTTTTGTGTCGAACTGTATGTGACATTGCACGATCCACCGTTTCATTCTGTCCGGGATTACCGACCTGCGTGGTCAGCAACGCCTGCCAGCATACCATGATCCTTTTTATTAGCCGCTTTATCTACTGGGGGGTAGTATTTTACTACTGGGGGGGAGTAGGATAAACGCACTTTTGGCAAGGATCCCGATATGAACGATTACACTTCCCTTCTGCAGCAGGGCAATGCCTGGCTGTTTATACCCAGCGCAATACTGCTCGGCGCGCTGCACGGTCTCGAACCCGGGCACTCAAAAACCATGATGGCCGCCTTTATCGTGGCGGTGCGAGGAACGTTAAAACAGGCGGTACTGCTGGGGCTGGCGGCCACGGTTTCGCATACGGCAGTGGTCTGGCTGATCGCCATGGCCGGCCTGTGGTTTGGCCGCGGCTGGAACGCGCAGACCTCTGAACCCTGGTTTCAGCTGGTCTCAGGGATTGTCATTGTGCTGATTGCCTGCTGGATGCTCTGGCGCACCTGGCGCGAATCGCAGCCCCACACGCACCACGATCACCATCACGAACATGATCATCACCACGAACATGATCACCACCATGACCATCACCATGACCATCACCATGCGTCCTCATCCGCCGCGCCGCTGGTGGCGGAGGAGTGGCAGGACGCGCATCAGCGGGCCCATGCTCAGGAGATCAACCGGCGCTTTGATGGCCGCCAGGTGACGACCGGGCAGATCGTGCTGTTTGGCCTGACCGGCGGGCTGATCCCCTGCCCGGCGTCCATTACCGTGCTGCTTATCTGTTTACAGCTGAAGAAATTCTCGCTGGGCGCCACGCTGGTGCTGGGCTTTAGCGTTGGTCTGGCGCTGACGCTGGTGGCTTCCGGGGCCATCGCCGCCCTGAGCCTTAAACATGCCACCCGCCGCTGGCCGTGGCTTAACGACCTCTCGCGCAAGGCGCCCTGGTTCTCAGGCTTACTGATTATTGTGGTGGGGATCTACATGATGCTTCATGGCCTGAGCGGCCTGTAAGCGATGAAAGGCCCTCTCCATGATGAAGAGGGCGATGGGTTAATTCAGGAGACTATTTCCCGGGGAGGGCTGACCGCGTTGCGGCTGAGGGGCTGGCTGAACCACGGCAGGCACAGCTGGATCAGCGGCCCAATCGACAGCGCGTAGATGACGGTTCCGACGCCAAATTTGCCCCCCAGCAGCCAGCCAATCAGCAGTACGGAAAGCTCGATCGCCGTCCGGATACCGCGCAGTGACCAACCAGTGCGAGCATGCAGACCGGTCATCAGGCCATCGCGCGGCCCGGGGCCAAAGCCCGCGCCAATATACATTCCGGTAGCGATAGCGTTCAGCACAATCGCTCCTACCAGCAGCGCACTGCGCGCCACCATCGACTCCAGCGGCGGCAGGACGGCCAGCGTGGCGTCCGCCGCCAGTCCCAGCACGATGACATTGCTCACCGTGCCGAGCCCCGGCATTTGCCGGATCGGGATCCACAGCAGCAGTACCGCCGCGCCGGTCAGGATAATCACCGTACCGAAACTGATACCCAGCTGTTTAGCCACCCCGAGATGGAAAACATCCCACGGATCGGCGCCGAGATTGGCATGCACGAAGAGCGCCGTGGACACGCCGTAAAGCACCAGACCAATATATAACTGCAGCAGGCGACGAAGCATATTTTTTCCTCAACATCATTGCGAATGCCCTCATCATCAGCAAAAATGGACTGATAATTAATGGCCAGTTTTGGAAAAGTGGATCGCTATGTCAGCCCGACGCTTTGGAACCCAATCGCTGGTACGCCTGCTCGGCAACTGGCAGGAGACCAGCTCACGCACGCCGCTATGGCGCCAGCTGGCGGAAGCGCTCCGCCTGCTGATCCTTGATGGTCGCCTGACGCTGCAAACGCGCCTGCCCGGCGAGCGCGAGCTGGCGGCGGCCCTGAACGTCAGCCGGACCACCATCGCCAGCGCCCTCGGCCAGTTGCGGGAGGAGGGCTTTCTCTACAGCCGCCAGGGGAGCGGGTCACGCATTGTTTTGCCGGAACGCCCCGCCGATCTTCCTCTGCCTGCCGGCATCTCATCTACGCTTAATCTATCTACCGCCGCCCTCAGCGCCGGGCCGGAGGTCCATCAGGCCTTCCAGCACGCTATGACCCTGCTGCCGCCCTATCTCGCACAGACTGGCTATGACCAGCAGGGGCTGCCGGTGCTGCGGGAGGCGATTGCCCGGCGCTACAGCGAACGCGGTCTGCCGACGCGGCCCGATGAGGTGATGGTGGTCAACGGCGCCCTCAGCGCCTTCGCGCTGATCCTGCGCCTGTTCACCGGGCCGGGCGATCGGGTGGTTATTGACGCCCCCACCTATCCGATGGCCATCAGCGCCATTCAGGGCGCCTCCTGCCGCCCCGTCGGGGTTGCGCTTCCGCAGCAGGGATGGGACTGCGATGGACTGGCGGCGACTATTGCGCAGACTGCGCCGCGGCTGGCGTGGCTGATGCCGGATTTTCACAACCCCACCGGACGCTGTATGGATGCCCCCACCCGCCAGCGGGTTGCGGACATCGCCGCCAGGACGCGAACAACGCTGGTAATCGACGAGACCATGGCCGACCTTTGGTATAACGCGCCGCCGCCCCCGCCGCTGGCCAGCTTCAATCCCGATGCCGCGGTGCTCACCATTGGTTCGGCCGGGAAAAGCTTCTGGGGGGGACTACGTATCGGCTGGATCCGCGCCAGCGCGCGGACCATCGCCTCGCTTATTCAGGCCCGCGATTCGCTGGATTTGGGTACGCCGCTGCTGGAGCAACTGGCCTGCAGCTGGCTACTGGAAAATGCCGCCACACTGCTGCCGCCGCGGCGGGATATGCTCAAGGCGCGCCGGGACATGTGCGAAACGCTGATGGCGGAATATTTTCCCCGCTGGCGGTTTTCGCCACCGGAAGGTGGGCTCTCTTTTTGGGTGGAACTTCCTGACATGCTGGCCACCCTGTTCTCTGCGCGTGCGGAAAGCCGGGGGATCCATATCGGCACCGGTACGCGGTTTGGGCTGCAAGGGGCGTTCGATCGCTATTTACGTCTGCCGTTTACGCTGCCGGATGAAGCATTGCGCCGGGCCTTCTCCACGCTACAACCGCTGTGGCAAAGCCTTGCTGAACAGAAGGAAAATACACGTTTGCGAAAAATAATATAAGAAAATAGCGACGGGCTGACTTCAGCCCGTCAAATGACCTTCATCCATGAGGTATATGAGATGTTTTTATAAAATTGCCTGGCTATCCTGCCCTCTGGTTATGGCAACCCAATGACAGAAAGAAGGCAATTTCATTAATGCTGGCGCGGAATAGGAAACCCTTTCAGGGAAATAATAAAGCCATCTTCATCTTTTTTGATTTTAGCGCCGGTGTCACACCAGTCGGAAGCAATGCGAAAGAACTCATCACTACCGATATTCCAGTTCAGGCGGACGTGTTTTACGTATCCTGAGCGCAACATATCGCAAGCTTCGCTATAGTTGCTGGCTGTAGAGAATTGTTGTTTCATTTTTTCTTCTTCAGAAGTTTTCTTAATGCTTTGATTTCTTTAGGGGTAAGTGGCGTCGCTTCCTCTTCGGTATGCTGGCTGTCAATGTCCTCTTCCGTCACCCCCGCCTCACCTGCTGACTCCTCCAGCTGAAAAGCCAACTGCAGCAGCTTTTCCGTTGCCGTTCCCAGGTTCTCGTTATTAACTTCCGCATAATGACGCAACTTTTCTTTTAGCTCTGCGTCAATTTTTACATTCAAAACCACTGTGGTCATAGCTACGCTTCCCGTGCAATAAAATCATCATAATTAATACACGAAGTTAACATGCTGATCCAGAGATATATTTTACAGCATGAGCCTGGCAACAAATTCCCATCAGTAAGATGCGCTTTATTTATGACATGCAAATGACATTAATATTTCAGTAGTATTTCAGATTTATGACAAGTAAATATTAAGGAATAAAAGCAGGGGGTTTTAACAACAAAAACTAATATGCGATCTTTATCAGAAATTAATTATTGCAGGAGTAAAAACCGGACAAATATAAGGGAAACACCAGGCGGGAGAAATGGGTGGGGGCCCTGCCAGCTAAGCTTTTTCTAACAAAACCTATGTATTTCAATGCACTAAAAAGCGGTGAGGCAATGATTTTGTATCACCAAAAGTATACACTGGCAAGCCGTTTTCTCATGCGACAGACACAAAAAAACCGGGGCTGACCCGGCTTTGTATGGCTTTTGACCAAACTCCATCTAAGCTACATTTTCCACTACAATGTAGGATCGCCCAACCTCATCAATCAGTGGTTGGAGGTTCGTATTACTGCCTTTGACTGTAAATAGGTCTTCTGGCTGTTCATCTTTTACGGCTTTTTTAACATAACCATAATACGGACGACTAACCGCAGTCCTTAAAGATACCTCCGTACAAGAAGATAAAGCGACCACATTTTCCCCTGTATACTTGAACACTGGCGGCTCATAGTTTTTGATCACGCTCCGGCAAGAGTTCACAAATTGTGTGAACGCTTCAATTTTACCTGCTAGAGCCAAACGACGGGCATGTTCGATCTCATCTACCGTGAGATCGGGAGCGGAAATCTGGACCACCTCGTCTTCACGCGACAATCCGTTACACAATTTCAAATGATGATACAGTGCCCTGGAAGCACATCTTAGAACCCTTGTCATGCGTTCCGTGTTCCGTTTGGATGGCTCAGTATTTTTACCTTGAGAAATATTATAATCCCACATCTGCCGATGTACTGTTGGCGTATCGATATGATCCAGTTGTTCTAAGATTGCAAGAATTCGCTCTCCTTTGAACCTTCTTGTCTCTTCTTCCTGCCCCAATGCACCGCAGATACAATCTTCCACAATGCGTGGCAACTCCCCCAAGGAGCCATACCCTCGTAAGAAAATGCGTACAGCTGTATTATCAACCCCTTTTGCTACAGCACCCTTAGTTCTCGCCATATTGTTCTCCTTTTTAAATAGACATAAGTAATCCTCCGCTATCGCTGGTAGCGATCAGGATATGTGGCCTTCCTTTGTGGATGGCATTTGGTTTTAAAGTACCGTGTTTACGGTAGCTTGATATGTCTCGCTGTGCGCCAGACGACGTTAACGCTTATACGATAAGAATGACCAACATACGATTGCAGTCGCGCTGACCACCATTCTCGTACAGAGCGATCTAAATCGCTTTTCCACACACATGCTGGCACAGCCAATGATGTAAACATCAGCAAGGAATTTCAGTACCATGATGTAAACACATAGCGGGGTATCAGCTAGGTTACCTGAGTCCACGATTGGAACAGACCACACAGAGACAGGCTATCAGCCTGTTGATGTTGTGGGATGTAACAGAGTGGTAAACGAAGGTTATGGTATGGACAGACAAGTCTGTTCACGTCTGGGCAGACCATTACCATTATATCTTCTAAAGTGGCGTAGCCGAGTTGTCACGGAGTGACATAAGTAAATAACTAAACAACCATCCAGATGACACCAGTCATCCTGCTGTTGGTTTTCACTCTTTTGCTTTTGTTTCGACGAGATTATAAGTGTTAGTGTGTATAAATGTCGAAACGAGATACAAGGAGACCGAAGCCCGTATGGGTGATGTTACGTGAGTTTTCATTCCTGGAGAAGGAAGGAAAAGACAGAGTAACGAAGTCTCTTATATTATTGTGGCGTTTTATTCCTATCACCCAGTATGGGCGAAAAGGAATGAAGGAATACTATATTGTGGCGTTTATGGCACATCTTCGCTACCTGATTTGTGCGAACGCCCCTCAAGCCACTACAAACTTCAACCCGCCATTATCCACTTTCTGAAATCATTGTCAAGCAAAATGCATACCACTAGTATATCTTTTTACGTTTATATGATAAAATACTCATGTGATGAATGACTTACAGAGAGATTATTTTGTGCTTTGCCTTTAGACCACCAGCATTTTTTCTGCCATCGGTAGAAGAACGTAAGGAGCTGGTCAGAACCCTGAATGATTTCGGGCTAACGCTGACAACTTCAAGAATCCATCTTCTTCACCACATGAAGCAAACCCAGATCCCGCTTACGGCTTCAGACTTGTCAAAACAGATAGAACTCCCGCTATCAACAACACACAGGAATCTTTCGATGTTCGCTGACTGCGGACTAGTCGATTTCATTGTTGATCGCGCAAGCGTCTGTCGTTGGTATTTTCTTTTCGCAGACCGCCCTAACTTCTGCCCAACGTGCAATCAGACTTACAACGCCGCTCGCTGATACAACCAAATGACCGCATAAAGCGGCTGAGACTGACGCATACAAACACCGCCAGCGAGCAACCACGCCCCTTTACTACCGATACGGAGTTCCATCATGACTACAAAAAAGAAATCACAGGCCCAGATTTCCCCGGAATTGAAAACTTATCTCGACAACATCGCAGCGAAGTACAAACCAGATCCGGGGGCCCTAAAGCGTCAAATTGATAATGCGGAAGCTCGCTACAGCCGAACACAACAGTTTTCTGACATTCCAGCGCGGCTGGTGGTTAAACTCCAGAGCCTGATCCTAGACGGCTGGCGGTTTTGCCCTTCAGCTAATTCTTCAGTGCTTTCCAATGCTGCGATGATTTCTGTTAAGTTGCAGAAACCGGAGGCCTTGATCGAAGAGGAGTTGAAGACGCTACGCTCCAGAGTCTCCAACGCTTACCACGATCAACTTTTTAAAGCGATGGAGCGTGAGATTGACGAACTGATACATGAAGCAGCACAGGACGCACAACAGAAAGCAGTTCAGCAAGCAGCTGCCGAAGAAGCTGCAATGCGTGACCAGTTGAGGGCTGCCCTCGGTATGGTGAAAGCATGACAGCGCAATCCAGCCAGACCAAGGAGCAAGAGAGCCCCGTTACTGTCATCGACGAAGATGCATTGAAGCGAGCCATTCAGAAAGCAAAGGAGATTGCAGACGCTACCCCGGAAAAATACCGTCAGGTACATCCAACTTTACAATAACGTTACAAAAGCTATGATCGCAAAATCCTTCATATAACACTTTCTACGCCCTCGAAAATAATAGGCAGATAATTATTATCGACACCACAAAACGCGCTCGCAATGGCGCTCATTGCGTTTAACAGGGCTTTACCTTCACACTTAAGGTTTAACTTTTAAATATAGCGTATCATTCTCATCTCTGCGATAAAATATTCAATCCATTCAGTCCACGGCCTCTGAGGCTGGTTTTCGATTTTCCCGGATCAAATAGCTGAAATGCAGACATAAAAGCCCCGCACATCACGAAGCTCACGTTCTCACATATTGAGAGAACTTTTCCCGCAAGCATCACAAACCATGATTTATTAAATTCATTCACTTGGTGCAAGGAGATACTATCGGGTCGGTGGGTATACTCCGATCCGAAGAAGTAGCCCGTAAAAGAACATGTCGTCTACTTGAAGTTGTTACTCAGGAGGTTTTATGGCACTTTTAAACAGAAGCGACCTTCAATTTCAATACGCATGGTCAGCCTTATCTCCCGATGACCCGCGTATAACGGGAAAACCGGATAGTACATTGCTTAACCGCCATGAAGGGTATGAGGTTCTTTCGTTCCTTAACCGCTTAGCTCATGCAAGTAAGTGGGATACCAAATCGCCAGCACTCAAAGCAGAAAGGCTGATCAAGAACCATCTGCCCGGTGACGTGCGTAGTCACAAGAATGTCTGGCAATGGCTCGTGGATAACTGGAACAGATATCAGTAATTGGCCCCCATGTGACAATTATACAACCGACGCAGCAATGCTGCGTTCGGTTTTTCGTCGAAGAAAATATCACAACGGCGCTTCAGCTAGTTCCTTTTTGATGCGGAAAAACGTAGCCCGCCCACATCCCACCAGCTTATAAATCTCTTCGTTAGAGTATGTCCCCTTAGCCAAATACTCAGCGACCTTCCTGCGAGTCTCGTCGTCTTTTTGTCGCCCTTTGAATACTCCTTTCGCCTGCGCGATCTTGATGCCTTCATTCTGGCGCTGACGAATAAAAGAGCGCTCCAGTTCACCGACGGCTCCGAGCATTGTGATCATAAATTTGCTGGTGGGCGAATCATCAAACACCATGTGATTATCGATAAACTCAACTCTCACACCATTTGTGGTCAGTTCCTCCAGAATTTCCAGCAGATCGCGGGTATTACGCGCCAGACGGTCAACGCTTTTAACTCGAACTGTGTCGCCAGGGCGAACTTTACTCATTAGCTCTTTTAGAGCTGGCCTGTCTGCATCCTTACCGCTAGCTTTATCGATCAAAATTTCGTCAGCCTTCGTCGCCAGCACTTCAACTTGACGCGCCTCATTCTGATCTTTGCTACTTACCCGCACATACCCGAAAGTTTTCATGTCCACCGCCCAGTCTCTTATTAATGGCTTAAACGATACAGTATCATATGAGTTATAACAACGGTGTTTAGATACTAACATTGAGCATGGAGAGTAAGTATCAATTGTGTCTACTCAAACGAGACAGTAACCACCAGCAATAACCCCTACGGATATTTACCAAATATCTAACGTGTCTATTACGAGCGGAGAAAATCCGTTAGGCCGTGCTGAGAATGCAACTGTGATATTTTTCTTCTGTGTGCAATTTCGGGAGGGGGGGTACTTCTGGAATCTTCGCGGCGCGGGAGTGGGTAGGATTTGGGGGAATTTCTTCCCCCTGGTCTGTCAATCAAGCAGGTTACTCAATGGTGCCAGCGTGACATAAATATAATCGTCGTCACGTTCCACGATGGTGATCGGCATGTCCACCCCGTTCGATAACACCGCTTTTGCCCGGTAATGCTTATTTGAAACTTTCTTTACGTCCTCTACGGCAAGGCATTGAACATCACTATTTTTGTCTTTGAATATCGAAGTGGTGATCTCGCAGGCCGATGTCTTCAGGGCTTCGTTATCATCGATGGTTGTGCTGATAAAAATACAGCCCAGCGTAATCGCGATGAAAGCTAACAGCCAGAGCCATTTTTTCATCCCTGCGTCTCTGGCGCGAGCGTATACATAGATGGGGGGCAAAATAACAATCCTCAGCGCAGATCCCACGATATGAGTTTCGGACTCAACTCCAGAGCGCACCAACGCCCGTTGGTCAAAAACAGCACAGAACAACAAAACCGCATACAACGCAGCATAGGCCACCTTTTCATGCATCGTGAAGTAAAAGGTTATAGGGAACACCACCGGCGCTGCCATGTAGAGATAGAAGTACAGATTATTGTCTTTCAGTTGGTTAGTGGTCAAAGCCGTCATCCTTTCATACTGTGAAGTGAAAATTTCAGGCACCCACTTTAACCAGTTTTATGAATTATTTCGATCTTATCGATCATTTTTATCGATCGATAAGATTAGATTATTTTCATAGGGACACTCAACAATGAGTCGGCAGTGAGAACAACGAGGAGATGTGTGTAGGAGCATAATGTGGTGTTCACATTTTTCTCTTGCGTCCGTAGGTAGCTCTTTACATTGATGAATTTTTATTCTCAGTATGGTATATGTGGGTATTGAGATGAAGAAATGTCATCATGTTCCATTTTTGGGAACATAGGTTGACAGTGTCGATTATGAACATTATGATGTTCCCAGATTAGGAACAAAGTGCATGGCTATGCGGCTACTCGGAAGAGATAAGTTGGAAGAACTTAAGCGCTATGAGCCTTCCAGTAAAAACTGGATTGATGCGTGGTCAACAGAGCTAAGTTTAAGCAATTGGAAATCAAAGGAAGAAGTGAAAAAGCACTTTCCCAAAGTAGAAAATATTGGTGATCAAACCTTTGTTTTTAAGGTGGATTGCTGTGCTTCTTATGTTGAAACGATCATTGATTTCAATCGGTTGTTGGTTTTTGTTACCTCTGTGAAGGGTAATGATAATGGATATTAGAGTAATTAGAACAGATAGGCAGCATCAGGAGTATTTGGAACGTATACATTCGTTATTAGTTATGATGCCGTCTCCTGGAACTGATGAAAATGAGGAGTTAGAGTTACTTATCACACTTGTAGAAGCATACGAGAACTCTAAATATCCTATAGAGCCACCAGATCCAATCGATGCTATTACGTTCCGTATGCACGAGAAAGGGTTAAAACAAGTTGATCTTGTACCCTATTTGGGAACAAGAAGTAGAGTTTCTGAAATTTTGTCAAGGAAAAGACCTTTGACTGTTCCGATGATAAAAGCACTTTCAATCGGACTTGGCATTTCTACTGATACGTTGATAGGTATAAATGCTGATCAGAACAAAACAGGTGATGATAATGTTGACTGGTCTAAGTTTCCGATTAAAGAAATGATTGGGAGAGGATGGATTTCTGAAGCCAGTGATACGATAAAAAAATCCACAGAAGAACTAATTAAAGGATTTATTAATCAAATTGGCTGGCAAACAGGTAATGTCGCATTTAAGAGAACCCTTTCTGGGGATGCGTATTCTCCTTCGACAAAATATGCACTTTATGCATGGGTTAGTAGGGTTGTGCAGCGAGCGCGTGAACGTAAAAATCTGCTTGGGAACTTTGACCCAGCAATTTTTTCTACAAGCTTCTTGAGGGATTTGGCACAACTAAGCTGGTTCGAAACAGGTCCCTTACTTGCTCTTGAATTTCTTGAAAAACATGGAATAGCCGTTGTTATCGAACCAAGCTTAAAAGGCACTCGCATAGACGGAGCAGCATTAAAGGATATTGACGGCATGCCGATTGTTGGTTTGACATTGAGACATGACCGTCTCGATAATTTTTGGTTCACACTACTCCATGAAGTTGCTCATATATGGAAACACGTTCATTCTGAAGAGACATTTTTAGATGATATTGATGCTACTTCTGACGATAGGCAGGAATCTGAAGCAAACCGGCTTGCTAGGGAAGCATTTATACCTAGGGCAGTCTGGAAGAGAAGTGATGCATACTCTTCTCCGTCTAAAGAAACCATCGATTGTCTTTCTAGGGAACTGAAGATTAATCCGGCAATCATTGCTGGAAGAATAAGACGTGAAAGTGGTAACTACCGCCTGTTTGCTGATCTCATAGGGCAAGGCGAAGTAAGTAGAATATTAAACGCTTCAAACATGAATTGAAACCTCAGGAGAACTGAACCATGTACCCTACATACGTGCCGATCCTAAGAGCAAAAGCTGGTGAGTTTGAAGCATTGAAAAGACTGAAACCTGTTTACTCGCAAAAAATTTGGCCATTTTTTGAAATTCCCCAATTAACTGAGAACGATAAGAAATCTAAGGCCTTAAGCGGCTCATCTCAGATGAAAAAGGATTTTCTTACTAAAATTGCGGATGGAATCAATAACGCGAATTCATCATCATCAATATTTTTCGACTTTTTTGATTGGAAAGCAGATAGCTACATTGAAACAGGTGAGCATGTTTTGAGCTACATGTACAGAGCATTAGCCTCAAGTGGATCACTTGTACATCCAGTTATAGGATTCGACCGTTGGGATATCCTAGACTATCAAAATGCCCTGAAAGGATTAGTTGTACCCGAAGGGACAATGTACTGTTTACGTATTGATTCTACATCTATAGATGATGCTTACGACGTAGATTATTTTACAGATACGATTCATGAGATTCTGGATTCGCTTGGGCTTTCCGGTGCTGAAGTGATGGTAATGTTTGATTTTGGAGATGTTACTCATAAGTCTATTGTATCAATGCATGCCGATATGCAGCATCTCATTACCGCCGTTGATGAGTTTGGCTTTGCTAGTATCATGATAGCGGGTTGCTCGTTCCCAATTATCATAAATGATGCAGTAAAGGAAGTGGATTCAACAGACCTCGTTGAACGTAAGGAAATGCATGTTTGGAAGGCAATTTATTCTGATATGAAATCACCATTTCTTTTTGCTGATTATGGTATTCGGAATCCCAAAGGTGCTGATGGTGTAAAAGCAATTCATGCTAACGGGAAAATTAGGTATGCCATTGAAAATAAATATTTTGTTGCAAGGGGTCACTCTAAGCAAAAAGGTAATAAAGGGGCGCAAATGTATGACTTGGCAAGAGTCATTGTCAAATCTCCTTACTATTTAGGGGCTGGCTTTAGTTGGGGGGATGAGAGAATTGAGGCTTGCAGCAGAGAGGAAATTAAGGGTGGCCCGACCCAGTGGATTAGCTACGATACCAACCATCATATGAGTTTTGTTGTTGAGGAAGTCTCAGAGTTTCAACGCAGTCGTATTACGCCAAGAATTGTTACCGCATAAATCATCTTAAAATTATGGTAGCGTACTGTAAATAGAATGGCTGGGCTTTGTCCCGGCCTTTCTTTTGTCTGTTAACCTGCTTTATCTGTCACACAAAGTGAGATACAGTCTGCGACACAAGACAAATCCAGCGCCGCAGATGCCTGACGTATGGTTGAACGAAGCCGCCTTATCGGTCAACTTTACACATAAAAAAACCCTGCTTCAGCAGGGCTTGTAATCTTGTCGATTTCATCACAACCAATCGAAAATTAATGATTGTCCTTACGAGATGACGCATAATCACTGATTAAAAAATCATCATATTTTGCAGGCAAAAGTGCCACCTCCCCCCACCCTAACTGGGGTGTCATATACCCCATGCCGACCTCATCTACTCGACTATAAAAAACAGTTATCCTCCCACGATTTTTATCATTAAAAAATCCTCTCCCTTCAGCTGTATGTAAGCGTACAGCGTGAACCGTCTGGTCATAATCTGAAGCATCCGACAAAGTGGT
>ENA-OZGI01000070-OZGI01000070.1-human-gut-metagenome-genome-assembly--contig:-NODE-70-length-51439-cov-9.770240_pt1 | contig 51439 bp, 33 predicted proteins | sample MGYA00245114_ERZ653653 | MGnify/ENA primary metagenome ERZ653653 (study PRJEB26926, sample SAMN06165051) | human gut metagenome | biome: ENVO:00009003; feature: ENVO:2100002; material: ENVO:00002003...
GAGATTAGCGAGTGTCTCGTGGGCTCGGAGATGTGTATAAGAGACAGGTGTAGCAAGTTACCAGCCAGATTTTTACTTGCCAGAATATGATAAATGGATTGAAGTAAAAGGCTGGATGGATCAAAAAAGTAAAGTTAGATTGAAATTGTTTCAAGAACAATTTCCAGATGAATATAACAAATTAATTTTAATTGATGAAAAATACTATAACCAATTAAGAGCTGATTACTCTTATATTGAAAATTGGGAAAAATAAGGAATAAAAGGAGATTCATTATGAGCGAAATAAATAAAGTTAATTCAGATACAATTGAAAGAAAAATTGATGTTCCAGAGTTTATCAGACGATATAATCTCTTGAAAACAGATGAACAGCGAGATGAATTTGTTAGAAATATTATTTGGAGAACATATTGCCCTGTTTTAGAAAAGAAACTTGTTCTTCAGACAATACTTGATAAGTCTATTACCACTGGAAAAAACGGGGTTAAGTATATTGATATGTTTTTATCTAAAATCAATATGACTACTACTATCCTTATTTTATATACAAAATTGAACATAGTAAAAACTGATGATAGTACTACAAATGCATTTCAAGATTATGATTTATTATTTGAAAATAATCTCATGAATAAAATTTGTGAAATTATCGGAGAAAGAGAATTGTCTGAACTTATGAGTATTAATAGTTTGCTTATGGGTAATTTCCATGAAGAAAATAAAAATATCGAAGCATATGTTGCGAAATATACAGAAACATTTGCTACTACTGTTGGTATGTTTGCCAACGAAGGTATTTCTGAATTAATGAAATATGTAAAGGAAAATGGAATTAAACTTGATTTGAAATAAATTATAGGAAGGGGGTATTTGATATGACAATAGAAGAATTCGCTCGGAGAATAGAAAAATTAATGGCTGATATCCCACAGCCATTTTCAAATTATTTGGCTGAAGCTATAGCTCCAGAAGTTAAAGCCAAAGTTAAAGAAATATTTGATAAATGGGTTAACAATTATTATGCGAGTTATTCCCCAATATATTACAGCAGAACATATGGATTAAGAGATGCATATGTTTGTGAAGTATACGGAAATCTTCTTGTATTTGAATCAGATGCCTCTTTACTAAATGGATCTCATAGAGTAAGCAATGAATATATTTATGACCGTATGTTTTTTGAAGGATGGCATGGAGGCGCTGATAAAGGAGAAGGTCATCCGGCGCCAGGATCATTATATTGGAGATCTCCATTTAAAGAGTATACACATTGGGGAGCTATGGCTGCCTCATCTGCTGCTCCTGGACCTAAAATTCAGTCAGACGTAAAAAACTATTTTAAAAGTGGAGAATGGCATAAAAAAGTAGAGGCTGTAGGGATAGATCTACTTATAAATCGTTATGGATTATAATATAAAGGTTGGTGAACAATACATATGGCAAAAATAAGAGAAGAACTTGAAATAGTAAGTAGTGACGATCTTAATTCATTGCTTAATAGATTAAATAAATTAAAAGATGAAATTAAGGATACTAACAATACAACAGTTAAGCCTAAGACAGATTCGTCAGAAATTGATAAAGCTAATATAAAATTAGACAATTTAAGAAAAAATGCTCAAAGTGGAATTGATGCAAAAGTAAATGTTCAACTTGATGCTTCTGATTTAAAGAAGCTCAATAATCTCCCAACTGCAAAAGCAAAAGTGGATTTTCTAGTAAATAAAGGTACTATCAGCAAAAGCATTGGTAAAGATTTACAGGCCGCTATTGGGAAAGCTTATTCAGATGTCAGTAGAAAATTCAAAGATTTTCCAGGGCTAGATAAAGAGCCTAATATATCTCTTGATAATTTCATGAAAAGAGTTCCTGAATTATCAGCTCGTCAAAGAAGTGGCATAATTCAGACACTTACGGATAAGGGCATAATATCAGATAAAAATATTCCTGAATCATACGAAACTGTATATAGATTAAAAAGCTACTTAGAAAATGCTAAAAAAGCAGTATCTAAAACTATTCCGTCCGAGGCGTTTACTGCCCCGGATCTTTCTTTATCTACAACAGAATATGGTAATGCAATTAATGAACAAGTGAAGCTCGTACAAAATGTACTTAATGCTTCTAAGTTTTTTGCTGATTTAAGTTCTAAAATGAATGTTAAAGCTGCTGCAAAAGTTTCACCTGAAGAAATGTATAAATTAATGGGCGTTGGTTCTGAAAAGGCTGATACAGGTAACTATGTTGCTTATCTGGCAGATCAGATTGCTAAGAAAGCAAATGTATATGATATTATCGATCAGGTTGTAACGGGCGCTCTGGATCCGACGCAGATCAGTCAAAAAGATATTGCAAATAGCATTTCAAAAATTACTAAAAAGAAAGAATCTACACCTAAGGCTTCTTTTACTGGTAAAACTAAAAAAAAAGTAAAACCTGTTATTGATGATTCTGATGACTCAGATCGACCAGAAGGAAATATTGAAAAATTATATGATGAATTAAAAGATGCATATAAAAATTTTGTAGAAGCAAGAAAAGCAAGAAAAACAAATAGTATTCATCCATCTGATTATGCTTTAAAAAGTGCAGTATTTAGAGAAGCGTATGCAAAAGTAGCACCACATTTATTTGATGATGAGAAAGAAAAATTTGTTGGTCCAAAACCTATGAGTCAAGAAGTAGCACAATTAGCTGCTGATTCTACAAGAAAAACAGTAGAACAGATTTATTCGATAAAGAAGCCGCTTAAAGATCTGGGTTATTTAGGGAATAATCCCGATGTGTCTAAGATATTCGATAGAATTTCCAACAGAATTATTAAAATTAATGCCGATAAACTCAATAACCGCGATAATGAAAATGGCGATACTGATGAAATTATAAAAAATATTGGAGTAATGAATAAATTAGCAAGTCAGCTTGAAGATATGATTCATGCTGACGGGCATGTGGATTTTGCTATTAAAAATCTTCCTACTATTACGAAACCAGCTACTACTGCTTCATCGTTACTTGATAATTCTGATATTAAAAAACAGACAGAAGAAACTGCAGATGCTATTACTAGAACAGCAGATCAAGTTATTGATGCAAAATCCAAAGAAGCTGATGCTGTTGTTGCTGCAAATGATAAAATTGCTGAGTCCGAGAAGAAAGTAACAAATCGAGTTACAGATGCTGCAAAAGAACAGAACGATACAATCAAAACTGTGTTTGGTTTGAAGAATGTTAATTCTAATTTAACAGAAGAACCTGTTACTCCTCCAGAATTAGATGGTTTAAAACAGCTTTCTCAAAGGGAATTTGGCGACGCTCAGAAATATATTAAGGTGTATGAAGATACCAACAGAACTATATACACCCTTACTCAGACATATAAAAAACAGTTCGATGCTAATGGTAATCTCTTAGCTGAGGGATATGAAAATTCTATTGCATATTATGATAGTTATGAGAAACTTGAGGGAGAAGCTGTTAAATTAAGTAAAAAGATTAACTCTAATTATGCGAAGCTTGATACGGAGAAATATAAATCCACTGATAAACAGAATCCTAATCTTCTTAAGAAGTTGCAAGATGATATCAAATCTGATCAACAAGACTTATCTGAATTACATAGAATTGCAAGATTAAATGCATCTCTTCCTGATAACGATTATATGTATCAGAACTTTACTCAAGCACTTCGAAAAGGATCTGCTGAATCTGCCAGATCATTATCTGCAACTCGTAAAACAAATCGTGATAATTTCAATGTAAAAAAAGATACACTAAATACGGATATTTCTAAACAGATTTCAGATATAGAATCTCTTGGACAGGCTGGTACTATTGCTGCTGGAAAACTTCAGGGTATACAAAAAAGTTTATCTACTATTACTACTCCTGCTGGGTTAGAGAACGTTCAAAAACAAATCACAGATATTAATGAGCAGTTTGATTCAAATAAAGCTCGTGAATCTGCTTTAAATTATGTGCATAATCTGGAACAGGGATTGACCGGGAAGCAGAATGTTGTTATTGGCACTAAGAATGCTTCTGATAATTTTACCGGAAGTATTAAAGATGGTAAATGGATTGGTCCATTAGCTGGTTTAAATAGCGAATTTGAATCTACTTCTGCTAAACTGGATGGATATATTGCTGATGCAAAAAAACTTGGAGACGTTGGTAAAAAAGCTGCTGACTCATTTTCTACTTTAAAAGAAAATCTTAAGACTTGTTATACAGAATCTGGATTGAAGCAAATCCAAGGCGATATGAAAGTAACTCAGGCTCAACTTACTGCATCTAAAAAGCAGGCTGATGCCATCAAAAATTCTGATATCGCAAAACAATATGACAATACTATTGATAAGGCAAAAGAAGTAAAATCCCTTAATGCAGAATTGCTTGGATATAAAAAAAAACAAAGTCAATATTCTAAAGGTAGCGATACATACACAGAAATTGGAAATCGAATTACTGAAACAGCTGAGGCAGCCCAAAAAGCAAATGATGCATTTGAGAAGTTAACTCAAAATGACTTTGTGTCAAAGAATTCTGAGGCATTAAAAAATGCCGGAAAAAATGTTGAAGATTATGACAAAGTTGTTCGTGAGATGAAACAAGCTCAGGCAGACGTATCTGGATTTGATGAAAAGACTATCCAAGCTAATAATAAAGAAGCATTTACAGAACAGTATACCAAAGCTATTGAAAAAGTAAAAGAACTAAAATCTGCTATGCAGGATTTGTATAGCTTTGAAGCAAAGGGTGCAAAAGGTCAAATTTCAAGTGATGATTTTATCTCAGGATTTACTGATAGATTTAAAAATATAAAAAATCTCAAAAAAGATGTTGACGAATTCAAGAAAAATACATACCAGAATAATAAGGATGATGCTGATAGCGTTCTGAATCAGTTGCTTTTTGGTAATTATGAGAAAGCATTTACCGATTCTGAGCAGAGTATGTCAGATTATGAAAATAAAATCACTACTTTAATGACTCAGGCATATTCTCGTCAGAGAAAACTTAGCAATGATTTATATAAAATGGCTGGAAATAAAAATTATTCTGAACAAGAATATACTGAAAAAATGAATCAGCGTAATGGTGTTCAGGCTACATATGAAGCATTAAAAGCACAGATCAAAAATTCTGGTAAAAATATTGATTCAGATAGTTTAATTTCAGATATAAAAAATGCCTCCGATCTTGACAGAAATAATATTCTAGGAAATTTAAAAGAGTCATTATCTAGCCAAATAAATGATTTTGAAAATTCTCTCAAGCATATGCAGAATACTATGAATCTTCCGGATGGTATTGCTTCATTAAAAGAGAAATTAGAAAGCGCATTTACATTTGAAAATGGAGCCGATAATATTGGCAATTTCAAAAATAGAATGCAGGATTTTTATCAAACTTTTGATTCTCTTAAGGGAAGTTCATTTATACAATTTGCAAATGAATTTGGAACCGCTTTTGATAGTTTAACTAAGGCAGAAAATTCTTCTGGTAAGGTTTCGGCATATACAGATAAATTAAATGGTTTTGTTGAATCATATAATGATATTGTAACCAGGTTTCATAATAAAGAAATTGATACTAGCCAAGCTCAAGATGAAATTTCTGAATTAGCATCTAAAATGCAAGATTTTCAAAAAGTTGCTAAAAATTATGATAAAACAAATAGCAAAGGAACTTATTTAGAAGGAACAAAAGGACTGGTACAAGATACAAAAGATGTTGAAACAATGCTTACAGAGTACGCTAATTCTATCGGATTAACATCTAAGATTTCTTCATCTATCAATGAAACTACCGGACAAGTAAAGATGCAATTTGCTGATATATCTGGTAATGTTGTTACTTTAACTGGTAATCTTGAAAAAGCAGGAAATGCAATGCGCATTATATCTAGTACTGCCTTCAAAGCATCAACCGGGATGTCTTCATTCGGAACTTCTATTAAAGGAATGGTATCAGGGAACTTTAAAGGTGCTATTGCAGATATTGCAAGTTATGTTTCTTATTTCCAGGTAACCATGAAAGCAATTCAGCAGGCCAAACAAGGCTTCAATGATTTCTTAAATTTCCAAAAAGACTTAACAAATATTAGTTACACAATGAATTTATCACCGGATCAATTACAGAATCTTGGTACTTCTGCAATTGATATGGCAAAAGATTTATCAATGTCCTTGGATAATACTATGGACATTTATAAAATCTATGCAAACATGAATACTACTGCTTCTGAAATTCAGCAGACAGCTAAACCAACTGCTATCTTAAGTAACTTAAGTAGTGTTGATGCCTCTACTGCTGCCGATCAGGTACAGGGTATTTTACAGCAGTTCCATATGTTAGAAGATGGATCTACTACTGCTGCTGATGCCTCTATGCATATTGTCGATGTTCTGGATAAAGTTTCCGGAAGTGTGGGAATTGATTACGCTAAAGGTATCAAAATTATTTCTGATGCTGTACAGGCTTCCGGTCAGGTTGCTTATGATGCAGGTATGTCATATGAACAGCTTGCAGCTATTACTGCTAAAGTATCAGAAAGAACTCGTGAAGATGGATCTTCAATTGGTAATGCTTTGAAGACAATTATCACAAGAACTACAAAAGTCGGTAAAATGCCACAATATGCCGACGAAGTTGACAATGCAACTTTATCTAATGCTTCTGCATCTCTGCATGCTATAGGTGTAGATGTTTATAATCCGGATGGATCTGACCGTGGTATCATTACTGTTATGTCTGAGCTTAAAGATAAGTGGGACGATTTAACTGATGCACAGCAAGCCAAAATCGCATTCGATGTAGCAGCCACGAGGCTAAAAGCTAGCCTCTGTATGAAGAAATTCATACTGGAATGATTTTAACTGCAGGTAATACCTTAGAGCCTTGCACCACAATAATCAGGAAACTAGATTATGAAGGTTTGAAAACGCAAGGATTGGTTGTTCATGCAGCGAAGCACCCTAACGTATTCCGTAGATCATACGGTACTTGAGTCGAGGGTGAACGTTCAACGACTAGATTCTCGTCGAGCTATAGACAAGAGAATAAAGGTGGAAATCCTGAATATCTATAGCAATAATCGTAGGGCGCAATCGCAAATGGCGTGGGTGAAAACCCCTTAAATCGAAAAGGACACCCTAAACCGTAAAGGTCGGTAGGTGAAGAAATAGTCTATGCTTGCGTAAAAGCGCAAGTTGTGTTAATATGCGTATAACAAATATAACATCAAAAATTATAAATATAAAATTTATTTATATAGAGGAATTTATGGGAAGAAAAATTATTTTAACAGAAGAACAAGAAAAAATTGTCAAAGATTCCTATCTTTCAGGAATGAGTTGTAATCAAATATTGAAAAATACAGGATTCGGCAGAGATGCTATTAAAAGATGTTTAGTAGATGCCGGAATTTATAATCCTGATAAAACACGATATAGAAAGTATTCAGATGAAGATATTGAGTATATTAAAAAGTATTATCAAATTGGTGATTGGGACTCAATATTTAAGAAATATCCGTTTATGAATAAACAAAATGTTTATGATATGGCAAAGAAGCGTGGATTTTCAGCTGATTTTTATTTTTGGAGAAAAGAAGATGAATTAATTATTAAAGAGAACATGTATAGTAAAACTTTTGAGGAAATATCTGATTTAATTGACAATCGAAAATCTTCTTCTCAGGTAAAGCAAAAAGCATTTAAATTAGGATATAGAAATGATGATTCATGGACTGAAGAAGAAATAAATATTCTAAAGAAAAATTATTCACTGATCCCAATGATAGAAATCATGAAATTATTACCGCGTCATAAAACAAAAGATTGTATTCAAATGAAAGCATCTCAGTTAAATTTGAAATCGTACTATTCTTTAAATTGCATGTGGACCGATGATGAAAAAGATTTTATAAAAAATAATTGGAAATTTATGTCCGATATAGAATTAGCTGACAAATTAAAACGATCTCAAAGAAATGTAAAATATCAGAGAGAAAGACTAGGATTGTTTAGGTCTGATCCATTTGGAGAAATCAATAATCGTTTAAATGATTATTTAAGAAGGCGTTCTTATACATGGAGAAAAAATAGCATTAATGCATGCAATAATAAGTGTGTCTTAACAGGAAGTGAAAAATTTGATGTGCATCATATATATCCTGTTAACCAAATTATATCAGATATATTATATGAACTGAATTTGGAAAATAAAAATTTAGACGAATATACATCCAAAGAATTAGAAATAATCGTGACTAAATTTAATGAAAAACAAAATAAATATCTTGGCGTATGTGTAAGGCAAGATATTCATAATTTATTCCATAGTATATATGGTGATATTGCAACCAAAGATCAATGGGAGCAATTTGTAATTGATTTTAAAAACGATAAATTTGTTGATTATATAGCAGCATAATATATTAACACAAAACGAATGTTGCGAATTCGTTAAATGAAACAGAAACTTCAAAATTCAAGTCTATGCTTGATGCATTCACAGACTCCATGTCACTGGCAGAGGAAGCAACAACCGCAAATGGTAATGCTGAAGCTAACCAGGAAAAATACATGGAATCAACCGCTGGTAAACTACAAGCAATCAAAACACAGATGCAGGATTTCTGGGTTAATTTCTATAATTCAGGTACTGTAAATGGTGTTCTTGAATTTGTACATAGTTTAACAGAAGGATTTACGTCACTTGAAAAAACACTTGGACCAATACCGGCATTACTTACTGCTGTATTTGCAGCAATGACAGTAAAAAATGCAACATTGGCAGGATTAAAATTCCTGAGTGGTGGAGGTCTTGCAACAGTCGTAGGTTGACCCAAAAATCTAAGGGTTACACGTTATTTTCCGATTTTTAACAATGAGCCTATCTACATAGAGATTCATATCAATATGTGGAGAATAGCGACTTAAAATAAATAGAGGATTAATACGTCGAATTCACTATTCTATGCTGATCGCATAGTGAAGTGAGCGAAAGCTCGTGACAACGCACGTACCAACCTGATTTACGATTTAGTCATATGTGAAACGTTAGTAACAATTACGCAAGTAATGACGAGGGAAACATATTAATAATCAGGAGGAGTAGAGAGAGCACCCTTCCTCGGAGTATATTGTATATACTTTTAATGAATGTTCCATGAGCGGCACTTCTCTTCTGCCGAATCGCTTTATGCGAAAGAGAAAAATTATACTTAAAAAAAGAAAGACACCGCGGTGATCAAGCGCAGTGTCTGTAAGATAAGCTTTGAATTTTAAATTATTGAAATTTAACCTTTAAAACTTTAATTGTGTGGGTTTCACCCCACACTACCAGAGTTGTATTTCTACTTCTCCGGTGTCTCGCTTGCAAACTCGCAATTAATATCAATGCTCTGTTCTTTCAGGTTTATTGATGTCACGAGTTTTGTTGGATTGTGCTGGAACACCATCCATAAAGCTGCAAGTAATACTAAAACCGTAAAGAATCTTTTAATTGCTATCTTTGCAAGCTTAAATTGATGTTCTTCTTTCTTCATGTTCCACCTCCCTTCTGCCATATGGCTAAAGTAAATATAAGTGGATTTTGATTTCGGACAGAACATCCGATTTTGATATTTATGATTGTAGGTGTGTGCAAAGCCGAGGCACACTCTCGGCTATCCTACAATTAGTAAATATATCACTAGACTTTATTGTTGTAAAGACAGAACGTCAGTTTTTATTTATATAGCAGAAAAGGCACCTCGCGCGAACTGGTGCCCTAAAAATCATCAAAGGTTTTGCCCTTTGATTCCCGGTCAATATAAAAAATTGTCACTCTGACGTCTAGCTGACCGGTGCGTCGCTTGCAAAGTCGCTTTCAATCTCAATTTGGATGGTATCAATTGTAAGTTTCAAGTCCATATGGGTTGGATTCTTTAAAAGAATCATTCCTATAATAAATACAGGCAGAAACAAATCAATAGTACGAGACTGAAACTTCTTTACAAGCTTACTTCGTTTTTTCTTACTCTTAGTCATTTTTTCACCTCCTTCCGACATTAAGAAGAAGGCTTTTATGTATAAGTATGAAATAAACGAATAAAACAAACTTCTGCTACTGATACATAACAACCACTTTCCTTTAAAAAGCAAAGGTTTATAGTGTTTCGGTGTGAAGACGCACAAGGCCATGGTGCGTACATGGCCTCTTCACATAGAAAATTATACCAAATTGTCGTTTATTGTAAAGACAGAACGTAGGTTCATAACAAACCCCAGAAAGTAGGTGTTTATATGATTAGCTTAACAAAAAATAATAACATTATTATTCCGTCTCAGATTCAGTTTGAAAACCAATTTGCCGTCTTGGGGCTTCTGGAATCTCCTTTGGCTGCGCGCTTAAGAGAAAATCCAACTGATTTATATGTTGTATCAGTTTCTGCGGTTTGCCGTAACTGTCCTCTCCGTAAAACACGATTAGGTTGTACCCAATGTAGCCGACTTTGTTGACAATTATATTAACTGTTTCTCCAAAATGAGCTACTGCAAGAACCATATCATCTTCGTCTGGTAACGATTCTTGATAAGAACATAATGCCTCATATAGTTTTTGAGCGATTACAGGAGCAGTATTTTCATTCTGAATATCAGCAGATAATTCTTGTTTCATATGAAGTCTACGTTCTTCTACATTTTCATAAAATCCATTTACAATATTATGCATATTCATAGTATTTCCTCATCTTCCTGGCCACCATTTGTGACCGCACTTCTGGCAGAGATTTTTCTTTTGAGATGCACCAATCCAGCCAAAGAGTCCGTAACCTTGTTCTTCTGTTGTAACAGATGTAGAACCACAACGTGGACAATGAACGACGTTTTGAGATGTTGCTGATATTAGTTTTGATCGGTTGTATCCTTCGGGTTTGTATTTATCAGTATCGAATGAAAATGATTCGAAATCTTTTTTATAACATTTTGCAATAAATTTATATGTTAAATATGCTTTAACATCAGGCCATTTCAAATTTTCTTTTACGTATTGAATCAAATCTAATCCGCGATATTCACAATTTTTTAATTCTTGATAATTATAAGATGTAGGATATTTTTTAAATGTAGATTTACAATATTGATATATTAACTCTTGATCTTCAGGACTATACGCTTGATACATTTCTTTTAATTCTGTCATGTCATAGCTACGCCCATTTATATTTACATAAAATTTCTTACTTGCGGTATTGGATGGTAACGGACATCCGCAGTGAATACACGCCGGAGCTTTATCAGAAACCTGCCCCCCGCATTCCGGGCATTTAATAAGTGCCATAATATTACCTCCCTAAAAAGTTTTTGCTTTGAATATTATAACATAACATATTATATCATGTCATTAAATAAAATCGGGAAAGCTACTACATTAGCAAAAGCTTTAGATTCTTTTAAGTTAGGAGGATCAATAAGTGACACCATTTCATCATTAAGAGCTTTTGGAAACGTTAATGATGCAGCAAAATATTTAGCTAAAAATAGAGGAAGTCTATCTGACGCTAAGTCTATTTGGATGTTGCAACAAGCATATGGCAAAAATTCAATGGTAGAAGAAACAATGCAATCAGAACTTTCTAAGAATCAAATTGTTCAAAATGAAGGCATTGGTAAAAGTGCTGGGTTATTTGCATCATTTAAAAATGTTGGTTCAGGTATTGCAACAGTATTTAAATCAATTGCTCCGATGATGATTCCTCTTATTATTGGTGCAGCAGGTATTAAAGCAGGAAAAATGCTTTGGGATAATGTACTCACTGATAATGCAGCACAAAAGAATCTACAAGAATCAGTACAGAAATATAAAACTGAAAAATCAGATCTTGATAACCTTCAGTCACAAAAAGAAACAAATAAACAACGTGTTTATGAATTAAGAGCTAAAAGCAATCGTACTGCCGCTGAAGATAATGAATTAAATAATTTACTTAATGAGGATTCTATTTTAGATGCACAAATAGGATTAAAAAAAAGAACCGTTACTTCAGCCCAGAAACAGCAGGCTCTTGATGCAAAAAAAGCTTTAGAAAAGCGAACCTTCCAAGGAGAACTTTTTGGCAAATCACCATATCCAGTATATCAAGATACTAATATCGGATATGCTCAGAAATTAATGAGTGGGCTTGAGGATGAAAAACAAGCTAGAAAAGATGTTCTTAATAATAAAGAATGGTCATCAGAACGAAAAGAAGCTGAATTAAAAGCGAAAGATAAAACAATCGTATCATATGAAACTGAACTTGCTGATGTCATGTCAGATATTTCAAGTAATGCACAGGATCTTTATGATGAAGATGGAAATTTGATTGACAAGAAAAACACACAAGATCTTGCAAACAATATCAATGATTTATTTAAAGCATATTCCATGTTAACCAATTCTTCTGATTATGTTTCAGATAAAATGGATAATATTTTTGCTTTAAGTAAGTTTTCCAATCTAAAAGATAAGTTAATCGAAGCCGGAAAATCTGGTGGAACGGACGCTATTAAGGATTTAATTAGTCAAACTAAAGATCTTGATGAAGCTATGAGCAATGCTGGAATTGATGCGGATGATTTGGCAGATGGAATTATGGCGATAGCTGATCCTGATGCTAAAAATCTTGAAGGCATCAAGGATAATCTTAAAGATATTTTTGGCAAAAAATATAGCTTCTTTAAAGATAAAAATGACGAAGATATTGAAGGATTCTGGGACTATCTTCAGGACAATAATCTTAATCCAGAAAAAATGAAATGGGGCAAAGAAGATATTTCGGATAATTGGGAAGATTATCTTAATTCTAAGAGATCGACCGAAATTGTTGATGATACAACTTTTGCTTCTCGTTTCAAAAATTCTGCTGAAGATACAGCAACAGATCTTGATACCATAACAGACAATTTCCAGACAGATATGTCAAATATCAAGTCTTCAATGGATTCTATCAAATCCGGTACATTCCAGAATTCAGATATTACTGATCTTATTCAGCAGTTCCCGGAACTTGCTACAGAGACTGATAATCTACAACAGGGATTACAGAATTTAGCATTTGATAAAGCAAGTGATGCTATCGGTAAAATCAGAGATTCTGTAAAAGATGTAACTGATCCGAAACAGCTTGCTGCCGCTGATAAATATATTCAGAGTATTATGGATACTATGGATCTGAGCGGATTTGATATGAGCAATGCTAAGTCTGCAATTCTTGGTAATTTAACAAAGAATTTAGCAGACAAACATATGGCCTCTGTTACAACACCAAATCTTGTAAATCAGTTAATGTCAGAATATGGAAATGATGAAATTGCAGTTCAAACAATTATGAAATTGTCACTTGATCCATCAATGGCAAATGCTGATCTCGACACTTGGAAATCTAAAATTGAAGATACTAAACTACAGATTCAGTTGGATACTTCAGCTAAAAATCTGGATAATCTCTCAAAAGAACTAACTCGTCTTCAAACTGATGCTTCCAATCAGCAGACAAGACTAAACAATAAATCTGCTTATAATATGAAAGCTACTGCTTCAGATTACACCAATTTAATTGAAAATGGTGACAAACAGATTGAGAATCTTAATAATCAGATTAAAGAACATCAGAATAATATCGATGCTTTGAAAAATAGCAAAGGCTTATCTCCTCTTTCTGATGAAGATAACGAACAAATTAAGCAGTGGCAAGATCAGATTCAAGCTTCTCAGATGTCTATTGAAAACATGAAGGCTTCTCAGGCCGATTGGACAAAAACAGCATTTAATCTTCCAGTAACTGATATGCAGAACACTGTTACCGCTCTTACATCAGCTATTAGCGAAATGCAGACAGAAACAGGTCTTACATCTGATACTATGGATAGTCTTAGAACACAATTCAGTGATCTAAAAGATGCTCATGTTGATAATGTATTCGATCGCACTGCAAAAGGTTTGAAAATCAACACAGAAAGAATGAAGGATTATCTGGAACAACAAAATGAATTCATGAATTCTGATTTTGCACAACGGATTCAGGATTATCAGGATCAATTATCAGCAGGTAATAAAGATTATACTCAGCAAGGATTAGAAAATCTTAAAAATCTGCAGGCACAGTATTTTGCTCAGTATCAGGAGGCGGCAAAACAATTCTCTGATTTCCAAGCTATGGTTAATGCTGACAATCTTTCTACTGAAGGCAATGAATATACTACAGCTAAGAGTTATCTGGATAACGCAAAAGATCTGTATGATAAAGGCTTAGTTGGTACTCCTCAGTTTAAAGCAGCTGCAAAATATTTCTCTCAGAATGGTTTTGAAGATGCTGATAATTTCATTGAGAACTACAACAAACTTAAGAATTATTACACTGATGATGCTTCCGGTCCAAAGAGATTTTTAAGCGATCTTGAGGCTAAGGGATTAGCTACTTACAAAACTCTTGAGGATGGAAATCAGCAATGGATGTACTCTTTCACTGATACTCAAGAAGCTGCAGATGCCATGGGTATGAGTCTTGAATCATTCGAATCTATGTTTGGTAGATTGAAAGATTACGGCGATACAAATAATTTTGTATCTTCTCTTGAAGAAGGTGCCCTGAAATCTGAAGAGATTGATGATAAACTCATTGATGCTCAGATTAAAATGGGAAAACTAAAAGCCAATGGTGCAGATCAGTCTGCTCTGGACGATCAACAAGCAGTTATTGACAATTTAATTGCACAAAAAACTGGTATTACTCAGGCTATATCTGACTTCAAAGATGGTACTGTTGATCGTAAGATTCAGGATATTAAGGATGCCAAAGGTTCTATTGACGAATTAAATCAGTACATAAAAGATAATGGTATTGATAAAGATTCTGATTTAGGCAAGAAATATATCGAATCAATTCAGGAACAAGCTAAAAAGACAGGCATTAAATTAACACCTGAATTTGAAGTTGATGAGGCTGCTTATAATGAAATGATCCAGAGTTATGAAGCGAAAGCTAAAGGCTCACAGATCAAACACTTCCAGGATGTCAACGAAGGAATTGAAAGTGGTAACACTGGAGATTATACAGATTCTGATGTTGAATTGGTTAATAAGATTAAAGATGCTCAGGAACAGAAAAGTGAAACATTACAGAATGTCATTGACGCTGTTAATTCATTGGATAAAGATCAATGGAATGAAGCAAACCAGATTGAATTAGGCAATGGAGCTTATGAATCTGAAGATCAGGGTATTCGTAATGTTGAAGATGCTCTTCAGGGACTTTCAGATCAATTTGGACTAACAAAAGAACAGGCGACTGCTCTTCTACCGGCTCTTGAAGCTTTAGGTGTTGTTAATATTGATCCTAATGTTGATATGACCGGGCTGGATGAATTGGATCAAGCTACTCAGGACGGAATGGCTTCATTGCGTCAGATGCAAGCAGATGGGGATATTAAACTCTCATTTGATGTGGATAGTAGTATAGAAGGATTATCTGTAGATAAACTACAATCACAAATTGGTGAATTAGAGCATATTAAAGTAAATTTTGACGTAGATTCATCTGAATATAAAGCAATTCAATCTATGATTGATCAACGTGAAATGCAAATGCATGTTCAGATTGCAGTAGATAAAACCGGTGATATTGATAAGTTATTATCTCTTAATGATGAAGAGTTGGCTCAAAAAGCTGAATTGGACGTAGATGTCAATACCGAAGATGGTAAAGCTAAAATCGATGAACTACGTTCAAGTCTTGAATCTTTATCAGGTGATACACCTGCTATATCGGTTAAAATTGACGAAACTCAATTCCAAGCATTGACAAAAGAACAACAAGGCCAAGGAACTGTAACTTTCAAACCAGAACATAGCGAAGTAGATGCTTACCTTGCTGAAGAGAAAAAAAGCGAAGGAAAAGTAAAATGGTCTAATGAGACAGGTTTAGTAGATGTTTATGCTGCTACCGAACATTATTCTCATGGTACTGTTCATTGGGGAAATGATATTTCTGCCGTTCAGACTTCATTCACTGCTACCGGAACTGTTAATTGGATAAATTCAGGTGGACCAAGTGGTGGTTTGAGTAAAGAAGTTCAACTCTCAAGTGGTACGTTCAAAGCTAAGTCTACAGGAAGCGCTTACAATGTTTTAAACATCACACCAGCTCATGCAAGTGGGACAAATGTTGCTATTAAACAAGATCAGCAAGCTCTTGTAAATGAAGTGGGTATCAACGGTCACGCTGAATCAATTGTTCGTGATGGTGTTTGGAGTTTAATTCCTGGCGGTGCTCATATAGAGAACCTGAAAAAGGGCGACATTATATTCTCTACTACTCAAACTGATGCTCTTCTTAAACATGGGGCTATTCAAGGACATGCCAGAGCTTATGCAAGTGGCACTGTTACTTCTCCAGGCGTTATGAAAGCCTATGCTGCTGCTGGTAATACTCCGGGATTCCATTTTCAAGGCGGAGCTGCAACTGTTAAACCTGCCGGATCTGGAAATTCTGGTAACTCCGGTAATTCTGGTCTTCAACATGCAATCGAAGATAATACAGATGCGGTATCAAACAATAGTGATGATACAAGTGACGCGGCTGATGAAGTAAGCGAAGCTCTTCAAAATGTAATCAAAAAGCTGAATGATAATGCTATGGATTGGGTTGAAGTTGCTATGGATCGTCTTGATCGTATAACTTCTAGGTATACAGATCTTGCCGAAAGTGATTATAGTCATTATACAAAAGCTCAAAAGTATTATAATAAAGCTCTTGAAAATACAGATAAAGAAATCAAGGCTGCTAAAGCAAGCATCTCTGTTTATAAAAGGAAGTCCGAAGAAGTTGCAAACAATGGCGAAGTAAGAAAATATCTTACTCCTGCTCTGAAGAAAAAAGTTCAAGATGGCACTATTAATATAGAAACATTGGATGCAAATCAGAAAGCAGCTGTAGAAGCATATAAACAGTGGTACGACAAGTATCTTGATGCCGTTCAAAAATATAGAGATAAGAAAACTCAGGAACTTGATTTAGCTAAATCTAAAGTTGATAATGTTTACGATTCCTATGATCTGATCATCAGTAAGCGTAAAGCCAAAGAGGAATATTATGCAGCTAAAGCTGAAAATCGTATAAAGAGCGGAAAATCTCAAAAAGTCGGTTCGGTATATTGGAAAGATCTTAAAAAACAAGTAAGTTATGCTCAATATCAGAAAGACTGGATGTTAAAAGAAAGAGATAAAGTTCAGCAAAGCATGACAGATTATCTTAATGTGAATAGTCATAACAAAAAAGATAAAGCTTATCAGGAAATGAAGAAAAATCTAACTGATTTGAACACGTCTATTGTTGAGGCTGATACACACATCCAAGAAACTAAAGCTGCTCTTGAAGAAACCAGAGAGAACTTAAAGCAATGGCAAATTGATCGCTGGGAAAGAGCTGGTGATAAGCAGGACGCTTCTCTTAGTTATAAAAAGAATGCTGATGATATTAATTATCAGCTTTCAGCCAATGATTATGAAGAACGTTTGAAAACTTATGATAAAATTATTCGCGCTGATGAAGAAAAACGTCAGCTTCTTGCAGAGGAAATTGCAACAAAAACTTGGAGTAATGAAGAGACGCAGAAAAAGATTGAGGAATACGATAACCTCACTGCTTCTATTATTAAATCCAAAGAAGCGATGCGACAATTAGCTCAAGAAGAAATTGATTTTCGATTTAAACCTCTTGATGAAGCGCAGAATAAGCTTTCAAATCTTGTATCTGAACTTCAGACTGCTCAGAAATTACTTGGTGATACCGAGAGTTTCTATAATGATGATGGAGCCTTCTCTACAAACGGTTTAACCAATATTTTATTGGTTCAAGAACAGATTGACGCCACTAAGGATAAAATAGCAAATTATCGTGAGGGATTAAATAAGCTGGATGAAATGTATAAAAATGGTGCAATTGGTCCAGAATATTATAAGACTAAAACCGATGAAATGCTTAAGAGTTTGCAACAAGAGTCTGCTACTCTTGCTGATCTTAAACAGAACCTTCTTGATATGTATACCACTCAAGTTACTAAAGAGAATGATCTGTTACAGGAGAATATTGAAAAACGTAAAGATGCTCTTTCTGCTAAAGAGAAATATTACGATTATGACAAAACTCTAAAGAAGAAAACTAAAGATATCAATGCATTAAAAGCACAGATTGCTGCACTTGAAGGAACATCAAATGCAGCCTCAAAAGCTCGTCTTGAGAAATTACGTGCGGAACTTGCAGATGCAGAAGACGATATGGCCGATACAATGCATCAGCATGAAGTCGATATGAAAAATACCGGCTATGAGAATTTTTCAGATGAGGCAAATAAGGCGTTAGACAATACTCTTGATGCTGTTAAGAAAAATGCAGCTTTCCAAGAAGCTATTATTGGCAGCATGCTTTCTAATGTAAAAGCAAATTACGACAGCACCTATAAACATCTGGGCGACGTAATGGATCAGTATGGCATGAAAGTTTCTCAAACTTATAGTCAAATGATCACAAAGGCAGCTGACTTTAATACTGCTGCTGTAAATGCAACAAAAGCATGGGAAGGTGTTACAAAAATTGACACCAGTAAGCCTTATGGCGGTTCATCTGCTGGTAATAGTGCATTTGATAGCGCAATGAATAACGCAGGATCTTCTCAGACTGCTGGAAGTCCAAATATTAAACCAGATACAGACTATACTTTGAAGCTGAGTGATACAGATATTTATCTGACATACAGTCATATCAAGAAACAGCTTAAAGCAACATGGTCACCAAAGAAACCAGAACACTCTGATATCGAGTGGAAAAGTTCTGATGAATCTATTGCGAAAGTTTCTTCTGATGGTACAGTTCGCGGTGTGTCTTCAGGTCTTAATAAGAACGGTTTAATGGCGCGTGATGAGTCTAAAACAAGAAAATGTATCATTACTGCTATTGGCGGTGGTGGTCTTGCTAAAGCTACTTGTACCGTTCATGTAATGCCGGATTCTCATTATGAGAAGATCAAGGATTATGCAGATAAAGCTGGAATCAAAGAAACTTCAGGCAATAACCTGAGAGACGCTATGGAATATGCTTATAAAAACGGCGCAAACCATAGCAATCAATCATATACCGCAGTTGAGGGATTTAAGAAAGCATATCTGAAAGACTGGACAAATTCTCTGAGTAATCGTCCAGATGGTGCAACAGACGTTCCTGCCGGAGTGAGTCCTTTGATAGGATATTTTAATGCTAAAGGTAAGAAAGTCGGCCCAAAAGAAATGCAACAGCTTGCAGATATTCTTCAGATCAATACTCCGGGTGTTAAGAATTATGATTCTTGGGGATCTACTCTGAAAAATAAAATCCTGAAGGCATATAAATCCTACGGATTCTCTAAAGGTGGTGTTGTACGGAAAGGTATTCCTGCCAGCATACTTGATATAATCGGCGGGGACGCTTTAATACCGCGTGGAGATTCTATGCTGATCGGTGCAAATCCGGGCGAAACTGTTCTGACAAAAGAATTCACAGATCAACTGAAACCTACAGTTGCTACTCTGAATGAATTTAATGCTAGAATGGCGAAACCTATCACTCCTATTCTACCATCATCTTCAAATAATACAAGTATGAATAGCGAGTGCAATATTACAATCAATGTTGATAAAATCAATAGTGAGCAAGATATTAAGAAACTTGCTTATCAAATTGGTGATATTATCACTGAACGTAATAAACGTGACTGGAAAAAAGTTCGCTAATTTAAAAGGGCTGTCTTTAAGACAGCTCTTTTAATATTAAAATATATGAAAGAGGTGAAAAAATGCTACAATTTGAATTTAATGGTCATACTTCTGATGAATATGGATTGATTGTGACTAGAATAGAAGAAAATGATACTCTTGTAAATCGTTCTTTGCAATTAGGAGAAAAGAACAAATATCGACCAAAAGAAAATCAGTTCGGAACATTATATGGTGATAATTATTCATTCAAAATGGGCGTAATGAGAAATCCATGCAGAAACAAAAATGTAGTTCCAGAATTAAAAAATGGAATTTTAAAATACGATTCAACATATACTCCATATTTAGATAATGGAATTTTAAAATTTTCTATGAATTATACAGCTGATATAAAAAATGGAATTATTATTCCAAATGATTCTGATTATTTAACTTCAAATAATATTAGAATCATTAATGCATGGTTAACATCCCCTCAATATCCAAGGCTTCTTAAATTTATTGGAGACGATTATTTTTCAGAAGAAATCGAATTTTTTGCTACAATTACAGAGGTATCTACAGAACATGCATCTCTTCCATATGAACTAACATACACAGTAACTTGTGATAGTCAATGGGGATATACTCCTCTTATTTTATGTAAAACAACTTCCTCTTCTACTCTTCCTAGAGAATATTCTATCCAGAACAATTCTGATTGTTGGGAAGATTATGTATACCCCACAATTAAAGTTTCTCCAAAATCTCATGGGATAATTACTATAAAGAATAAAACCGATAATGATAGAACAATGAAAATTAATGCATTAAAAAGTGATGATTTCTATATAGATTGTAGAAATTTAAAAATTTATGACATCACAAATTCTATTGTATCATTTGAAGACTTAGGCATTGAGAATATAGATGACATTTATTGGCCTCGTCTTGCTTACGGAGAAAATATCTTTGAATTTACAGGTGATGCTACATTTGAAATATCATACAGAGAACCAAGAAAGGTTGGTGCCTTTGCATGAGAATGACTCATAACTATGATGTTTATGGAAATACAGAATCTGCAATCATTTATTTGGCTAAACCTGGGAAACGATTCTTTTGTGCATTAGGCGGAATTGATACTTCTACTGTTTCTGTTACGCTAAGAACTAATAATACTGCAGAATTAACTTTCACAGTTGATAAATATGTAGATGGCGTAGAATCTCAGGGATATGAAGAACTTGATGAAATGATGGAATTGTATTGTGACGGAATCTGGTATAAAATTATGGATCCTCCAACAGAGACAAATGACGGAACACAATGCACAAAGGATATTACCGCCGAATCATATGAAATCTCTCTTACCCAGTATAAATTGAAAAATTTTAAAATTAATATGGGCGAAGAAGATTCTTATGAAATGATGTACCAAAAAAATCATGACACAAGTAAATTTTATCAAATTAAATTTTATAATCCAGAGAATGAAGATTTAAGTTTTCTGCATATTGTGCTGAAGCATGCAGATGTACCTGGATGGAAGATCGGATATGTAGATAACATCACTCCGGATGATGATAAGGTATTACTTCCGAATGAAATTTGTAATTTCGATGTGGACGATCAAAATGTATATGCGTTTTTCACCCAAACTGCTGCTCCTGCATATAAATGTGTTTTTGAATTTGATACCGAAAATTTATTAATTAATGTATATAAGCCGGATAGTTTAGGTAAAGATACAAATGTAGTACTTGGTTTTCGTAATATTCAAGATAGCGTAACAATATCAAGAGACGACAGTTTGGTAACACAATTTTATGTTGATGGACTTGACGATTACAATATCGATCTTGCAAATTTTGGAAACTCTGTAATTACAGATTGTTCTCATTTTTGTCGTGAACCATATATGAATGCCGTTCTGCAAGAAAAATATACAGCTTGGCAAAAATACATAGAATCAAGAAGAGATGAATATTGTAATTTATCTAGGGAGTATAATAAAAATCTTGACATTCTTGCTGAATTGATGAATAGAGTCCCTATTGATACTGCTCAGACAAATTGGTTCGGACAAAAAGTTGAAGATCTAAAAGATGCATATGATTCAAACATGGCTATAATCAAAGGTATTGAGTCTATTCATGTTGATGAAGAAGGAAATTTTGATCTTGAAGATTTGAAAAACTCATCCGATTGGCCTATGTACGAATCAATCATGAACTATACTCTTCCATCCATTGTGGCTGCGTTACAAGCTCAAGACGAAACTATAGAGGGTTTCGGTAAAGGAAACATCATCTCATGTGTAAATCCAGTTGTATTAGGTCAAGATTGGTATATGGTAGGTTCCGGAACTTCTTCGTTCCAAACAGTACAAATTAATGACGCACCTGCATACGGAATTACTCGTGGAGTTAAAGTAACCGGTACAGATGGTGGTATCTATCAACACAATATCAGTATCGAACCATCTCAGAGATATACTCTTAGTTGTTTTGTAAAAGGATCCGGTACATTTTATCTTGGTTATAATAACACCGGTGAGGACAGAAAGAATATTTCTTATAACATCACATCTTCTTGGATCAGAGTTTATACTTCTTTCAATCTAACATCACATCTTATTGATGTGGCATTTACAGGAAGTTCTGACTTTATTGTCTGTGGTATGCAGCTTGAAATGGGAGATGCCCCATCTCAATTTGGATACTTTACTCAGTCTGAAACAATCATGAAAGCGTATGAAACAGATTGGAAATTATACGGCATTGCAGAATTAAAAACTAAAATTGCCATATATGATTCATGTATCAAGGAACTAAAAAAGAATGGATATGCAGATGGATATAATCCTCTTTCTGGATACGAAGAGGCATATTTCACTCAAATGCATCAGAAATATCTGGATTATTTGAATTTAAAAGATCAGGCTGAGACTGCATTAAAGGAACGTCAAGCTGAATATGATACGGCTAAGAAACCTGAAATTCAAGAAAAACGAAACCAGATTGCCAAAGATGTTTTAATGGAAAATTTTGGTAAAGTACAGGAAAAATATCCAGCGTTTACAGATAAGGAAACGTATATTATTAAGAGCCTGTATAATCAAGCAACTTATTCAAATGAAAATATTATTATTACGACTCTTGATAGTACAGTTGATGCAGTCGATAAAGCGATTACATTATATAAAGATGCTGTAGAAGAATTGTATGTAGAATCTCATCCACAATATACTTATACAGATGAAATTGGAAATATTTATGCTCTTCCAGAATTCAGAGAATATCATGATCAGCTTGCAGTAAATGATTTTGTTCGATTAGGACTATCTGATACACGATATGTAAAACTTCGTGTTGTAGAAATCAGATATAATCCTTGTGATATGGATGAAACGATGGAAGTTACTTTTTCCAACATGGTTCAATATAAATCAAAATTAACAAATGATAACGAATTTTTAACAAATGCATTAAATCAGACCTCTGACAGAACCGGTGGTCGTGTTAATTCAATCAACAAATCTTCTACTTCTGATTATGTCATTACATCAGAAGCTATTAAGCAAATCTTTTCAAATCCTCTATTCAATTCAATGCTCGGTGGGACTACTACAGGAGGATCCGGATCTGGCGGAACCGGGTCTGGCGGAACCGGGTCTGGCGGAACCATTACCGCTGATACAATTATTGCAGAACTCGTGAAAGCAAAAGAAGGTGTATTTGATAAGCTTACTGTTGATACTGCTTTCATGAAATATCTCGATGTAAAACTTATTTCCGCAGATAAAATCACAACTCGTATTCTCGAAGCGGAACAGGCAAATATTGAAAAGCTGTCAGCTAAGATTATAGAATCTAATCAGATTAATGCTGATATGATTAATGTAAAAAATCTTCTTGCAGGTCATGCAGGAGTTGGAGAATTACATACAATTCATCTTACTGTAGAAAATGCAGAAATTGATCAGGCTGTTATTACTAATCTCATCGCAAAGAAAATTGCAGTTGGAGATTTAATGGCTCAAAATGCTCTTGCAAATCAAATTGTACTTATCTCTAAAGACAATAAACCTACTATTGCATTTCAAGAAAGTACCCAACAGTTTTATGATTCCAAAGGAAATGTTCGTGTGCAGATTGGTATGGACGGTAAAGGGGATTTCAACTTTATTGTTAAAAATGGAGACAGAGCCGCTTTATTTGATGAAAATGGTATTACCCAGACAGGTATTCCAGATAATACAATTCTTGGAGACATGATTAATAACGCCACCATTACCAAAGACAAACTTGGGTTCCAAGTCATAGAACCAAATGAACAAGGTGGTATTGACATCACTAATATTTATGATGGCAAAGGAAATCAATGGTGGGGAATAGAAAAGACGACTATTACAGATGACTACACAAAGCAGATTAAGAATGTTACAGATACTCTGACCGGACAAATCGAAACTAAGGTTAGTAATACTCAATATCTTAAAGATCAAGAATCTATCCGAACAGATTTTTCTGATATCAAACAAAATGTTTCTGGGATTACATCTACTGTAAGCAGTATGCAAACAGATCTTTCTGAAGCTCAAGAAAAAATTAAAGCAAACACCTCTTCTATTACTCAGAATGCAGATAAAATCAGTTTTATGGTAACTGGTGACAAAGAGTCTGAGTTCACAGTTACTGATAAATTTATTCAGATGATTTCTGACCATATTAGCATTGATGCCAGCACCATTGACATTAATGGTATTATCACTGCAATGAATACACACACTGGACCAGGTAAAACTAAAATCGACGGTGGTATTATTGAAACCAATACTATTACTGCTGATTCTATTAAAGTTGATGCAATCAGATCAAAAATATTTGAAGATGATCTGACATCTAATTATTCACTAAAAGGTATCTGGTTTGATTTATCAGAGAACGGTGCTATTAAAGGTAAAAATTTTGCTGTTGATTCTAATGGTAATGCTTATATTCGTGGTGACAGCACTGTTGAGGGAACCATTATAGCTAATAAAGGTTATATTGGTGGTATTGGCGGTTTCCATATTGAAGCGGGAAAACTATATTCTGGTATGGATACCTTTCCTGAACAACCAACATCAATATCAAAAGATAAAAATGTGTATATTGGTACAGACGGAATTGCTCTTGGTGGTGGGAATTTCAGAGTTGATCCAAATGGTAAACTTTATGCTAACTCTGGTACATTTTCAGGAACTATTTACGCTGATGGAGGAACTATTGGCGGTTGGAATATATCTGCAAATTCATTAAGTAACAGAGATGGATCCATAAGTTTGAATCCAGATGGTTTAAAACTTGGCAATCAGTTAAATGTAGATAATCAAGGGAATGCAACTTTTGGTGGTAAACTATCAGCTGCTACTGGAAGTTTTTCTGGTGAATTAGTTGCAGCAACAGGTAGCTTTTCTGGAGAATTAAAAGCTGCTACTGGCACATTCTCTGGGGATTTAAAAGCTGCAACAGGTAGTTTTAAAGGAGAACTTTCTGGTGCAACTGGAAGTTTTACAGGTAGTGTTATTGCTACATCTATTACTGCAAAGCAATCATATTCTATTTATTATAACGATGTTGGAACTGGTGAACCAACTGATTCAGTACAAGTAATTACTGCATTTGACTGGGGAACTAATACAACTCAAATTGGATTTGGGTTGATAGATTCATCTTTAGACTCTTCAAAAATGCATGGAATGCTTCTGATAAAAGAACAAGGCGCAAGAGTTCTAACATTAATTGCAGATGATATTAATACAAATGGATGGTTAAATGTTAATAAACTTAATATTACTGATTCATTCGGACAGTATAAAGGAGTGCCATATAAATCAATTATGTGGAAACCAACAGACACATTTGACTTTAATGGTTATAATCATCATCACACTATTCTTCCTTATAAGAATGGTAATTTTGCAGTAGGTATGGAAAGTACGACTACAGGAATGTTATCTATTAGTTTATTACCATATTTGTTATCAACTGAAACCGATGCATATGGTAATATTACAGTAAGTAAAACTAAAGATACTACTTCTCAGATAAGCATTGGAGCAAAAGCTAATCCATATGCATGTATTTATGTAGATGCTATTTATCTTACTGGTGATAAAAAAACTTATACTTCACTGGCTAATTTAGGTGAAGGCGGCACAACTAATTATAATGGACTTACAAATAAACCTAAAATTAATAATGTTGAATTGGCAAGCGGAAATAATACATTATCTGATTTAGGGATTGCTGCACGATCACATTCTCATTCTAAGTTAAATAACAGTTCTCCTGTAGATTATAAAGGATTTGGTCATTGTCATACCGTAATTATGAATAGTAATCATAATATGTGGATTGCAATTAATAACGATGGTACACCCGCATTGACTCCATATAAATTAAAAACATCAACTAACTATACAGATGTTGATACATATTCATTGGAAAAAGGTGGCACTTGTAACCTCGGAAGCACAGATGCGCCTTGGAATGCTGTATATGCTAAGAATTACTATGATGAATATGGAAATAAAATTTCTACAGGTGGTGGTTCAATTAGTCTTAAAATTGATGGAGTTACACGTAGTTCTGGATTTACAAATTATAACCTTGCAACACAAGATTGGGTAACTGGAAAAGGATATTTAACTCAGCATCAATCTCTTTCTGGATATGCTACTACAAATTGGGTTAAAGGTGCATTTGGTGATACATTGAGTATTTCAGGAAGTACATTATATTTAAAAAATTATAACGGTTCTCAATTAAGCTCAGTTACTTTACCAACAAGTTCTGGTGGTGGGAATTATGCTCCCTTAAATCATACACATGATCATTTAACAGGATCATTTGATGTTACAGTTGGTTCATCAACAATGTATCCAGATGGTGATGGTTCATATTCATGCGGTAGTAGTGGACATAGATGGAAATATGTTTATGCGTCTAATGGTATAAATACTGGTTCTGATGAGTATATAAAAGAAAATATCAAAAGCATTACTAATTTTCCATCTATTGATAAATTTTATATGTCATTAAATCCAATTCAGTATAAATTCAAACAACGTCCAAACGATGATGAAATATCTAAAATACATTTTGGATTTGGAGCAAGGGAAACAGAAAGACATCTAAAGGAAAATAATTTTGAATCAGAAAATTATAGTATAGTTACAAAATCTATTTTAGATAAGCCTAATTTTGTTGGACGTACTGATGAATATTCAATGAATTATCTTGAGTTTATCTCTCTCAATACTCATATGACTCAAAAAGCCCATCACCGTATTGATTCTCTCGAATCTGAAAATCAATCTCTTAAAAATGAAATTCTTATGCTTCAGGGACAGCTCTCTCTCATTACTCAACGACTACAAAAAATGGAGGAAAAGTTATGTTAAAAATTAGTGAAACAAGAAATGTATCCGGTCAGGTTATGATCGGTGAAGGTGAAAACTCAAAGCAGGTTGCTTATCTTAATGCATCTGTTAGTAAAGATGGGAATGTAAATATCAATAAATCAATTCAGGATAGCGAAGCATTTAAAACAAATAAAGAAGCCGTCCTGAAAGATTTCACAGAGTTTGAAACATACGTATATGGAATTATTCCTGAATAAATAAGAGGCCATGAGCAATCGTGGTCTTTTATTATACAAAGAAGGTGAAATATTTGACTAAACAAGAATATGAACTTGAATTAAAAAAAATCAAAGCCAAAAATCGGCAGATTGAAATGAAGCGAAATCTGAAAGCAGCAAAAGTTAGTAGATTTAATTTAAAGAAACCTAGGACGAGTAAAATGGTATTATGGACTGTAATTGCTATATGTATTCAAATCTTATGGTTTACAGAACATATGGCTACTGTTACTGGAGATACAAGTTTTATGTATGCTCTTATTGCAATTCCGGCTTCATTAATACCTACAGTTTTAAGCTATATGAAAAACAGTCGTGTGGAACATCAAATGGGACAATTCGAATATCCTATTGAAACTCCATCTGATGACACAAATGAAACAGATAATCCTGTTGGATAAGGAAGGAATATGATAATTATTGAATCAAATTGATTATAGAGAAAACGCAATATGGACTGTTTATTTACATACAAACAAAATTAATGGAAAATATTATGTAGGAATTACGAGTAAATCTGTTAATGAACGTTGGCAAAATGGATATGGTTATTGCGGGCAAGTATTTTATAGAGCAATTAAAAAATATGGTTGGAATAATTTTGATCATGAAATTATCGCAGAACATCTTACTAGAGAAGAAGCTTCGGCAATGGAGCAAGTGTTAATTTTAAAATTAAATTCCATGGAAAATGGATACAATATGTCTCCAGGTGGCATAAACCAACCACCTATCATTGAGACAAGAAGTGTTTATCAATTTGACATTCATGGTAATCTTGTTAACGAATATTCAAGTATCGCTGAAGCTTCTGCAAAATTAGGTATCCCTAGTCCTAATATTATATGTTCATGTACAGGTAAAGTAAATCGTGCCGGAAAGTATATTTGGAAATATAAAGATGAAATTCCAGATATAGAAGAATTCAAAAAATCTATTGACATTTCTATATATGATAATCTTGAACCAATCTATCAATTCGATATGAATCAAAACTTTATAAAAGAATACTCTTCTGCTACTGAAGCAAATCGCATTAATCCTAAATGGTATAGCAACTCTATACTTGATAGTTGTAGAGGAAAGTATAAATATTCTTGTGGATATATCTGGAGATTTAAGAAAGATGTTCCAGATATAGAAGTCTTTAAACAAACTCCTATAGATTTCACACGCAAAACTTATAAAGGTAAGCCAGTCTGCCAATATGATCTCAATGGAAATTTAATAAAAGAATATACATCTACTCGTGAGGCTGCTGATGCTTTAAATTGTGACATACATACTATTACATATGCCTGTTCTGGTAGAACTAAGACAGGTAGAGGATATGTATGGAAATACAAAGATAAAGATGCGGTAATTCAATTTAAACAAAGAAAATGTGTTCTTCAATTCAATCTAAACGGGGAATTATTAAATGAATTTTCTAGTGTACAGGAGGCATCTAAACAGTCTGGATACGCGATATCTTCAATTACTTCTGCTTGTAATGGTAGGGTAAAATCATGCGGCGGATATGTTTGGAGATATAAAGACAATTATCATGGAGAGGATGTCTCTTATAAAAAATACAAACCACTTACGACTTCTGTAGTGCAATTATCTTTATCTGGAGATTTTATACAACGTTTTGATAAAGTCAGTGATGCAGCAAAAGTTGTGAATCGTTCATATTCCACCATTAAAGATACTTGCAGTGGAAAGCAAAAAACTTGTGCAGGCTACAAATGGATGTATGAAAAAGATTATTTAGACAGTCAAAAAGCTGTCGGTTAGGAGGAAATTATGAATATTAAACAGGGTATTCAGGACGTATTATATCTAATCATTACTGGTATTCTTCCACTTCTTATTACTTATGGAATCCTCTTCCTAAAAGTAAAGATTAAAGAACAGGAAAAGAACTTGGAGAATGATCAGCTCGTGAAATATATAGATGCTGCTACTGATGCTATTAGTAAAGCAGTGCTTACAGTTAATCAGACTTATGTGGATTCATTAAAGAAACAGGGTAAGTTTGACGAAGAAGCTGCCAAGACAGCTAAACAGATGGCTATTGATAAAGCTAAGGCTTTGATTACAGAAGATTCTAAAGCGGCTATCGAAACATTATATTCTGACTTTGAAGCATATCTAAATGATGCTATTGAAGAACTCGTCAGAGAAAATAAAGTTACATATTAATATAAAAGGAGTACAAGGATTATGAAAAAAGTTATTGTAAATGCAGACATTATGGCAATGTATAAAACATTAAATTCTATGAAGAGTCGTGCGGATTTAATCGCAGGAGATGTTGATGTATTCTGGGCGAATACAATGAACCTGAAGACTCTTAAGGCGCAGGTAGATAAAATCTCAGAGGTTGAGCAGGAGTTAGTTGATTCTTATTTTACAGAGGAAAACTCACATTCTATTGTTGACGAAAACGGTAATGAAACAGGAAATCGTGCTCTTAATGATGACATAAAAGATAAAATCATCCCTGAAATTCAAGAAGGTCTGCAGAAAATTTATGATAAAACATGTGAACTTGATGTTGAGATGATCCCAGAGGAATCTCTCAAGAAAATGCTTAAATCTAATGAAGACAAACTGTCTATGCTTGATATGACAGTACTATATGAATTTGTAGAAAAAGGTGAGTAATAATGGCAACATATATTCAGGGAATTCAAACCTCTGTTGGTGTTGTTAAGTATGATTATAATTATCTGGCTAATCTCCCTGAATCAGATATGACATTATCTAAACAGGGTGCATTCGCTGATGCCCTTGTTGTTGGAAGAAAACTTACTCAGCTGGGAGCTGATGTGGATAAATTGAAAGAATCTATGACTGCCGTACAGAAATCTATCTCTGATCTGCAGTCTGCAGATTCTTCTTCTAACACTTCAATTGAACAGATCAATACATCATTACTTAGCATGACCAATAATATCGAAACAATACAGAACAATATTACTACTTTGACTCAGAATACTGCTGAGATCAAGAAAAGTGCTGATAATGCGAATTCATCAGTCACAACACTGCAAGAAACTATTAAGTCACTACAGACTAGAATTGAAGCTTTAGAAAAAACTCAGACTAAATAAGGAAGGAGGCAGTTATGTATACACTAAAAATTACAGATGAAAATACTGTTGTAACAACAGTCAAAGAATCAATTGTGGAAAGAAGTAATTATGTAGATAAGATTCAGATTGTAACAAGTAAAATGTATCGGGAACAGATTGATATGTCAGATACAACTGTTTATATGAAGTATAAGCTCCCGGTGTCAGACAAAATTAAAATGACACAACTTATTATAAATAATCTTGAATATGAACAGAATTATATCCAGTATTTAATTCCTGTCGATGCAGCACTTACTGCTGAAGCCGGGGATATCGAAGTATCTTTCACGTTCTTAAAACTTGTTGCTAATGAAGATGGAACGTACACTTCTTATATTCGAAAAACCACATCAGGTGTTATTCATATTACTCCACTTGTACAATTTGATAAATATGAACCTTCTGAATTGTTTACTGAAATTGATCAGAGACTCCTTGCTATGGAAGGAATGATTAAAGATCTCAATGCTCAGAATAAAGCAACTTATGAAGGTATGGTAAAAGATATTCGTCTTAATACAGAAGACAGAAAAATCACTTTAACAGACAGAAATGGTGAAGATACCGGAAATGGTATCGTTGTAAAAGATCTTTCTGCTATGGTAGCCGAAGATATGACAGGTAAAGATCCTGATGGCACACAGGATGGAGTTGTTCATCTTGATCAGGTTGTCGATCTGGATAAATTATTAAAGTAAAGGAGTCATGATATGTCATTTAAAGATTCTAAAATTGCTGCTGCGGCTAATTCGGCAATGACTTTGAGTGCTGAGTTAGCCGTAGACACTGAGGAATATACATTATGTACTGATGGTCGTTATGAAGTATATACCAAATATCAAGACAATGCATATTCAACAGTGGATAACTTAAAAAATATTGCCGTTGATGCTACACAGATTAATATTATGCAGGAAGAAAACAGCCAGTATATGCCATTTAGGATTCCAAGATATTGGGATGGTATGGATCTTATGGATATGCTTATCCAGATAAGATATGAATCTGTAGCTGAGAAAAAAGGTAAAGTAGCAACAGTTATCAATGTAGCTTCCAACAATACTTATATTCGATTTGGTTGGCTGATTGATGCTGCTGTTACAGCAAATGCCGGAGATATAATTTTTGAAATTATGGCTACTGGCGTAAATGAAAAAGGAAACAATTATATTTGGAGAACCAGACCAAATGGTAAGTTTACTGTTCTTCAAGGATTAAATTATGACGGAATCATTGAACCTTCTGAAGATTGGTATACAAGTTTTGTAAATATGATTCTTGGTCATGTAGCCGAAGCAAAACAGTATGCTGATGAAGCTAAAGAGTCTGCTGCTTCTATTAATGTAGATGATATAAAAGCAGATGTAACCGCTTCTGTAACAGCAAATTTAAATCAGACTGTAGCTGCTTCTCTAAAAGATTACTATACAAAAACAGAGATTGACCAGACTGTTGAGGAACTGAACACTGCTATCTCAGGTATTGATAGTCTGAAAAATCTGAAAATTGAATATGATAATACTTCTGGACATCTTGTATTTAAAGATAAAGAAGAACAGATTGGTGAAATCACTATTAACAGTCTTTCAAATCTTGTTGTTGAATATTCTGTAGTGAATGGCAAAGGTTCTCTCGTATTCAAGAATGGAGAAACAGAGATCCAGACTGTAGAACTTAGTTCTATTGAACCGTCTGCCGCATGGACTTCTGCTCTTAAAGAGGACATTTCTAAGAGTACAGATGAAAAGCTCTCTCCTGTTGTAGATCGTGTGTCTGCTCTTGAGACTGCAAAAGATGACCTGGCAGGCAAAGTTGAAACAAATACAACTGATATTTCAGGTCTGAAAACAGATGTAGCTGGATTAAAAGAATCTAACGAAACAATTTCTGCTACTACTACAGAAACCAAAAATACGGTAGATATTCTGAAGCAGAATGTTTCTGGTTATGATTCTCAGTTTGAATCCATCAATAGTGACATTACTGCGATCAATGAATCTATTAAGGATTTAGGTAAAAATACAGGTCATGAGTATGACGTTTCTTATGAAGAAAATGTTTTTACTCTGTATGAAGATGATGTAATTAAGAAACAGTTTACAATCACTGGTGGCTCTGGACCATCTGACACTACTACGGTCACAATCGAGAGAATTACAAGTTCTGATGCGATCTTCTTAGCAGGAAACTCTGCAGTGATCGAGTATAACTTTGCCTCTGTAGATAATACAGGAGATACAACCGGTAATGGTACTGCTACATGGCGTGTCGGAAGTACAACAGTTGCTACTACTGTGGCTGCTCAGGGTAAGAATAGTTTTGATATTACACAATATCTGAAAAATGGTGCAAACTCTATCAGACTTTCTATCACTGACAGTTTTGGTACAATCGCTACTAAGACTTGGACCATTACAATTGTTGACTTTAAAATTGAGAGTATTTTTGATGATACACTCTTCTATTCAGACGAGGTAACATTCAGATATACTCCATATGGTGATATTAATAAGACTGTACATTTTGTTCTTGATGGAAAAGAAATTGCAGGAGTTGAAACAACTGCTTCTGGTAGACAGATGACTTATACTCTGGCAAAACAGAGTCATGGTGCTCACCTTCTAAAAGTGTATATGACTGCAAGTATCAATAATCAGGACGTAACTTCTGAGTCAGTATATAAAGATATTATCTGGGTTGAACAAGGAAATACTACTCCTATTATTGGATGTTCTATGGTTGAATTTACTGCAAAACAGTACAATACAACAAGCATCAAATATGTTGTATATGATCCAGAACATAATCCTGCTACTGTAAAACTCTCTGTTGATGGCAAAGTTGCTTCTACTCTTACTGTTGGAAGAACTGCTCAGATCTGGAGCTACAAGTCTACCGCAATAGGCAAACAGTCTCTTACTATCAGTTGCCGTAGAATCACAAAGATTCTTACTGCTACTATTGAGAAACTGGATATCAATGTATCTCCGGTAACTACAAACCTTGCATTTGACTTTAATCCATCTGGTAAAAACAATGGTGAAGCTGACTGGCTGAAGATCAATGATAATCTTACAATTGAAGTGTCAGATAACTTTGATACAACAAATGGTGGTTATCAGGTCGATGAAGATGGAGATACTTATTTCTGCGTAAAAGCAGGAACTGCTGCTACTATCCCATATCAGTTATTTGCTGATGATGCAAAGAAAACTGGCAAGAACTTTAAATTCATTTATAAATGTACAAATGTAAAGAACTATGAAGCTCAAGTACTCTCCTGTTTTGCAGATAATCTTGGTTATACTGTAAAAGCTCAGGAAGCAACACTGAAATCTGAACAGAACGAAATCTCTGTCCCATATTGTGAAGATTACTATATGGAGCTGGAATTTAATATTCTGCCGGACAGTGAATATACAGAAATGGTTATGTGGGTTGATGGCATTCCTACAAGAGTAAAACTGTATGCCACTTCTGATAGTTTCACGCAGACAAATCCTGTAGGTATTACAATCGGTTCTGATGACTGCGACGTTATTGTATACAGAATAAAAGCTTATACAATGAACCTCACTGATGATGAGATTCTGGATAACTTCATTGCTGATGCAAAAAATGCAAATGAAATTATCAACCGATACAACCGCAATGATATTCTTGATTCTTCTGGTGGACTTGATCCTGATGTACTGGCCGAAAAATGTCCAGACTTGAGAATCATTAAACTGGAAGTACCAGTATTTACAACTGGTAAGAAAAATAAAGTACCATTTACATCTGTACAGCAGATCTATAAGAATGGTCGTCCTGTTGATAACTGGATCTCTCGTGATGGTATTCATAATGGACAGGGAACCTCTTCTGAATATTATGGTGATTCTGGTCGAAATCTGGAACTTAACTGTAAGAATGGATTTACATTCGCAGATGATACAACTGCCAATGTTTATTCTATGGATGAAAATGCTATTGGAATCAACTATTTCAATGTCAAAGTAAATATTGCTTCTTCTGAGAATATCAATAATGCAGGTCTTCAAGGAGAATATCAGGAATTCAACCCATATATCCGTCCTGCTAGAAAGAAAGATCCTCGTGTACGTGATACTATGCAGTTCTATCCTTGTGTTGTATTCTTAAAAGAAACAGATGTAGATAATGCTGTAGAGTTCAAAGATGGTCAGTGGCACTTCTATGCTACAGGTGATATTGGTAACAGTAAGAAGAATACAGTTGCACAGGGAATGGATCCAGAAAATCACAAAGAATTCATTGTTGAAGTGTCAAATAATACTGATCCTCAGTGCCGTTTCTTATCTGATGACTTATCAAATGAAGAATGGGGTGGAGATACTTCATTCGAAATGAGATATCAGAATCCAAATTGTACAGAAGAAGAAATTCAGGCTGGCAGACAGGCTTGGAACGATCTTTTGACTTGGGTTGTAAATGCTGATTCTGAAACATTTGTAAAAGAGTTTGAACAGCACTTTATTAAAGACTCATTACTCTTCTATTACTTATTTACCGAAAGACATACTATGGTAGATAACAGAGCAAAAAATACTTTCTGGCATACAGAAGATTTGGTTCACTGGGATTTATGTATGGATTATGATAACGATACTGCAATGGGTAATGATAATGAAGGTGGATTAACTCTTACTTACGGATATGAAGATACTGATACTATTGGAACAAAATCAGTCTTTAATGCATCTGATAGTAAAGTGTTCTGTTATATCAGAGATTACATGTTTGATGATCTGCAGAGTATGTTCCTTCAGATGGAGGCCAAACTTACATGGTCTGCAAACCGTATCTTAAATAAATTCGAAACTCTTCAGAATTATAAACCGGAACGTCTCTGGATCGCTGATATGAGAAGAAAGTATTTCAGACCTTACGAGGATAAAGGTACGACTTCTTATCTGGAAATGATGAACGGAAGCAAGAAACAGCAGAGACGACAATTCCAGAAATATCAGGAGAAATATATTGCATCTAAATATGTAGGTTCTACTACTACCTCAGATGTAATCACAATCCGTGGTTACACTCCAACAAACTGGACTGGTGTAAAACCGGACGGTACATTCCATATTGTTCCTTATGCTGATTCTTATGTTGATGTAAGATTTGGTTCTAACCTTGTTCGTCAAAGAGCTAAGAGAGGTCAGACTTATACAGTCAAATCTCCTATTGCTGCTATGAACGATACAGAGGTCTATGTATATAATGCATCTTTGATGCAATCCATTGGTGATATTGCGCCATTCTATCCGGGATATACAAATTTCAATCAGGGTGTAAAAATGACAGACATTCTTATTGGTTCTGATGTTGAAGGATATCAGAATACAAATATGAATGATTTCTCAATCGGACAGAATGTTCTTCTGGAACGACTGAATCTTGAGAATCTGCCAAACCTGAAAAAGACAATCGACCTTTCTAACTGTAAAAATCTCGAAGAGTTTCTAGCAGAAGGATCTGGTATTACAGGTGTTATCTTTGCTCCTGGCGGAAAGATTGAAACTGCTCATCTTCCTGCCATCGCATCTCTTACCGGAAAGAACCTGTATAGATTGACCGATCTTACTATAGCAAGTTATGCAAATCTTACTACTCTGTCTCTTGATAACTGCAATACTTTGGATGCAAAAGACATTATCAATAAAGCTACTGGATTAACCAGAGTTCGTGTAACTGGCATCAATTGGGAACTGGACGATACTACTCTGCTTGACAGATTAGCAAAAATGACTGGTATTGATGATAACGGATATAACTCTGTACATTCTGTTCTTATAGGAACTGTACACATTCCTGTTATGAGACAGCAAAGGCTGGATGAATTCGCTGAATTATGGCCAGATTTAGAGATTACCTACGATTCAATTATCACTCAGTTCAAAGTAACATTCGTCAACGACGATGAAGAAAATACAGTTCTTGATATCCAGTACGTTGATAAAGGTGCAAATGCAGTTGATCCTATTACAAGAGAAATTGATCCGATTCCTACTCCTACCAAAGAAAGCACAATCAAACTTGATTATACATTCAAAGGCTGGGATGGATCTCTAACTGGAATCTTCGCTGACAGAACTATCAAAGCTGTATACAATAGCAAAGTGCGTGAATATACAGTAAAATATGTTTCTAAAGGATTAACTCTGCAGGAGTCTACTGGACAGTATGGTTCTTATATTAAGTATGAAGGTGACACTCCTACTTATACTGCTGAGGAATCAGCTTATAAGTACAACTTATTCAAAGGTTGGGATAAGTCAGGATTTGTCGATGGAAATAAAACGATCAATGCAGTATATGAAACCTGCGAATACGTAGATGGATACTTTGATGGTAAGGATCTGGCCAATATGACACAGGTTGAGCTTTATACTCTTATGAAAATGGGACTTGAAGCAAAATCATTATCATTAAAAGATACATTAGATTTCAAACTTGGTGTTGATTATAGCTATGGCGACATTGAAGAGCATGAAGTTATTTCAGTTGCGACTAAATTTGATGGAACAAACTATATTGACACCGGATTAAAAATCATGGAAAAAGACAGAGACTTTACAATTGCTATTGACTTTGAATTTGATTCAGGAAATAGTGTAAACTCCACTCTTGCTCAGTGTTTTCAAGGTGATGGTTCAAATGGATTCAGACTTTGGTATTCTCAGGAACCTCGTTTCTCATGGAATACTGATAGTATAACTCCATCTGCTGGAACAAACCGAGAGATTATTGTATTTCGTCATGAAGCTGGAAGTCAGAAGCTTTATGTGTACAATTCAAACATGACTGGGAAAGAAGTATCTTCTACTACTCTGAATGCGATCAGGATTCCAGAGCATAGTTCCACTCTCGTATTTGGATGTTCTAAAGCTGACGATGGAGCATATGAAAACTTTGCAAAAGGCACTATACATTGGGCTAAGGTTTGGTATGCGGATCTTGGTGAAGAACAATGTATGGATATTGCTTCTTGGATTCATGAAATTATTCCAATGGAAGTAGCTAAGTTTAAAGGATATTATCTGTCTGACGTTGCTTCAAAGAGAGCTAACATTACATTTGTTGCTTCTAATCTACTTGGTACAGAAAAACCTTATAATAATAAGAGCACAAATGCAGGTGGATGGGCTGATTCTACATTAAATACATGGTTGAATACTCGCATGGTTAAGGCAATCTCTCCTTTATGGAAAGCGTTGATCAAACCAGTTAAAGTATATTCTTCTGTCGGTAACAAGTCTAATGACACTTCTGTATCTAATTGCAGATTCTATGTTCCATCTCTGTACGAAGTTGATCCTACTGCTACTTCTGAACCATATATTTCTGAAACAAATGCTCCTATTGCTTATTTCACAGATGATGATACCAGAAAGAAAGCAAACTCTTCTACTCCTACGGAGTATAAATCTTACTGGACCAGATCTCCAAATGCTACAGTTGCAAACTGGCTGTATACGGTTAATGAATCTGGTGCAACATATGGGTTCTCTTATCCAGGACAGAATTCTGGAATCTTACTTATGTTCTCAATTTCAAGTGAGGGGTAACCATTCCCCTCTTATAAGGAGGATATCACATGTATTATAAAGTAATCAAAAATGATGAAGTCGTAGATGTCCTTAATCATATCCTGTATATCAAATATCAGGAAAAACATAGTCTGTTGCTTCTATGTGATATCACAGAAGCACAGGCTATTTTAAGTTCAGACGGAAAATATGGATGGCACATTGAAGGTCTCTATAATTTTTCGCCTGATAATGACATCTATGTAATAAAAGAAATTTCAAAATATGAATATGACAAATTGAAGAGGTGATCACAGCATGGCGTTAATTCCAACCTGGTATTCTGCATCAACTAAGCAAATTGCAGAAAAGGCTTTACAAAGAGGGGTGCTAAAATACCCAGGACTTTGTTACATCCAAGACAGTAAGAGTATAGCGTGGGTGACCATCGACAATACATTAGAATATGTCAAAGGAGATAAACAGATTACAGATGTAAAATGCATCGGATCAAATCTTATGTTTTTCTCTGGAGATAAACTACTTTTTTCTTATGACATATCTATGACTGACGAAGATAAAGGTCATATTGTTGAAGAAGTCAAGAAAACAATTGGATTAGATAATTATGTCAAATCTTCTGAGCTTTCTACTCTTTTAGATAATATAATCGGTAATCTTGAAGATAAGTCCACTGTTGTAGATTATATCAACAGCTTATCTTATAACAAATTATCTGACGTACCTATTGTGAATCTTATAGGTACACTTACTGTTCCTGTGAAGATATCATCACTCGATGATGGTATTTATAAAGTAAAAGGCCAATCTATCATTGGCGGAAACAATACTACTGTTCAATCTTCTGCAGACGATGTTCTGTATCTTGTATCTCATGACGCTGATACTTCCAGCACAACAATCACAAAAATGCAAGGAAAATCTATTACATTATACTTCATTCAGCAGGATGGTGAATATACGACTGATCGTTATATCACTGAAAACTGGATCAATGAGCAGAATTTTGCAAGTGCTGATTCTGTAAAAGAATATGTTTCAAATATCATTGAAGAAACTGTTCTGGATGTTTTAGACGAACATATTGACGCTGCTTTAGAAAGAAAACTTGGTGGTATTGATTCTAAAGATTTAACAAATATATTTCAAGGAGGAAATTAATTATGGCAAAATTACAGTTCGCTACACTTTCTAATCTTCAGGAGTTCTTAAATCTGCATAACGTACAGATTGACACAAAAATCAGTGAAGCTGTTAAAAGCTCAATTAAAACAGTATCCCAGTCAGAAGACGGATACACACTTTATTTCTATACAAAAACTGCTCCAGTAACCATTGATGAAGCAGCATTTACTATTACTATTCCACAGCCAACAGGCAAAGCAGATAAGGTAAAAGGAGCTATCTCCGGACATCTTGCAGGTCTTGATGCTAATGGTAATCTTGTAGATTCTGGAAAGGCGGCTACAGATTTCGATGCAGCCGGAGCTGCTAACACAGCAAAAACAGAAGTAATGTCTTATGTTGGTACTATTCCTACTGGTGCTAAAGCTAAAGATGTAGTTTCTTATATTAAAGAAGCTGTAAAGACAGGCACATATGATGATTCTGCTCTGAAATCAAGTGTTGCAGCTAATACCGCAGCAATCAGTACTCTTAATGGAACCGGGGCTGGATCCGTAAAGAAAGCTGTTTCTGATGCAGTTGCTCAGATTGTTAACGGCGCCCCAGAAGCATATGACACACTGAAGGAAATCTCTGATTGGATTTCTTCTCATGCATCTGATGCAGCAGGAATGAATAGTCAGATTACTACCAATAAAGAGGATATCTCTAAGCTGAAAACACTTATCGGTACTCTCCCAAACACAGCAACATCTAAAGATATCGTAAGTTATATTGCTGAATATGTTTCTAAGGCTCTTGCAGATTCTGACCTTTCTCAGTATGCGAAAGCTGAAGATCTGACAGCCGCTGTAGGAAGAATTGATGCTATTGAAAAGAAATTACCTACATTAGAAGCTGCTGATAAAAAGAATGCTGGAGATATTACTGCTGTTAAAGGCAGAATGGATACTGCCGAAGGTAAGATTACTGCTCTTGAAAAAGATCTTGCCGCTGAAAAACCGAAGATTGCTAAGAACACATCTGATATCACCGCTCTTAAGGGGCTTGTTGGAGATGGATACGAAGCAATTCCAAGTGCGTCTATCAAAGGTTTATTTAGTGCGTAAAGTAAGGGGTTACTCCCCTTGCTTTCATTAAAGCGAAGGGATGTGCAGATAATGAAAGAACAATTTCTTAATTTACAAGGTCTTACTGAGCTTGTTGATTATATTAAAAAATATATAACTGATCAGCAAGAAGTCATCCCTTATGCATCTTATACATTGTTTCCAACAATTGGTAAAACAAATGCAATTTATGTGGACACAACCACAAATGCAATCTATAGATGGGATGATAATAATATCAAATATTATGCATTGGCATTTGATCCTGAAAAGGAATTCATCATGCAATGCGGTAGCTCGAAAGGATGATGTGAATGGCTACACAGACATTGAATACTCGTATCGCCCTTAAATCGGACACAACCGCTAATTGGGCGAAATCTACGCTTGTTCTATTAAAAGGTGAACAAGCGATTGAAATTACAGAATCTGGCGCTTACAAAATTAAAATTGGTGATGGGGTTAAAACATTTGCTGAATTGCCATATGCGACTATGACACCAGAAGAAATCTCTGCACTGATTGGTGATGGTTCAGTACAGAACGTAACTCTTGCTTCCGGTACTAACAACGGTACATTAAAACTGACTGTAGATGGAACAACTACAGATAATATTGCGGTAAAAGGATTAGGAAGTGCTGCATATACAAATACTTCTGCTTATGCAACTGCCGCACAGGGTACTCTTGCTACAAACGCAGTCCGTAAAGTAGTTTCTGGCACTGCGAACGGTACAATCTCTGTAACAACAGGAACTGGAGCAGCAACAGATATAGCAGTAAAAGGATTGGGATCTGCTGCATATAAAGGAGCTGGAGCTTCACAGGGACAAGTTCCTGTAAATGGAGCCGCTCTTGGAACGACAGCCAATGTTCCTGTAGTAACAAATACTTCCGGACAGTTAGTTCCGCATGCCTCTGGTGCTCTTGGTTCTGCCGCATTTAAAGGTGCCGAGACATTTGCAACAGCTGCACAAGGTGCTAAAGCAGATAAATCAGTTCAGTCTGTATCTATTACTTCTGGAACTAATAACGGCACAATTAAATTAACTGTTAACGGCAATGCTACTGACAATATTGCTGTTAAAGGGCTAGGTTCTGCTGCTTACACAGCTTCAGGTGCCTATGCTACATCCGCTCAGGGTGCAAAAGCAGACGCGGCTATGCCAAAAGCCGGTGGTACATTCACAGGTACAGTAACGCTTGCAGCCGATCCAACTGATGCTTTACAGCCAACAACAAAACAGTATGTAGATGCCAAAATTTCAAGTTCTATTGCTGCTTCTGATGCAATGGTGTTTAAAGGAACACTTGGAACTAATGGTACTGCTACTGCTCTTCCTACATCTTCTGTTGTAATAGGCGATACATATAAAGTAATTACTCAGGTTTCTGTAGCTGCTGATAATTCTTATACAGGAGCTGCTGTGACAGCTAAGGTCGGTGACTTAGTAGTCGCTATGTCAAAGGATCCAAAATGGATTGTTGTACCATCTGGTGATGAAATCGTTACTACTGTTAAGTATTCCACTACAACACAGAATCTTACAACAAGTGCTAAGTCTGGAGAGATTACAGTAGGTGAAGCTGCTACAAAACAGGTAGATTCTTCTATCGCAGCCGCTTCTACTTCTACTAAGCTTCCAACTTCAAAAGCTGTTGCCGCTTTTGTTGAAGGAAAAGGTTACAAAACAACTGACCAGAAAGTAAAGAATACTCTTAATACTACTGCAAAGGCTTATGTAACTGGTACTACAAGTGCAACAACTGGTATTGGAGAACAGGTATTTGATACAGGTGTATATCTTGATACAACTGCTGGGAAACTTGTTGCTACTACTTTTGCAGGTGCTCTTCAGGGTAACGCAACGACTGCTACTTCTGCGGCTGCTTGTACAGGTAATGCTGCTTCTGCAACAAAACTTGCAGCATCAAGAAATTTCTCTCTTACTGGAGGTGCCGTTGCTGATGCTGTAGCATTTAACGGTGGAGGAAATGTTGCTCTTAGTGTTAAAAGTTTAAATACTGATTATTTAACTAATGGAGCCAATACTCTTATTTTAAATTGTGGGACATCTGTTTAAATGAAAGTGGCCTCTTTTATGAGGCTGCTTTACTAAATATGAAAATTATAGATTATATCTATTTAAATAAAAATTAAAAAAGGGAGGTGCACAATGGGAGAACAAAATCTCAATATACGAATCAAACATAAATATGATACGGAAGCTAATTGGAATAAAAATAATCCTGTTCTTTTAAGTGGAGAAATAGCAATTACAAGTGATAAATTCGGTAAACATAAAGTGGGAGATGGTACGCATAAATGGTCAGAACTCTCTTATGTAAAAGCTGATCTTACAAAAAGCGATGTAATAAGCGCTCTTGGCTATACGCCTCCTTCAAGTGACACTTGGCGAGGTATTCAGGATAATCTAATAAGCAGCTCTACAACTGAGTCTCTATCTGCTGCACAGGGTAAAATATTAAAAGAGTTAGTTGACGGGAAAGCTCCGTCTTCACATACGCATACTAAAAGTGAAGTCGGATTAGGCAACGTTGACAATACTGCTGATGCCACAAAAAGTGTAAAATATGCTACTTCTGCAGGTAGCGCATCATCTGCCGCTGCTCTTACTTCTAATGCTGGATCATCAACTCAGCCAGTATATTTCTCAGGTGGTAAGCCAGTAGCTTGTTCATATACACTTGGTAAGTCAGTGCCTGCAGATGCATTATTTACCGATCATACTTATGGAAACATGAAGGGTGCTACTTCTTCTTCTGCCGGAAGTGCTGGTCTTGTTCCTGCACCTAATATAGGAGAACAATTAAAGTTTCTTCGTGCAGATGGTGCATGGGTAATCCCTACAAATACGACATATTCTGTAGGTACATCAAGTTACTTAGGAATAACTAAGCTTTATACTGAAACTGGGTCGGCTACAGATGGTACCATGACTCAAAATGCTATTACTTCTGCTCTTAACGGGAAATCTCCTACCTCTCATACGCACAATTATGCAGGAAGTTCTAGTTCTGGCGGTGCTGCAAACTCCGCAAATAAACTAGCAACTGCTAGAACCGTATCTGGTGGAACTGACATCACGCTAAGTTTTAACTATGATGGTAGTGGTAACTCCTCTGCAAATATCGGATTTTATAGTTCGTCTGCGAGTGTAGGCGACAAAAACAATTATCCATTCCATCGATTCGCAAAACTGGATACTATTGCTGCAAGCTATTCAGATAAATCAACCACATTCTTTATCTCACAGGATTATAGTGGTGGTGGCTTCGGTATTGTACGAATTGTATTACGTACGAATGACAGCAGCTTAGCATCGACAGTTGAAGTAAAATGGCTGGTTCGTTGTGGCTTAAGTGCGGATAGCGTACAAGTCGGAATTTACAATGTTTTTGGAAAGACTTACGCAGATGCCTTCTTTAAAACAGGAGGATCGTATGCTGGAACTTGTTTCCGTACACTTGCAAGTGGTGCGCGTGGTGGTATTAGCAGAACTTGGGTGCTGGTCAATTCTTCAGAAGTACGTGGAACCTCTGCAACAGATGCAAAAACATCTACCGAGTGTTATGCTACTATTGCAGCTGCTGGTACCGCACTTCATAAACAAGCATATAGTAGTATCGTTTCTGGTACTGATAGCGGTACTGCATCTTATGCGAATAGTGCTGGCAGTGCAAATTCTGTTGCTTGGGGTAATGTTACAGGTAAGCCATCTACATTCGCACCATCATCTCATACTCATAACTATGCAGGATCCTCTTCTGCTGGCGGTGCTGCTACATCAGCAAATAAATTATCCACACCTAGAAAAATTGGTAACGCATCTTTTGATGGTACTGCTGATATTACCTTATCTCAGATGGGACTTAATGTTCCTGTTGAAATTACAAAAGCTAACTATCTTGCAAAAAAGAAAGCTGGAACTTTAAATGCAAATACCTATTACAATGTTATTGATGAATATGATTCTGCAAATGTTATTAACGACTCATCTGTAACAGCCAACAGTGCGTTTTCAAGTACTAAATCAGAAAAAACATATGCGAAGAAAAGTACACTTGTTAATACTACTCTCACAGCAAGTAAATGGACTGGATCTTCTGCTCCATATAGTTATGTATTATCCGTATCTGGAGTAACTTCTTCAAATATTGTAGAAATAGATTATGCTTCTAATGCTTCATCTGCTGCTATTGAAGCTTATCAAAATGCAATGTTAGCTGACGGAGGACAGACTACAAATCAAATTACTATAAAAGCAACCGAGAAACCAACTGTAGATATTCCCATTACTATTGTTATAAGAAATGATTTATAAAAGGAGGCGATAACATGGCAATTTATAAAGGTGAACAATGTCTTGCCGGAGTTGGTAAGAATGCAACTATTAAAATTGGTACTGCTAAAACAGGTACTTCGGCTGCGGTAACTAATTCTGGTACTGATACAGATGCTATATTGAATTTTACATTACCTAAAGGTGATCAGGGAGTTGGAATTTCAAGTGTCATCCCTCATTATCTTGCAAGTCCTAAATCGCAGGGAGTGACCAGATCAACTACTGGATGGGCGACTTCCGCTCAAGTTATGACATCTACAAATAAATATTTGTGGTGTTATCATGAATTTGTTTTGACAAACAATAATCATTTGTATACAGATGCAACCGTTATAGGTGTTTATGGAGATAAAGGTGATCCGGGTACAACTGATTACAATGGATTGAAGAATAAACCGGTCGTTAATGGAGCTGTAACTGCTTATCAGTCAGATATTATGAAATCTCAGTTGAGAAATGTGACATTCTCTACTGAAGAACCTAAGACAACTGATGGTAAACCTGGTGATATGTGGGTGGTGTATGGCGATGAGTAATATTAAAACTGGTGATATTTTAAACTTTGATTATACTGGTACTGTCCAAACTGTAACACTTCCTAAAGGTACATATAAGTTGGAGTGTTGGGGTGCTCAAGGAGGATACAGTTCTTCTAATTCAGGAATAGAGGTTGGTATGGGCGGAAAAGGTGGATACTCCGCTGGAACTATTACACTAAACCAAAAAACACTTATATATATTTATACTGGTGGAGTTGGTAGCATAAGTGGCAACGGTAAAGCAGATGGTGGATTTCCTAATGGTGGTTCATCTTGGGCTTCCAGCACAAGCGAAGGTGCTGGTGGTGGCGGTGGATCATCCGATATCCGTATTGGTACCGATTCATTGTATGCTCGTGTTATCGTAGCTGGAGGTGGCGGAGGTGGCGGAGAAGACAACGAAACTGGCGGATATGGTGGCGGTGAAACTGGCGGAACCTCAGGTTCTGGAACACCTGGTAGTCAAACTGTTCCAAGTGGATATTTTGGAATCGGCGGTCACACTTCCTATGATGGTGGCGGCGGAGGCGGCGGCTGGTATGGTGCTTATCCAGCCGGTGGTCAAACAACTCCAGCTACCGGTAGCAGTGGAAGTGACACATCTGGCTCTCCTGGAGGATCTGGTTACGTTTATACTTCTGCTACAGCCTCTAATTACCCGTCAGGTTGTTTATTAAACTCTTCTTATTACTTATCTGCTGCTAAAACCATAGCAGGTAACACTTCTTTTACATCTCCCACAGGTTCATCTGAGACAGGGCACTCTGGGAACGGCTATTGTCGAATTACTGTTATTGAATGCAAGAATACGGCGCTATATACCAGAATAAACAATTCAATGAAAAAGGCTACTGCTTTTTATTTCAAATTAAATAATAACAAAATGTACGGCGTTGGATCTGCTAATTATAATGGTCCTGTTATGAATTTTGATTATACTGGTTCGGTTCAAACTGCTACATTGGCTCCTGGTACATATAAACTTGAATGCTGGGGCGCTCAAGGTGGGAATGGATCATCTAATGATAATTCTAATATAAATGCAGTTGGTGGTCTTGGTGGATATAGTGTTGGCACCATTACATTAAGTAAAACACAAAAAGTATATATATATTCTGGTGGAAAAGGACAAACTAAATCAAATACCGGTAGCTATTCTACTGTTAATGGTGGATTTAACGGCGGTGGGTCAAATTATACTTGTGGTTCCGGAGGTTCTGGTGGCGGTGGATCGGATATAAGGATCGGAACTGATTCATTATATGCAAGAGTAATTGTTGCAGGCGGCGGTTCTGGAACAGGATGGACAATTAAAGGTGCCGCTGGCGGTGGAATATTAGGCTTATCAAACTATAATTCATTTTACAATAGTACTCAAACAGCAGGAGGAATAGCTTATAATTCAGCTTACAATATAATGCCCACAGCTGGCACTTTTGGTATAGGTGGCAATGGTTCCGGTTCTTCAGAAGGCGGTTCTGGCGGTGGAGGCGGCTGGTATGGAGGTGGCGGAGCCGGATATACGGGCGGTTCTAGTGGTGGATCAGGTTATGTCTACACTTCTGTCACTGCTTCAAATTATCCAAATGGTTGTTTACTTAACTCTTCTTATTATCTTTCTAATGCTCAAACTATTGCCGGAGATCAATCGTTCCCTGCTCCTTCTGGTTCTACAGAAACTGGTCATTCTGGTAATGGACATGTAAAAATCACTAAATTATCAGATGTAATATATCTTACTCATGCTAAGAACAACATAATGGATTTTAATTATACAGGTTCAGTACAATCTAAAACTCTAAAACCAGGTACGTATACAATAGAATGCTGGGGTGGCCAAGGAGGAACTTACAGTAGTTACATAGGCGGATACGGTGGTTATTCCAAGGGTACTATTACTCTTACTGAAGCAACTACTGTTTATATATCTGTTGGTGGGGCTGGATCTTCCTCTTCTACTGCTGCAGGATTCAATGGTGGAGGAACTGGTATTTCTTCTGGTAGAGGTGGTGGAGGAGCTACAGATGTTCGTATAGGTCAAAATTCTCTATATTCAAGAGTTATCGTAGCCGGAGGTGGCGGCGGAGCTGGTGTAACAAGTGCCAATGCTAATCCTTGTGGTTGTGGCGGTGGAGAATATGGTGGAGATGGATATTACAATGATACCACTGGTTCTTATACTATAGGTCAAAATAGATGTGGTGGTAGTGACTCACAAACTGCAGGTGGCAAAACATGGAGCACGAGCACTCAGGCTACTTTTGGTCAAGGCGGAAATGCTTCAGGCTACTCTTGTGGTGGTGGCGGAGGCGGCTGGTATGGCGGTGGTGGAGCCTATGACAGTGATTCTGACTCTGATGGACGTTGGGGTGGAGGAGGCTCAGGATATGTTTATACCTCTTCTACAGCTAAAAATTACCCTAACGGATGTCTACTAAATTCTACTCATTATCTCACAAATGCTCAGACTATCGCAGGAAACACTTCTTTTACTTCTCCTACAGGATCAGCAGAAACTGGTCACACAGGCAGTGGATTCTGCAGAATTACAAATTTGAACCCAACACAATATGGATTATACGTAAAAACGAACTCTGGTTGGAAACACATAGATTTATAAAAGGAGGGCTTAACTATGCCGATTATATTTCACGGAACAGGTAGTGGCGGCTCTGCTAAAAAACTAAAAACCGCACGAACTATTAATGGTACGAATTTTGATGGTACAGCTAATATTACTACTGCTAATTGGGGAACAACAAGAACCGTTACTGTAGGAAATACAAGTAAATCTGTAAATGGATCTGGAAACGTAAGTTGGTCGTTAGCTGAAATAGGTATTCATCTTTCAACAACGGAACCTGCAGCTAGTGACGGAAAAAATGGAGATATTTGGATTACTTATGAATAAAAGACTGAAAGGAAGGTGAGGCTTATGGCTTGTAGTAATGGATGTGGAACTTCTTGTTCTACTGACTGCACTCATTCATCATCTGGTGGATGTGGTGGTTCTTGTGGTGGTTCTTGCTCTACTAACTGTACTGGTGGATGTTCTGGATATTGTGATGGAACTTGTAAGGGAGGTTCAGGAAGTACTTGTTCTGACTGTACTGCCAAATGTGCTAATGACTGTACCGGAGCTTGTACAAATGCTTGTGTAACCGGATGCACTGGCTGTGGGAACAACTGTGATGGAGACTGTACAAGCGCCTGTGCTCAAAGGTGCTCTAATGATTGCAATGCTGCATGTACTGCTACTTGTGCTTATGATTGCGAACATACTTGCACTGCTTCTTGTGCCAACGACTGCACCAGTTGTGGTGGATCTTGCTCAAGTAATTGCTCAGGAAATTGTGATTCCGGTTGTTATACTGGTTGTTATGGTTGTGATTCTACCTGTTCTGGTGGTTGTTCTGGCACTTGTAATACTACTTGCACTACCACTTGCGCCAATGACTGCACTGGCGGGTGCAAAGGAACCTGTACAGGTGGATGTGGTGGTTCTTGTGATAATTCATGCGGCTTTTCTTGTGAAGCTTCATGTGATAACAATTGTACTGCTGTTTGTTCTGTATCTTCTGCGTACGGTGGAAACTCGGAAAAAAGTGTATTGAATTTTGCTTATACAGGTAAAGCTCAATCTGTAACCCTCGAACCCGGAAAATATGTTCTTGAATGTTGGGGAGCACAGGGAGGTTATCGTTCTAATTCTAGTTATGGTGGAAAAGGTGGCTATTCTACAGGAACTTTAACATTGACTCAAAAAACTACTATATACATATATGTCGGTGGATCTGGAAATTCTGTTACATCAGCATCAAATTCAATCTATCCCGGAGGTTTCAATGGTGGTGGATATAGATACAATTATAAAGGTGGTGGTGGCGCTACTGATATTCGTATTGGAAGTGCTTCTTTATATGCAAGAGTAATTGTTGCTGGTGGTGGCGGTTCTGATGGTAGTTCTGGATGTAGTGGCGGATATGCTGGCGGCGTATCTGGTGCTAGGGGTAATTTTGGATGTGGTTCATATGGATATGGTGGATCTCAAACTGCTTCATATTCATCTTTAAGTGCTATTAATTCACAAGGCACCACAAATTCTTCTTCTAACTGTGCTGCTGGTTTTGGTTTCGGTGGTTTTGGATGTTATTACGCTTCAGGTTACGGCGGAGCTGGCGGCGGAGGATGGTACGGTGGACAAGGTACTTATCCTGATGGTTCTGGAGATGATGATGGCGGCGGAGGTGGCGGTTCAGGATATGTATATACATCATCTACAGCTAAAAATTATCCTCAAGGATGTCTGCTTAATTCGTCATATTATCTTACTGACGCTCAAACGATAGCCGGTAATCAAGCTTTTACATCGCCCGAAGGCACATCCGAAACTGGTCACTCTGGAAACGGATTCTGCAGAATTACAAACATGACCCCAAAACAATACGGAATGTTTATAAAGCGAAATGGAGCGTGGACGCATATAAATTTATAAAGGAGGGTTTCAAAAATGCCAATTGTATTTCATGGAACTGGCGGTGGAGGCGGTGGTACTTGGAGCAAAGTCAAGGAGAAGCCTGACTGGACCAATTGCACTGTAATGTATGGGGGAACTGCTCTCTCATCATCTGCTACTACAACAGACTCTGCTGCTCAATATAAAGTAATTTCAAGATCTACTGGTTCGACAGGAGATATCTTTACAAAATCTGCAACTCTTCCAAAAGGATTATATAGTGTTATGATCCGAATGAAAGTTTCTACAATCTCTTCTAGTTCTAATGTTTTCAAATTAACAATTGTAGATGGTTCTACTACAACAACTAAATATATTAGGCCAAGTATGTTTAAAACTGCTAACGGTTATACCACTCTTGGAACTGCTGTTGAAAATACTTCTGGAACTCTTAGAGTAACTTTAAGTATTTATAATACACTATCAAATCAGACAGTTTGTGTAGATTACTTAGCTATTACTCCTGCAATGGTTGGAGTTACATCAATTGCGTAAGGAGGTGGATATATGGCTGATACAATAGTGACTGCTGAAAAGCTAAATGAAATAAAAACAAAAATAAATAACGAATTAAAAAATAGAAGAACATATACGAATCATGGGATTAATGTGACTCAATATCAAGGTTCTGCATGGGATTTTTCTGCTACTTCTGGTCGTGAAGTGACGAATGATCAGTTACATAAGTTAGTTGATCCGATGCTACAAATAAATGATTTTATGCAAGATAATACTTTAATTGGCGACAAACCCACTACTATACCAGATTTGACTACTGTAGAAAAATTTGTAGATAATCTTACAACTAAAGGTCAGACAAGTTCTGATTCTGGATGTCGTGGATCATGTGCTGGATTATGCTATGGCGCTTGTTATTCTGGATGCACAGGATGCAGTTCTTGTAGTGGTAATTGTTATACATCATGTGGAGATGGATGCGCCGGATGTTCTGGATCATGCAGCGGATGTTCTGGATGCTCTACTTCTTGCAGTGGATGCAGCTCTGGATGTACTGGAACATGCGATAGTAGCTGTAGCGGTGGTTGTAGCGGCGGTTGTTCTGGATGTAATGGATGTTCAGGATGTACTGCTAACTGTAGTGGTTCTTGTGGTGGTTCTTCATGTACTGGTTGTGGCTCTGGATGTACTGGACAATGTGGCGCTAGCTCTAAGGGAGGATCTTGTAAAAATAATTGTTCTTCGGGATGTACTGCTTCATGCGGGCAGTGCTCTGGATGTTCAGGTGGTTGTATGGGAAGTTGTAGTTCTTGCAGTTCTTGTTCTGGTGGCTGTTCTAGTGGGTGTGACGGTTGCAGTGGTTGTGGTGGATGTAGCGGTAGTTGCAAAGGCTGCTCTGGATGTGGTAGTGATTGTCAAGCTGGTTGTAGTAGTGATTGTCAAGCTGGATGCTCTGGAGTTTGTCAATCTGGCTGTGCTTCATCTTGTCAAGGTTGTTCAGGTTCATGTTCTGCGGGGTGTTCTGGCTGTGGATCTTGTGACGCTTCCTGTTCTACAAACTGCTCTTCTACTTGCGGTACTACTTGTTCAGGAACTTGTTTTGGAGTGGCTAAGTCTATATGATTTAGCTGTTCTTTATCTGTCTCTTATACACATCTGACGCTGCCGACGAC